>Ga0079224_100004025_pt1 | contig 18810 bp, 12 predicted proteins | sample Stecom2015_FD_80414 | JGI IMG/M metagenome (GOLD analysis project Ga0079224, IMG submission 80414) | Agricultural soil microbial communities from Utah to study Nitrogen management - Steer compost 2015 | ecosystem: Environmental > Terrestrial > Soil > Agricultural land | place: USA: Utah... | reverse complement strand
GTGATCTTCCAGTCCACGGTGATCGGGGGCGGGTACGGCACGGGTCGGGAGATCATCGAGTACTTCACCCGGTTCGGCGCACTGGGTGGCGTGCTCGGGATGGCGGTCACGATCCTCTGCTGGGCGCTGGTCCTGGGTCTGACGTACGAATTCGCGCGGATCTTCCGGGTCTACGACTACCGGGGCTTCTTCAAGCAGCTCCTCGGCCGGGGCTGGATCGCGTTCGAGGTCCTGTTCGTCCTCATGTTCGTCCTGGTCCTGGCCGTCGTCGGCTCCGCGACGGGCGAGATCGTTCAGCAGAGCTTCGGCATCCCCTACGGCGTCGGGCTCCTCGTCATGCTCGCCGGGGTGGGCGTGCTGGCCTTCTACGGGCGCGAAGTGGTCACGAAGGTCCTGGCCTGGTGGACCGTGGTGCTCTACGGTGTCTTCGCGTTCTATCTCGTGCTCGCGTGGAGCCGGGACGGGAGCGGGATCGCGGCGCAGTTTGCCGTTGCCACGGCCGAGCCCGGGTGGCTGGTGAGCGGCTTCAAGTACGCGATGTACAACCTCTTCATCGTGCCGGTCATCCTGTTCTCCGCGCGTGGGATCGAGACGCGCCGGGAGGCGGTGGGCGCCGCGGTGATCGGGGCGCTCCTCTGCATCATCCCCGGGTTCCTCTTCCATCTCACCTTCCTGGCGCGGTACCCCGAGATCCTGACGGAAGAGGTTCCGTTGTACACGAACATCGCCGCGACGGGCATGTCGGTGCTCATGGTCGCGTACCTGATCGTGCTGATCGGGACCTTCATCGAGACCGGTGCGGGCCTGATCCAGGGCGTCGACGAGAGGATCGATGCCGTGCTGGCGGAGCGGAAGGGGGGGGCGCTGAGCCACTCGGTTCGGGGCCTGATCGCGGTCGTCGGGATCGCGCTCAGCGCAGGCCTCGGCACGCTCGGGATCATCACCCTGATCGCGCGGGGCTACGGCACGATCTCGTGGGCCCTCTTCGCGGTCTACGTGGTCCCGCTCCTCACGGTCGGCGTCTACCGGATCGCCCGTGCCGGAGGGGACCTCCCGGCCGCCGTCCCGGGCCCGGTGGCTTGCGGCGCCGGGTCGACGGTCGAGGCGTCAGGGAGCCGGTAGCGATCACGCCGGGCCGGGGCGGGTCCGAAGCCTCGTACTCACCTGTGGGAATCGAACGCCGGGCCCGGGACGCCTCCCCGGGTCGGCCAGCGATGGGGGACCAACAGGAGCGTTGCGATGAGGCGTTGGCTGGTGCTGGCCCTCCTCGGAGGGATCTCCGCGTGCGGGGGGGCGGAGGAGCCGTACGACCTCGTGATCGAGGGCGGGCGCGTGGTGGATGGGACGGGTGCGCCGTGGTTCTACGGCGATGTCGCGATCAATGGCGACCGGATCGCGCGGATCGCGCCCGCGGGCGTCCTGGCGGACGCGGCCGCGAGGGAGCGGATCGATGCCCGGGGGCTCGTCGTCGCGCCGGGGTTCATCGACATCCAGGGGCACTCTCGAGACGCGTTCCTGCGCGGTGATGGCCGGGTCGTCAGCAAGGTGACGCAGGGGATCACGACGGAGATCCTGGGCGAAGGCTGGACGAATGCGCCGGCCAACGAGCGGACGCTCGCGGGGAGCGGGGACGTCGCTGACCCCGAGCTGCAGGAGCTCTCGCGCCGCTTCATGGGCCGTGGGGGCTTCGATGCCTGGCTGCGCGCGATGGAGGAGAACGGGACCTCCGTCAACGTGGGTTCGTTCGTCGGTGCGACGACGATCCGGGTCTACGGGATGGGCCAGGCGATGGGCGCGCCGCGCCCGGCCGAACTCGACTCGATGCGCAAGGCCGTCCGCTGGGCGATGGAGGAAGGCGCGTTCGGCGTCGCCTCGGCGCTCATCTACCCGCCGGGCAGCTATGCCACGACCGAGGAGCTGATCGAGATCGCGCGGGCGATGGCGCCGTACGGCGGCGTCTACATCACGCACATGCGTTCGGAGGCTGACCAGTGGCTGGAAGCGATCGATGACGCGCTCCGGATCGGCCGGGAGGGCGGCGTCCCGGTCGAGATCTACCACCTGAAGGCGGCGGGCCGATCGAATTGGGAGAAGACGGCGCTGGCGATCGCGAAGATCGATTCGGCGCGGGCGGCCGGTCTCGATGTGCAGGCGAACATGTACGCCTACACCGCCGGCGGGACCGGCCTCTCGTCGTGTCTGCCGCCGTGGGCCGCCGAGGATGGCAGGCTCTACGACAACATCCGGGATCCGGAGATCCGTACGCGGATCGTGGTCGAGGTCCACTCGGGTGGAGCCGATTGGGAGAACCTCTGCAGCCTCGCCACGCCGGAAGGCGTCCTGGTCCTCGGGCTCGAGGCGCCGGAGAATCGGCCATGGGTGGGCCGTCGGCTCTCGGAGATCGCGTCCGAGAAGGGGAAGGACTGGGTCGAGACGATCATGGACCTGCTCATCGCCGAGCAGCAGCGGATCGGCACGGTCTTCTTCCTGATGAGCGAGGAGAACGTGGCGCTGAAGATGCGCCAGCCCTGGATGAAGTTCGGGACCGACGCCGGCGGCATGGACCCGGACAGCGCCCGGGGCCTCACGCACCCCCGGGCCTACGGCAACTACCCGCGCATCCTCGGCAAGTACACACGGGAAGAAGGCGTCCTCTCGCTCGAGGAGGCGGTTCGGAAGATGACGACCGCGGTCGCGACGCGCCTCTCGATCCAGGACCGCGGGCTGCTCCGCGAAGGTCTGTACGCGGACATCGTGGTCTTCGATCCCGAGACGATCCGGGACCACGCCACCTTCGACGATCCGCACCGCCTCTCGACCGGCGTGGTGCACGTCCTGGTCAACGGCACCCCGGTGGTACGCGATGGCCTGCACACCGGCGCGAAGCCGGGCCGCGTCGTGCGGGGACCGGGGTACCGGGGCCGCTGATGCCAGAACTCCCGATGAGGAATGCCATGACGAGACGTCCCTCGCTCCTCAGCCGCCGTGAGGTGCTGAAGACGGCCGCGGGAGCGGCCGGCGCGGCGATCTTCGCGCCCATGATCAATCTGGGCCGGTATCGCCTCTTCGCCGACTCGCCGCAGGAGTACTCGGCGCGTGCGATCCGGCTGGTCGAGCGCTCCCTGGTCATCGACATGCTCGGCCTCTTCACGCTCGACGGGGAACGGCAATCGCGGTGGCACCGCGATCCCGAGACGTTCTCGGCGGACGACCTGCGCGAGATCCGCGAGTCCGGGATCACGGTCTTCCACCCGGCCGTCGGGCTCGGCGGCCTCGACGCCTACAGCAACGCCCTCCGCTTCTTCGCCTTCTGGAACGGCTTCCTCGCCGGGAACGATGAGACGCTCCTGCGGATCGACAGCCCCGGCGACCTGGAGCGGGTGAAGACGTCCGGGAAGATCGGCGTGATCCTGGGGCTCCAGAACTCCGACCACTTCCGTCGCCCCGACGATGTGGACCTCTTCCACGCCCTCGGCCAGCGGGTGTCGCAGCTCACCTACAACAGCCGGAACCGGATCGGCAACGGCTCGACGGAGCGGGTGGATGGAGGCATCAGCGATTTCGGCGTGGCGATCATCGAACGCATGAACGCCGTCGGGATGGCGATCGACGTCTCGCACTGCGGAGACCGTACGACGCTGGACGCGTTCGAGGCGTCGAGGCAGCCCGTGCTGATCACGCACTCGAACTGCCGGGCCCTGGTCCCCGGGCATCCGCGGACCAAGACGGACGAGGCGATCCGGGCGATGGCCCGCACGGGGGGCGTCATGGGGATCACCGGCGTGCGGATGTTCGTGAAGCACGACGAGCCGACCACCATCGAGCACGTGCTCGACCACTTCGACCACGTCCGCGACCTGGTCGGCGTCGAGCACATCGGCGTGGGCAGCGACATCGACCTCCGGGGCTACGATGCGATGCCGCCCGAGCAGAACGCGCGGCTCCGCGCGGCCTACAAGGAGGCCTACGGCTTCCGCGAACGGATCGACATCGAGGGCCTCGACCATCCGAAGCGGATGTACGACCTGACCGAGGCCCTCATCCGGCGCGGGTACAGCGACGCCGCGATCGAAGGGATCCTGGGGGGCAACCTCAAGCGCGTCCTGACCGAGATCTGGTCGGTCTCGAAGGAGACGCGGGCGTGATGGGGACCGTCGTGTCCCGCGCGCTGCACATCGCGGCGCTCGCCCTCCCGCTCGCGCTCGGCGCCGCCGCCCCTGCCACGGCCCAGTCGGCGCCCCCCCGGATGAGCCGCGCTACGACATCGTGATCCGGGGCGGGCGAGTACTGGACGGCGCCGGGAACCCGTGGATCCGGGCCGACATTGCGATCCGCGACGGGCGCTTCGTCAAGGTCGGCCACGTGCCGGGCGCGGGCAGGATCGAGATCGATGCCCGCGGCCGGTACGTCTCACCGGGCTGGATCGACATGATGGACCAGTCGGGCGGCGTGCTGCTCCGGAACGGACTCGCCGAGAACAAGGTCCGGATGGGCGTCACGACGGCGATCGGCGGCGAGGGCGGCACGCCCGTCCCCGCGGAGGAGATCCCCGCCTACTTCGAACGCCTGGAGCGCCAGGGGATCAGCATCAACTTCGGAACCTACTTCAGCGCCACCCAGGCGCGGGTCGCCGTCCTCGGACAGGAGTGGCGCGAGCCGGACGCGGACGAGCTGGAGCGGATAAAGGCGATCATCGACCGGGCCATGCGGGCCGGAGCGCTCGGCATGACGACGGCGCTGATCTACCCGCCCTCGAGCTACGCGACGACCGATGAGCTCGTGAAGCTTGCCCGCGTCGCGGCCCGGCACGGCGGGATTTACGCGAGCCACATCCGGGGCGAGGGCAGGGAGCTGGTCGAGGCGATCGACGAGGCGATCGAGATCGGCGAGCGTGCGGGGATCCCGGTCGAGGTCTTCCACCTCAAGGCCGCCTACCAGCCGGGGTGGGGAACGCTGATCCACGAGGCCGCCGCGAGGATCGAGGCCGCGAGGGAGAGGGGCGTGGACATCGCCGCCGACATCTACCCCTACACCGCCGGCGGAACCGGGCTCGAGGCGACGATCCCGTCCTGGGCGTTCGATGGCGGGGTCGATTCGCTCCGGGCCCGGCTGGCCAGGCCCGAGATCCGCACACGACTCAAGCGGGAGATCGAGACGGGCGTCGATGGATGGTGGAACATCGTCGAGGCGGCGGGCGGCTGGGACGGCATCGTCCTGGTCAATGCGCGCAACCCGGAGAACGCCCGCTTCGAAGGACGGTCCCTGGCCGAGATCGGACGCGAGCTGGGCAGGGACCCCGCGGATGTGGCCTTCGACCTCGTCGCGGCAGGGCAGGGCCGCGTCATGGCTCTCTTCCACATGATGAGCGAACAGGACATCGAGACGGCGATTCGACTGCCCTGGGTGAGCATCGGCAGCGACGCCGGTGCGGCGCGAGCCCGGGGGCGGTCGACGAGCTCGGGCTGCCCCACCCGCGCAGCTACGGCACCTTTCCGCGCGTCGTCGCCCACTACGCCCGCGACCGGGGCGTGCTGATCCTCGAGGACGCGATCCGGAAGATGACCTCATGGCCGGCCACCAGGATGCGAATCCCGTGTCGAGGGTTGATCTGGGAGGGATTCTGGGCCGACGCCGTCATCTTCGACCTGGAGACCCTCGACGACCGCGCGAGCTGGACCGAGCCCACCGCGTCGCCGGTCGGGATCGATTACGTCCTCGTGAACGGGGAGGTCGTCATCGAACGCGGACGGCACACCGGCGCGCGGCCGGGGCACGTGATCCATGGGCCCGGAAGGACGGCGGCGCGACCCGCCCCGGAGGCCGGGACGAGGGCGGGGAGTACGGGCGAGGCGTAGGTGAGGAGAGCGCGGCGGGCGGACGGGGGCGGACACGGGGGCGACGGTGCGAGCCCGGGCGGTCGACTCACCGGAGCCCCCACGGCTCCGCACACCGCCTCCCCACCGGTGTGTCCCGCGCCCGGTCATGCACTCAGTTTTGTATACCTTGATGTATACCTCATGGTGTCGTAGCATGGAGGGAGGCCCGGGTCGGAGCGTGACGATCGCGGGGACGGAGCGATTCATGGCTGGAGGTTCGGAATACATGATCCGCGCAGACGGAGACGGCGAGCCCGGGGTGGGCGGGGTCGTGGACCTGTCCGGTTCCGTGGATGTGCGTCCGCTGCGGACGCACGGGGAGTTCCAGGCGTGTGTGGAGCTTCAGCGGTTGACGTGGGGAGCCGATTTCGAGGACGTCGTTCCTGCGAGTCTCCTCAAGGTCGTCCCGCGGATCGGCGGGGTGGTGGCGGGTGCTTTCGACGCATCGGGTCGTCTGTTGGGTTTCGTCTTCGGATTGACGGGCCTGGAGGGGGGCCGCATCGCCCACTGGTCCCACATGCTCGCCGTGCATCCGGCCGTGCGGAACCACGGCATCGGGCGGCGCCTGAAGGAGTACCAGCGGGAGACGCTTCTGGGGTTGGGTGTCGAATCGGTGTTCTGGACCTTCGACCCGCTCGTCGCCCGGAACGCGCACCTGAACCTGACGCGCCTCGGCGCCGAGGTGGTCGATTTCTATCCGGACATGTACGGCCGGACGGGGAGCATCCTGCACACGATGGGTACGGACCGCCTGGTGGTGGTCTGGCGGATCGGGGCCCGGCGGGGCCGGGACGCGTCCGCAGTGGGCGATGCGAGGTCGGCGGAGGTGGCGGCGGCGCCCGTGGTGAACCGTGGCCCGGATGGCGGACCGGCGGTGGTCGGCGAGGCGCTGGAGGGCCATCCCCTGATCCGCATCGAGGTCCCGTCCGACATCGAGGCGCTGCGTTCGTCGTCCGAATCGCTGGCCCTGCGGTGGCGGGATTCGATCCGCCAGTCGTTCCTCCGTTACCTGGGCGACGGGTACCGGGTGGTGGGATTCTACCGTGGTCTCGAGGACGGGCGCTGTCACTATGCGCTCGCGTTCGGGCCTTCCATCGAGGGGTCGACCTGATGCTGAGGATCCAGTCGCTGGTGCTGCGGGAGATCCGGCTGCCGTTGCGGGAGCCGTTCCGGATCTCGTCGGGCGAGGTCGCGGAACGCCGCATCCTGCTCCTGGAGCTCCGTCACCCGGACGGAGTGGCGGGGTGGTCGGAGTGCGTCGCCGGGGAGCGGCCGAACTACAGCCCGGAGACGATCGACACGGCGTGGTACGCGATCCGGGAGTGGTTCGCACCGCGCCTCCTGGGCCGCACGATCCCGGGTCCGGAGGCGGTCCATCCGTTGCTCGAGGCCGGGGTGCGGGGCCACCGGATGGCCAAGGCCGCGCTCGAGATGGGCGTCTGGGAGCTGGAGGCGCGGCTCCGGTCGCTTCCCCTGGCGAAGTTGCTGGGCGGCACCCGGGAGCGGGTGCCGGTCGGGATCTCGCTCGGGATCCAGGACGATCCGGCGGCGCTGGTGGAACGGGCCCGGGCGGCGGTGGCGGAGGGGTATCGGAAGGTCAAGATCAAGATCGAGCCGGGCGCGGATGTGGAGTACGTGGGTGCGGTCCGGGAGGCGGTGGGCCCGGATGTCCAGCTCATGGCGGACGCGAACTCCGCGTACACGCTGGCGGATGCGGAGCAGCTGGCGAAACTGGACGCGTTCGATCTGATGATGATCGAGCAGCCGCTGGATCGTGAGGATCTGGTGCGCCACGCGCGGCTGCAGGAGCGGCTTCGGACCCCGATCTGCCTGGACGAGTCGATCACGGGGCTGGATCGCGCCGAGGACATGGTCGCACTCGGGAGCGGCCGGATCGTGAACATCAAGCCTGGACGGATGGGCGGCTTCAGCTCCTCGATCGCCGTCCACGACTTCTGCGAACGGCACGGGGTGCCGGTCTGGTGCGGCGGGATGCTCGAAAGCGGGATCGGCCGCGCGCACAACGTGGCGCTCGCCTCGCTGCCGAACTTCACGTTGCCGGGCGACCTCTCGCCGAGCGCTCGGTACTGGGAGCGGGACATCGTGCGACCGGAGTGGACGATGGGGCCGGATGGGATGGTCGAAGTCCCGATCGATGCACCCGGGATCGGCGTCGAGATCGACCTCGACCGGATCGATGACCTGACCGTACGGTGCGAAGTGCTGTCCTCCTGACCCCCGAGGTGCCGACCGCGTGTTCGGTTCTCCGGTCCGCGAGGGCCGGCCGCCCCCGGTGACGGGCTGGATTTATCCCGTGGTTGCCCGCATCATAGGCCGCGGACAGGCCGTGCGAGGGCTCTATCGTCGAACGAAAGCTCGAGGATCGGATGGCAGACACGGAGGATCAAGTCCGAACCGGCCGCGGCCGGCAGGTGAACCGGGAGGCGGAGGTGTACGGGCAGATTAGGGAGCTGATCGTGCACGGACGCCTTGCGCCCGGAACACGGATCATCGAGACCGAGGTCGCAGCGCGCCTCGGCGTGAGCCGCACGCCGGTGCGAAGCGCTCTCCAGCGGCTGCAGCAGGAGGGCTACATCATCGCCGCCGCGGAGGGCAGGAAGGCGCGTCCGGTGGTCGCCCCCCTCACCCGCGAGGATGCCCTGGAACTCTTCGAGATCGTGGGCGGGATCGAGGGGCTGGCCAGTCGCCGCGCCGCGGGTCTGGATCCGCAGGAGCGAGAGGAACTCGCCCGGGCCCTCGATGATGTGAACCAGAGACTCCACCAGGCCACACGGTCGGAGCGGCCGGACCGAAACCTCTACTTCGCACTCGACAACGAATTTCACCACACCTACGTCGCAGCCGGCGCCGGACCACGCCTCCGGGCGCTGCACGAGGCCATCAAGCCCCAGGCCGAACGGTACATTCACCTCTACACCAGCACGCTCCTCGACGAGATGGGCACCTCCGTCCAGGAGCATGCGTCGATCATCGAAGCCATAGCCGAAGGAGACGAGGAGGGCGCCCAGCGGGCGGTTCAGCAGAACTGGCGCAACGCCGCACTCCGACTGAGCCGCATCATCGACGCCCTCGGAGAGCGCGGGAGCTGGTAGCGCCCGACCGGGCAGGCCGAGCGGCGCAACGTCCATGGACCATCCTCCTTGCGTCCCCTGCGCGCGGTCTTTATCTTCAGTATTGTATACGGATTCGAGTTCATATGTGTACACTTTAGTCGGGGCGAGCGGGGCCCTGGCGGTGGACGGCGTCGCGCCGTTCCGGCCGACCCGGTCGCGAGCCCGATCTATCCTGCCGAAACCGGTGCCGGCGCCGGACCATGCCCGGCTACGCAAGATGATGTTGGCGGCACCCTCGTCCCGGGGGCGCGGACCCGGAGGGGCCGCCTGCCACGGTGCCGCGCGATCCCTGTCACCCCGCGACGCGGCGAATCGGCACATCTCACGGGAGGGTGAAGATCATGCAGCGACGACACGCGGTGATCGCGTTCCTGCTCCTGCTCGCCTCTGGATTCCCGGCGCCTCGGGCCGCCGCTCTCTGGGCCCAGGAGTCCCCGGCGGCCCGGCCCGAGGGTGCGGGGGCACCGGCGGTGCGCCGGGTGCCCCTGGACGCGGCCGAGGTGGAGGCCTTCCTGGATGGCGTCATGGCCGCGCACCTGTCGGAGAAGAAGATCGCCGGCGCGGTCGTGGCCGTGGTCCGGGACGGCGAGGTCCTCCTGGCGAAGGGATACGGGTATGCGGATCTGGAGAAGCGCCAGCCGGTGGATCCCGAGCGGACGCTCTTCCGGATCGGCTCCGTCTCGAAGCTGTTCACCTGGATCGCGGTGATGCAGCAGGTCGAGCGGGGTGCGCTCGATCTGCACACGGACATCAACACGTACCTGGACTTCCGGATCCCCGACACCTTCGAGGAACCGATCACGCTCTTCCACCTGCTGACGCACACGGCGGGGTTCGAGGAGCGGGCGACGGGGCTCTTCAGCACCTCGGAGGAGCCGCGCGGCCAGTGGCTGGAGCGGACCATGCCGGCCCGCGTCCGTGCGCCCGGGCAGTTCTCCGCGTACTCGAACTACGGGACGGCGCTGGCAGGCTACATCGTCGAACGCGTGACGGGGCTCTCGTGGGAGGAGTACATCGAGCGGCACATCCTCGAGCCGCTCGGGATGGAGAACACCACGGGAAGACAGCCGCTCCCGGATCACCTGGCGCCGCAGATGTCGGTCGGCTACGCCAACGTGGGAGAGCGGCTGGAGCCCCGTGATTTCGAGATCCTGATCCCGATCGCGCCCGCCGGATCGATCAGCGCCTCGGCCATGGACATGGCGCGCTTCATGATCGCGAACCTCAGGTACGGCGCGTACGAGGGCGGGCGGATCCTGGAAGAGGAGACGGCCCGCGCCATGTTCGGCCGCGCGTTCGGCCACGACGACCGGCTCAACGGCTTCGGACTCGGCTATTACGAGAAGAGCGCCAACGGGCTCCGGATCGTCGGACACGGTGGGGACACCCAGTGGTTCCACACCGACATGGCGCTGATCCACGAAGAGGATCTCGGCATTTTCGTCTCCTACAACACGCAAGCCGGCGGGGCGCTCAGCTTCGGCACGTTCCTCGAGCTCTTCCTCGACCACTTCTACCCCCGGAGCGAACCGCCCTCGGTAGCGGCCGTCGAGCCGGTCGATCTGGAGCGGTACGTCGGGCTCTACCGGGCCAATCGCAGCTCGTACACGGCGTTCGAGAAGGTTTTCGGACTCCTGTCGCCACCGCTCCGGGTCGCCGCGGATCCGGAGGCCGGAGAACTCATCTTCACCGGGATGTTGTCCGAGATGCGCTTCGTGCCCCTGGGCGACGGGGTGTTCCGCAGGGTCGACGGCTCCGCGAAGCTCGCCTTCCGCAGCGATGAGAACGGACGGGTCACGCACTTCTTCCTGGACATCGTCCCGATGATGGCCATGGAGCGGCTCGCCTGGTACGAATCCCCACGGCTGCACCAGGCGCTCCTCTCGTTCTCGATGCTGCTCTTCATCTCCGCGCTCGTCCTGCACCCGATCCGCTATGCCCTGCAGAGGCGATTCTCCGAGGTGCCACCGCTGAGAGGGCGGGAGAGGGGCGCGCGCTGGCTCGCGATCGTCGTCGCGATCCTCAACGTCGGCGCAATGATCGGGATCGGCGTGATCCTCGGCGATCCCTCCAACATGCTCAACGGCGAACTGAAGGGGATGGGCTTCGTGCTCCTCCTCCCGGTCGTGGCCGGTGTGCTGACCATCGGCCTCGCCTGGTTCACCATCGTCGCGTGGCGGACCGGGATGTGGGGACGCTGGGGGCGCGTGCACTACACCGCTTTCACCCTCGGCGCTATCGCCTTCACCTGGATCCTCAACCACTGGAACCTGCTCGGCTGGAAGTACTGAGGGGCCGGACAAGGGGCGGGAGCGCGCGCGGCCACGAGGATGTCGCGCCCGCTCCCTGCCGGCTCCGCCCCTTGCGCGCCCCGGTCCCGCGGCCTATGTTCCTCAATACGTGTCCATCACGGTATACATTTATGTGTGCACGGCCTCCTGGGTGCCGTTCTGGTCCCCCGGCCGGGGGTGGCCAGTTCTCCATAGATATCGCCGCTCTTGAAGTAGACCGTGCCGGAGGCGGGTTCTGACCCGCGATCCGGCGGCCCTGCAGCAGGGGGCATCAGGCGCGCTTCTCCTGCCGGGCGCGGTGGCGTTCTGCCCTCGGGTTCCACGGGTGGAGCGTCGAGCGTGGTGAGCTGGACCGGATCCGTTCCTCGTGAATCGGAGGTGTCTGATGCGGAGGCCGTCGTGTGCATCGTGGTCGAGGTCAGGGTGCACGGGCCGTCGACCGGGATCGGCGGGCCGGGTGCTCGCCCTGGCCCTCTTGGCGCTTCTCGTCCCCGTGTCGCTGGCTGCGCAGGAGCCGCGCACGCTCCGCGGCGAGGTGGTCCATGAGGGGACGGGCCAGCCGATCGAGGGAGCGTACGTCGGCGTCGTGGGGCTGCCGCTGCAGACGCTGACGAACGAGGCGGGTCAGTTCCTGCTCTTCGGCGTGCCGGATCAGGAGGTGACGCTGACGGTCACTCGGATCGGGTACCGTGAGCACACCGTCCGTGTCTCTCCGGGGAGCACGACGATCCGGATCGAGCTCGTCATGGCGGCGATCGCCCTGGACGAGGTCATCGTAACGGGTACGGCGGGCGCGACCCAGCGTCGCGCCATCGGCAACTCGGTCACGAGGGTCGATGCCGTCGGCGCGATGGAGCTCTCGGCGTCGGGCAACGTGAGCGGCCTCATGAATGGCCGCACTCCGGGCGTGATCATCACGTCGGGCACCGGCCGGGTCGGGGCGGGCCCGAGCATCAACATCCGGGGTCGCTCGACGATCTCGCTGAGCCAGGAGCCGTTGATCTACATCGACGGCGTTCGTGTGAACAACGACATCGCCACGGGTCCGAGCACGGCGTACATCCACGCGGTCTCGCGGCTGAACGACATCAACCCGGAAGACATCGAGTCGCTGGAGATCATCAAGGGCCCCGCCGCGGCGACGCTCTACGGTACGGAGGCGGCGAACGGCGTGATCCAGATCATCACGAAGCGGGGGATTGCGGACGCGGGGCCCCGCTTCACGGGTGTGGTCCGCCACGGCACGAGCTGGTTCCAGGACGCGGAGCGGCGGCTCGCCACGAACTATGCGCTGCATCCGGTGACGGGCGAGCTGCTCAGCTTCAACGCGGTCCGGTACGAGAGGGAGCGCGGGCGTGAGCTCTGGGATACCGGGCGGCTGCAGGGCTATTCGCTCGGCGTCCAGGGCGGGGCCGGCATGGTCCGGTACTACATCTCGACCGCGTACGATCGTGAGGACGGGGTCGAGCCGGGGAACGGGCTCCGCCGGTTCACGGGGAACACGACTCTTTCGATCATTGCGACGGACGATCTTGATATCGAGGCCAGCGCGAACATCGTGAAGGCCCGGACCGACCTCGGGGGCGGGTCCCAGAGCTCGCTGCTCTTCTCCGCGCACCTGGGGAATCCGCTCTTCGAGGCGCTCGATTTCCCGACGGGTCCGTACCTCTCGCACACGCCCGAGGTCTACCGCAACGTCTTCGAGGCCTGGCAGGACCTCGCGCGTTTCACGGGTTCGGTGCAGGTGAACCATCGTCCGACGTCGTGGCTGCAGCACCGGCTCATCTTCGGGCTCGACCAGACGACGGAAGACAACCAGTACCTGAGGAAGCACGCGCCGGAGCACCTCCAGAAGGAGTTCGCCTCGGAAGCCGCCGCGCGCGGCGGTCTCACGCAGCAGCTCCGGAACATCGCCTACGCGACGGTCGACTACAACGTGTCGGTCACCCAGGCGGTCAACGAGGGGCTGATGTCCACGACCTCGGCCGGTTTCCAGTACTACCGTCGCCGGACGGACTCGAACAGCATCACGGCGGACGAGTTCCCCGCGCCGGGGTTGCGCACCGCCGCCGCGGCCGCCCGTGTGACCGGCTCGCAGGACTACGTCACGAACTCCACGCTCGGGATGTTCGTGCAGCAGCAGTTCGACTGGAACAACCGGATCTTCCTGACCGGTGCGATCCGGGTGGACAACAACAGCGCGTTCGGTGAGGACATCGACTTCGTCACGTACCCGAAGTTCAGCGCGACCTGGGTCGTGAGCGAGGAGGCGTTCTGGAACACGGACGTGATGGACCAGCTCCGTCTGCGCCTCGCCTACGGCGCCTCGGGTCAGCAGCCGATCGCTTTTGCGGCGCTCCGAACCTTCGCGCCGGCCACGGGCCGGGGCGATCTCCCGATCGTGATCCCGCAGTCGCTCGGGAACCCGGATCTAAAGCCGGAGCGAGGCGAGGAGCTGGAGGTCGGGTTCGATGCGGGGTTCTGGGGTCGCGTCGGACTCGAGTTCACGTACTACAACAAACGGGTTAGGGACGCGATCCTGCAGCGCTCGATCGCGCCCTCCAGCGGCTTTTCCGGCTCCCAGTTCGTCAACATCGGCGAGATCTCGAACCGCGGCCTGGAGGTCCAGCTCAACGTGCAGGCGATCTCCCGGCCGACGGTCGGGTGGGATGTCTCCTTCTCGTACGCGACGGCGAAGGATGAGATCCGGGACCTCGGCGGGATCCCCTTCATCCCGCTCTTGCTCCCGATGCAGCGCCACGTGGAGGGCCATGCGATCGGCGGGTTCTGGACCCGGGAGATCGTGAGCGCGCGGCTGGACGATACCGGACAGGCCGTCGACATCCTGTGCAACGACGGGAACGGCGGCGCGACGGACTGCGCGACGGCGCCGCCCATCTACCACGGGACCCCGACGCCCACCTACAACGGCGGGATCTCGACGACGGTCACGCTCTGGAACCGCCTGCGCCTGCACGGGATGGTGGATTTCAAGGGCGGACACAGGTTGTTCAATTCCAATACGTTCCTCCGCTGCACCGTGCTCAAGATCTGCGAGCTGAACGTGAAACCGGAGATGGCCGACCCGATCGTGCTCGCGGCGACGCAGATCTCGGGGGACTTCTCCGCCGTGAGTCCGTTCCTCGAGAAGGGGAACTACGCGAAGCTGAGGGAGGTCTCGGCCAGCTACACGCTCCCGGGCGACTGGGCGCGGCGGTTCGGTGCACAGCGGGCGACCCTCACGGTCGCGGGCCGCAACCTCCACACCTGGACCGGGTACACCGGCCTCGATCCGGAGGGCCGTGCCGATCTGAGCAACGCGATCATCTCGAACGACCAGGCCGTGCTCCCGGTGCTGCCGCAGTTCATCACCACCCTGCGTTTCACCTTCTAACCGTCGGAACGGAGCGAGGAACATGACGACGAGATCGCGGATTCGTGTTGCGCCCCGGGCCGTCCGGTTCGGCCGCGCGGGGAGGGGCGGCATCGCCGGGGCATGCCTGCTCGTGGCGCTGGCCGGCTGTGACCTGAATCTCCTGGAGCAGGATGCTCCGAGCCGGGTCGTGGCCGACGACCTCACGCATCCATCCAACGCGGCGCTGCTCGTCAGGAGCGCGATCAGCGAGTTCGAGTGCGCCCTGGCGCAGCACGTCATCGGGACGGGGCTGGTGGCTCACGAGCTCCGTGACGGCAGCCTCTCCGAGCAGTGGTGGGACTACGATCGGCGGACGCTCTCGCCGGCTCGCGCGCAGTATGCGCTGAACGGCTGCGGGAGCGTCGTGCCCGGGAACTACATGGCGCTCTCCGCCGCGCGCTTCCAGGCCGACCACGCGCTGTCGCTCCTCGAGGGGTGGACGGACGCGGAGGTCCCGCAGCGCGCGGACCTGATCGCCCAGTCGGCGGCGTTCGCCGGGTACAGCCTCGTGCTCCTGGGCGAGTCGATGTGCTCGGCGGCGATCGATGTCGGGCCCGAACTGAGCCGGGACGAGCTCTTCGCCCTGGCCGAGAGCCGCTTCGAGCGAGCGCTCGAGGCGGCGGCAGCCGCGGGGAACGAGGAGATCACGAATCTGGTCCGGGTCGGCCGCGCCCGCGCTCGCCTGAACCGGGGCGACCTGGGCGATGCGGCGGCGGATGCGCTGCTCGTGCCCGAAGGGTTCCGCGTCGACGCGACCTATTCGGATGTCTCCAACCGTCGGCGGAACCGCCTCTACACGGCGATGTACCGGACGCCCGTCGTGACGGTGGATTCGTCCTATCACGATCTGACGTTCGGGGGCGTACCGGATCCCCGGGTCGTCGTGGTGAATGCCGGTGGTTCGGCCCTCGACTCCGATGTGCCGCTCTTCCAGGCCGCGAAGTACTCCGACGTCTCCTCACCGATCCGCATCGCCGGGTGGGAGGAGGCGAGGCTGATCCTGGCGGAGGCGAGGCTGGCCGCGGGGGATGTGGCTGGAGCGGTCGAGATCATCAACGACCTGCACGATCGTGTCGGGCTGCCCCCGTACGGCGGCGGTACACCGGATGAGGTCATGGCCCAGATCATCGAGGAGCGCCGGCGAGAGCTCTTCCTGGAGGGACACCGGTTGGGTGACCTGATCCGCTACCAGCTCCCGCTCACGCCGGAGCCGGGCACTCCGTTCCATCGGGGCGGCACGTACGGCTCGCAGCTCTGCTTCCCGTTGCCGGACGTCGAGCGGAACAACAACCCGAACATGTAGCGCGGCGCGGGGCGGTGCCCCGCGCCGGCGGGCTCCGGCGGCCGCGGCCGCCGCCTCCCCCGATGGCGACGATCGGATCCCCACGAGGATGAGATGAGATGACGCCCTACCGTTGCCGGGCACGTACGCCGGTATTCGTCCTGGGCCTGCTGGTGCTGTCGGCGGCGCCGGCTCGCGCGCTGCAGGACCCGCTCGCGGGGCTGGACGCCTACATCGAGGCGGGGATGCGCGCGTGGAACGTCCCCGGGCTCGCGATCGCCGTCGTCAAGGACGATTCCGTGATCTTCGCCCGCGGCTACGGCGTACGGGAGGTCGGCAAGCCCGACAAGGTCGACCCGCACACGATCTTCGCGATCGGGTCGTCGACCAAGCCGATCACCGCCGCCGCCGTGGCGATGCTGGTCGATGCGGGGAGCATCGCGTGGGACGACCCGGCGACCCGATACTTGCCGCGGCTGCAGCTTTCCGACCCGTACGTCACGCGCGAGCTCACCGTCCTCGATCTCCTCACCCACCGGAGCGGGCTCCCGCGCGGCGACCTGATGTGGATCGCGGGCGAGTTCGACCGGGAGGAGCTGCTCCACCGGGTCCGCTTCCTCGAACCCGCGTGGAGCTTCCGCTCCCGGTTCGGCTACCAGAACCTCATGTACCTTGCCGCCGGGGAAGTCATCCCGGCGGTCACGGGCCTGAGCTGGGACGAGTTCGTGCGGGCCCGGATCTTCGCGCCGCTGGGGATGTCTCGGAGCAGCACGACGATCCGCGCACTCGAGGGGCAGACGAATGTGGCCGTCCCGCACGCCGAGATCGAGGGGACGGTGCGGCCGGTCCGCTGGCGTGATGCGGGGAACGTGGGGCCGGCGGGTTCGGTCAACTCCAGTGTGCTGGACATGGCCCAGTGGATCCGGATGAACCTGAACGAAGGGAGCTACCGGGGACGCGCGCTCCTCGAGCCCGGGACGGTGCAGGCCATGTTCTCGCCCCAGACCGTCGTCCGACGGGAGGGCGGGTGGGCGACGATGGCCCCGGAGTCCCGGTTCATGGCGTACGGGATCGGCTGGTTCCTGAACGACCACCGCGGCCGCAAGGTGGTTCAGCACGGGGGCAACCTCGACGGGATGCACGCGCTGGTGGGGATGATCCCCGACGAGCGGCTCGGGGTGGTGATCCTCACGAACCTCAACCCGCACAACCTGACGTACGCGTTGATGTACCGGATCTTCGACGCGTACCTGGGGGCGGAGCCGGTGGACTGGAGCGCCCGGATGCTCGCCGCGCGGGACAGCCTCCGGGCGCGTCAGCGGGCGCGGGCCGCGGAGGCGGCCAGGGCCCGTGCGGCCGGGACTCGTCCGTCGCTCCCGCTGGACGCCTACGTCGGACGCTACGCCGACCGCGTGAACGGCGACATCGTGGTCATCCGGGAGGGGGACAGCCTCGTCCTCCGCTGGGGCCCGAGGCAGGACGCCGACCTGAACCACTGGCACCACGACACGTTCGAAGCCGTATGGCGGGACCCGGGGTTCCTGAGCATCTTCGGCAGGTCCCAGGTGACCTTCACCCTGGACGTACGCGGAAGGGTGGACAGGGTGGCGATCCCGGCAGTCGGCGACTTCGAGCGCGTGGACGACCCGGCGACGTAGCGCGACGCGTGCGCACCACCCGGCGGGGGGGCGCGGAGCGCGGGCCCGACCCGGCGGCGTGACGGTGCGCTCCCCGGCGCGGTGGGGCCGCGCGGCTGCGATTCGGATCCATGGAATCCCAGGTGCCGAGGACCTTGAAGGAGGTGGGTACGCCCATGAACCAGCGAAGGTTGTCCCTGATTCCGATCCTCGTCGCGCTCCTCGCGCTCCTGCCCCGGGCGGCAGCGGGGCAGAGCGCGCCGCTGAACGGGCTGGACGCGTACATCGAGAAGGCGATGAAGGACTGGGGCGTACCCGGCGTGGCGGTGGCGGTCGTCAAGGACGACTCCGTCGTCCACGCCCGCGGCTACGGTGTGCGGGAGCTGGGCAGGCCCGAACCGGTGGACGAGCGGACGATCTTCGCGATCGGCTCGTCGTCCAAGGCCTTCACGTCGGCGGCCCTGGCGATCCTCGTCGATGAGGGCAGGGTGGCCTGGGACGACCCCGTCACCAAGCACCTGCCGGGGTTCCAGCTCTACGACCCGTACGTGACCCGGGAACTGACCGTGCGCGACCTGCTCACCCACCGCAGCGGGCTGCCGCGCGCCGACCGGATCTGGTACGCGACGGATTTCGACCGCGAGGAGGTCCTCCGCAGGGTGCGGTTCGTGAGGCCGAGCTGGAGCTTCCGTTCGACGTACGGCTACCAGAATATCATGTTCCTGGCGGCCGGTCAGATCGTGGAGGCGGTGACCGGGATGACCTGGGACGACTTCGTCGCCCAGCGCCTGTTCGAACCGCTCGGGATGCGGACGAGCAGCACGAGCATCCACGTGCTTCGCGACCTGCCGAACGTGGCCACGCCCCACGGCCGGATCGACGGCACGGTGCGCCCGATCGCCTGGCGCAACATCGACAACATCGCGCCGGCCGGCTCGATCAATTCGAGCGCCCTCGAGATGGCCGAATGGGTGAGGCTGCAGCTCGGGGAAGGGGTCCATCGCGGACGCAGGTTGATCAGCGAGGAGGCCGTCCGCGAGATGCACACGCCCCAGACCATCATGCGGATGTCGCCGGAGCAGAGGAAGCTCTTCCCCGAAACCAACTTCACGACGTACGGACTGGCGTGGTTCGTACGCGACTACCGCGGGCGGAAGCTGGTCGGGCACGGCGGC
>Ga0079224_100004024_pt1 | contig 18812 bp, 13 predicted proteins | sample Stecom2015_FD_80414 | JGI IMG/M metagenome (GOLD analysis project Ga0079224, IMG submission 80414) | Agricultural soil microbial communities from Utah to study Nitrogen management - Steer compost 2015 | ecosystem: Environmental > Terrestrial > Soil > Agricultural land | place: USA: Utah... | reverse complement strand
TGGGAGGCCGCCGTCGCCCGCGGGCGGGCCGTGGCCGACGGCCGGCTGCATGGCGCGGCCCCCGCGCCGTACCGCGCGCTGGAGCTCATCGCCGCTGCGCGCACCGCCAGTCGCGACGACGGGTTCGCCGCCGAAGACGAAGCCCTGGGCGACCTCGTGATGGGCGACGAGCTGCGGTCCGGGGTCTACGCCTTCGACCTCACGCAACGGCGCGCAAAGCGCCCGGCCGGTGCCCCGGACCCCAAGCTGGCCCGCCCGGTCACCAAGGTCGGCGTCGTCGGCGCCGGTCTCATGGCCAGTCAGCTGGCGCTGTTGTTCGCTCGGCGGCTCGAGGTTCCGGTCGTCCTGACCGACCTCGACGACGAGCGAGTGCGCGCCGGCGTGGACCGCGTACACGCCGAGATCGACAAGCTGCTGGGCAAGGCCCGCATCTCCGCCGACCACGCCAATCGCCTCAAGGGCCTGGTCACCGGGTCCACGGACATGGCGGTGTTCGCCGACGCCGACTTCGTCATCGAGGCCGTCTTCGAGGAGATGACGGTCAAACAGCAGGTCTTCGCCCAGCTCGAGGGGATCGTGGACCCCGCCTGTGTGCTGGCGACCAACACGTCGTCGCTGTCGGTCACCGAGATGGCGTCGAAGCTCGAGCATCCTGAGCGCGTCGTCGGCTTCCACTTCTTCAACCCGGTGGCGGTCCTGCCGCTGGTCGAGGTCATCCGGGCCGAGCGCACCGACGACGAGACCCTGGCGACGGCGTTCGCCGTGGGCAAGACGCTGAAGAAGTCGTGCGTGCTCGTGAAGGACGCGCCGGGCTTCGTGGTCAATCGCGTGCTCATTCGCTTGATGAGCGAAATCAACGCGGCCGCCGACGAGGGAACCCCGGTAGCGGTCGCCGACAACGCCCTCGCCCCACTCGGTCTGCCGATGTCGCCGTTCGTGCTGCTCCAGTTGGTAGGCCCGGCAGTGGCGCTACACGTCACCGAGACGCTGCACGAGGCGTTCCCCGACCGGTTCATCGTCTCGGAAAACCTGCGCCGGCTGGTCGAGGCGGGCAAGCCCGGCATCTGGTCCTGGGACGATCAGGGCAAGCCGTACCTCGACGACGACACGGCTGCGCTGTTCGAGCAGGGTGACGTGGAGCTGAGCGCCGAACAGGTGCACGACCGCGCGATGACAGCCGTCGCGCAGGAGATCCGGTTGATGCTCGATGAGCAGGTCGTGGCTGAGCCGCAGGACATCGACCTGTGCTTGCTGCTCGGCGCCGGCTGGCCGTTCCACCTCGGTGGCATCACGCCCTACCTCGACCGCACCGGGATCGCCGAGAAGGCGACCGGGCGGCGGTTCCTGCCGCGAGGCGTTGCCAGCCCGCCGGAGCCCTGAGCCGGCGCAGCGGCTCAGCTCGGCGCTGGAGCTTCGCCGCTCGGCGGTGGTGATTCGTCAGTGAGTTCCATGGCGCGGACCGTGCGTTTCCACGCCAGCACGGCCGACGTGATCGCCCCGCTGAGCGGCACCGCGAGGAACAGCCCCACCAGCCCGAACGCCGTGGCCGCCGCCGTGGTCAGCACGAGCACGACCAGCGGGTGGAAACTCAATGCCCGCGACATCAGCAGCGGCGCCAGCACGTTGCCCTCGATCTGCTGGACCACCAACACGATGCCCAGCGCCCACAGCGCGGTCCCGAATCCCCCGGAGAACAACGCCACCAGAACCGCGATCGCACCAGCCAGCGTCGCACCGATCAGCGGCACGTAGGCCATGAGGAAGGTCAGCGCGCCGATCGGGATGGCCAGCGGCACGCCGAGAATCAACAACCCGATGCCGATGAGCGCGCCGTCGACGAGCCCGGTCAGCGTGGACGCGTAGAACCAGTTGCCGACGGTCTTCATCGCCGCTCGGAACGAGGCGTCCGCCGGCGGCTGCTGCTCCGGGCGCAGCGCCCCGACGAACTGCTGCCACAACTTGTCGCCGCTGGTCAGGGCGAAGATCGCGAAGAACGTCGCCACCAGGATGACCGTGACCAGATTGCCGACCAGCGTCAACCCGGTCGCCGCCGCGCTGGTGACGTTACCGAGCAGGTCACCGAGTCTGGACTCGAACTCGTCCAGCAGATCCTGGACGTTCTGAGTGTCCAGACCGAACGGTCCGTCGGCGAGCCAGTCGTTGATCTCGTTCACCGACCCTGTGATGGCGGCCACCATGTCCGGCCACGAGTCCACGACCTCGGTGATCACGAAGACCACCAGCCCGGCGAAGAACGCCAGGAACAGCAGCACACACGCCAGCGCGGCCAGCACGGCCGGGACGCGCTTCGAGCGAAGCCAGCGCGCCAACGGCCACAGCAGCGCGGTCTCGGCGAAACCGAGCATGACCGCCACCGCGATGAACTGCACCTGTAACGCCAGCCAGATGCCGCCGGCGACAGCCAGGCCGATGAGAAGGAGGCGGCCGGCGATGATGGCTTCGTTGCGCAACCACTCCGGCGATTCACGCCGGCCCGCGCGGGTGGGCTCGCTCACGGACGGACCGTCGGAGAGTCGGTGGTGGCGTGCGCGCTGCCGTGGTCGAGGGCCGCGACGAACCCGGAGATCTCGCGGGCGAGGTCCTGTCCGGTCAAGCCGGCCTCGCCGAGGATGGCGTCGCGGCTGCCGTGCTCGAGGAAGCGTTGTGGGATACCGAACTCACGCACCGGCACGTCGATGCCCGCGTCTCGCAATGCCTGGGCGAACGCCGATCCCACGCCGCCGACCCGGCCGTTGTCCTCCACGGTGGCCACGAGCCGGTGCTGCCGCGCGAAATCGATCAGGGCGGGGTCGACCGGCTTGACCCAGCGCGGGTCGACGACCGTCACCCCGACACCCTGTGCGGCCAGCCTGTCGGCGGCATCGACACCGGCCGTGGCCATCGGCCCGACGGCCACGATCAGCACGTCGTCGGAGTCGGCCCGGGCCAGCACGTCGGTGGCACCGACGCGCTCGATCGCCTCGATGTCGCTCGCGACGGCACCTTTCGGGAAGCGCACCACCGTCGGCGCGTCGTGGACCTCGAGCGCCTCGCCGAACAATTCGATCAGGCGGCTACCGTCGCGCGGTGCGGCCAGTCGCAGGCCGGGAACCGGCTGCAACACCGACATGTCCCACATGCCGTTGTGCGACGGGCCCTCGCTGCCGGTGACACCGGCGCGGTCGAGCACGAACGTCACGCCGGCCTTGTGCAGGGCGCAGTCCATGAGCACCTGGTCGAACGCACGGTTCAGGAACGTGGAGTACACCGCGACCACGGGATGCAGGCCCATCATGGCCATGCCCGCCGCCGACGTCGTGGCGTGCTGTTCGGCGATGCCGACGTCGAAACAGCGGTCCGGGAAAGCCCGCGCGAACGCCTCGAGCCCGGTAGGCCCGAGCATCGCCGCGGTGATGGCCACGACGTCGGGCCGTTCCCGCCCGGCGGCCACCAGCGCGTCGCTGAACACGTTGGTCCACTGCCGCACCGGAGCGCCGGACGGGGCGCCGGTCAACGGGTCGAAGGCACCGGGGCTGTGCATCTGGTCAGCTTCGTCGCGGACGGCGGGGTCGTAGCCGTAGCCCTTCTGAGTGAGGCAATGCACCAGGACCGGCCCGCCGAACCGCTTCGCCTGCGTCAGCGCCTGCTCGACCGCCTCACGGTCGTGACCGTCGACCGGGCCGATGTACTTCAGGCCCAGGTCTTCGAACATGCCCTGTGGCGCGAGCAGATCCTTGAGCCCCTTCTTCACCCCGTGCAGCGCGTCGTACAGCGGCTGCCCGACGAGCGCCGTGCGCCCCAAAGTGCGCTTGACCACTTCCAGAGCCTGCTCGTACCGCGGGTCGGTTCGCAGCCCGGTCAGCCGACGCGCCAGGCCGCCGACCGTGGGCGCGTACGACCGGCCGTTGTCGTTGACCACCATGACCAGCGGCCGACGGTCGGGGCCGGTCTGCGGCGCATCGGCGATGTTGTTCAGCGCCTCCCAGGCCATCCCACCGGTCAGCGCGCCGTCCCCGATGACCGCGACCACCGTGCGGTCGCGCTCGCCGCGCACCGCCAGCGCCTTGGCCATCCCGTCGGCGTACGACAAGGCCGTGGAGGCGTGGGAGTTCTCGACCCAGTCGTGCTCGCTTTCGGCCTGGCACGGGTAGCCCGAGAGCCCGCCGGACTGCTTCAGCCGGTCGAACCCGTCCTGCCGGCCGGTCAGCATCTTGTGCACGTAGGCCTGGTGCCCGGTGTCGAAGATGATCGGGTCGCGGGGTGAATCGAAGACGCGATGCAAGGCGATGGTCAGCTCGACCACGCCGAGATTGGGGCCGAGATGGCCGCCGGTGCGTGAGACTGTCGTGATGAGCCGGTCGCGAATCTCGGCAGCCAGGGACACGAGCTCGGCATCAGAAAGACCACGCAGGTCGCGTGGGCTCGTGATGCGGTCGACCAATCCCACGCGATGCCTCCTCGTCCCACGTGTTCTCCACGGTCGAGTGTAGATGGCTGACCCGGATTGATCACATCCCAGGTCGGCCTCACCGACCGCGTGTTGAGCTCACCGGGTGCGCGCACTAGCCTTCGGCTGCCGGGTCGAGGGGTCGGCCCGGACGACGAAGTGAGGACGGAGCGGCGATCATGAGCCTCGGGCGTCGATGGGTCGGTGCGATCATCGGGGGCGCCGGCGCGTTCGTCTGCGCGGTGAGCGCCTATGTCAGCTGGTTCGGTGGCCACGCGCCGGTCGACTTGACCATCGCTCAGCTCGTCCGGACCGGCGAGGCCGGTGCCCCGTCGTCCTACTGGACGTCGCTGGCGGCGCCGTTGGCGATTCTGGGCGCGCTCGGGGTTCTGGGCGCGCTGATCCGCTCTCGATTCGTGCTGGGCCTGACGTGGTTGGGCGGCTTCACCGTCCTCGCGCTGTGGGGCATCATGCGGTTCATCGGCGCGGCGACCGACAGTACGCCGGCGGACTCCGACGTCGGTTTCGGGGTCTGGCTGTGTGTCGCCGGGGTGCTGGCCGTGCTCGTCGGGATCATCGTCATGGGCCCGCGTCGCGAGGAGATCGAGGCGCCGTTGTCGGTGTTCGGCGACGACGACTCCTGGTGATCGCTCGCCGCGTGCATCGACGGCGGCTACCCTGATCACAAGGAATTTCGCCAGGGGGAGGCGGTTCCACCATGCCGACTCGTCGACGGATACTCGCAGCGACGCTGGCCGCGCTCGGCGCACTGGGCACCACCGCGGGCGCCTATCTGGACTGGTTCGGCGACCGGCCGGCGCACGAGCTTCCACTGGAGCGCCTGTACCAGTCCGACATCGCGAGCGGACCGGCGTCGTCGTACTGGAACTCGATGGCGCTGCCGCTGGCCGTCGTGGGTGCACTCGGGGTCCTGGGCGCGCTGCTGTTGTCGAGGTTCGTCCTCGTGCTCGCGTGGGTGATCGCCGTGGCCACATTGGTGACCTGGGCCGTCATGCAGACTGGTGACGACGCTGTCGACGCCGGGCTCGGCGACGTCCAGGTCGGCTTCTGGGTGTCCGCGGCGGCCTCGGTGGTCCTGCTGATCGGCATCGTCATGATGGGCCGGGACCGTGTTCGCGGTCCCGGCCCAGCTGAGCCGCGCGTGGATGACCCGACGTGATCAGAGCAGGCTGCGCAGCACGTACTGCATGATGCCGCCGTGGCGGTAGTAGTCGGCCTCCCCCGGCGTGTCGATGCGAACGACGGCGTCGAACTCGACGTCACCGTTGGCGCCGCCGGTGGCCTTGACGCGCACCGTCGTGGGCACTTCGCCGGAGTTCAGCGCCTCGATACCGGTGATGTCATAGGTCTCCTCACCGGTCAGCCCCAGCGAATCGGCGTTGTGCCCCTCGGGGAACTGAAGCGGCAGGACGCCCATGCCGATGAGGTTCGAGCGGTGAATGCGCTCGTAGGACGCCGCGATGACGGCCCGCACGCCCAGCAGTGCCGTGCCCTTGGCCGCCCAGTCCCGCGACGAGCCCGACCCGTACTCGTGGCCGGCCAGGACCACCAGCGGCGTGCCGGCCTCGGCGTAGGCGACCGAGGCGTCGTAGATCGTCGTGACCTCGCCGTTGCCGGCGAAATTACGCGTGAAGCCGCCCTCGGTCCCCGGCGCGAGCTGGTTACGCAGGCGGATGTTCGCGAACGTGCCGCGAATCATCACTTCGTGGTTCCCGCGGCGCGAGCCGTAGGAGTTGAAGTCACGCCGCGCGACGCCGTGCGAGGACAGGTACTGCCCGGCCGGCGAGTCGGCCTTGATCGCACCCGCTGGGCTGATGTGGTCGGTGGTGACGGAGTCGCCGAGCTTCGCCAGCACCCGAGCCCCGGCGATGTCGCGCACCGGCTCCGGCTCGACCCCCATGCCGTCGAAGTACGGTGGGCGCCGCACGTAGGTCGACTCCGGGTCCCACGCGAACGTGTCGCCCTCCGGCGTCGGCAGGGCCTGCCACTGCTCGTCACCGGCGAAGACGTCGGCGTAGTCGCGCTTGAACATCTCGCTGGCGATCGCGGAGTCCACGACCTCCTCGATCTCCGCCGGCGAGGGCCACAGCTCGCTGAGGTACACCGGCGCACCCTGCGAGTCGGTGCCCAGCGGTTCGGTGGTGATGTCGAGGTCCATCGTCCCGGCGAGCGCGTAGGCCACCACCAGCGGCGGCGAGGCCAGGTAATTCATCTTGACGTCCGGGTTGATCCGCCCCTCGAAGTTCCGGTTTCCGGACAGCACCGACACGACCGCGAGATCGTTCTCGTTCACCGCAGCCGACACCTCACCGGGCAGCGGCCCGGAGTTGCCGATGCACGTCGTGCAGCCGTAGCCGACCAGGTGGAAGCCGAGCTTCTCCAGGTACGGCGTCAACCCGGCTCGCTCGTAGTAGTCCATGACGACCTTGGACCCCGGCGCGAGCGTGGTCTTGACCCACGGCTTGCGGTTCAGGCCGCGCTCGACGGCCTTCTTGGCCAGCAAGGCGGCGCCGACCATGACCGATGGGTTCGACGTGTTGGTGCAGCTGGTGATCGCCGCGATGACGACGGCGCCATGGTCCAGCTCGCACTCGGTGCCGTCGCCGAGCGTGACCCGCACCGGGGCGGAGGAACGCCCGTGCGCGCCGTTGGCCGCTGATTCCACCGCGTGGCCGCCCCCGTTGCCCAGCGCGACCGCGATGGGGTCGCTGGCCGGGAACGTGTCCTCGACGGCGTCGTCGAGTTCGTCCTCGGCCTCGTGGTCGACGTAGTCGCGCAGCGCGGTGCGGAACGACGACTTCGCGTCGCTGAGCGAGACGCGGTCTTGCGGCCGCTTCGGCCCGGCGATGGACGGAACCACGGTGCCAAGGTCGAGCTCGAGCGTCTCGGAGTAGTCGGGCACCACGTCCGGATCGTGCCAGAGGCCCTGCTCCTTGGCGTACGCCTCGACCAGGGCGACCTGCTCGTCGGATCGGCCGGTCAGGCGCAGGTATCGCACCGTCTCCTCGTCGATGGGGAACACCGCGATGGTCGAGCCGTACTCCGGGCTCATGTTGCCGATGGTGGCGCGGTTGGCCAGCGGGACCTCGGCGACGCCCGGCCCGTAGAACTCGACGAACTTGCCGACCACGCCGTGTTGGCGCAGCAACTCGGTGATGGTCAGCACCAGGTCGGTGGCGGTGGCGCCGTCAGGCAGGGAACCGGACAGCTTGAACCCGACCACGCGCGGAATGAGCATGCTGACCGGCTGGCCGAGCATGGCCGCTTCGGCCTCGATGCCACCGACTCCCCAGCCGACGACGCCGAGGCCGTTGACCATGGTGGTGTGGCTGTCGGTGCCCACGAGGGTGTCCGGGAAGGCCACGGTGGCATCGCCGTCCGGGCGCGTCATGATCGTCCGGGCGAGATGCTCGATGTTGACCTGGTGGACGATCCCGGTGCCGGGCGGCACCACCTTGAAATCGTCGAAGGCACCCTGGCCCCACCGCAGGAACTGGTACCGCTCCTTGTTGCGGCCGTACTCCAGCTCGACGTTGCGCACGAAGGCATCCGGCGCCCCGAACACGTCAGCGATCACCGAATGGTCGATGACCAGCTCGGCTGGTGCCAACGGGTTGATCCGCGCCGGGTCACCGCCGAGTTCGCTCATGGCCTCGCGCATCGTGGCGAGGTCGACGATGCACGGCACGCCGGTGAAGTCCTGCATCACCACCCGGCCCGGCGTGAACTGGATCTCGGTACTCGGCTGCGCTGCCGGATCCCAGTCGACCAGGGCCCGGACGTGCTCTGCGGTGATGTTGGCGCCGTCCTCGGTCCGGAGCTGGTTCTCCAGCAGGATCTTCAAGCTGTACGGCAGCCGGTCCACATCACCTGCGGCAGCGATCCGGTACATCTCGTACGACCGGTCCCCGACTCGCAGGGTGGTCTTGGCACCGAAGCTGTCCTTGCTGGCCACGTCAATCCCCAACCTCTCGTCCGCCGTACTGCGACCGTCGCCCGGCCGCTCGCCTTCGAACATCGTCGCGCACTCCGCCATCCGCGCCTGCGCTGAGGGTCACCTCACGGCCACGAATCGGATCCGCGAAACTGTCTTGATATCAAGATACACGGTCGTCGTCGCGCTCGCCGCCATGGGCACTCCGGCCCGCCTGATCACTCACGATCTCGATGCGGTAAAAGATGTCCTCCCGCTTGTCACACATCAACTCACAGCGGCACCTACAGGCCGTGCTGCAGCATTGATCGCCAAAGGAGATTTCATGCGTGTTCGGGTGCACGTCGGACTCGGCTCGAGGCTCGCCGCCGTAGGTGCTCTGGTGTTGGCCGCGAGCGCCTGCGGGGGCGAGACGATTCAGTTCGAGGGGACGACGGTCGGCAACGCCGAGTCGGTCCTCATCGAGGCCGACGATGCCTTCGACGAGCTGACCGAGGCCGGGGTGAGCGCGGGAACCACCACGGTGGCCGAGGAATCTCGCTGCTACTTCCGCCGTACGGGCGAAGACGACATCGACACGTCGGTGTACTGCGGCCCGCTGCGCCAGCTCGGCGCCGCCGACGACGAGTCCTGGTATCCCATCGCCCTCGTCGAGGACGGCTCCAACGACGACGGGGTCCGCCTGGCCATCGAGCCGGACGACCAGCCCGCGCCCACCGCCGTCAGCAGCGCCGAGCTGTTCCGGCCGGACGGAAACGAACCCGTCGCGGCGGACTCGCTCGACGAGCCTCAGGCTCCCGAGGCCCCGGCCGCGGACTTCGCCGTGTTCCTGCCTGAAGGCGACGCAGCGTCCCACCTCGAGTTCGAGGATCTCGACGAGGAGTATCGGCTCATCACCCCGGCCATGACGCTCACCGTGACAGCTGCGGCCACGACCGACGTCATCCCCCGCGAAGCCGTTGCCGCCCAGGACGATTCGTACGACGCCGAGTCCGAGTCCACCGACGGTGTGGACACGCCGTACTTCCGTCCGGTCGACGGCCAGCAGGTCGCGGCGTGGCAGGTGACCATCGGCCCGCCACCGGAAACCACCTCGGACACGGAGGCGTCGTACTTCAGCGACGGCGACGCCCGCAGCGCCACCACCGCGATCTCACTGGCCGCCGGGAGCCAACGTCTCAGCCTGCACGGCGCCGTGGGCGACGCCAGCGACGACGACGCCGCGACCTTCACCGTGGGGTGTTCGGAGGTGCCGTGCAGCGACATCGAACAACGCCAGCGCACCTTGCTCGCCTCGTTCGCCGACGATGCCGACCCGGCCCTGGTGGCGACCGTCGATGGATCCGACCAGGTGCTCTCACTCGAAGACGGCAGCCTGACCTCCGACGTCTCGCAGGTCGCCTACACCCGAGAGGCCCGTGTGCAGCAGGTGTCGACCACGTGGCCCACCACGACATTCACCATCCGCACCGAGGAGCAGCTCGACAAAGATCAGGAGTTCTATTGCTGCGAGGACGTGACGTACACGTTCGGCGGCGAGATCCAGCAGGTCTTCTTGACGCCCTTCGACTACGCGAAAGGTTGGGCGCCGGCCGGCCAGGCATGGTTGACCGTGCCGATCGCCAACCGGCCGGACGAGCTCGCCGACGGGTACGCCCGACTGAACATGGACGAGACGAAGTCCATGACGCTCACCATCGACGGCCAATCTCTTTCTCCGCAGGCCGACGCCGGCCAGGAGGACTGGGTGGTCTTCCTGGTCGACGACACGTTCACCGAGGGAACGTTGACCTACAGCCCGGTGGGCAGCGCCAAGATCGACTCCAAGACCTACCCGGTCAAGACCGACAAACCGCTGACGCTGGACATCACGATCCCCTGACCTGCGAAGCGACCTCGCCATTGGACGTACGCACCAGAATCCGGCCTCCGAGCAACGCGCCGATACCCGCCCACACCGTCGGCGCCGCCGCCCCGCCCAGCGCCACGATCGACAAGCCACCCGAGGCCGAAGCGACACCCAGCCAGGTAGCCGCCGGAGTGCACCGCACCTTTGCCGGTGCCTCCTGTTCACAGCGTCCCAACAGCGCCACCATCAGGGCCAGCACCAACGCCAGGACCGCCAGCCAGCCCGGGCGGGTCACCCACCACAACGCGCTCCCCGGTTGTGGCAGGCCGGCCTCGAGCGCGACCAACGCCGCGCTCACAACCACCAGAACCGAAACGTGCCAGACGTAGATCGTCATCGCCCTCGCACCGAGTCCGGCGACCACGGCCCACGGCAGCGGCCTCCGCAGCCACCGGCAGGCCGCCGGACGGACGAGTACGAGCGCGCCCGCCTGCCCGATGGTCACCAGCAGCAGGCACACGGACGGCGGCGCCATGTTCGACATCTGGCCTTCCAGCCCGATCATGCTGACCGGATACGGACCGGGCCCGGTCAGGAGGACCAGTACGCCCAGGGCGCCGGCCACGCATGCCCATGCGCCACCGTGCGACATCCGTTCGGTCCAGCCGTCGGCATACCAGAAGCCGAGTTGATGGACGAGCAACCAGACCAGTATGAAGTTCGCGAATCCCACATCAACGATCTCGCCCATACGCAGGACGTCCACCACGATCACCGCGGCACACAACCCGGCGGGAACGGCCATGGCCGCACGCTCGTGCCAACGCAACAGCACAGGGGTGGCCGCAGCGACGAGGAGGTAGATCGCCAGGAACCACAGGGGCGCCCCGACGAACCGCCCGGCCAGCGCAATCTGCTCGGACGGCGCGCCCAAGGCCCGGCCCGCGGTCAGTATCGCCGCAGCCCCCACGGTGAACACCAGCGCCGGGCGGGTCAGCCTCGCCAGTCGAGTACCGACGAACGCTGCGACACCCGCGCTCGCCCTCCGGCGCCACGCGACGGCGTTGGAAAACCCGCCTGCCAGGAAGAACAGCGGCATCACCTGCAAGGCCCACGTCGCCGGCTGCAGGGTCGGCACCACGTCCAGAATGTTGCGTGTGCTCACGCGCCCGTCCACGACCGCGACCGCAGCCATCAGCCAATGTCCCGCCACCACGACGAGCATGCTCAGCACCCGGGTGGCGTCCATGAACCGGTCTCGGCTCGGCGGGGTCGCCGCCTCCCACTCATGGACGCGCTGTCTCCATGCGGCCGGGCTCATTTCGCGGTCCCCGCCGCCCGGCAACCGGACCGAGTCGCCACCGTGACGCATGCCCGATGCAGCCGTCCGGCCAGCCTCGGCCCGACACAGACCGTGAGAAGCAACACTCCAGCTGCCACGTACGGCAGCGGATTCTCGACGCCAGGAACGCCGTACCCTTGCCGCCAGGAGTTGATCCGCACCGCGTGTTCGCCGGCCCATGCCGCCGCACGGCATCCGGGCGAACCACCCGGGTCGGCACAGTGTGCCCGCAAATCGACGCCGAACTGGTCATCGATCGCCATCCGGGCCCATGGCCCCAGCTCGCCACCCCGGTCCGCTGCGTAACGCAACAGGTCATAGCCATAGTCGTGGAATCGGCAAGCACGATCGAAGTCGTAGCCCGCTGATCCGGCCGGTGACGAACAATTTCCGGCCGGATCGATCACGCGTACCCCGACACCGTCGAGGACCAACTCCGGCGTGTACCCCATGACCTCGGCGAAGTCCGGCGGCACGAGGTCGGCCCCGGTGCCATCGGCACGCCCGGTCGCCACCGCGACGGCGTGCGCAGCCGCCTGGTTCTCCGGGCCTGACGTCACCGGCGACACCTGCCCGGCCCCGGTCAGCGCGAGCGAGGCCAAGACGGCCGCCAAGACGATTCCGATGCGCTTCCACGACACCACGTCCACCTCCCGTCACCGGCCGATCCGGCGACGGGCAGGACGCTAGGAATCCGGATGTGACGATTCATCAGGCTGCGGAGCGGCGTTGAGCGTGGCGCTGCGGTATCGGCGGCAGCCAGTGGCTCACTCCGTGGAGCCAGAGCGAACCGCTACCACGGAACGACGCGGCGCGGGGCCCATGCCGCCTACGCTGTGCAGCGTGAACGGCGACTCTGACACTGGGTCGGGTGACCAGGTTGCGCGGCCGGTCGTACCCAGATCATGGCTGCCCTGGCTCGGTTCACTCGTGCTGTTCAGCCTCGGCCTGTTGACCGTGACCGAAGTGGTGGACGGCAGCATCGGCCCGGTGCTCGTCGCCGTCACGGCCATCCTGGGCGCGGCACCGTTCGGGCTCATCACCACCAGTCCGGCGACGGGATGGCTGCTGTCGGCAACCGGAGCCTTCGTCGTGTCACGATCCTTCGACATCGTCGACGCGGACCCGTGGCCGTGGCCGGTCGTCCACGGCTTGGTGCTGCTGGCGCTGCTGTTCGCGACAGCGTGGAATCCACCGCAGCGACTGCCGCGTGGGCCGCGCATCGGCGTCGTCCTCGTGGCCTGGCTGTCCACGGCGACCCTGTTCGCCATGTCGGTGCCACCTGACCTGATCGCGGGCTGGACCGTCGGCGTGACTGCGGTGACAGTTGCCGGCATGCTCGTGCGCGCCGCTGGCCTGATCGCCACGGCCGATGGCGCCGGGCCGCCGATTTCGCTCGCCGAGGTCAGAGTCAGGCTGCTCAGGGGCTTCCGGGTGGCTTTCGTCGACTGGGCGCCCTCTCCGCAAGCTGGGCCTGCCCTGGGCGAACGCCTGTTCCCGTCCTCCGCGTGGGTGGGACGAGCCCGAGCCCTCCTCCCGTGGCTGCTGGCTCTGGGGGTTTTCTGGATCGCGGTCGCTTCAGTGCACGAGACGCTTGTGGTCCACGACCTGGTTCTGCCGATCTTCGCTGCGCTCGTCGCCGCACCGGTGGCGATGAGCAGGCGATACGCGTTGCTCGGATGGCGGCTGGCGACCGTCCTCGCCGCCGTCGTCGCCGTCATCGGCACACCGAGCGGCGGACCCGACCCAGGGGTGTGGCCGGTCGTCTTCCAATGGGTCTGGCTCATCTCGACGTTCCTGGTCAGCGTCCGCCATGACCGCTGGACGACAGGTTGGGTGTGGGCCGTCACCGTCATGGTGATCTCCACCGGTGCCCCGGCGAACTCCGGCGTCGCCATCACCATGATCGTTGCCGCGACCGCCCTCACGATCATCGGCGACCTGGTCCGGTCGCGGCGACGGACCGGCCGCGAGCTCGAACGCCAGACGGAGCTCAGCGAGCTCGAGAAGGCCCGCCGGGCGGTACTCGAAGAACGCACCCGCATCGCACGCGACCTGCACGACGTCGTAGCGCATCACATGTCGATGATGGTGGTGCAGGCCGAGACCGCTCCATACCGCATCGCCGGCCTGTCGGGTCCGGCGCAGGCCGAGTTCGCCGCCATCAGCACGTCGGCTCGCGACGCCCTCAACGAGATTCGTAGTCTGCTCGGCGTGCTACGCAGCCACGACCACGCCGTCACACACACCCCGCAGCCGGGCCTGAGCCAGCTCGACGAGCTCGTCGAGGCCGCCTCGCGCTCCGGTGTCCCCGCTATCGTCACCACACACGGCCCGGTCGTACCGGTCGGTTTGGCGGTCAGCCAGTCCGCCTACCGGATCGTGCAGGAGTCCCTGGCCAACGCCGCCCGCCACGCCCCGGGCGCCGAAGTCACGGTGAGCGTCGGCTATGAGCCGGACATGCTGCGCATCCAGGTCGTCAACGGCGCTTCGGCGGTGCCGGTTGCTTGCACCGAGCCCGGGCATGGTCTGATCGGCATGCGTGAACGCGCGCACGTCGTCGGCGGCACGCTGACCGCCGAACCGCTGCCGGACGGCGGCTTCGAGGTACGCGCCGACCTTCCGCTCGAGATCGAGGAGCACGACCGGTGAGGGCAGCGTCCGATCCACCCACGCCCCCGGTCCGGGTGCTGATCGTCGACGACCAGGCGATGGTGCGGCAGGGTTTCGGCGCACTGCTGGCGGCTCAGACCGACATCGACGTCGTCGGGGATGCCGCCGACGGCGCCGCCGCAGTCGACGCCTCACGACGTCTCGAACCCGACGTCGTGCTCATGGACGTCCGGATGCCCGTGCTCGACGGGCTGGAAGCGACTCGCCGGATCCTGCGCGCACCCGGCCTGCGCCATCCCCGGGTGGTCATGCTGACCACGTTCGACCTCGACGACTATGTCTACGAGGCGTTGCGCGCCGGTGCCAGCGGATTCCTCCTCAAGGATGCCCCGGCCGCAGACCTGGTTCAGGCCGTACGCGTCGTGGCTGGCGGTGACGCACTACTGGCGCCCTCGGTGACTCGTACCCTGATCGCGGACTTCGCCCGGCGCCCCGACACCAACCGGCCGCGTCCGTCACAACTACGCGAGCTGACACCCCGCGAGACCGAGGTCCTCAAACTCATCGCCGCCGGATCGTCGAACTCGGAAATCGCCGACGCGCTCGTGCTGGCCGAACAGACCGTGAAGACACACGTGGGGCGCATCTTCACCAAGCTCGGCCTGCGCGACCGGGCGCAGGCCGTCGTGATCGCCTACGAGACCGGACTGGTGCAACCCGGGAGCTGAGCGTCACGCCGCCGGGATCTGGGGAGCGACTTCGGCAGCCACCAGCTCCAGGTGTTCGATGTCGGTGAGATCGAGCACCTGGAGGTACACCCGGTCCGCACCGGCCTCACTCAAGGCGCCGAGGCCGTCGACGACCTCCGCGACCGTGCCGGCCAGTCCGTTGGCGCGAAGCTCGCTGGGCTCGCGGCCGATGGCAGCCGCCCGGCGGGTGAACTCTGCCTCGTCGCGCCCGCACGCCAGGACCATCGCCACGGAGTAGTGAAGTTCGTCCGGGTTGCGCCCGATGTCCTCGCACGCCTTGCGCACGCGGGCGAACCGGTCGGCGATCTCCGCTTTCGGAGGGAAGGAGGCGTTGTACTCGGTGGCGTACCGCGCGGCCAGGGCTGGGGTACGGCGCGGGCCGTTGCCGCCGACGATCACCGGGACCTGAGGCTGAACCGGCTTGGGCAGAGCCGGGGAATCGGTGAGCGTGTAGTGCCGGCCCTCGAAGTTGAACCGCTCGCCCACCGGCGTGTTCCACAGTCCGGTGATGACGGCGAACTGCTCCTCGAGCAGGTCGAACCGGCGGTTCGGAAACGGGATGCCGTACGCCTGGTGCTCTTGTGCGTACCACCCGGCACCGAGTCCGAACTCGACCCGGCCACCGGACATCTGGTCGACTTGCGCCACCTGGATCGCCAGCGGACCCGGATACCGGAACGTCGCCGCTGAGACCAGCGTCCCGAGCCGGATACGCGAGGTCTCACGCGCCAGTCCCGCCAGGGTGACCCAAGCGTCCGTCGGCCCGGGCAATCCGTCGCTGGCGCCCATGGCCAGGTAGTGGTCGGACCGGAAGAAGGCGTCGAAGCCGAGTTCCTCGGTGGCCTTTGCCACGCGGAGGAGGTCGTCGTAGTGCGCGCCCTGCTGTGGTTCGGTGAAAATCCGCAACTGCATGCTCTTCAGCTTTCCATAGCCGCTCTTCACAGCCACCCGCGGCGCCGGAACACGGCGAACAACCCCCCACAGACCATCGCCATCAAGAAGAGCGCGAACGGGTAGCCCAAGCGCCAGTCGAGCTCGGGCATGTGGGTGAAGTTCATCCCGTAGATCGTGCCCACCAGTGTCGGCGCGAACAGGATCGCCGCCCATGCGGAGATCTTCTTGATCTCCTCGTTCTGCTCGAAGCTCGCCTCGGTGAGCGACTTCATCTCTTCGTTCTGCTGCTGGGTGACCAGCGTGGCGTTGACGGTCAGGATGTCCTGCAACACTTGCCGGAATCCGTCCACGCGCTCGGTCACCTCGGCGATGTGGTCGGCGACGTCGCGCAGGTAGCGCTGCAACTCCTCGTTGGTGCCGTACTTGACGAAACCGGCCTCGAGGCCTTGCATCACGGCGATGAGCGGGCGCGTGGCTCGCTGGAACTCGAGCACCTCACGAGACAACTCGTAGATACGTCGGGACACCCGGGGGTCGCGGCCGAACACTTCGGTCTCGATCTCGTCGACGTCGTTCTCCACGCCGGCGAGGACGGGAACGTAGCCGTCGACCACGGCGTCGAGGATCGCGTACAGGACGGCTTCGGGGCCCAGCCGCAGCAGCTGCGGATCGTCCTCCATCCGCCGCCGCACCCCCGAGAGGTCAGGGGCCGCACCATGGCGAACGGTGATGACGAAGCCGGGACCGACGAACAGGTGCAACTCGCCGAAGTCCACCTGCTCCGAAGCGTCGAGGTAGCGCGCGGCGCGCAACACGACGAACAGGGTTTCACCGTAACGTTCGAGCTTGGGGCGCTGATGCGCCTCCATCGCGTCCTCGATGGCCAGTTCGTGCAGGCCGAATTCCTCGGCCAGCGACATCAGCTCGGCATCGCTGGGCCGGAACAGCCCGATCCATGCCATCGCCTCGGCGTCTTCACGCAACTGCTGGTACGTGTCGGACAGCGAGCTCGGCGTACTGACCCGGCGCCCGTCGCGGTACAGCGCAGCGTCGACGATGCTCGAGGTGGCGTGGCCGGGATCGGTCTCCTCGGCCGACGTCTCACCGCCGGTGGAGTTCGTTGTCCCACGTGGATGCCGGCGCAACGCCGGACGGATGACGCGTAGTGCACGTGGACGACGCGGAGGCATGACGTGTTCTCCTAACGTCAGGAGCGGCAGCAGCTGTCTCAGACCGCGCAGGACAGCTCGCCGCCGGGCTTCACCTGCCCGTGGCTCGGCCGCCCTGCGGCGCAGGACTAGGAGGTTCGCTGCGCGTCACAGCTCCCACCTCCTTGCTCACGACCACCGTGCTACGCACCTCAGGATAGTCCACCGGCGCTGCGCGTGGCCGCCGGTCGGCGCAGATCGACCACCGCGATCAGCCAGGTCGCAGGATCGCCACGCACTCGACGTGGTGGGTCATCGGAAACAGGTCGAACGCGCGCACCGTGTCCAGCTGGTAGCCAAGCTCGCCGAACGTCGCGACGTCGCGCGCGAGCGCCGCCGGGTCACACGCGACGTAGGCCACCGCCCGCGGAGCCCGATCGACGATCGACCGCACGACCGGGGCCTTCGCGCCGGTCCGAGGTGGGTCGAGCACCACGATGTCGACCCGTCCGCTCAGTTCGCGCCGCTGCAGGACCCGGTCGACCCGTCCTTCGATCACCCGGACCCCGTCGCGCCAACGCAGGTTCCAGCGTGCGTCGGCGGCGGCCTGGCGCGAGCCTTCCACGGCGACGACGCTGCCGCTCGGGCCGACGTGGTCGGCCAGCACGCCGGCGAACAAGCCGACACCGCAGTACAAGTCGAACGCGCGCTCCCCTGCCACGGGACGCAGCCCGTCGAGCACGGCCTGCACCAACGTGTCGGGCGCGCCGGGATGGATCTGCCAGAACCCACTCCCGGTCACCTGCCACGTGCGCCCGGCTGCGGTCTCGGTGTGCCAGGTGGACCCGGAACCGGCCATGATCACATCGGCGGGCAGGTCCGGTAGCTTTCTCGCATCTGGCGCGGGCCCGTCTTCGGCTCCGGTGATCACGACCAACCGCTCGCCGCTTCCCGAGGCGATCGCCTCCACCGACGCCGCGCCCGGCCAGCGGTGGTGCTCCACCCCGATGGCGCGTACCTCGGGATGCGCGATCAGGCACTGCTCGATGGTGACGATGTCGTGCGAGCGGTGCCGCCGGAGCCCGGGCCGACCCTCGCTGTCGACGGCATAGGTCACCCGGGTTCGCCAGTCGAGCCCTTCGGCGTCGCCGGGAACCGCCTCGACCTCGATCTCGCGATCGAGGCCGGCGAGCCGGCTCAATTGCTCGGTGACCACCGCGGCCTTCATCCGCCGTTGCGCCGCCGGGGCCGCGTGCTGCCAGTCGCAACCCCCGCAGCCGCCCGGCGCGGCATACGGGCACGGTGCGACGACTCGGTCCGCAGATGCCTCGATGATCTCGATGGCGTCGGCGCGCCAGAAGCGGTCGTCCTCGCCGCCCTCGGTGACCCGGATACGAACCGTCTCGCCAGGCAGGGCATGCCGGACGAACACCGCTCGGCCTTCGTGACGGGCCACGCACGAGCCACCGTGGGCGACCGAGCCGATCTGCACGACCATTTCGTCCCCCGCCCGGGACCGCCCCCGTTCCCGACGCGGCGGGCGGCTCAGCTCGGCCCCCGGGAGGTCTCGGCCGACGACAGCAGTTGCCACGGCACCGTGGTCACCATGACGCCGGGAGTGAACAACAACCTGCTCTTGAGCCAGAACACACTCTGATTGTGCAGGATCTGCTCCCACCAGTGGCCAACGACATACTCCGGGATGTAGACCGTCACCACTTCCCGTGGGCTTTCGCGCCGGATGGCACGCACGTACTCCACCATCGGGCGCGCGATCTCGCGGTAGGGCGAGTCGAGCACCCGCAGCGGCACCGG
>Ga0079224_100004023_pt1 | contig 18813 bp, 17 predicted proteins | sample Stecom2015_FD_80414 | JGI IMG/M metagenome (GOLD analysis project Ga0079224, IMG submission 80414) | Agricultural soil microbial communities from Utah to study Nitrogen management - Steer compost 2015 | ecosystem: Environmental > Terrestrial > Soil > Agricultural land | place: USA: Utah... | reverse complement strand
CGTTCTCCCGGTCGGCGGCGCCGAGCTGATGGAACGCCGACGGGGTCTGGTTCAGCACGGTCACCCCCTCGGCGCCGAGCAGAGCGCGGAACCGGCCGGGGGAGCGGGCGGTGTCCAGGTCGACCACGTGCACCCGGCCGCCGTGCAGCAGCGCGCCCCACAGCTCCCACACCGAGAAGTCGAAGGCGTAGGAGTGGAACATCGTCCACACGTCGGTGTGGTCGAAGCCGAACAGCTCGCGGGTGCTCTCGAACAGGGCGACCACGTTGCGGTGCGGGATCTGCACCCCCTTGGGGCGGCCGGTGGAGCCGGAGGTGTAGATGACGTAGGCCAGATGGCCGGGCCGTAGCGGGGCCCGGCGATCTACGTCGGTGATCGGCGCGGCGGACAGGCCCTGTCCCTCGTCCACCGCCACGATCGGCAGATTGATCGGCACGTCGGCCACCACGTCGGTGACCGCGCACACCGGCCTGGCGTCGTCGAGCAGGTAGATGATGCGTTCTTCGGGATAGGCCGGATCGATCGGCAGGTAGGCGCCACCCGCCTTGACCACCGCCAGCAGCGCCACCACCAGGTCGAGACCGCGCGGCAGCAGCACGGCGGTCAGGGTCTCCGGGCCGACGCCGTGCGCGATCAGTTTGCGCGCCAGCCGGTTCGACCGCGCGTCGAGTTCGGCGTAGGTGTAGCCGCCCTCGTCCGAGGTGACCGCGATCCGGTCGGGCAGGCGCGCGGCGACGGCGTCGAACAGCCCGGCCAGGGTCTGCGGCGGAGCCGGTTCGGGCGCGGGAGCCGGACGGAAGTGCCAGGAGGACAGCAACAGCCGCACCAGGCGGGTGGCCGGGTTCTCCTGCTGGTCCACCGGCGCGAACAGGTCGAGTTCGGCGGGCGGCGCGTCGTACGGGGGGAGCGCGGCGGCGACCTGGTCCTGCCGGACGGTGACGATCCGCACCCCGTCGGGTCCGGTGCGGGTGCACAGCCAGGCCGGGTCGTCGGGGCGCAGCGGGCGCACCCGCTCGGCCTGCACGATCGGCTCGGTGAGATGACGCTCGGCCTCGGTCCGCAGGCGCGGATCGTCCATGAGCAGCCACGGAATCGAACCCGACGGCGCGTGCGCGAGGTCGGAGGCGGTGGTGATGCCGATCCGCGCGCGGGCGAGCAGTTCCGGCTCGCCGGGGCCGAACGCCGCGCCCGCCTTGGCGATCGCCCACATGGCCGTCACGGCGTCCACCGGCGAGGAGACCGCGACGACGACCAGATCCCGGGTCCCGATCCCGCGCGCGAGCAGGATGCGCGCCCAGCGCGTGGAGCGCCGGTCGAGTTCGCGGCGGCTCACCCCGAGGGTCACCAGGATGCTGTCGGGATCGGCCTCGACGGCGGCACAGACGATTCGCGACAGGTTGGCATAGCGGACACGCCGCGCCATCACGGTCCGCGCCCGTGCCGGAACCTGCCGCGGCACTTCCTCAGACCGCACTGCTCACCACTCCGAATCCCGATCAGGTCACCTGATCGGAACGAAAGCTACCCGCAGCGGCGCGCTCGTGCATCTCCTACGACGCGGATCACTCGCGCACGCGACGCGCCGTGTTCGCCCCCGATCGGCGTGACCTGCGGGTTAGCGTGTGCGGGCGCGAGGGACGAGACGACCGAGGAGACCACGGATGACGGTGACACGCAGGGGTTTCATCAGGGCGGCCGCGGCGGGCGGCGCGGCGGCGATGCTCGGCGCGCCCCGGGCGGGCGCCGCCGTCCCGGTCGTCGAACCGGGCGACCTGCGCTACCCCGTGCTCACCTCGCGCGGCTACAACCGCCGCTTCACCGCGTCGCCGGCGCGGATCTTCCTGCCCGCCGACACCGGTCAGGTGTGCGAGGCGCTGACCCGCGCGGTCGCCGACGGCACCAGGCCCGCCGTGCGCTCCGGCGGACACTGTTTCGACGATTTCGTCGACAGCGCCGAGACCGAGGCCATCGTCGACCTCGGCGGCCTGACCGAGGTCTTCTGGGACGAGACCCATCGTGCCTTCTCCGTCGGCGCGGGCCTCGACCTCGGCGCGGCCTATCGCGCGCTGCGCGAGGGCTGGGGCGTCACCCTGCCCTCCGGCATCTGCCTCGGCGTCGGGCTCGGCGGGCACGTCCCCGGCGGCGGCTACGGGCCGCTGTCGCGACGGCACGGCCTGGTCGCCGACCACCTGTACGGCGTCGAGGTGGTCACCGTCGACGCCGAGGGCAGGGCGAACCCCGTGGTCGCCACCGCGGACGGCCCGCACCGCGACCTGTGGTGGGCGCACACCGGCGGTGGCGGCGGCAATTTCGGCGTGGTGACCCGCTTCCTGTTCCGCTCCCGCGACGCCGACGGCGCCGACCCGCACACCGCTCTGCCCGCGCCGCCCGCCTCCGTGCTCTCGGCCCGGCTGACCATTCCGCTGCTCGGTGAGCCGGATTTCGTCCGCTTCCTCGGCAACTACCTGCGCTTCTTCGAGGAGCACCGCGCGCCGGGCAACCGCTTCGACGGCCTCTACGCGCCCGTGAGCTTCCGCACCACCGGCACCGCCTACGCGCAGATGCTCATCCTGCTCGCCGACGACGAACCACCCACCGGCGGCCCGGCCGTCGGCTCGGCCGACCCGGGCTCGGCGAACAGCACACCCGCCGGTTCCGCGCGGGCGCGGGCGCTCTACGACGAGTTCCTGGCGGCGCTGCTGGACGGCGTCGGCGCGACGCCGACGGTGCAGCCGCCGGTCAGCCTGTCCTATGCCGACACTCTCGCGCAGGTGTATTACCCCAAGGCGCCGTCGGTGCGGCGGGTCAAGGTGAAGGCCGCCTTCCTGCGCCGCGCCTACTCCGAGGAGCAGCGGCGGGTGCTCTACCGGCACCTGGTCGACCTGTCCGCCATCGGCGACACCGAGGTCGAGTTCCTGCCGCTGGGCGGGGCCGTCAACGCGCTCGCGCCCGACGCCACCGCCATGCCCGCCCGGGATTCGTTCCTGCAGATGCTGATCCACTCGGCGTGGCAGTTGCCGCTGGACGACGACCGTCACCTGAACTGGACCCGCCGCACTTTCGCCGACCTCTACACCGACACCGGCGGCGTGCCGGTGCCGGACGAGAACAACGGCGGCTGCTACATCAACTACCCCGACCCGGACCTGGCCGACCCGACACACAACCGCTCCGGCTTGCCCTGGCACCACTTCTATTACGGCGACAACTACGCGGAGTTGGTGCGGATCAAGCAGACCTGGGACCCGCGCGGGGTGTTCCGCCACCGCCTGTCCATCGGCCAACCGGGGTGAACGTCCCCGTGAGCGGCCCTCAGACGAGCGCGAACACCCGGCACGGCCCGCCGGACCCGCCGACGTGCTTCGGCGCGCCGACCATCACGGTGGCCCCCGACGGCGGCACGGCGGCCAGCCCGGCGAGCATCTCGACGCCGTAGCGCCCCGCGCCGAGCACGGCGGTATGGGTGGCGTAGTCGACGGCGCGGCCGTGGTCGATGCTCAGCGTGTCCACCCCGACACCGACGATGTCGTGCTCGGCGATCAGATACTCGGCGGCCGCCACGTCGATGCCCGGGGCGTGCGGTGCGCCCCCGGCATCGAGATTGAGGAAGGCGGCCGGATCGGTGAGCCTGCTCTCCCAGCCGGAGTACACCGCGACGAAGGCGCGCGGCGGGATGCGGCCGTGTTCGGACTGCCAGCGTTCCAGGTCGTCGACGGTCAGACCGGCATCGGCGTCGGTGGCGGCTCGTGCGCTGATGTCGACCACCACCAGCGGCGCCACCAGATCCTCGGCGCGCACCAGCTCGGTGGTGGCGCCGCCGGGGGCGCGGTGCGCCGGGGCGTCCAGGTGGGTGCCGGAGTGCTCCCAATAGGCGAGCATGTTCTGGGCGAAGCCGCCGTTGTCGTAGGTGTTCACCGCAGCGGAGGTGAACGGCGGACTGCCCGGCCAGATCGGCAGGCCGGGATGCAGCGGGTGGGTCAGGTCGAACACGCCCGAGGGCGGCGCCGCGTGCGCGCGGGCGGGGCGGGCCACGGCGGCGGCGCCGAGCGCGGTCACGCCGGACAGCGTGACGCCGAGCGCGCCGAGGAAGCCGCGACGGCCGGTCCGGGCGGCCTGTTCGTGGGCGATGCGGACGATGGTCGGAGCACACATCGGTGGTTGGCCTCCGCTGGCGGTAACGAGGGATGTCGCACCGGGTCGGCCGTGATCCGGTGCCGGGCGCTGTGACCGTACCGCCGCGCGGCCCGGCGGCCGGGCAACTTCGCCGGATCGGCCCGTTATCCGGCGGCAACCGTCTGAGCAGCGCCGATCGGGCGACTGCTGCCGATGCGGGTGCGGCAGGTCCGTATAGTCGGCGCAGATGAGTAGTTCCGTTCGCGAGAGTGCGCCCGAGCCGTCGAACCGCCGCTTGGGGGCTGCGGCATGGCTGGCGCCGCTGCTGCTCGTCGTGTTCGCCACCGTGTGCCTGACCCGGCCGGTGTGGCCGTTCGACGAGATCACCGGCGGCTTCATCGACCTGCAGGTCTACCGGCTCGGGGTGGACGCCCTGCGCAACGGCGGCGATCTCTACGGCCAGCTTCCGCAGACCACCATCGGTATCGGGCTGCCGTTCATCTATCCGCCCTTCGCCGCGCTGGTGCTCGCGCCGTTCGCGCTGCTGCCCTGGGACATCGCCGCGTTCGCCTTCTTCGTCACCTCGGTGGCGGCGTTGGCGCTGACGCTGTACGTGGTGGCGCGCCGGGTGTGGCCGGGACAGGGGCAGCGGCGCACCGCCCTGTACGCCACCGCCTGTGCGGCGCCGTTGGCGATGCTGCTGGAGCCGACGCACGCGACGTTGGACTTCGGTCAGGTGAACCTGTTGCTGATGGCGCTGGTGGCTGTCGACTGCCTGGCGCTGAAGCCGCGCTGGCCGCGCGGCATGCTGCTCGGCATCGCCGCCGCGGTGAAGCTGACCCCGGCCGCGTTCGTGCTCTACTTCCTGATCCGCAAGGACTACAAGGCCGCGCTGACCGCCGCGGTCACCGGCGCCGCCGCGACCGCGCTGAGCTTCCTCGTCCTGCCCGGCCCCTCTATGACCTACTGGTTCGGCGGCATGAACGTCGACGGCCTCAGCGGCTCCGCCTTCCACACCAACCAGTCCATCCAGGCGGTGCTGGCGCGCATGAAGGTGCCCGAGCCCGCGTTCACGCTGATCTGGCTGGCGGTGGGCGCGCTTGTGCTCGCCCTCGTGGTGGTGGCGATGCGGCGCGCGGCCGGGCTGCCCGCGCTGGCGCTGGCCATCAACGCGGTGTTCACGCTGCTGGTGTCGCCGATCTCGTGGTCGCACCACTGGGTGTGGATCGCGCCGGCGCTGCTGGCGGTGGTCGGCTACGCGGTGCGGCTGCCGTGGCGGCGGGCGATCGCGCCGTGCGCGGTGGCGGCGGTGACGGCCGCGGTCTTCGTCTACGGGCCGCAGAACTGGCTGCCCAACGGGGAGGACAGGGAGTCGGAGTGGACCGGAACCCAGCATCTGGTCGGCAACACCTATGTCTGGCTGAGCGTGCTGCTGGTCCTGATGTTCCTCGTGGCGTCCTGGCGCTCGGCGCCCCCGCTCGCCGCGCCTGCGCCCTCGGCCGAACCGGAACGGGAGCCGCAGCCGGTCTCGTCGTGACGGCCGAAGCGGGCGTCAGGGGCGAAGTTGGCGCGAGGGGGAAGTTGGCGCGAGGGGGAAGTTGGCGCTGCCTACCGCCCGGTGAGAAGGAGCCGGGCGGGGCAGCCGTCGAAGAGTCAACACGGCGAACCTGAGACGGTGGCCCGGCTCATCATGAGAGTCTGCTGAGAACAGATCACGAATTGCTTTCCTCCTGGGCGGATTCGCCGTGGGGGCCTTCCGCGCCGGAAGTTTGCTAGTAGCATGCTCGACGGCGGTTCGCGTGATCGATCGCCGCCGCGCGACAGGTTTTCACCCGGCACAGGTTTCAACCCTTACGTATTCGAGCACCCGACATTCGAAGAGGGGTACGGCTGTGAGCACGGTTCTCTCTGCGGCGCACGATTTCTACGGCACGGTCTGGGCCCAGGTCGGCAATCCGACCCCGGAGGCGCCGCCGCTGGCGGACAAGATCCTCGAGATGACCCGCTACTTCACCTGGTTCACGCTGCTGTCGGGCGTCGCCGCGATCACCTTCGCCGGCGGGCGCTTCGCCTGGGAGAAGTGGAGCGGTGGTGCGTTGCAGTCGCCGAAGATGGTGGCGGGCGCGATGATGGGCGGCACGGTCGCCACCAGCGCGGGCACCCTCATGAACGCCGTCATGGGGTGAGATCGGCGGGGTCGGTGTTGGCCCCGCACAACACCACACAGACCCGTTCGTCCTCGGCCGGGCGGTAGGCGCCCGACCGCAGCGCGGCCAGCGCGGTGGCGGCGGCGTGTTCGACCGCGAGCCGCCGTTCCCGCCACAGGGCCCGCCGCGCGGTGACGATCTGCTCGTCGGTGACCAGCACCGACACGGTGTCGCCGTGCCGCGCCGCCCGCAACGCCATCTCGGTCGCCCGGCGCGCGCCGAGCGAGTCGGCCGCCACCGAATCGACATCGACATCCACCGGCCGCCCGGCCTCGAGCGCGGCGTTGAGCGCCCGGCAGCGCTCCGGTTCCACGGCCACCGTGCGGATTCCGTGCCGCGCGGCCGCCGTGGCGATCCCGGCGAACAGCCCGCCGCCGCCCGCCGCCACCACCACGGTGTCCACCTCCGGCAGCGCCCGGTGGATCTCGTCGAGCAGCGTGCCCGCGCCCGCGGCGATCAGCGGGTGGTCGTAGGCGTGCGATTCCAGCGCCCCCGATTCGGCGGCCCAGTCCCGGCTCGCCGCCAGCGCCTGGGCGTACTCGCTGCCCGTCAGCCGCACCTGCGCCCGGTAACCGCGCAGCCGCTCCACCTTGACCGCGGGCGCGGTGGCGGGCAGGAAGACCGTCGCGGGCACGCCACGGCGCGCCGCCGCCCAGGCGCACGCCAGCCCGGCGTTGCCGCCCGAGGCGATGGTCACGCCCGCCGCGGGCAGGGCGCCCGAGAGATGATGCGCCTCCACGAAATTCGCCGCGCCGCGCGCCTTGAACGAGCCGGTGTGCTGGAGGTGTTCCAGGGCCAGCCAGACGGGCACGCCCGGTTCGGCGCGGGCGAGGGTGATCGGCCGGACCAGTCCGGCGATCCGTTCGGCGGCCGCCTCGATGTCGGCGTGGTCCAGGTGCTCGGCGCTGTCCGGTGCTGTTGCCACCCGCCCGATTCTGGCAGTTCCGCGCGCTCGCCGCCGCGCTCGCCGCCGCGCTCGCGGGCGCGACCGTGGTCGTGTTCGCCGCCCGGACTACATTCGGTGCGTGGTCGATCGCGCGGGCGCCTACCGGGAGCGGCCGTCCCGGCTGGACGGGGCGGTGGTCTGGACTCGCACCGTCCTGGCCGACGATCGTGACCCCGTGCTGCCCGACGGTTCCATCGACCTGCTGTGGCGGGAGGGCACCCTGCTCGTCGCAGGCCCGGACACCGGCCCGCACCACCCGCACGCCCCGTCGGGCACGCGCTTCGCCGGCGTGCGCTTCGCTCCGGGAAGCGCCCCGGAACTGCTCGGCGTCCCCGCCCGCGAACTGCGCGACCTGCGCGTCGAGCTGTCCGATCTGTGGCCCGCGGCGACGGTGCGCGCGCTGACCGCGCGGGTGGACGCCGCCGCCGATCCCGCCGCCGGGCTGGAGGCGGTGGCCCTGCGTCGCGCCGCCGAGCTCGGCCGCCCCGACCCGCTGCCCCGGTTGATCGTCGCGGAGTTGGCGGCGGGCGCGTCCGTCGCGACCGCGGCCGAACGGATCGGCATCGGAGCGCGGGCGCTGCACCGCCGTTCGCTCACCGCGTTCGGCTACGGACCCAAGACCCTGGCGAGCATCCTGCGGATGCGCCGAGGGCTGGACGCGGCCAGGGCCGGGATGCCGCTCGCCGCGGCCGCCGCGCACGCCGGTTACAGCGACCAGGCGCACTTCACCCGCGAGGTGGCCCGGCTGGCGGGCCGCCCGCCTGCGGCGCTGCTCGGCCGGTCGTCCGGTGCGCGCGCTCAGCCGAGCGGAGCGTAGAGGTCGACGGAGTTGCCGTCCGGGTCTGCGACGACCGCGTAGCGCTGGCCCCAGAAGGCGTCCCACGGCTTCAGCACGCCGGGATGTCCCGCCGCGGTGAGTTCGGCGTACACCGTGTCGACCTCGGCCGGATCGGCGCAGCGGAACGCCAGGCCGACGCGCCCGCCCTCGGCCGACAGCCGCCGGTCGGGGTGGAAGGAACGGATGGTGTCCTCGGTGTCGAAGGCGACCCGCAGCCCACCGGGCAGCGCCGCCTCGACGTGGGGCTGATCCTGCGCGCCGGAGGGGAACTCGAGACCGAGCCTGCGGTAGAAGGCCAGCGAGGCGGCCATGTCGGAGGTGATGATGCCGACGACGTCCAGTTGCGGTGTCATGGCCCCACCGTAGGAGGCGCGACGGCGCCCGGTCTTGAACGAATCGGACGTCCCGCGCGTCGGTGGCCGGGACGGCTGCCGGCGCGGCGGTGGGCCGGGGCGAGTCGCTCGGCGCGAGCGGGCAGGCGGTTCAGAGCGTGGAACCCGGCAGCGCGGTGGCGGGCAGCAACTCCCCGATGAGGTTCTCTCCGAGGATGCGGATGTGGTCGCGGATGCCGCGCACCACCTCGATGGACTCGCCCTGCGGGTCCGGCAGGTTCCAGTCGCGGTAGCTGATGCCGGGGAAATACGGGCAGGCGTCGCCGCAGCCGCCGATGGTGACGACCACGTCGGAGATGCCGACCGCCTCGTCGGTGAGCTTGCGCGGGGTGCGGGCGGACAGGTCGATGCCGACCTCGGCCATGACCGCGACGACGGTGGGGTCGACGGCCTCCGCCGGATCGACGCCGGCCGAACGCGCTTCCAGCCGGTCACCGGCGAGCGCGTCCAGAAACCCTGCTGCCATCTGTGAACGGGCGGCGTTGTGCGCGCAGACGAACAGCACACTGGGTTTGTGAGCCATCGGTATGCCTTTCGAGGTGGAGCTCTTTCAGCGGTGGCGCCCGGTGCCCCCGGGATGTCCGTGGGAGCCGAAACGCTGTCGTAGCGTACGGGATACGCGCGCGAGCACCCGCATTTCGCACGATCGCGCGGCCTGCGCCCGAGGTCGGTGCGGGGCACGGGTTCCCCACTCTCGCAGCGGGATTCGCCCGGACAGACGAAGACCGCCGTGACGACGCTGTCACGGCGGTCTCCGCGCCGGCCGCGCCGGGCCGACGATCGGACGAAGCCCGCGCCCTGGCGGGCATGATCACCCGGCCGGAGCCGGGAGCGGGATCAGATGGGGCGGGTCTGGATGACCTTGCGCAGCCGCTGCCGGTCGCGTTCGACCTTGCGCGCCTCGTAGGCGATGGGGAAGTAGCGCAGGCGCTCGGGCAGCAGCGGCACGAGCCGGGCCAGGAACCAGCCGAGGATGATCAGCTTGCGCTCGTCGGCCTCGGTCCACTCCAGGCCGAGCTTGCGGCGGGCGACCTCGGGGGTGGTGCCGACGGTGCAGAAGTACTGCATACGGCCCACCGGCGCGGAGGCGATCTTCCAGGCCGGGTGCAGGATCTTCGGCAGCGTCTTCGGCGGTGCGACGGCGCGGATGGTGCGCAGGTAGTCACGTGCGGTGCCGGTGGCCTGCAGGTGGTTCTCGACCACATCGTCGAAGAACTTCTCGAAGGCCTTGTAGTCGGCCGGGATCTCCTTGGGCGCCACCGAGAAGTTGCGCATCAGCTGCAACCCCTCCTCGTAGTACTCCTGCTTCTCCGCGTCGGTCATCGGGCGCTTGCTGAAGTACTTGGCGTTCTTGGTGAAGGCGTAGGTGCCGGTGTGCAGGACCCAGGCCCAGGCGAAGGAGTTCAGCGCCTGGTGCTTGTGACCGGAGGCGTCAACGGTGTTGAGGGTGGCGTGCATGCTGCGCAGCCGGTCGGCCTCGGCGATGCCTTCCTCGCCCGCGTAGACCCACATCATCACCGAGGACAGGCTGCGCAGGGCGCGTCCCATCGGGTCGGTGCGGAAGGTCGAGTGCTCGTCGACCACGGCGGAGATGGTGGGTTCCATGGTCTGGAGCAGGAAGGCCGAGCCCGCGGTCAGCGAGAAGGTGATCAGCCCCGTTTCGTCCCACATGCGGGTGCCGGGGTGGAAGGGCCGCCGGGGCGGCAGCTTCGGCGCGGACGCCTTCTCGACTGCGACGGACGCGGTCATCACGATCTCCTTTGATCGACCCAGATCAGAACGATGAGATAATGAGCATAGCAATCTCTCACCCTCCGGCATAGAGGAAGGTACTGTGCGTGAGTTCCCCGCCGCTGCCAGGCCTGGCGGCGCTCGGCGTCACTAGGCTGGCGCCATGACGACCGACTGGCGCACCCGCCCTGGCCGCATCGGCGTGCTCACCGGCGCGGGGATCTCCACCGACTCCGGCATCCCCGATTTCCGCGGCCCGAGCGGGGTGTGGACGAAGAACCCGATCGCGGAACTGCTGTCCACCTACGACGCCTATCTGTCCGATCCCGAACTGCGCGTGCGCTCCTGGTCGGCGCGCCGGGACAATCCCGCCTGGCAGGCGAAGCCGAACGCCGCGCACCGGGCGCTGGTGGCACTCGAGCGCTCGGGCCGGTCGGTCACCATCGTCACCCAGAACATCGACCGGTTGCACCAGCGCGCCGGGTCGAACCCCGACCGGGTGATCGAGATCCACGGCAACATGTTCGAGGTCGTCTGTGTGTCCTGCCCGTACGCGGGCTCGATGGAACAGACCCTGGCCAGGGTGGCCGCCGGTGAGCCGGACCCGCCGTGCCCGGACTGCGGGGGCATCCTGAAGGCCGCCACCGTCATGTTCGGCCAGCAGATGGACCAGCGCACCATGACCAAAGCGATGCTCACCGCGCAGACCAGCGACATCTTCCTCGCCGTCGGCAGCTCGCTTCAGGTCGAGCCCGCCGCCTCGCTGTGCTCGCTGGCCGTGGACGCGGGCGCCGCGCTGGTGGTCGTCAACGCCGAGCCGACGCCCTACGACCGGCTGGCCACCGAGATCGTCCGCGATCCCATCGGCGAGGCGCTGCCCCGGCTGGTCGAGGAGATCCGCGCCGCCTCCTCGTGATTCGAACGTCGGCGCCGGGAGATCCCGGACGCCGCGGGAGGATTCGCCGCGCTTGCCCGGTGGTGGGAAGGGCTGGTCAGCCCACCGGGCCGAGCACCCGGTTCAGGTACTCGTTGGCGAAGCGCCCCTCCGGGTCGAAACGCTTGCGCACCTGCTGGAATCGATCCCAGTGCGGGTAGCGCTCGCGCAGCGTGTCGGCGGTCTGGAAGTGCCGCTTGCCCCAGTGCGGCCTGCCGTCGAAGGAGTCGAAGACCGCCTCGCAGGCGCGGAAGAAGGCCTGCCACGGCATGCCCTGGTACTGGTGCACGGCGATGTAGCAGGTCTCGCGGCCGCCCGCGGGCGAGAGCAGCGCGTCGTCGGGGGCGACCCAGCGCACCTCGATGGGCATCGGGGTGTCGAAACGGCGCGCGAGGTTCTTGATCGCCCTGATCGCCTCGGCCGAGTGTTCGCGCGGCAGCGCGTATTCCATCTCGGTGAAGCGCACCAGCCGAGGCGAGGCGAAGACCCGGTAGGAACGGTCCACCTGACGGCGGTAGCTGCCCGCGTAGGCCGCGGCCTTGTGGATGTAGGGGATGGTGCGCGGCTGGTTGCGGGCCAGCTTGCACAGCGCGTCGAACAGGTGGTTGTTGAGCAGGATGTCGCTGCACCAGTCCACCAGCGCCCCGCGCGGCTGCTCGGGCAGGTCGACCCGGTTGTTGCGCTTGGTCATCGCCAGCGGGCTGTGTCCGAACATGTAGAACTCGAAATGCTGGTTGCCGTCGACGTGAGTGTCGAGATCGGCGAGCAGATCCTCCACCGGCTCGGGGCGTTCGATGCCCTCCAGCACGAACGAGGGCACCATGCGCAGCGTGACCGCGGTGACCACGCCCAGCGCGCCCAAGCCGACCCGCGCCGCGCGCCATGCCTCGGGGTCGTCGTCCTCGTTCACCTCGACGACCGTGCCGTCGGCGCGCACGATCTCGATCGAATGCAGTGCCGCCGAGAGGTTCTGCAAGGTGGCGCCGGTGCCGTGGGTGCCGGTGGCCGTCGCGCCCGCGATGGTCTGCACGTCGATGTCGCCGAGATTGGGGAAGGCCAGCCCGGCCGCGTGCGCGGCGGTGCTGATGGTGTGCAGCGAGGCGCCCGCCTGCACGCGCACCAGTCCGCTGCGCGCGTCCAGCTCGAGCACGCGGTTCATCCTGGACAGGTCGAGCAGCACACCGTCGGTGAGGACGGTGTCGGTGAACGAGTGGCCGGCTCCCGCGACGCGCACGGTCCGGCCCTCGCCGGCCGCCTGGACGAGCAGTTCGGCGACTTCGCCGGGGTCGCGCGGTGTGGCGACGCGTGCCGGGGCACACTTCTGATCGCCTGCCCAGTTCACCCACTTGGTCATGTGACCAACTGTAGCCGCGCGCAGTGACGCACGCTACTGCGGGCTCACCCCTGGCTATCGGCGACGGTCGGTGCAGGCGTGCAGCTTGGCCTGCTCGAAGTCCTCCTCGCGCAGCGGCCCCACGGGCAGCTCGACGCGGGTCACCTCGCCCGCCCGCACGCCGTTGAGCACGATGGCGGCATAGCGCTGCCAGACGTTCGGATTCACCGGCTTGGCGAAGGCGGCCACCGCGTCGACCATGTGGACCAGCGCGAGGAAATCCGACGGCTCGATCTCCGGTTGCAACGCTCCCGCGTCGTGGGCGCGCTCGATGATGGTGGCGATGGTGGGGGTGATCCGGTCGCGCAGGTGCGCGAACCGCTCCGGGTCGTCGGCCAGGTCGAGCAGGACCTCGGCGAATCCGCGATTGTCGGCCAGATGCCGGCAGGCGTACTGGAAGAACTCGACCAGCCCGAGCCACGGATCGGGGTGGCGCGCGGCCTGTTCGGCCTCCTGGGCGAACTCGCGCATGTTCTGTTCGAAGACCTCGGCGATCAGTTCGCGCTTGTTGGAGAACCGGCGGTAGACCGTGCCGACGCCGACGCCCGCGCGCTCGGCCACGTCGTCGAGGGTGATGTCGAGTCCGCGGTCGGCGAACAGTTCCCTGGCGGCGGCGATGATGCGCTGCTGGTTGCGTGCGGCATCGGCCCGGAGACGCCGGGGAGGAGAAGGGGCCGCGACCTGGTGCACCCCGCCATGCTAGCAACGGTCCGGCTTAACCGGAGGAAATCTCTCCGTTCCGTGCCGATAGCATGAACGGATCGATTCCCTCGGCTCGGTGAGCGAGATCCCCGTTCGGAAAGGTCGGAATGAGCGCACCGGCACGCGTGCCTCCCCTCGATCCCGCCCTGCTGGCGGCGATCTCGGTGGGTGGCGGACTCGGCGCGCTGCTGCGTCACTCCATCGGCCTGTGGTGGCCCGCCGGGGCGGGGCAGCTGCCCTGGTCGACGCTGGTCGTGAACGCCACCGGCTGTTTCGCCATGGGGGTGTTGATGACGCTGCTGCTGCGCGAGCGCCTCACCCACCGGCTGGCCCGGCCCTTCCTCGGCGTCGGCTTCCTCGGTGGCTACACCACCTTTTCGACCTACAGCGTCGAGATTCGTACACTGCTCGAATCCGGTGCGGTGCTCGAGGCGCTCGGGTACCTGGGGGGTACGTTGGTCGCCGCGCTCGCGGGGGTGGTGCTCGGTGCGGGCGCGGCTCGAAGGGTGACGGCTCGATAGCGATCACGGCGACAGCACGACGGAAGGGGGTCCGAGATGATCGGCCTGCGAGGCACGCCAACGGCAGGCGAGGACGGGGTGCGCGGATGAACACCGTGCTCGTGGTCCTCGGCGGCATGATCGGCGCCCCGGCCAGATATCTCGTCGACCGCGCGCTCGCCGCCCGATTCTCCTCCCGGCTGCCACTGGGAACATTGACCGTTAACATTGTCGGTTCGGCGGTGCTGGGCGCTCTGATCGGCGCGGGCGCGGGCGGGTGGCTGTTGTCGGCAGCGGGCGCGGGCTTCTGCGGCGCGTTGACGACGTTCAGCACATTCGGCTACGAGACCGTCCGCCTGCTCGCCGACGGCGCCTACGGCATCGCCGCAGGTTACGTCGCGATCAGCGTGGCTGCCGGTCTCGGCGTGGCGTATGCCGCCGCGTCGGGGATCGGCCGGCTGGCGGCATGATCTCCATGACCAGCCGGGCACAGCCGACGTGGAAGGGAGACCCGAGCATGGCCCACGATCGAGCCGGGCGTCCCGCGCGCGCGAGCGATCTCGACGACATCGCGCACCTGGTGACGGCGTACTACAGTCGCGTGCCCGACCCGGCGGACCCGGCGCAGAAGGTGGTGTTCGGCACATCGGGGCATCGCGGTTCCAGCCTGGACGCCGCGTTCAACGAACGTCACATCCTCGCGATCACACAGGCGATCGTCGAGTACCGCGCCACCCGCGGCATCACCGGACCGGTGTATCTGGCGCGCGACACCCACGCGCTGTCCGAGCCCGCGTGGACCACCGCGCTCGAGGTGCTGGCAGGCAACGGCGTCACCGCGATGATCGACGCCCGCGACCGCTACACCCCGACCCCGGCGCTGAGTCACGCGGTGCTGCGCCACAACCGCGGCGGCGCCAAACACCAGGCCGACGGCATCGTGGTCACGCCCTCGCACAATCCGCCCCGCGACGGCGGCTTCAAATACAACCCCCCGCACGGCGGTCCGGCCGACACCAGCGCCACCGACGCCATCGCCGCGCGCGCCAACGAACTGCTGGCCAACGGCCTCAACGGGGTCAAGCGCGTCTCGCTCATGCAGGCGCTGACCAACCACGTCGAACGCTACGACTACCTCGACCACTACATCGCCGACCTGCCGAACGTGCTGAACCTGGACGCGATCCGCGGCGCGGGCATCCGGCTCGGCGCCGACCCGATGGGCGGCGCGAGCGTCGACTACTGGGAGGAGATCGGCCAGCGCTACGACCTCGAACTGGAGGTCGTCAACCCGTTCGTCGACCCGACCTGGCGGTTCATGACACTCGACAGCGACGGCAAGATCCGCATGGACCCCTCCTCCCGCCACGCCATGGCGGGCCTGGTGGCCATCAAGGACGACTACGACATCTCCACCGGCAACGACGCCGACGCCGACCGCCACGGCATCGTCACCCCCGACGGCGGACTGATGAACCCCAACCACTTCCTCGCGGTCTCGATCGACTACCTGGTCGCCAACCGGATCGGCTGGGACGCGCTCACCAAGATCGGCAAGACCGTGGTCACCTCCTCCATGGTCGACCGGGTGGTGAGCGTGCTCGGCCGCCAGGTGCACGAGGTGCCGGTCGGGTTCAAGTGGTTCGTGCCCGGATTGTTCAGCGGCAGCCTGGCCTTCGGTGGCGAGGAGAGCGCGGGCGCGTCCTTCCTGCGCATGGACGGCAGCGTGTGGACCACCGACAAGGACGGCATCCTGCTCGCCCTGCTGGCCGCCGAGATCACCGCCGTCACCGGCCAGACCCCCTCGGCCCGCTACGGCGAGCTGGAACGCCGGTACGGCTCGCCCGCCTACGCGCGCGTCGACGCCCCCGCCACCGCGGAGCAGAAGAAGCTGCTGTCCGCGCTGACACCGGAGATGGTCACCGGCACCGAGATCGCCGGTGAGTCGATCACCGAGGTGCTCACCCGCGCCCCCGGCAACGGCGCCGCGCTGGGCGGACTGAAGGTGACCACCGAGAACGCCTGGTTCGCCGCGCGGCCCTCGGGCACCGAGGACAAGTACAAGATCTACGCCGAGTCGTTCCACGGTCCCGACCACCTGAAGCAGGTACAAGCCGCCGCCGAGGAGATGGTGAGCAAGGCTCTGTCGCGGTGGGTGGCTGTAGTACCGGCGAGCGCACGTCGGACCGGATCGGATCGGATCAGCGGCTGCCCGCCGAGATCTGGGTGCTGATCGGCGCCGCCTTCGTGATCGCCATCGGTTACGGCCTGGTGGCGCCGGTGCTGCCGCAGTTCGCGCGCAGCTTCGGCGTCGGGGTGACCGCGGCCTCGGCGATCATCAGCGCGTTCGCGTTGATGCGGCTGCTGTTCGCGCCGTTCAGCGGCGGCCTGGTGCAGCGGCTGGGGGAGCGCTGGGTGTATCTGAGCGGGCTCGGCATCGTCGCGGTGTCCACCGGGCTGTGCGCGTTCTCCCAGACCTACTGGCAGCTGCTGGTGCTGCGCTCGCTCGGCGGCATCGGCTCCACCATGTTCACCGTGTCCTCGCTGGCGCTGGTGATCCGGCTCTCGCCGGTGCACCAGCGCGGGCGGGTATCGGGGCTGTGGTCGTCGAGTTTCCTGATCGGCTCGGTCAGCGGCCCACTGGTCGGCGGCGCGCTGGCCGGGCTCGGGCTGCGCGTGCCGTTCCTCATCTACGCCGTGGCCCTGCTGATCGCCTGCGCCATCGTCTACCTCAGTTTGCGCCACTCCACCCTGGCCGCCCCCGCCCCGGGTGGGCGCGCCCCCGAGCTGACCTTCCGGCAGGGCCTGGCCGAACCCGCCTATCCGGCGATGCTGTGGTCCAACTTCGCCAACGGCGCGGCGGTGTTCGGCGTGCGGATGGCCTTCGTGCCGCTGATCGTGGTCGAGACGCTCGACCAGTCCCCCGGCATGGCGGGTGTGGCGCTGACGGCCTTCGCCGTGGGCAATGTGCTGGTGCTGTTCCAGTCCGGGCGGCTGTCGGACCGGTTCGGCCGCCGCCCGTTCCTCATCGCGGGCGCGCTGGTGTGCGGCGTCGGCACCGCCGGGCTCGGCTTCGCTCCCGACCTGCTGTGGCTGCTGGCCGCCTCCGTCGTGGCGGGTCTCGGTTCCGGCATGCTCACCCCCACCCAGCAGGCCGCTCTCGCCGATGTCGTCGGCTCCACCGCCCGCAGCGGCCCGGTGCTGGCCGGCTTCCAGATGGCGGGCGACCTCGGCGCGGTCGTCGGCCCGGTCGTCGCGGGTGTGCTGGTCGAGCGCTTCGGCTTCGCCGTCGGCCTGTCGGCCACCGGGGCGCTGTTGCTGGTCGCAGCCGTCGCGTGGCTGCTGGTCCCCGAGACCCTGCGCCGCACCGACGAGCAGATCCACCCCGCCGACCCCGCGGGCGTCCCCACCGACGACGACGAATACCAACTGGCCCACCGCGTCGCCGTCGAGCACATGCCCGAGGAGGACACGCCCTGCCGCCGTCCCCGATCCCAGCCGCGAGGAGAGCCGCCGCTCGAGGCAGAGTAGGACGGGTGAGCAAGCAGCGCCCGGATTACACCCCCCGCCCCATGTCCAGCGCCACCACCTACGCCCTCGGCGGCGTGGCCCTCGCCATGATCGTGCTGATCGTCTTCGCCGTCTTCCGGTGGGGGAGTTCCGACGCCGAGATCCGCAACGACGGCTACGGCGCCGTCCGCGACCCCGCCGTCCAGGTCACCCTTCGCGAGGACGGGGTGATCCTGCTCGGCCGCCCCGGCGCCCAGCCCGTCCTCGACGTCTTCGAGGATCCCCTGTGCCCCGCCTGCGGCACCCTCGAACGCGTCTACGGCCAGGAGATCGCCCAGAAGGTCGACGAGGGCGCCCTGAGCCTCGCCCACCACTACGTCGCCTTCCTCGACGCCAAGTCCGGCAGCGGCGACTACTCCACCCGCGCCGTCGCCGCCACCCGCTGCGTGGCCGCCACCGGCGACGGCCCCCTCTACGCCCGCTTCCACGACGCCCTGTTCGTCACCGACCAGCCCGCCGAGGGCAAGTCCGACCACAGCGACGAGGCCCTGGCCGATCTCGCCCGCACCGCCGGCGCCCCCGACACCGCCGTCGACTGCATCACCACCGCCGCTCAGCGCCCCGCCGCCGAGAAGGCCGTCGAGTCCGCTCTCGCCGACCTCAACGCCCGCCTCGACGACAACGCCGCAACCCCCGCCCTCTTCCACGGCGACACCCGCCTCGACGCCAACAACGCCGAGTGGGTCGTCGAACTGACCACCCCCTGACCACAAACCCCACCGTCTCGCCCGAATACCCCCGTCACCGCTCTGACCAGCCGATTTGGTTACCGACACGCGGGTGGTGTAACTTTTGTCAGGCGCAAGGGAAACCGAGCGAGACACACCAAGGGGCTATGGCGCAGCTGGTAGCGCACCACACTGGCAGTGTGGGGGTCAGGGGTTCGAGTCCCCTTAGCTCCACCATAGGTGAACCCCCAGGTCAGAGACTTGGGGGTTCACTGTTGCTACTGGACGCTCAATCTGGACGTGGCGCTGAGCAGGGGAAATCCTGGTTGTGAGGGTTCTAGTTCCCCTAAAGTGTCTTCGTTGCTCCTGGTGTTGATTAGGTCGGGAGGACTCGGCTGCCTTCAGGCCAGCTGGCTGTCGGTTGTCAGGGCCGGGTTCGTCCGTGGGTTGTCGCGAGTTCGGACGCCGCGTTCGCGCAGTCGGGTCAGGACTGTGGTCGGGTTGACGGCGATGTGTCGGGCTACCTTGGCCAGGGACCAGCCTCGGCTGTAGAGGTCGATCGCGTGGTCGGCTTGTTCGGTTGAACAGGGCGTCCATATTGCCGGCTACCGCGTAGTCGGGGTGCAGGACGGGTCCGACCTCTAGCAGCGCTGGCGACTGCGCGTGCCAGAACACGCCGAGGTCGAATTTGGATGCGTAGCTGTCCGGGTAGGTGACCGTGAGCTGTACCAGATCCGGGGTCCGGCGAACGATCGTGACCGAGCATTACCGTGCCCACTGATCAACAGATCGCGGTGTCCGCGAGCAGCTGTTGTAGGT
>Ga0079224_100004021_pt1 | contig 18813 bp, 16 predicted proteins | sample Stecom2015_FD_80414 | JGI IMG/M metagenome (GOLD analysis project Ga0079224, IMG submission 80414) | Agricultural soil microbial communities from Utah to study Nitrogen management - Steer compost 2015 | ecosystem: Environmental > Terrestrial > Soil > Agricultural land | place: USA: Utah... | reverse complement strand
GGCGCCGGCGGCAACGATATCCTGCGCGGCGACGGCGGCAACGACGTGCTCGATGGCGGGGCCGGCAACGACAGGCTGTTCGGGAACGGTGGTGCCGACCGGTTCGTTTATGGCCCGGCAGGCGACCAGGACCGGATCAGGGACTTCGAGGATGGCGTCGACACGATCGATCTCACCGCGTTCAATTTCGCTACCATCCAGGAAGCGCGGGCAGCGGCGACCAACGTGGGCGACGCGGTGGTGTTCGACTTCGGCAGCGGCGACAGGCTGGTCGTCGACGGCATCGCCAAGAACCAGCTCACGGCCGCGGATATCCTGATCTGAACGTTGCCGTCACGCGCCGATAACGGGGCCTGAGCGACAATTGAAACGAAACCGTGGCGCGTTGCAAACACGGTTGAAACATCCCCGTTGCACTGGTGAGGCGAAGACTGCCAAGAGCTTCACAGGAGGAACCCATGGCAACTCCGCACTACCTGACCCCCGGCGATGACGTCATCACCCCTCCCGACACGGCGCCGTCCGAATGGCTCATGGGCATTGGCGGCAATGACAGCATCTTCGGTGGAAGCCTGAACGACACCATCGACGGCGGCACCGGGGATGACTCCCTGATCGGCTGGACCGCCGACGATCTCCTGTTCGGTGGCAGCGGCCAGGATTCGCTCAACGCGCTTGATGGTGACGACACGGTGTTCGGCGGCGACGGCAACGACAGCCTGCTGGCGTGGTACGGCAACGACATCATGTTCGGTGGCGCCGGTGACGACAGGCTTACCGTAGGCGCCTACAATCCCGATGACCGGAACACGCTGTTCGGCGGCGCGGGCAACGACACCATAACCGGCGTCCTCGCCGAAGATGTTCTCGACGGCGGGGCCGGCGACGACAGCATCATCGGGCTGGACGAGAACGACCTGCTGTTCGGCGGTCCGGGCCGCGATACGCTCGCAGGGGACCACGGCGACGATACGCTCTACGGCGGTGACGGCAATGACAGCCTGTCCGGCGGCGACGGCACCGACTTCCTGTCCGGCGACGGCGGCAACGACACGCTCAACCCCGGCCTTGGCCAGGATACCCTCGACGGCGGCGATGGCTACGACCACGTGGACTTCACCTTCCGGTCGTTCCCGCTGACGATCGACCTCACTGACGGCGGGGTCTGGATCGACGGCCTCGCGCCGACGCACTACCTGGTGTCGATCGAGGCCGCCGCCGGTGGCAGCGGCGACGATCTGATCTACGGCAACGAGGCCGACAACCTGCTGGCCGGCAACGGTGGTGACGACCGGCTGATCGGGGTGCAGGGGAACGATACCCTGATCGGCGGCGGTGGTGCCGACGTCCTCATGGGCGGCGCCGGCAACGACCTCCTGAATGGCGGGCCGGGCGCCGACCTTTACCGGTTCGCCGGCAACTGGGGTCGCGATGTCGTCCAGGGCTTCGACGATGGCAGCGACCGCCTCGACTTGCGCGGGGCTGCCGGCGTTTCCGGCATCGCCGACCTCACCATTTTTCAGCAGGGCAACCATGTTCACATCGTCGCCGGCGACAATCGGATCGTGGTGAGGAACACCGATGTCGCCGACATCGACGAGACCGACTTCCTGTTCGGTTCTCCGGCGAAGGCGCGAGGGGACGGTACGAGCAAGGATCCAGGCATCGCCGCGGCGGCGGCGCCGACTCCGCCCTACCTCACTGACGGCGACGACGTCTTCGATGACCAAACGGTCAATCCGCAGTGGGACAGGATCTTCGGGCTCGGCGGCAACGACAGCATTCTCGGCGACATCAATAACGACACGATCGACGGCGGCACCGGCGACGACACGCTGAACGGCGAGGTTGGCGACGACCTGTTGATCGGCGGGGCCGGCAACGACAGCCTGCTCGGCGGTACCGGGCTCGGCCATGACACGCTGTTCGGCAACGGCGGCGACGACGTGATCGCAGGGCTGTTCGGCAACGATCTCCTTGTCGGCGGCGCCGGCAACGACACCCTGTCGGGCGGCGACAACGACGATACCCTGTACGGCGGCGAGGGGGCGGACCGACTGTCCGGCACTTCCGGCAACAACCTCCTGGTAGGCGGTGCCGGCGCCGACACGATCTTCGGCGGAAACGACGCCGACACCATATCCGGCGGGACCGGCCGTGACTCGCTGTTCGGTGCCGACGGCGACGACATCATGTACGGCGACAGCGGCGACGATGCGCTGATGGGCGGCATCGGCACAGATTTCCTCTCCGGCGGCGCGGGCGACGATACACTCAATCCGGGACCGGGCGCCGATACGCTGGACGGCGGAGACGGATTCGACACCGGCGATTTCAGCTTCGCGACATTCGACATGTTCGCCAATCTCGCCAGTGAGACCTGGGGCAATGTCCTGCTCTTCCTGCCGCTGCTTTCGGTGGAGGCGGTCGTCGGCGGAAGCGGCAACGACAATCTGACCGGCAACGCTGTCACCAATTATCTCTCCGGCGGCGGTGGCCGCGACGACCTCAGGGGCCGCGGCGGCGCGGACACGCTCTTCGGCGGCAACGGCAAGGATGTCCTGCGCGGACAGGACGGGCGCGATACCCTCAACGGCGGCAACGGCGATGACCTGCTGTTCGGTGGCGAACATGCCGATGTCGTGCGCGGCGGCAGCGGCGCCGACACCCTCCACGGCGGCAAGGGCAACGACACCCTTGTCGGAAACGGTGACGCCGACCTGTTCGTCTACGCGCCGGGCGGCGGCAGCGACCGGATCCGGGATTTCGAGGACGGCGTCGACCAGATCGACCTTACCGCGTTCAATTTTGCCACCATCCAGGAGGCGCGCGCGGCGGCGAGCAACGTCGGGGATTCGGTGGTGTTCGACTTCGGCGGCGGCGACAAGCTGATCGTCGACGACATTGCCAAGAACCAGCTCTCGGCCGCCGACATCCTGATCTGAAGGCGATCTGCCGCCGTCCCGCCACGATCACGTATCCGTGTGCCTTCTCCGCGTAGCCTGACGGCGGCAACCGGGTTAGCTTCGGCCGGCGTCCTCTGGGCGCGGGCGCGGCCTCGCTGCACAGGAGGGGATACATGGCGGAAGGGACCGGAAGCGACGATGGCGGCGAAGCGGCAGGCGGTGTCGAGCGCGCATTCGGACCACACCATACAGACGTGATAACCGGAGGGGGCGGGCATGAGCGCCCGCCAGGATCCGACCAGGGGGAAGACACCGGCCGGATCGATGTCGAACTCGTCGCTACGGGGTTCGACCTGCCGGTGTTCGCGACGGCGCCGGATGGGGACGAGGGGCGGCTGTTCGTCGTGGAGCAGCACAGCGGCCTGATCAAGATCCTCGATCTTTCCACAGGCGAGATTGCCGCCCGGCCGTTTCTCGACGTCGGCCCGGTTTCCGACGGATACGAGCAGGGCCTGCTGGGACTGGCCTTCGATCCGGACTACGCCGACAATGGCCTGTTCTACGTCAACCTGACAAATGCCGAGGGCGACACCGAGGTACGCCGATACCGGGTTTCCGAGGACGATCCCGACGTTGCCGATCCGGACAGCGCGACGCTGGTCCTGACCATCGAGCAGCCGCGTGCCAACCACAACGGCGGCTGGCTGGATTTCGGCCCCGACGGTTATCTCTACATCAGCGTCGGCGATGGCGGCGGTGGCGGCGATCCCGATCTCAACGGGCAGGACGTCGGGACGCTGCTGGGAAAGATCCTGCGCATCGATCCCCGGGGTGACGATTTTCCCGACGACGACGCCCGCAACTATGCGATCCCGGAAAGCAATCCGTTCGTCGGCAAGCCCGGCCTTGACGAGATATGGGCCTACGGGCTTCGCAATCCGTGGCGGCCCAGCTTCGATCGGGAAACCGGCGACCTCTATATCGCCGACGTCGGCCAGGATTCGCGGGAGGAGGTGAACTTCCAGCCTGCCGATTCGAACGGCGGGGAGAACTATGGCTGGAACGTGCTCGAAGGAACGCTGGTGTTCGACGACAGCGTACCCGGCCAGCCCGCGCCCGACGATCCGGGTCTGGTGCCGCCGATCCACGAGTACGAGCACGTGCCGGCGCCGGACGGCGGCGGGTCGATCACCGGCGGCTACGTGTACCGGGGGCCGGGCGGCCTGCAGGGCCACTACTTCTTCGCCGATTTTGCCAGCGCCCAGGTGTGGACGTTGCGGGTGGTGGACGGCCGGGCGGTCGACTTCGCCAACCGCACCCCGCAGCTGAACATCAGCGAGGGCGACATCGACAACCCGGCCTCGTTTGCCGAAGACGCCGCCGGCCATCTCTACCTGATCGACCTCGACGGCGACATCTTCAGGATCGTTCCGCCGGAGAGCGCGGCCGATCGGGACAGCGGCTTCCTCCCCGCCGGCGGCAACGGAGACGACGGCATTTCAGGCGGGGCCGGGGCGGACATGCTGGCCGGCCATGCCGCTCCCGATCTCCTGCACGGGCACGACCAGACCGAATTCCCCGACGGCGCGGGCCGCCTCAATGACCTGCCCGGTTCCGATGACCGGCTGTCCGGCCACATGGGCCGGGACACGCTTGTCCGCGCCTCGGGCATGGACGGCATCGTGAGTGGTGGCGGCGACCGGTTCGCGTTCAGCCCGGACGTCTACCGGGCAGGCAGTTCCGGCTCCGCCGCCGAGCCGCTCGATCCCGCCGCGTTCGGGTACGATACGGCTAGCGAGGCGGGCGTCGCTGTCGCCGGCGAGGCAGACCCGCTGCCATCGGCTCCGGGCGCCGAGGACCTGCCCAACGTCGACGAGATCCTCGGGCGTGAGCTCACGCTGGTCGACCTGCTGTTCTGAGGCGCCGGGGCGGGAGCCGACAAGGCCGGACGTTCGAGGCGAAACCGGCACGACCGGTGAAACATGTGCCGGGGCATGGCGTTGGGCTCGCGGAGGCGCATCGGCGGCTGGTTCCGATGACCGCCGGCCGCATGACACGGAACACCCTCCATTCCACGGGAGACTGCCGATGCTGCTGGAAGGATCATGTCACTGCGGCGCCGTCCGGTTTTCGGTCGAGGCCTATGCGCCGGCGCCCTACATGCGCTGCTACTGCTCGATCTGCCGCAAGACGGCGGGCGGAGGCGGGTACGCCATCAACCTGGGCGCCCGCGCCGATACGCTGAAGGTCGAGGGCGAATCCGAGATCTCGCGGTTTCATGCCCGGGTCGACGGCGAGCGGAGCCCGGCGCAGCGCAGCTTCTGCCGCAACTGCGGCTCTGCGCTGTGGCTGCACGATCCGCGGTGGCCCGACCTTCTGCACCCGTTTGCCTCGGCCATCGACACGCCGCTGCCCGACCCGCCGCAGACCGTGCACATCATGCTCGGCTCGAGGGCGAACTGGGTCCCGGTCGAGACGCGGCCGGGAGACCAATGCTTCGATGCCTATCCCGACGAATCGCTCGAGGAGTGGCACCACCGCCACGGCCTCCTCGACTGAGCAGCGCGCCCGACCCCGGGGTCAGAGGGGCGTCTCGTGCTCGCCGGCGCGGCCACGGTCGGTCTTGTTGTAAAAGGCTTCGAGTAGGGCCGGCACCGTCGGGTTGTCGGCCATCAGGGTATAGGCCGCGAGGCACTCGCGGTAGAGCTGGTCGTCGAGCGACCGGCCGATCATGTCCAGTATGGTGCGCTTGGCCGAACGGACGGCGGCCCGGTCATTGCGCAGGATCTGGCGGGCGGTGAGTTCTGCGGCCTCCATCAGCTGGTCGTGCGGGGCGACGCGGGTGACCAGGTTTATCTGCAGCGCCCGGTCGGCATCGATCGGCTCCGCCGTGAGCAGCATGTCCAGCGCCACCGCAACGCCGCAGAAGTTGACCAGCCGGGCGATGCCGCCGTCGCCGTGGTGAAAGCCGCGACGCGCCTCGAACGAGCCGAACCGTGCGCGATCGGAGGCGATCCGGATGTCGGCCGCCATCGCCAGTTCGAAGCCACCGGCAAGCGCCCATCCGTTGACGGCGGCAATTACCGGCTTTTCCAGCCGGTGCTGGCCGCGCGTGAGGCCGCCCAGTCCCAGCTGCGCCCAGTCCTGGAGCATCTTCGGCGTGGCGCCGACGTACTGGGTGACATGGGTCTTCAGGTCCATGCCGGCGCAGAACGCGTCGCCGGCGCCGGTCACGATGGCGACGTCGAGGGCGTCGTCGCTCCCGAAATCGTCCCACGCCGCGCAGAGCTGCTCGTGCAGGTCGCGATCGATCGCGTTCCTTGCATGCGGGCGGTTGAGGGTGAGATAGGCGATGCGGTCACGCTTTTCGTAGATCAGGCTGGACATGTGGGCGTCTCCCCGGATGGTAGGGGCGCCAGATTAGGCGGTGGAGAGGCCGAATGCCAGAAGCCAGCCGTTGCAGGCGGACATGACAGGTATTCCAATACCACATACGTAAACATATGTTTCCACAATGACTTTCTTTACATGCCCCGTTGACAACAGTCGCCGGTGTCGTTACGTAACCGCAGCCGTCGAAGGTGCGGGCGCGACTTGCGAGAGTGCCTGTCGGCGATGGAAAGCCCCCTTCAAGAGTGAGCGAGATGAAAACCTATTCCGCGAAGCCCGCGGAGGTGGAGAAGAAATGGGTGGTGATCGATGCCGACGGCCTCGTCGTCGGCCGCCTCGCCTCCCTGATCGCCACCCGCCTGCGAGGCAAGCACAAGCCGAACTACACCCCGCACATCGACTGCGGTGACAACGTGATCGTGATCAATGCCGACAAGGTGGCGCTAACGGGCCGCAAGCGCGAGGACAAGACCTACTACTGGCATACCGGTTACCCGGGCGGGATCCGCGAACGCAAGGCGCACCAGATCCTCGACGGCGCCCACCCGGAGCGGGTGATCGAGCTGGCCGTCAAGCGGATGATGCCGGGCGGACCGCTGTCGCGTGCGCAACTGAGGAATCTGCGGGTCTATGCCGGACCGGACCACCCGCACGAGGCGCAGAGCCCGGAGCTGCTCGACGTGGCCGCGCTCAACGTCAAGAACACCAGGAGGGCCTGACCGTGGCCGATCAGGAAGCAAGAACGCTGGAAGACCTCGGCAGGATGGTCGGAACCGACGCGCCCGAGGCGCAGCCGCCGCAGCGGGAGCCGAAGATCGACGCCCTGGGCCGGGCCTATGCGACCGGCAAGCGCAAGAACGCGGTCGCCCGCGTGTGGATCAAGCCCGGCAGCGGCCGGATCGTGGTCAACGGCAAGGACTGCGACGAATATTTCGCCCGGCCGGTGCTGCAGATGATCCTGCGCCAGCCGATCATCGCCGCCCAGCGCAAGGATGCCTACGACGTGACGTGCACGGTGTCGGGAGGCGGGCTGTCCGGCCAGGCCGGCGCGGTGCGTCACGGCCTCGCCAAGGCACTGACCCATTACGAGCCGGAACTGCGCCCGATCCTGAAGCGGGAAGGTTTCCTGACCCGCGACGCGCGGGTGGTGGAGCGCAAGAAATACGGCAAGCGCAAGGCGCGCCGGAGCTTCCAGTTCTCGAAGCGCTGAGATCCGGAAGTCGTCCAGGTCCCGAGGGGCCGCCGTCGTGGCGGCCCCCTTTTCTTGTTCGATGCCGCCCGGAATTCGACCTCCGGTCGCGGGAACCCGCATGGCGCCGTAGGGGTTCGCCCCGACAGCGGCGGGCGTGGACGAGAGGCAGGTCATGAACGAGGAACGACGGCACCCGCAGGATCCGGCGGAGGGTTCGCGCGAGGCGATCGAGAGCGAACTGGAACGATCGCGGCGGGGTGATGCGGACGGGCACCGGGAGCGCGACCCGAAGCAGCCACACGGCGACAGGTCGAAGCGGAAGCCGGGGCACGACGAAACCGGTAGCGAAGGTCGCTGAACCCCGGTCGGGGCGGGTCGACTGGGCGCGGGAACCTTCGCGAACCGGCTCCATTTCCCTCGACCCGGTGCCTGCCGCATCGGGACGACCGGCCGTTTGCCGGATGGAAGGAGCAGGGCCATTCATTTCGTCACCAGCGCCGCCGAACCGCTTGCGGTCGCGCCACAGGCCGAGCGCCTCTATGCGGACGCGCTTGCCGAACTGGTCCGTGCACGGCTGCCGTTCCTGCTGGCCGGAACCTACGCCATCAGCAGCTATACCGGTATCGTCAGGCCGACGAAGGACCTCGACGTGTTCTGCCGGCCGGAGGACTGCCCGCGGATCCTCGATCACTTCCGCACCCTCGGCTACCGCACCGAGGTACGCGACCCGCGGTGGCTGGCGAAGGTGCACGATGGCGAACACTTCTTCGACATCATCCACGCGCTGTCGAACGGCATCACGCCGATCACCGGTGCCTGGTTCGATCTCGCCAGGCGAACTGAGGTACTCGGCACCGTGGTAGATATCGTCGGCCCCACCGAACTCCTGTGGTCGAAGGCGTTCGTCCAGGTGCGCGATCGCTACGACGGCTCGGACATCGTTCACCTGATCCTCAAGCAGCACGACGACATCGACTGGCAGCGCCTGCTCGACTACATGGACGATCATTGGGAAGTGCTGCTCGTCCACCTGCTCAACTTCCGCTGGATCTATCCGGGCGAGCGCGAGCGGATCCCCGACTGGCTGATGGATGAACTGACCGGCCGCCTGCGGCGACAGCTGCGCCGGCCTGCGCCTGGCGGCAGGGTGTGCCGCGGACGATTGTTCTCCGAGGAAGACTTCGAGATCGACATCCGCGACTGGGGCTTCGTCGACCCGGTCGCCGGACCGGCCGGGCGCGATGAACGATAGCGTCGGCACGCTCCGGGTCGCCGCCCTCGGCGACCTGCATGTCAGGACCGATCGCGACGATTCCCTGCGCACCCTGTTCGCAGGCATCTCCGAGGCGGCGGACGCGCTGGTGCTGGCCGGCGATCTCACCGACACCGGCAATCCGAAGGAAGCCGAGAAGCTCGCCGGCGACCTGCGCGCCTGCTCGGTGCCGGTCGTCGCCGTCCTCGGCAATCACGACCACGACGCCGGGCAGGTGGAGAAGGTGATGTCGATCCTGCGCGATGCCGGTGTCGCCGTCCTCGACGGCCAGGCCTGCGAGATCGAGGGCGTGGGGTTCGTCGGCGTCAAGGGCTTCGTCGGCGGCTTCGGCCGGCACATGCTGGGCTCGTTCGGCGAGCCATGCATCAAGTCCTTCGTGGCGGAATCGGTGGCCGAAGCGATGCGGCTGGAGAATGCGATGCGCACGGTGCGGGCGGAGCGGGCGCTGGTGGTGCTGCATTATGCACCGATCATTGAAACGCTCGACGGCGAGCCGCTCGAGATCTACCCGTTCCTGGGGTCGTCGCGGCTTGCCGAGACCATCGACCGGTTCCGGGTGAGCGCCGTCGTCCATGGCCATGCCCACCGGGGGCAGTACGAGGGCCGGACGCCGCGCGGGGTTCCGGTCTACAACGTCGCCTACGCCGTGCCGAAGCCCACCGGCCAGCCCTACGCCCTGATCGAGGTGTGAGCCGGGCTTGTCTCCGCCCGCGGCGGCAAATCCGCGCCGGCAGGTGCTTCAGCATTGCACTTGGACCGCGTATGACCCTAGAACATCGCCCCATGACGCGGGAAACAATCAGGGTCGGCGTGCTCGGGGCCTCCGGCTACACGGGGGCCGATCTCGTGCGCCTCGGCGCGCGCCATCCCGCCGTCGAGATCACGGTGATGACGGCGAACGCCCATGCCGGCAAGCCGATGGGAGCGGTGTTCCCGCACCTTGCGGAGCTGGATCTCCCCCGGCTGGTCAGGGTCGAGGACGCCGACTGGGACGGCGTCGATGCGGTGTTCTGCGGGCTTCCGCACGGTACCACGCAGGACATCATCGCCACCTTGCCGGGGTCGGTCCGGGTGATCGACATGTCGGCCGATTTCCGGCTCCGCGACATCGCCACCTACGCGCAATGGTACGGACACGAGCATCGGGCACCGGAGCTGCAGAAGGAAGCGGTCTACGGCCTCACCGAGCACTATCGGACGGAGATCGCGGGCGCCCGGCTGGTCGCCTGTCCGGGCTGCTATCCGACGGCGGCGCTGTTGCTGCTGATCCCGCTGGTGGAGCACGGCCTGATCGAAGCCGACGACATCATCATCGACGCCAAGTCCGGCGTGTCGGGCGCCGGCCGCAGCCCGAAGGAGTCGACGCTGTTCTGCGAGGCCGGTGAGGGGCTGTCGCCGTATTCGGTGGCCCGCCACCGCCATGCGCCCGAGATCGAGCAGGAACTGTCGCGCGCCGCGGGCCGCGACCTGGTGATCAACTTCACGCCGCACCTGGTGCCGATGAGCCGCGGCGAACTGCTGACCGTCTATGTGCGGCTTCCCGGCGGCCGGACCGCCGCCGACCTGCGTCGGGCGCTGGAGGAACGCTATGCGGCCGAGCCGTTCGTGCGGGTGGTGCCGGAAGGCGTCGTGCCGGCGACCCAGCACGTGCGCGGCTCGAACCACTGTCTCATCGGGGTGTTCGAGGACCGGGTCCCGGGGCGGGCGATCCTCGTGTCGACGCTCGACAACCTGGTCAAGGGATCGAGCGGGCAGGCGCTCCAGAACATGAACGTCATGTTCGGCCTCGACGAGACCACGGGCCTCGAGCAGCTGCCGATGTTCCCCTGAGGGCTATCGCGCCTGCTCGCGGACGTATGAGCCGGGCGCATCCTCGATCGGCTTGAGCTTGCCGTCGCCCGGCCAGCGCGCAGCGACCTTCCTGCCGGAACGCTTGGCCGTCCATTGCGCCCAGTCCGGCCACCACGAGCCGGGATGCTCCTCGGCGCCGGCGAGCCACTCCTCCAGCGTGTCCGGTTCCTCGTCGTTGGTCCAGTACTGATACTTCTGGAGGTCCGGCGGATTGATGACGCCGGCGACATGGCCGGACCCGGCGACCACCAGCCGCGTCTTGCCGCCGAGGCACTGGCCGACCCGGAAGGTCGACCGGAGCGGCGCGATATGATCGTCGCGGGCGCAGAGGTTGTAGCAGGGGAGGGTGACCTTCTTCAGGTCGATGCGGACGCCGTCCAGCACCATGCGCCCCCGCGAGAGGTTGTTCTCGAGGTAGCATTCGCGGAGATAGAAGCTGTGCATCGCCGCCGGCATCCGCGTCGAGTCGGCGTTCCAGTAGAGCAGGTCGAACGGCAGCGGTTCGCGGCCCAGCAGGTAGTTGTTGACGACGTAGGTCCAGATCAGATCGTTCGACCGCAGCGTGTTGAACGTCGCCGCCATGTTCCGTCCCTCCAGGTAGCCGGTCTCGGCCATCCTGCGCTCGAGGGCTGCGACCTGTTCCTCGTCGATGAACACGAGCAGGTCGCCGGCCTCCTCGAAATCCACCTGGGTGGTGAGGAAGGTGGCGCTGTGGATCCGCTTGTCGCCGGTTTCCGCCATGTAGCCGAGCGTGGCGGCGAGCAGCGTGCCGCCGATGCAGTAGCCGACGGCGTTGATGTCCTTCGATCCCGTCGCGTCGATCACCGCCTGCGCACCGGCCAGGACGCCTTCGTGCATGTAGTCGGCGAAAGTCTTGGCGGCCAGCCGCCGGTCGGGGTTGACCCACGAGACGACGAACACGGTGAACCCCTGCGCAACCGCCCAGCGGATGAACGACTTTTCCGGCGTGAGATCGAGGATGTAGTACTTGTTGATCCACGGCGGCACGATCATCAGCGGCCTGGCATGAACCTTCTCGGTGCTCGGGTCGTACTGGATCAGCTGCATGAGATCGTTCTGGAAGATGACCTTGCCCGGCGTGACGGCGAGGTTGCGGCCGACCTCGAAGGCTTCGAAGTCGGTCTGCCGGATGCGCAGTTCGCCGGTCGCCGGATCGAAGTCCTCGGCAAGGTTCTGCATCCCGCGCACGAGGTTCTCCCCGCTCGATTCGAGCGTCGCCCGCAGCACTTCGGGGTTGGTCAACGCGAAGTTCGACGGCGACAGCGCATTGGCCAGCTGCTCGACATAGAAGCGGGCGCGGTGGCGGGTCCGGTCGTCGACACCCTGGGTCTTGTCGACGACGTCCTGGGCCCACTTGGCGGTGATCAGGTACGACTGCTTCAGGAAGTCGTAGAGCTGGTTCTCCTCCCATGCCTTGCCGCGAAACCGGCGGTCGCCGCGCTCGGGCGTGATGACCGGCTCCACGTCGTCGCCGAGGAACCGGCGCCAGGCGCTGTCGAGGAGCTGCGCCTGACGCTGCCACAGGTCGAGCTGGGCCTGGATGGCGAGATCGGGCCGGGTCATGTAGTGGCGGGCGAGATCGGCAAACGTCCGCGCCATCGGCGCAAGGTTCTCGCCCTGCCGGAGTGCCGCCCCCGCGGCATCGGGCGACGCCGCGAACCGCGATACCATCCTTGCCGCGATCTCGGCCACCTTGGCCATGTTTCGTGCGAAGGCGGCGGGGTCCCGCACGGTCAGCTCGGACAGTTCGTCGGTATGCATGCGTCTTGCCTCTCAGCCGGGGATCCCGGATCACCGCGCCGTGCTGACGGGGTTAATCGCCGATTAACGCGTTTGCGATGACATTGCATCAGATGGGGACCGCCACGATTCGATCCTACGGGTACGACGGGCGGCTGAACAGTACGTATACGACATCCAGTGGCCCGGATGACGTCAGAGATGGGCGGGATGGCAGCGATTCCAACACGTCGGCATCCGGATTTCCGCCGCCTCGGCGCAGTCGCCGCGGTGGCGGCGCTTGTCGCGCTCGGCGGCTGCACGGCGAAGTCGCCGGCCGCTCGCACCGCGACGGGCAGCGATCCGATCGTGACCGGGTCGACGGGTGCCGCGCCGGCGAGGAGACAGGCAGGGCTGAAGCCGCTGTCGCCGCCGCAACGGCTGGGTGAACTGGCCAGGGCGCTTGAAGCGCAGAACCCGCCTGACGAGCCGCCGGCAGCGTCACGCGCCCCGGTCATCGTCGGCGCCGACGGGCGGCTGCACGTGAGCCCGACGCTGGACCTGCCGCCGCCGCAGACGGATATGGCGGACGGGAGCCGGCAACGGGAATGAGGGTCCCACTGACCCGCCAACATGACAACGCCGCAAATCGGCGCTAAAACGCTCGTCCGGTGCTACCGGGTGGCAGATCAGAGGGCGGCCGTTCGCAACACCGGCCGATCGATTGCCATGAGTCAGGGGATCTGGGTGGTCAACGAGGATTTCCATCGCGTGCGCCGGCTGCCGCCGTACGTGTTCGAGGAGGTGAACCGGCTGAAGGCGCGCGCCCGTGCCGCCGGTGCCGACATCATCGACTTCGGGATGGGCAATCCCGACATGCCGACGCCCGACCACATCGTCGAAAAGCTCATCGAAACGGTCAGGAACCCGCGAACCAACCGGTACTCCGCGTCGCGGGGAATCCCCGGTCTCCGGCGCGCCCAGGCGCGCTACTACGCGGAGCGCTTCGGGGTGACGCTCGACCCGGAGACCCAGATCGTCGCGACTCTCGGCTCCAAGGAAGGCTTCGCCAACATGGCCCAGGCGATCACCGCGCCGGGCGACGTCATCCTTGCGCCCAATCCAACCTATCCCATCCATGCGTTCGGCTTCATCATCTCCGGCGGCGTCATCCGTCACCTGCCGGCAAGGCCGGACGAGGAGTTCCTGCGCGCGCTGGACCGGGCAATGCGCCACTCGGTGCCGAAACCGCTGGCGCTCGTCCTCAACTATCCCTCGAACCCGACGGCGTATGTCGCTGATATTGACTTCTATCGCGAGGTCGTCTCGTATGCGCGGCGGGTCGGCCTGTTCGTGCTGTCGGATATCGCCTATGCGGAAATCTACTTCGACGACGACAATCCGCCGCCGTCGATCCTGCAGGTTCCGGGGGCACTGGACATCGCGGTCGAGTTCACGTCGCTGTCAAAGACCTATGCGATGCCCGGCTGGCGGATGGGGTTTGCCGTCGGCAACGAGCGGCTGATCGCCGCGCTGGCGCGGGTCAAGTCGTATCTCGATTACGGCGCCTTCACGCCGATCCAGGTCGCCGCGGCGGCGGCGCTCAACGGGCCGCAGGACTGTGTCGCCGACATCCGCCGCATCTACCGGTCGCGCCGCGACACGCTGGTCGAGGCATTCGGGCGCGCCGGATGGGACATTCCCTCGCCGCCGGCGACGATGTTCGCGTGGGCGCCGGTACCGCCGATGTTCGAGCACATCGGCTCGCTCGAGTTCTCGAAGCTCCTGCTCGAGAAGGCGGATGTCGCGGTGTCGCCCGGTGTCGGCTTCGGCGAGTATGGCGAAGGCTACGTGAGGATGGCGCTGGTCGAGAACGAACAGCGCATCCGCCAGGCGGCCCGCAACCTCAAGCGGTTTCTCGCCAGCGCCGAGAAGGATCTGCACAACATCATCGCCCATCCGCGGAGCCGCGAAGCGAGGCACCGCAGCGCATGACCGACACCCTGAGGATTGGCGTCGCCGGGCTTGGCACCGTCGGCGCAGGCCTGCTGCGGCTGCTCGCGGCCAACCGCGACCTGATCGCGACGCGGTGCGGCCGGCAGATTGCCGTGACCGCCGTGTCGGCACGCGACCGGGCGAAGGACCGCGGCGTCGACATCTCCGGGTTCGGCTGGTTCCAGGACCCGGTGGCGCTGGCCCGCGATGCCGACATCGACGTCTTCGTCGAGCTGATCGGCGGCGAGGACGGCGTGGCGAAGGAGGCGGTGGAGGCCGCACTCGGCGCCGGCAAGCCCGTCGTCACCGCCAACAAGGCGCTGCTCGCCCGCCACGGCAACAGGCTCGCCCGGCTCGCCGAGGCGCACGGCGTGGCGCTTAACTTCGAGGCCGCCGTGGCCGGCGGCATCCCCATCGTCAAGGCGATGCGGGAAAGCTTTGCGGGCAACCGCGCGCGCCGTGTCTACGGGATCCTGAACGGAACCTGCAACTACATCCTCACCCACATGGAGCGCGAGGGGCGGGACTTCGAGGCCGTTCTCGCCGACGCCCAGGCGCTCGGCTACGCGGAAGCCGATCCCACCTTTGACGTCGGCGGATACGACACCGCGCACAAGCTTGCGCTGCTGACGTCGCTTGCCTTCGGTACCGAGGTCGATTTCGATTCCATCTACATAGAGGGCATCGAGAACATCAAGCCGCAGGACCTCAGGGTCGCGGCCGAACTGGGCTTCAGGATCAAGCTGCTGGGCGTTGCACTGCAGACCGAGTCCGGCATCGAGCAGCGCGTGCATCCGACCATGGTTCCTGTGCATTCGCCGATCGCCGACGTCGACGGCGTGTTCAATGCGGTGGCGCTCGAATGCGATTTCCTCGGCGATGTGATGCTGGAGGGCCGCGGCGCCGGCGCGGGACCCACGGCGTCGAGCGTCATGGCCGACATCATCGACATTGCCCGCGGTCACACGCTGCCGCCGTTCGGGCAACCCGCAAGCAAGCTGAAGCCGTACGTCCGCGCGAGGATGCGCGCCCATGCGGGGGGCTACTACGTGGCGCTCGATGTCTACGACCGGCCAGGTTCGATCGCCTCCATCGCCCAGCGCATGGCGGAACAGGAGATTTCGCTGGAAAGCATCCTGCAGCGCGCCCCCGACATCTCGTCGGAAGTCGCGCGCGATACCAACGGCGCGCGAGCCGAAACGCGGCCCGTGGTGCTGATCACCCACGACACCCTGGAAAAGTCGATCCGCAAGGCGCTCGAGCGCATCGAGCGCGACGGCCACATCTCCCGGCCGCCGCGCATGATCCGTATCGAGAGGCTGTAGCATTGCCGCCGGCAGCGCGCCGTCCAGCCTGCTGACGCCGGAAGCGGCAGCCCTGCGCCACTGCCGGCCGGTACCCGGTGCGGCCCGTGCATTCCACGCCGTTCCGCTGATGCCCCGGTGCCGCCGCCGCGGCATCCGGATGCCTGCGCATGTGCGGTCCGATGGTGTAGGATGTGCTGGCGAATCTGTGGAATGGCGATAATTTCCCGCAGTGATGATGCCGTGACAGGAGCAGGTGACAGGCGAATGAGAGGTCCGGTCATGAACGAGCCGGCGGCGAAGGTACTCGACCGCATTCTGGCGCTGGAGATCGCGCGGGTGACGGAGCGCGCCGCGATCGCGGCAGCCAGGCTGAGAGGCCGCGGTGACGAGGTGCGGGCCGACCAGGTGGCGGTGGACGCGATGCGGCGGGTGCTCAACACGCTCGATATCGACGGCACCGTCGTCATCGGCGAGGGCGAGCGCGACGAGGCGCCGATGCTCTACATCGGCGAACGGGTCGGCACCGGCAGGGGCCCCAGGGTCGACATCGCGCTCGACCCGCTGGAGGGCACGACGCTCACCGCCAAGGGCATGCCCGATGCGCTCGCCGTGATAGCGTTGGCCGAGGGCGGCAGCCTCCTGCACGCACCCGACGTCTACATGGAGAAGATCGCGGTCGGCGGCGGACTGCCGCCGGGGGTCGTAGATCTCGACCGGTCGGTCGAGGAGAACCTTCGTAGCCTCGCCGATGCGCGGGGAGTTCCGGTATCGGGCATCACCGCCTGTATCCTGGACCGGCCTCGCCATGCCGACCTGATCGCCGCCGCGCGGGAAGCGGGCGCTGCGGTACGCCTGATCACCGACGGCGACATCGCCGGCGTCATCCACACCACCAATCCGCAGGAAACCGGAATCGACATCTACATGGGCATTGGCGGTGCCCCCGAAGGCGTCCTTGCCGCCGCGGCACTGCGGTGCATCGGCGGTCAGATCCAGGGACGTCTCGTGCTCGACACCCGGGAAAAGCGCGAGCGCGCCCAACGCATGGGCATCACCGACCTCGACCGCAAGTACACGGCCGAGGAAATGGCGGCTGGCGACGTGATGTTCGCCGCGACCGGCGTCACCAACGGGACGATGCTTTCGGGCGTGCGCTTCGGCCACGGTTACATCACGACCGACACGGTCGTGATGCGCTCGTCCACCGGAACGGTCCGGTGGATCAAGGCCCGCCACAGGGACGGCGAAAAGGCCACCTGAGACAGTCGGGCGAGGACAGGGTGGCAACCGCATTCAGGGTACCCGCAAGACCGGCGACAGCGGCGGGCGACTGTTTCCTCGGCGTCACCTGTTCGGTCGCCGGCAATGCGTGGCGGGACAGGCTTGCCGATGGCCGCTCCGCCAGTACGATCTGCCAGTCGTACGACATTCCCGACATCCTCGGCCGCATCCTGGCCGCGCGCGGTGTCGCCCACGACACGGTCGAAGCCTACCTTTCGCCGACATTGCGGACGCTGATGCCGGACCCGGCAACCGTGGTCGACATGGAAGCCGGCGCCGAGCGCATCGCGCATGCGATCGCGACAGGCGAACCGGTCGGCCTGATCGGCGACTACGACGTGGACGGTTGCGCGTCCGCGGCGCTGCTCGCCGCCTATTTCCGCCACTGCGGCCGCACCCTTCACGTCCACATTCCCGACCGGCTGACCGACGGCTACGGCCCCGACGAGGCGACGTTCGCGCGGTTCGCGGCGGAGGGCGTCCGGCTCGTCGTCACGGTCGACTGCGGCATTGCCGCCCATGCCGCGATCGAAACCGCGCGCCGGGCCGGCCTCGACGTGGTCGTCGTCGACCATCACCCGGCGGGCGAACTGCTGCCGGCGGCGAATGCGGTCATCAATCCGAACCGGCTCGACGACTTGAGCGGCCTCGGCGCACTGGCCGCGGTGGGCGTGACGTTCATCCTGGTCGCCGCCGTGAACCGCCGGCTGCGGCAGCAGGGCCTGTTCCGGACGGCGGGGATCGAGGAGCCGGACCTTCTTCGCTGGCTTGACCTCGTCGCGCTCGGGACCGTCTGCGACGTGGTTCCGTTGACCGGCCTCAACCGAGCGCTGGTGGCACAGGGGCTGAAGGTGATGGCCGCCCGCGGCAACCCGGGGCTCGCGGCACTGTGCGAGGCGGCCGGCCTCAGGCGGCGCCCGGACGTCCACGCCGCCGGCTTCCTGCTGGGCCCCAGGATCAATGCCGCCGGCAGGCTCGGGCGGGCGCGGCTCGGCTATGAGCTCATGGTCTGCAACGATCGCGGCCGGGCGGTCGAGATCGCCCGCGCGCTGGATCAGCTCAACCGGGAGCGCCAGGCCATCGAGGAGCGGGTGCTGTCGCAGGCCGAGGCCGAGGCGGAGCGGGTCTACGGATCGAGCGGTCCGCCGGGCGTGATCGTGTTGGGCGGCGCCGGTTGGCACGCCGGTGTCCTCGGCCTCGTGGCGAGCCGGTTGAAGGAACGATACGACCGCCCGGTATTCGCGATCGGGTTCGATTCCAGTGGCGTCGGGCAGGGGTCGGGCCGTTCGGTCCCGGGCGTCGATCTCGGTGCCGCGGTGCGGGCAGCCCAGGATGGCGGCCTCCTGGTCAAGGGCGGCGGCCATGCGATGGCCGCCGGGCTGACCGTGGAGCATGGAAAGATCAACGCGCTGCGAGCGTTTCTTGAGGATTGGATTCAACAACGGGCACCTGCGCTCGGCGGGCCGCCGTCGCTGGCGCTGGACGGCTCGCTCAGTGCCGGCGGGGCGAGCCTCGAACTGCTCGAGCTGGTCGAGCGAGCAGGGCCGTACGGCTCCGGCAATCCGGAACCGAGGTTCGTGTTTCCCGCTCACCGGGTCGTCTATCCGGCGGCGGCCGGGCGGTCGCACGTGCGTTGCCGGCTGGTCGCCGGCGACGGCAGCCGGATCGAGGCAATCGCCTTTCGCGCCCTCGGGACGCCGCTCGGCGAGTTCCTGCTCTCCGAGCGCAGCGCGCCGGCCCACGTCGCCGGGCGGCTGGTGGTGAACGACTGGGGCGGCCCGCGCCGGCCGCAGCTTCTCATCGACGATGCGGCGCCCCTGAGACGGGCGTAGCCCCGCCGGTTACCGGTCGATGTAGGCCATCTGCTGCGGAGTGTAG
>Ga0079224_100004020_pt1 | contig 18815 bp, 30 predicted proteins | sample Stecom2015_FD_80414 | JGI IMG/M metagenome (GOLD analysis project Ga0079224, IMG submission 80414) | Agricultural soil microbial communities from Utah to study Nitrogen management - Steer compost 2015 | ecosystem: Environmental > Terrestrial > Soil > Agricultural land | place: USA: Utah... | reverse complement strand
CGCTGCTTCAATCGCTGCATTTAAAGCAAGTAAATTGGTCTGATCAGCAATACCTGTGATCACACCAATAATTTGGTGAATTTGATTCGTACTTTCTCCTAATGTTCCCACTCTTTGAGAAAGATGATTAACTGTCTGACCGATTTCATTCATTCGAGTAATACTGCCTGTTACTAAATGACTTCCATCAATGGCTTTCTCCGATGCTTCAATAGACGTTTTTGAGACAATTTCTGAACTGGCATCAATTTTTTTGATTAAGGAAGATAAATCATTGACCGTTTGATTCGTCTCGTACAAACCTCTAGGAATAAAGCACTAAGGACCAATAGAAAAAAATGGCATTCGAATCAAAGTTCTAGTGCCACGCGATCAATATCATGTAGGAATCCCAAACAGAAATGTGCGAATTATCCACTCCACCTGTCTACTCTTTTTCCTTTTATACTCATATAGTAAAGAAATAAAACAATAAAGAGGCGTGCGGATATGAAGATCGACAAAATTATTACCACGGGCTTAAAACATCTAGGAAAACCCTATGTCTTTAATGCCCCATCCTTCCAAACAGATTTCTTTGATTGTAGCTCATTTATCCAATATATTTTTGGCGTACATGGAATTTCACTTCCTCGAAATTCTCGACAGCAATTTAAATATGGTAATAAGGTCTTTTTTCAACATATAAAAAAGGGCGATCTATTATTTTTCACTACTAAAAAAAGAAAGAAAATGATTGGTATAGAAAAAATTGGCCATGTAGCATTATATCTAGGAGATAATAAAATTTTACATGCGGTTCGCCCTGAATATGAAGTTACGATTTCTTTAATAGATGATGGATGGAAAAGTAGGTTTTTAGGTGCAAAAAGAGTGATCTAATTTAAATAGTTTTCTAAATACAGCAATTATAAGGACAAGTTGTATCACTATTTAGATGTGATTCTTAAAAAATACCCATCAGGGTCTGCTAACTTAAACCCTCTCATCTTCCATGGATACGTTTCAACACCCACCTCAATAGGATAATTGTGATTGAGGCAACGTTGATATACCTTTTCTAGTTGATCTACAACAATAATTAGCTCAAAGCCATTTCCTTTTATATTGCTTTGCGCCTTATTATTAAAATAGTGTTGCTGATCTAAAATGGTTTCAGAAGCGATTAGGAGAGAGAAACAATCATAATTGAAACGTGCAGATCGCTCATTTCTTCCGTAGAGTTCTAGACCAATGATATCCTGATAAAATTCTATCGATTTCTCTATGTCCTTCACATATAATTCAACGCGGAAAAGTACACTCACATTATTCAACCCTTTCTGTACAATCATTCACTCCCCATATTTTTCAGGCAACAGCTCCATAACATTGCATTTAACAAGCTCACCTTTGTAGGAAATAATAACATCCGTATCTTTTCCATAGTCACTGATGAGTTCACGACACATGCCACAAGGGGCTACCACCCAGCATTTTTCAATGTTTTCATGTGGATGAGGGTGTGCGACAGCAACAATTGTTTTAAATTCATGCTCTCCTTCTGAGATTGACTTCCCCATTGCCATTGCTTCCCCGCAAACAGCAATACGCCCGACATTTGCTTCTAGATGGACAGCCGCATACACTTTTCCTGACATTGTTCGAACAGCTGCTCCAATATGATGCTTTCCGTACCGATAATTCTTTTCAATTACCGTTTCAGCTTCCTTAATTAACTCAAAATCCTTATCGTCTAATGGTTTGACCTTTAACATATAGTTACCACCTCTTATTTGTTACAAACTTAACGTCTAGTAAATTCCTTCATCATTATGGTCTTCGGTCCCAAGGCTCCAATGTTCCCACAATCGTTTTGTTGTTTTCACTTTTGATGGCCTGAATAACCCCATTCGAAATTTCCTTGTGAGTCAGCCATCTTGAAGTACACCCATCCAACACAAAGCCTAGTTGTACTATTTTGACATGACAGTTTTCTTGTACATATTGTCCAGTGGTTTGAATGTTTGATAAATGACTGCTGCTACCTTTCACTTCAATCAATTTCCATGGGGTTTCTTTTTGTAAATCTGAAAGTTGATTTTTAATGGTTTGAATTGCATCAGGAGCAGTTCCATGGATCCATGCAACAACCATATCAATTTCGCCATACTGCATATACGAATCGACTACTACGCTTCTCAGCTGTTCTGTTTGTGTGTAATCTAGTTGACGAACCTTAAGTCCATGGTTTCCATACCGATTTGCGAGTCGTTCTAGTCTTTGCATATTTCGTCCAAAAACAATTGAGTGGTTGGCGTGTTCTGCAATCCAACCAGATGCCTCCGCAAGCATCCCCGTTCCTCCGAAAATAAGGACATGGTTAAACTTCAAGATAGGTACCTCCCTATTTTTTAGTAACCGTTGAATCCTTTATCGCGTCTAGCAACCTTATCAATTTAAAACTGGTTGATCCAAGGGAATTCTCGTGAATCCTACCACATCATCCCCATCATAAACAAATCGATAATCGTAATTTGTTATATCATTTAAGACCTCCTGTAAGTAGTATTGTAGATTTGCCAAACCCTTGTTTTTTGGATGCAAGATCCATGATAAATCTTTCCAATCTAAAATACCTTCATCTGTTTTAAGTGGAGTATGGTAAACGTAGGAATCTGGCAATTCTGCTACAAAAACATACATTCCATCCACATATGAATAACTTGGATTCGTCCAGGTAATCGTTCCTTTTTCAATGAGGCTTCCAGGTAGCAACTCCATACCTGTTTCTTCCCTAATCTCTCTATGAATACTTTCTAATGGGGTCTCACCTTGTTCGATTTTACCTCCAACACCATTCCAAATCCCCATCCACTCAGGGGACTCACGATTAAGCAATAAGATTCTGCCCCCTTGTTTAATAAAACAAATCGTGTATGAGTACATATACATTTCCTCCCTGTTAGAACTTTTACAAACATAGATTTAAAACCTTTTATTTTACTGATTGCTCTCATTTTCTATTAATGAGAAACAGAGTATACGGGAACATCGTAGTTTAGTTTCATTTTTAGCATTTACCGTACGATCTACTTTTCCACTTCATTGATTTTTGTATAAAGGAGAGAATCATCCCTGACAAATGAAAAAGCCGTCTCGTCAAGTGCATTAAATAGTGAAAAATAGTTTTCACCGAAACTAAAGCCAATCCCAAGTAATTGACCTGGATTTCCTTCAATGATTTCAATTTCTTCTATACTCTTTCCAATTATCGGAGACTCGTCATCAAACATGTTCGTTTTCCATTCTAAAAACAAATCTGAAATTCCGTACCAATCTAGTTTTTCAGTTGTATCTATTTCATTCCACGTTAGTGAAATATCTTCTTTAAATGAACAAAATTCTACTTGAATACCACCGGCAATCAATATTACTGGACAGTCTGCCCATAACTCTCCACCCTCATCATGGACAGTTACCAAACTCTCAAACTTTGAACCTCTTAATTGCCGTAACCTCTTACCATGTTCGAGTAAAAATGCATTCTTATCACAAAAGAAATTAGGTACATAATCCTTCATTCCAAACATGATCAATCCTCACTTCTTAAAAGGAAGAACAGAGACTTCTTAATGTATGAAGCCTACCTGTTAATAGGAAGAGATCATCATAATTACGACGAACGTATTCCTCGATAACATCCAAGCCCTTCTTAATATCATCCACTAGTAGAATCGTGTATGGTTCATTCCAAGAATATCGATTGATTCTCCTAAGTTCAGATGCGTTAAGTTGAAACTTGAATTCTTCAGTTAGTAATCTAATTTGGTACAACTTATCTGGGTTCTCTACATAGCTTTTATGCTTATTGTCATAGTTTTCTTCCACGAATTGAATAAAGCCATCAATATTCGCTGCCAGCATTGTCGCAATTCGCATCTCGTATCTCACTCTTTCATCTCCCCCTCGGCTTCATGTTGAAATAGGAGAACTTTTCAAAATATTGATATGTTTCTATTATACAATTATGAAAGTCTGATTATAGTCAAATCTAGAAAATTCTTGATGAAGGCTGAGTTACAAAAAGCGATCGTCTCCTATCAGACAATCGCTATCATTGTTAATCTTCTTTTGTTTGTAGAAATTCATACCACGCTGTGATTCCACCCTCTAAAACCGTAACATCATATTCATGTTTAGAAAGGATGTTGGCACATTTTGTAGCCGAATTTCCTGTTGTGCATGTAACGATGATTTCTGTATTTCTTGCTATAGAATCAAGCGTTTTTTCTATATCTTCTTCTAATGAAAATATCTCAGATTTATGTATGTTTTGACTTTCAATATGATGACCTTCAATATGATAGTCATTGTATTTTTCTTCTGCTCTTACGTCTAAAATGAAGACCTTCTCTCCGTTATTCATTTTCTGATGTAATGCTTGGGGCGAAATCTTTTTAAGCGGCATCGTCCTGTCCTCCTTTTACGAATAGCTTTCTGGACCTTTTAATACCAACCCAATACCATTTTCATTCTCTTCTTTATCCAACGTTAAAACTTCTGTTCCTGTTACACTTGGATCGAATGCAACTCTGATCCCTTTAATTGTTTGAACACGGTCGAATTCATGTGGCTCGTCAATCGCTAAAGCAATCTGGGGTCCATCTGTGCTACTAGGAACCGTGTAAAGGCGTATTCCCACCGCACCAGATTTATCCAATAATTGCTTAGCTTCGTCTGTTATGTACATCACTTTTCCTCCTCACCTACTAATATCCTTATTATAAACATTTATGAAACTGATGGACAGGTTCTCAAACCTAATTTGTATCTTATTCAGGGAAACAAACCAGTTATACATTTATTCAAACAGGTTATGTGAATAGTCTTATTTTTCAAAGGAAGTCTTGTTATAGTAATGGCAGAGAGGGGGGAGAAGGTGAAACTAACTATTGATATTAATGAAAAGTATGACGGAATCTCAATTACGATCCATGCAAAGGAGTGGTCAAATGAGATCGAAGAAATCGTTCAAAAAATAAATCAGCAAGTTCCTAAGCGAATGGTAGGATTCAAGGAAGATAGCTCCATTTTGCTATCACCGTCCGAAATTGACTATGTGTTTGCTCAGAATCGGAAAGTATACGCACATATCAATAAACAGAATATTGAAGTAAACCTTAAATTATATGAAATCGAAAAACTTTTTGAAATGTATGGGTTTAGTCGTTTTTCAAAATCAGTCATAGGAAACCTTCACCAAATTTCTCGGTTTGAGTTATCCTTCAATGGAAATCTATGTGTGTATTTCCATTCAGGAAGTAAAGAATATGTCTCTCGAAAATATGTGAATGAAATCAAGAACAAATTAATTATGGGGGATGATTAGATTGGTCATTGAAGTGTTGAAAAGAAGTATGACGGGCCTAGGGATTGCCACGATCATCCCATTTTCTTTTTTTACGATCATGGTTATTCAGGATATTCAGGTCCCTACCTTTATCATTTGGAAAAATATGTTGGGTGCCATAGTGATGGGCCTTTATTTTGGTAATGCCTCCCTTCTATTTGAAATTGAAAAATGGAGCCCATTGAAACAAACAGTGATTCACTTTTTGTTATCGATAGTCGTATGGTTACCCATTACGATTTGGTTAGGATGGCTACCATTTAATTGGTTAGCCTTGCTTATTGGCATCACTGGTTTTCTTCTTGTCTATATCTTATTTTGGTTCTCCACCTTCCTATATTTCAAGAAACTTGAAAGTGAAATGAATGGCTCAATCAAAAGACCATAAAAATGCGTTAAGCAAAGGTGCAGTCCTTAAATAGGATACGCACCTTATTTTTTATGCCACATTACAATCAATCATTGTCATTTTAACACTCGTCGCACGATAATATATACGAGGGAGTTGAGTAAATTTGGAAGCCATTCTACATGGAATTATCTTAGCATTTGGACTTATTCTACCATTAGGTGTACAAAACGTTTTTGTATTCTCACAAGGAGCTACGCAGCCTAAGCTCCATCGTGCCCTACCAGCGGCGATTACTGCTGGAGTATGTGATACACTGCTAATCCTTTTAGCTATCTTTGGTTTATCTGTCATAGTTCTACAATTTGAATGGCTCAGGATCATGTTAATGATCACAGGTATTATCTTTTTGCTTTATATGGGCTATGCGATTTGGCGATCTGAACCAGCCAAAAATAATACAAATCAAGCATTATCCATTCGTCAACAAATCATCTTTGCATTATCCGTTTCCCTTTTAAATCCCCATGCCATCTTAGATATTGTTGGGGTAATTGGAACAAGTGCATTAAAATATGTTGGAACAGAGCAACTGTTCTTTACTGTTGCTTGTATACTCGTTTCTTGGATATGGTTCTTTGGACTAATGGTAGCTGGAGCTGTTATGAAAAAATTAGATGGCACTGGTTTAATTATGATTATCTTTAATAAAGCCTCCGCGATCTTTATTTGGGCAACCGCCCTTTATCTTTTTAGTGGGTTGGTATGAAAATAGGAGATGGGAACAGGTTCACTGTCCCACATTTTCAACAGTCCTCTTCAGAAAAAAGAGCACAATTTGAGATAAACTCAAACTGCGCTCTTTGTTTTTTGATGGGGACTAATTTTACTTTTAACCGAAATAATGACTGTAATGAATGATAAAATGATAAAAATCCCACCAGCAAACGGAGTGAAGCTGATTGAGATCGTGTCAACGATTAAAGCTCCAATCACAGAACCGACAGCTACCCCTAAATGAAGGGCTGAATTATTCAAGCTTTGCTGAATTTCCGATGATTCAGGTGCTATTTCAATTAAATAGGATTGCATTGCTGGTGAGATCGCCCAACTTAAAATTCCCCATACAATAAGAATGATGAGAAATAGTGGTACAAAGTCTGTTGTGAATGGGAATATATAGAATACCGTACTAAAAACGGCAAGGGATATAACCATCGTTTTCCTTGAACCTAAAGTATCAGCTAGTACACCACCTAGACCTCCACCGCTTACAGCAGCAAATCCGAATATGAAATAGATGATACTGATCCAAAATGCATTAAAGTCTGTAGTTATTTCTAAATAAGGTTTAAAGTAGGCATACATAATCGTATGACCTGTCATATATAGAAATGTTGTTGTCAGGCCTAATGTAATTTTGTGGTTTTTTAAGGTTGCAAGTTGTTGACTTAACGGAATTTGAGGTTTTGGTTGCACCCTTCCCATCAAAACATGAACGCCAATAATGGACAATGCTGTCAGTACTGTGATGAGTACAAATGGTGCTCTCCAACCAAAATTATTTCCGATGATTAAGCCAATCGGTACCCCTAAAACTAAGGATGCACTTACACCCATTGAGACAATCCCAATCGCTCTGCCTTTGTACTGCTGCGCTACCATACTAGGAGCCATGACTAAACACAAAATGATTAATAGTGCTCCACTAAACGCTAAAATAATTCTTCCGATAAATAAAATCGAAAATGTAGGTGCTAATACGGTTACGATACATCCAACTAAAAAGATGTATAAGCAAATTAATGTGAGCCGTTTTCTTTCGACTTTAGCTGTCATGACAAGTAATATGGGTGATGCCACTGCAAAAATAATCGCAAATACGGTAATCAATAAGCCCACTTGCCCAATACTTACATGTAAATCCTCTGCAATTAAATCTAAAATGCCACTAATAATTAACTCAACCAATCCTATGATAAAGGAAATGATCATTAAAAAATAAATTCGCTTATCCATGTTGTCTTCCTTCCTAAAGATATCTAAGTCTTTATACTATCTTTTGTTGAAAGTTTACTCAACAACAAGGACATTATTCTTTTCAAATGATGGGTTTAGGAGATATGCTTTATTTTTTGTTGAATAGGGGTTCTTGCTCTTGCATCCTTTATCTCCTCTGGATAACCAACACCAAATACCCCAACAACGTCATACCCTTCTGGAACCCCAATAATATCGCGGTTTCTTTGGACATTTGCGATTGATGACCAAAAGGCACCAACACCTTCTGCCCATGCAGCTAAGAGAAAATTCTGTACAAAACATGAGGTTGCGATTAAGTTTTCATATGTTTCTGCATCTGATGTGCCGTGTTTTGATAAGACAACTAGCACAACAGGTGCATGCCAGAAATCTGTTTTATGATTTAAATTCTTTCTCGTCTCTGGACCGACTACATACACTTCCCAAGGCTCGGTCATTCGATGATTAGGAGCCATTGTACCCGCTTGTAACCATTTATGAATTTGCTCCATCTTAATTGGATCCTGTTTAAAACTTTTTATATTTCGACGTGTGTGGATTGCTTCTAAAATATTCAAGTTCATTCCTCCTAGTGATTGATCATTCACCGTAAGTGGGTGAAGAAAGAAACTTCGTTTTTACGTAAATGGAACCGAGTGCATGATTAAGGAGATAAACTATTCTCAATATTTAATTGAGAATACATTTCAATTAATCTTAGTGAAGATCTTTACCATTGTCAAATTATTAATATGAAGGGAAAAAGATCCATTTACCTCTTGTATTATCACATTCAAATAAAAAAAATGCGTGAATCACTTGATCAACGCATTTTTTCATTTAACTGAATAGTAAATTGTTCAGGATTTATAGGAGTTGTATTATTTCCTTTTACTAGCTTTAACGTCGCCACGATTAGAAAGCTTACAATCACAAGTAACACCCATGAACTCATCTTTCCTAGGTGAACAAGGCTCCATACATGGGTTTGGTTTGGATATTCCCATGCACCAAAGAAGGTTGCGATATTTTCAGCAATCCAGATAAAAAATCCAATGAGAACAAAGGATAATGCAATTGGCATTCGGTAACGAGTTCCATACACCTCATATGTAACCCATGACTTCAAAAAGACGAGAATGACAAGTACAGCTAAATACCACCGAATATCGATCCAATAATGGTGAGTGAAAAAATTAAAATAGATTGCTGCTGCAAGTGGGACAACAACTAAGAATGGTGGCCACCTTACCAATTCGACCTTAAGCCTCCGCCACGCTTGGCAAAGATAACTCGCTACACTAGCGTACATGAAGCCGCTATATAATGGCACTCCAAACAATTTAAAATACCCTTCCTCTGGATATGACCATGACCCCATATGTGTTTTAAAGATTTCGAGTGCAAGACCGATTATATGAAAAAGTGTAATTACCTTCAGTTCATCCCGTGTTTCAAGTCCTGAACGCACCATCCACCACTGCATAAGAAGACAGATGATGAGCAGCCAATCATACCGAGATAGGAGAGGCAATGGTATGATTTTTGTAAGAGCCAAAGAAGCAAAAATCACAACTGGAAACAAACACGATAACGCCTGTTCCCAACCAAAACGAACCAACTGTTGAAATGCTCTCATCATCTAACCCCCTTCTTGTATGACAAGCGACGAGACCGTCAGCCAACTTAGGGTTGGAACAGTCATTTTGGTCACCCGCCGTCCTCTACTCATCACTTCTATATTCTAGAATGTCTCCAGGTTGACAATCTAAGGCTTGACAGATTGCTTCTAATGTTGAAAAACGAATTGCTTTTGCTTTTCCATTTTTTAAGATAGACAGGTTTGCCATCGTGATTCCTACTTTTTGGGAGAGTTCTGTTACACTCATTTTTCGTTTTGCTAACATAACATCAATATTGATTATTATCGCCATCCTATTCACCTCAGACTGTTAAATCATTTTCTGATTTTATATTGATTGCTTCTTGTAAAAGCCGTTGCAGTACTGCAGCGAAGACAGCTATGACAAGCGAAGCAAGGATAGGAACCAGTCCCACAATCGTAAGCCCTGGTGCATCATCTAGTTCCGCGAGTTGAATAACAAATGGCACAGCAATCACATATAATCCACTGATTGTGATGGCAAAATATTTAATTTTCTTCAGAGCATTTACAGACATTTGAGAGAATGCCTCGTTTTTATCAATCAAGTTTAACAGCTTAAATGACTGAATCAATGCGCCAAAGTACGGTATCACTGATACATACATCACGATTACAATCGGATACAAAAGATGTGCAAAATCAGGATTGGCTGGGTGACTAGGTAAATACACCAATCCAAATATACCTATAGCAAGAACGGGAATTCCCATTAGAATTACAGCTAACCTTAAAAACTGTGTTGACCCTACTTTCATTAAAAGCACCTCACAAAATTATTTTCTATATGATAATAACTCAATATTTATCGTTTATCAATAATTAATTATCATTTTAGTTCATTTTTTTATTGAAAAATCAATTTTTAAATGAAGAAAAGTCTACCTATGACACAATGGTAGCCCAAATTAAAAGACGATCTGTGCACAGATCGTCTTTGTTTGGATTCATTTTATTTAATTTGCCACACTAGCCTTCACTTCGCGAGAAGGTTTTTCTTGCTTCTTCCAGAATAAAGTTAATACAATCCCAATAGCAAGAACGACCGTTGCAAAATAATAAGGATAGTTAATGTCAACATCGAACAAGATTCCCCCAATAATAGGCCCACTAACGTTTGCTAAACTCGTGAACATGGAGTTCATTCCACCGGCCCATCCTTGTTCATTTCCAGCATTATTTGAAAGATACGTCGTGACCGCTGGTCGGAATAAATCAAACCCTATAAACACAATAAAGGTTACCAATAAGATTGAAAAATACGAATGAACCACCGTCATTAAAAAGACAAGGACAGCAGACAAAATCAAACTATATCGAATCAGTTTAATTTCACCCCAAATGCGAGTTAATCGATCAAATAGAAGAACTTGTGCCACTGCACCAACAATGGCTCCACCTGTAATCACAATTGCAATATCGGATGGTTTAAACTGAAATTTATGATCAACAAATAGTGCAAAGAACGATTCAAACGCAGCTAAACCAAATGAGGCAATAAAAATTAACATAAACGCAATAAAATATTTCGGTACAAAAATACGTTTGAAGCCAATTTGGCCTTCTTCAGGTTGTTCGAGATTTTCTTCGTTACGTTCTGGCTCCGTTAGTAAAATAATCGATAGGATTGCAGCAAGTGTACCTAGGCCACCTGCGAAATAGAACGGGACCCTTGTTCCTATTTCAGCTAAGAAACCACCAATTCCAGGACCAATAATAAATCCAGTGCTTATGGCAGCCGACATATAACCGAGTGCTTTCGGACGTGTATCCAAATTCGTAATATCTGCTATATAAGCTGTAACTGCGGGCATAATGAAGGCAGCACTAATTCCACCAAAAATCCGTGAAATAAATAAGGTTTGAATTTCTTGCCCAATCCCAAATAAAAATTCAGAAAATCCGAAAATAAAAAGACCAATGACAATCATTATTTTTCTACCAAACTTGTCAACAGCCTTTCCTGCCGCTGGCGATGCAATTAATTGAGCAATAGCAAACACCGCTGTTAAATAGCCAACGGTAGTTCCAGTTATACCCAATTCATTCATCAAAGTTGGCAAAACTGGAATGACAAGACCAATCCCCAAAAAAGCAATGAACAAATTCATGAGTAATAACCCTAATGTGACTTTATATGTTCTCATTTTTCATTCTCCTCACTACAAAACAAAAGATCTTTCAATTGTTTACAGATAATATCGTAGTGTATATAGTAACTATATAGTCAAGGATGGTGATGTAAAAAGTGAATGAGAAAAATGTAAAATTTTTAACGACAGGTGAATTTGCAAAACTATGCAAAGTAAACAAACAGACTCTCTTTTATTATGACCAAATTGGCCTGTTATCTCCTGCATATAAAAATGAAAAAGGGTACCGTTTTTATTCCATCAACCAAATGGAATTTTTCCATGTGATAGATTTATTAAAAGAACTTGGAATGTCACTACATGACATCCAACAATACACCCATAATAAATCGCCACAAAAATTTTTATCTTTGATGTATCAACAAAAAGAAGAAATCGTGAGAAAACGCCAAGAAATAGAAATGAAAGAAAGACAAATTGAAGCAAAAATTACCTTAATGGAAGAAGCATCACAAATAGACTTTCACCAAATTACGCTTGAACATCTCCCTGAAGCTACACTTTATCTGAGCAGAAATATTGAAAATATAACGGATGAAAAATTTATAGAGGTGATTTCAGAATTCATTGAGGAATTAAATGAATCCCAGCTTGATTCAGGATACCCTATAGGTGGAATTATAAAATCAGAGCAAATTTTAAAAGGTAAATTCTCTAAATACAGTTATTTATATATCGAACAACCAAATCCAGTAGACGGACATCCTTATTTCAAAGCTGTGAAAGGAGACTTTCTAATTGGCTATCATATCGGCGATGACAAAACGATCCATACCACCTATCAACGTCTTTTATCAGAGTTGGAACGATTGCAACTAACTTTAGGAGAATACATATTCGAAGAGTATGTGTATGATACGGTTGTAAAAAATCAAAAGGAAGACTACGTGACGAAAATAATGATACAAGTATCTAAATAAGCTTGGGAATCGTTGGCCCAAGCTTGCTCGCTATATTATATAGTAAATATCATTTCTCCATTTATATAGAACCAAATATTTTCTATTACCGTAATAATGATGATTGCAAGGATAAAAGCCATTACTAAAAATAATACTTTTTGTCGCATCCTCATATTAAATCTCTTATATAGTTGAATGACGAGACCGACAATGACTATTGCAAGTGGAACAGTGATACATATCGCAAGTAAATCAACTCTTGAAAATGGCCTACTTATATATGAATCAGCGAATAGATTCAGAAGCAGGAGTGCTGTAAACAAAAGAATTTGATAGATAAAAAAACGAGTTCTGTTCATATAGATGTAGCTCCGTTCTCTAAGCTGTGAATCCTCAAGAAAAATTAGCACTCTTTCCACAATAATTTTACACAGGTTAGGTCCAATTCCTCTTTCTAAAAAGTAATGATAAGAGTTTTACTTATCAACGATTTTCATTTCATTCATTGGCCAATACACAATATTCGTTTTACCAATTATTTTTTCAATTGGAATCGCTCCAATATGCCGACTGTCCATACTATTTCGTCGGTTATCACCCATTACAAATAAATGTCCCTCTGGAACTACATCACTAGCTACTGGAGTTTCACTTAAGGTGAATGAATTCGTCAGTGGACCATCCACTAACTCTTGTTTTCTTTTGTCTAAATAAGGCTCATCGTATGGTTTACCATTTATATACAAAATGTCACCTTTGTACTCAATTCGATCCCCAGGCAAACCAATGACCCGTTTAATATAATCCTTATCTTCAGTTGCACGGAATACAACAATATCGAATCGTTTTGGTTCCCCAATTTTTGTTACGATCAATCGATTTTGGTCTTGTAAGGTAGGGTTCATTGAGGACCCTTCAACAACAGCTGGAGTAAAGAAAAATGCACGAAGCACAATGACTAACAATAGTGCAATAAAGAAGGCTTTTATCCATTCCCAAATCTCACTTTTATCTTCTACCACTTTTTCACCTTCTCACATATTCTTTTATATCAATGAAAACTATCGTTAATTAGTTATATTCCACAGAATTGGCTCAAATTCCTTCTAAACATAAACAGATTAATGTAAGGAATTCTAAGTGTACATCTGTTCAGTATAACTTTTTATGATTAGTAGGTTAATAAATTGTAAATCGTATAACAAAAAAGGGATAAGTTCCTTTGATTTTCTATGACATTCACCTAATTGATTGAACATGAATATCCTAGTAAACATCCATATTGTTTATTAAAAAGGGAGTGTCATAAATTGAATCGTTATTACACACATTCCATTCGGCCAGGGGATAATCTTTGGCAGATGGCTAGAGCGTACAAAACAACTATTGATAAGATTTTGACAGCAAATCCAGGACTACATCCATATTATTTACGTGCTGGGGAGCTAATTAGAATACCTAATTCTCAATTAAAAAAGGATCGTTGCATAAGCCAAGCTGAAGTCGATTATCGAAATGATATGCGAAGCCTTTGGGAGGAGCATGTCGCATGGACAAGGATGGCGATTATTAGTTTAACCTTCAATTTACCCGACTTAGAATTTGTCCTTACGCGTCTTCTCCAAAACGCAACAGACATGGGGAACATGATTCGTCGATTATACGGTGATGAGGCCGCAACTGCGTATGGAAATTTAATTAAAGAACACCTCTTAATCGCTGCTGACCTTGTAAAAGCGGCGATAGCAGGTGATCAACAAGCAGCGATGACCGCAGAGAAAAAATGGTATCAAAATGCAGATGACATTGCAAGATTCTTAAGCAGTGGGAATCCATTTTTAACGGAAGATGCTGTGAGAAAAATGTTCTATGAACACTTGGAGTTAACCAAACAAGAAGCCATTTTTATGATTAATAAGGAATATCAAAAAGACATTGAGGTATATGATAAAATCGAAAAACAAGCTCGCGAAATGGCGGATATGATATCCGACGCTATGGTGCTGCTATATCCAGACATGTTTTAACAATTTACACCTACTAAAAAAGAAAAGGCAGCATTCAAAATAGAATACTGCCTACCAACTTTTGTTTCAACCTTCAAAAAATCTTCATCATCGGAGACGTAACCACCGTTGTATCTATATCCAGGAACATCATGGTTGGATATAAATTTTGGGGGATTAAACTTGATTCAATTCCCATAGCTGCCACAATTAATGCAACTTCACCACGGGATTTCCTCTATTCATATTGTTTGAATCTACGTCTTTGAAGATTGTTCATGTTTCGTAGGCGCATTAATATATTATTTCGTTCCAAACCTTTTAGCAGATCGAATACGAGCACGTTCAGCTTCTACCTCTCGATTCCGTGGTTCCGCTTTTGTCTCCAAACTGTTCAATAGATTTCTTGTAACTTCAGCTATTTCACTAATTGCTTGATTAAACGCCTCTTCGTTAATCTTTGAAGGTTTATTAAAGCCTGTGATTTTTTTGACATACTGTAAAGCCGCTGCATGGATTTCTTCGTCGGTAGCTAGCGGATCGAAATTGTATAAGGTTCGAATATTTCTACACATAATGATCTCCTCTTTTTTGTGATTAATATGAAGTATAAAGACTTTTCTTAATGAAGGGATACTTCATGGGCAGCATTCGGGACTACATTCACTCTTTGAAGAACTTTACCACAAAATAAGTTAAGTGTTCCAGACTTCCTCTCTCTATTTTATCTCAATATCTGAACGCGCTAAGACTCCATATTCCCCTAACAAGCCCAAGTATGTCATACACCACATAACAATTATTCTTTGATTAAATAAACGGCTTTATTTTCTCGTTCAATTTGAAACGTCAAATCATCGTCCGCATATAACACTGTTGCAAACTCTGATAGATTTTCCCCCGAGTAAAAAATCCCATAACCAATGGTGGACGGGTATCCATACACGTAACACACCACCTTGTCATCCTTCAAGAACACAAGTTGGTTCATGCCTTCATTCACAGTTTCTAAGATACGGTCCCATTGGTAGCCCACTGTTTCATAGATTTCTTCTCTTGGTGTATATGGGCTAAAGGAATAGACGAGATCCCATTCAAAGGGGGTGACATCTGATAGATTGACGGTTTCAACTGATTCATCGATGGACTTGATGTGTTTCTTAAGCAACTTCTCATTTTTATCCCAAACATCTTCTTTAAATAGTAAAAAGAAAACAGCAATAATACTTAAAATTAGGATGATTATTGTCTTTTTCTGTCTCATCAGACTTCCCCCTACGATACCTGTCTGGACATTCTAAACAAAACTTGTTTTCTATAAAAATTAGTTACCAGGATTTATAGTCTGCAATCGCTTGTTTAACATGACCTTCCACTCATCAGCCAATTCTTCTACAGATAAGATTTTTTGGATTCCCTCTACATCACGTGGCCGCTTAAAATAGACTTCATTCGCTTCAAAAATAGAAACCTCGTTCGAATTTCGCTCTTCTAATGAAATGATAGAATCCTTACGAACGATCCCTTCTTGTAATACACGTCCTAAATAACCTGTAAAACCAGTTTGTACCAGTAACTTTAATAAATATGGATTATTGGTTCTTTTTGTAATCGTGCTACAAGGTATCCGTCCTTGAGTAATTTGAATCACAGCATCACCGATTGAATAGATGTCACCGATACAAACATTTTTCTCTTCCATATCTGTAACCGTTAAATTTTCACCAAAGGTTGGCAGTTCAAATGCCGTAAGAAACTCACTTTCCCACAATGAGTAGTGCTCAAACGGATAAAAACAGACTGCTCGATCTGGACCACCATGGTGCTATAAATCCGCTACACCATCGCCACGGAATCCATCCTTCGTTAAGAAGGCTACCTCTACGGCTTGTTTTCGTATGGCTGACACCACTTCCTCATTCTGTCCGACCTTCATTTTTTTCGGTAAGCCTATTGATAAATTCTTAATTTCGATCATCATGCCTTCTCTCCCTTTCTGATTGCTCCATCAACCTATTCCGTTGACCCCTGTAAAATTCACTAACAAACTGAGGATTTTTTAATACTCCAAGTTGTTCGGCTAGTGTAATTGCAAAGTCAACAAACGCATGACCTTGTGCAGTAATGACATGACCAGATTTCACCACTGAGTCATATCGGAACAATTCCTCTTCAAAGCATCCGAGAAAGTTCCGCTGTTCGTGATGGAGTGTAACAGTATATGGTTTTCCTTCGAGTACTCCCGCTCTTGCTAAGACATATGGACCACTGCAAATAGCGGCAGTCAATTTGTTCTGTTCATGCATTGTCTTCGTTACATCAAACAATGAATATGTATCTTTGACATGAATGAGGTCCCCGCCTGGTATGATAATCCCCTCGTACTCTGACGGGTCAACCTGCTGGTACATGAGATGTGGCACAAACTGCAGGCCAGATTCCCCTTTAATTATATTAAGTGATTCTGCGACAGTTACAATCTGATAGCTGTCTCTGAGCATCGCAGTCGCTACAGTGATTTCAAACTCGGAAAAAGTATCGTAAATGCTAAGCAGTATTTTCTTCATAAAAAAGCACCCCTTTTGACTAGAACTTCTACAAGATTGAATCATTTCCCTTCTAGCATTCTATTCCAAAGGGGTGTCTTCAGAATTCATTTCAGATATTCATATTCTCAATTCCGAGGATAAACGGCAAAAGAAAAACAATGATTCCTACAATTATAATGACGCTACCAAAAAACTTAGTGGAGAACGAATCATTGTAAGCTACGCCTTGTTTTAAAAATAAGTCGAGTATATTCGGCGCTTTACCTTTAAAAATGAGAAAACCAAAAACGAGAAAGACAAGCCCAATAAGCCATACAAAAAATACTTCGATAGGGATTTTTATCATCTCCTAGTAAAGGAATTTACACTCTATACGATTAGGCATAAATAAAGGTACAAAATTAGTCTATCCCCGCAAGCCCTTTAAACATCTCTACACCAACTTCAATGATTTCATCACGAAAATCATATTCATACGTGTGAATAGATGGATATGTTTCTCCATTCCCAATATAAAAATAAGCACCTTTGACACGTTTTAAATAATGCCCATAATCTTCTGATGCACGGTATGGTGTGGTTAGCTCTCGTAGAGGGAATCCTTTTTGGGTCGCAACTTGACGCACTTTATCATTAGACACTTTATCATTTACTGTTTCTGGAAATTCATCCCGATCGTAAAAATAAACTTCGAGCCCCTGTTCTACTGCAAGTTTTGTGGCTAGGTTTTTAATTTCTTGTTGAAGTTCGTTTAAATCTGTCTCTTTTTCCGCACGAATGGTTAAACGGAGTGCTCCCTTATGGGCAGCGATGCCATAATTCTCTGAGCCAATATCCACTTGAACAATCGTGCACAATACAAGTCCGTTGTATCGTTTTGCTGAAGTTACCGAAGGGATGGTCTCTATGATTCTAGCAATAGCAAAAGAAGGATTGATTCCATCTTCGGGTTGACTAGCATGAGCTGGCGATCCGATCATTTCAATGGACATCCCTTTTGAAGCAAAATGAGCTGTCCCATCGATCACATGCACAGCCCCCAATTCAATGCCAGACATGTTATGATAGCCATAAATTTCATCGATTTGTTCTTCCATTATGACTTCAGCGCATTCAATACCACCTTGACCCGTTTCTTCTGCGTGTTGAAAGAGAAAAATGATATTTTTATCCGCACCTAATTTGTCCACTTCTAGAGCAAATCCAGCAAGAGTAGCAGAATGTCCGTCATGGCCACATTTGTGTGATACACCTGGGACCTTCGACTTCCATGGGAGTTCAATTGTTTCAGGAATCGGAAGGGCATCAAAGTCAGCTCGAAATGCGATTGTTTCTCTGCCTTCGCCAGCTACATATTTAGCATAGAAATACTTGCCTTTATCGATGATTTTTAGCTTTGTTGTATGTTCTTTTAGGAAATTCATTAAATGTTGCTTCGTCCAAACCTCCTGATAGGACAGCTCAGGATGCATATGTAACTCACGACGCAGCTGAATCGCAAGTTCTAGATTTTTATTATCCATTCTACTCACCCCAATTTCTATTTTACATAATTCTATGCATACAAAGGAAGATTTACTAACCATTCAATTATTCATTAATCATAGAAAATTAAAATAGGATTACCATCATTCTCCGAACTGTTGTATAGTACGGAAAAGAGTGTTAATTTTATGTGGATTTGTCATAAAAATCCTTATTTAGTGGAAGATATTTTAAAAGAGTAAAAACAATTGACATGCCTGTATAGACAGGTTAAACTGAAAACGTAAACAACTT
>Ga0079224_100004019_pt1 | contig 18816 bp, 10 predicted proteins | sample Stecom2015_FD_80414 | JGI IMG/M metagenome (GOLD analysis project Ga0079224, IMG submission 80414) | Agricultural soil microbial communities from Utah to study Nitrogen management - Steer compost 2015 | ecosystem: Environmental > Terrestrial > Soil > Agricultural land | place: USA: Utah... | reverse complement strand
TGCCGCTGGTCTCCAGCACGCCGTCCACGTAAATCCCGAAAACGCCGGCGCTGTCCGTGAAACCGATTTGGTGCCAAGTATCGTCGAATGCGTTCGAGGCGGAGGTGGCATGGGCGACTTCCATAACTCCCGCGTCCCCGCGTATGAAAACATTGCTTTTCCCGTCCTCGGCCAGAAAACGGGTCCCTATGCCCCACATGGGATTATTATCCGCCGTATAACCCTCGGAAAGCACCCGCCTGTCCGCAAGCACACCGCCCTTCACCCAGGCCGAAGCGGTATAGGCGGTCTGGTTCTGCATCTGGACATCGCCCATGGAGATGTAATTGGTGGTTCCGTTGAAGGCCCGGCCCCGGGCGGAAATGCCCGCCGCATCGGTGGTTCCGGTGTTGGTTCCGTTGTAGCTCCCGGTTTCGTCCGTGAATACGGTATTGAGATGCCAGGCGGCCTTGAAGCCGTTGGCGGACCCGAATACGCAGGAACCGCATTGCCCGTTCGGGACGGCGCCGTTGCTTACATCATCGTAATAGAGGGTGATGAAGTCCCGATCGCTGTTGCCGTCCACCCTCGGAACCTTGACCCAGACTTCGGCCGAGTCCTTGGTCTTGTCCCAGCGCTCCACCTGGTAGTCCAGCCAGGTCACGCCGTCCCCGTCCAGGAAACGGATATCGTCGTAATCGTTCTGCACCGCATCGATGAGCCCGCCGTTCGAGTCCCTGAGCCGGACCAGAAGGGGGAAGTACTCCACGTCGCCCATGACATTGGCGCCGGTTTTGGTGGTGTTGAAGGTGAGTTTGCGGGTGGAGGTGAAATCCGCGGGACTGGGATTGAACAGGGGCGAGGCGTCCCGGCGCTGGTTCTGGTATGACAATCTGATCCAATCGGAGTCGAGGGGGGCCGCGGAAATCTGCACCTCGTCGATGCTGCCTTCCCACCATTCGCCGCCCCCGCCGGTAAGGGCGCCGATGGCGTTATTGAGCCCCTGCGTATTCGAAGACGTTTTTCCTCCGAATCCGGCCGCACCCAGGGCATTGCTGCGCACTCCGTTCACGAACATTTTGACGCTGTCGGCCTTATAGTCCAGGATGATGGCCAGGTGGCGCCAGGTATTGATGGAAAGTGCATTGGCATTTCCGATGACTTCGATATAGGAATCGTCATCCACCGACCTCCCGCCTCCTGAAATATAATTGGTGCTGAAGAGGCCGAGCTTGGCGCGCGCGTGGCCCGTATTGTTGCCCAGGGTTACGATGTTCCGCTTGGTTGAATCCGACGTCGAGGTCTGGACCCAGGCCGAAATCGTCACCCCCTCCACATCCTGAATCATAGTGCCGGTGGAACCCAGATCGACGAAATCGCTCGTACCGTTGAAGGTCAGCGAGGAGGCCCCAATATACCCCGACCCTACGTTATTGCTGGTATTCCGGTTACCGACCGAGTACCGCTTAAGGGTGCCGGGATAGGTTCCGCGTGCATCGGCCACCGACGAACTGGCCGCATTGTCGTTCATGTGGAACACGGCCCTCATGAAGCCGCCCTCGAAGGTGCAGGTCGCGCACTGGCCGTCGGGCACGGTGACGCCGGAAGCCTGTTTATAGTACATGGTGATGAAATCCGAGGAGCTGTTTCCGTCTATTTTCGGCACCTTCACCCATACCTCGGCCGAGTCCTTGGAGCCGTTGTCCCACCGTTCGATCTGGTAGTCCAGCCAGGTGACGCCGTCCCCGTCCAGGAAACGGATATCCGGCGCGCCGCTTTGCACCTGGTCCAGGGGATCGCTGCCGGTGAGGCGCAGCAATAAAGGGAAGTTATAGACGTCGCTGGTTATATCGGCTCCGTTCGATGTCGTATTGAACTTGAACACCTTGGTTTTCTGGAACGAAGCGGTCGTGATGGCGGTAGAGAAAAGCGTACTGGTGGGTTTCTGGTTTTCGTAGGCCAGCTTGATGAAATCGGCCGAGGCGTAGGCGTCCGTCACCCAAAGTTCATTGATTAGGCCGTCGAAAAACGTGGAATTGATCCGGCTTGCGCCGATGCGGTAAGTCGTATTGCTGATGCTTCCCTGGGCATAGACCAGGGAATCTTTGGGCGCCCCATTGTAATAGAGCACGGCCTTGGAGGCGTTATAGCGCACCGCGACATGCTGCCAGGCGTTGAGCGTCACAGCCTGGTTGGTACTCCAGGAGGTATTGTCCAGAATAACCTTGATCGAGCCGTTATCCAGCCCGAACCCGGTGCCCTGTTGGCCGCTCACCTCTCCATCGATGACGCTTTCGATTTGGGCCACATTGTCCGATGTGCGGGGGTAGATCCAGGCGGTAAAGGTGCGGGTAACGGCCGTGGTGGGCACCGTGGTTTCGATGTAATCATTGGCGCCGTCGAAGGCCGGAGCCAAATCCGTGGTCACCCCCGAGCCATTGGCCTGGTTGAGGTAGAAGGTCCCATGATAGCCGTTTTTGGAAGCGTCATAGGCCGTTCCCTCGACGCCGTTCAGATGGAAGGCCGCGGCCTGGCCGCTCCAAACGGAATCCTTGGCGGCATAAGGACTGGAGGCGCAGGAAGCGCAGCCATAATAGAGAGTGATGTAATCGGTCGCGGAATTGGCGGCGACCTCGGGCACCCGCACCCACACCTTGCCCACTTGGTTGGCCTTGTCCCATTCCACCACTTCGTGGTACAGGTTCGCGCCGTCCGGATCCACGAATTGGATGTCGGCGCCGGTGGCGGTGGAAGCGGAGAAATCGAAATTGGAGGAAGAGAGGCGGACCAAAATGGGAATATTGGAGACGGATGCGCCCAAGCCCATGCCCACGGTATTGAAATTGAGCCGGGTGGATTTGGCGAAGTCCCTGGGACGATTGCCGACCTGGACCGTGACTCCCCCTGCCCTCTGCGTCTCGTAAGCCAGCTTGATCCAGGAAGCCGATCGCGCCACGCTGGATATCTCGGCTTGATCGATAATGCCGTTGAAATATTGCCTGGCCGCGCCCCCATTGTCGTCCAAAAGACCGATGCGCACCGGCGCGGAAGCATGCTGGTAAATGTTTCCCGAAAAGGCCATGCTGTTTTTCTGCACGCCATCCACGTATATCCGCATATTCGTCCCGTCGGCGACGCCGACCACATGGTACCAGGTCCCGTTCACCGGCTGCACATTGGAAGAAAGCGAAACTTCGCTGCCTTGATCACCCCCAGTACTGATCAACATCTGGAAGCCGGCGGAAGAGGTGATTTCGGCAAGAGTGAAATTGCGAAAGTTGCCGGAAGTCCATTCGGATTTGGTCACAATGCCTGAGTAATCGCCCGTTACGGGATTGCCGGATCGCTTCACCCAGGCCGAAACGGTCAGCCTATCGTTCGACGACATGTTGAAAGACTCCGACGACGGCACGTTCACGAAATCCCCATTGCCGTCGAAGTGGTGCGCCTTACCGATCATTCCATCCTGCTGGTCCGGGACGCTGCCGTTGAAGGTTCCCGAATTGGCATTGAAAGTCTGATCCGATACGCTTCCGGAACTCTCGCCCAGGTTCCAAACCCCGGCATACCCCGAGGTGATGGGAAAGGTCGCCCCGCCGGAAGACAGGCTGGAAGCCGAGCCTTTGCCCCAATACATCCGGAACCATTGGCTGTTGTTGTTCCCGTAGATGCGTGGCACATTCACCCACACTTCGGCGACCCTGTTGACCGCGTCCCAGCGTTCGATGGAATAAGGCAGCAGGGCCCCGGCGCTGTCGGCGAAACGGAGGTCTCCGCCGTCGCTCCGGGCCTGCGAAAAGGCGAAATTACCGGCCGTTAGGCGCACAAGCAAGGGGAAGCTGTCCACATTCTCGGAAACGTTCGCCCCCGAGGCCGTGGTGTTCACATAGACTTTAGTGGAATAGGCCCATGTGGACAGGGCTGCATTCTCATGGAGCAGAACCTGTGAGCGCGCCTTCTGGGTTTCGTAGGCGAGCTTGATGTAATCGGCCGAGCGCACTACCGAGGACATGCTCATTTCATCCAGGTAGCCACTCAGATACGCCGTACTTTCGGTATTATTGTGCAGGCCGATGCGCACCGTGGAACCGCTCAGATCCGCAGGAGCAGCTTTGAACGAATTCGTGGATGCGGCTACAAGAGATCCATCGATATACCATTTGGCGGAACTGGCCACGGTATTGTCCCATGTGAAAACCACATGGCGCCAATCGTTGAGGGTCAAGGCCGTCCCGGAAACCGCGAAGTCGTTTCCATACCCCACCAATTGGGGATAAGCCCCATTGACACCGCTTCCGGTCCCCGTGTTTCCGAAATAAAACTGCTTCTCGCCCGATTCCCAGGTCCCGTCCCCGTCGCCTTTGTTCAAAATGGCTCCGCCGTTGCCGCTCAGCTTGGCCCAAAAGGACAAGGTCAGCTTGCCGTCCGAAATGTTGGTGACCCCGCTGCCGGTGGGTATGTAATCGTCCACGCCATCGAACTGCTGTCCCAGGCCCACCACGCCCTCCGTTCCCGTGGCGCTGATATAATCGTCCCCATGGTTCAGGTTGGAAGTCGCATCCTTGTACAGATCCGCCGTTCCCGTGCCCGCGGTTTCCTCGCTCAAATGCCATACGGCCTGGTAACCGTCGGCCGTCCCGAACACGGCCATGCCGTCCGAAAGGGCCGTGGCCGAGGAATTCCCCCAATACATCCGGATGAAGTCCGCGGAGCTGTTGCCGTCCACTTGCGGCACCTTGACCCAGATTTCGGCCTTGCGCGTGGCCACGTCCCATCTTTCGATCTGGTAGGACAGGTTGGTTCCGTCCGGATCCGCGAAGCGGATGTCGCGGCCGTCGGACTGTGCCTGGGCGAAAAGGAAATTGTTCGAGTCCAGGCGCACCAACATGGGAAAGGCGGTGACGTTCCCGGGAACGTTGGCGCCGGTGGAGGTGGTATTGAAAAAGATCTGCGTGGAATAGAGCCATGGGGCGAAATCATCCTGGATGAAAGGCAGATAGGTGTCGGCGGGATGAGGGACTTCATTACGGTCCCGATTAGACGCAGTATGGGCCGGGATTCCCGACCATAGCGCGAAAAGGCAGGTCCACGCCAGGCGCCGAACACCATTCGCTTTGTTTTTCCGAATCATTCAGACCGTAGCGGCCCGGGCACTTTGGAAAGTGGAATCGCCTGGCCCCCGCGCCTCTCCCGAGGCAACTATACCAGTCGGAAGGGAGAAGAGGCAAAGCAAATTGCCGCGCAAACGGCGCAAAAAAGGGAAATCCGGCCCGAAAATCGCATTTCCAGAAGAAAAACAGGCGGAAAGGGCCTATCTTTCCTGCATCCAGTCCATTTTCGGAGGTTTCCGTGCCCTATTTCCGCATGTCCCTGGCGCTCTTGGTTTCGGCGGCTTTGGCCCAAGCTCAGCCCGCCGTCCCCGTCAAATGGGCCGCCATCGGCAATAGCATTACCGAAGGCGGCTATCCCCAAAAGCTGGCCGCGCTGCTCGGCCCGGGATACCAGGTCGAGAACGACGGGGTTTCGGCGACCACCTTGCTCCGGAAAGGGGACGTTCCCTATTGGACCCGGGGAAAACTGGCTCAGGTAAAGGCCTTCCGGCCCGATATCATATCCATCAAGCTCGGCACCAACGATTCCAAGAACCTGAATTGGGACGCGAATAAGGGGGATTTCAAGAAGGATTTGAACCAACTCATCGACACCCTACAGGCGATTCCGTCCAAGCCCGAAGTGTGGCTGGTGCTTCCCGTACCCGCCTACGCCAACGGCTTCACCATCCGGGGCTCGGTCATCAAGGACGAGATCATTCCGCAAATCAAGGAAGTCGCCGCGGCCCGGGGCCTGAACATCATCGACGCCCACACCCCCATGGAGGGCAAAACTTTCCTGTACACCGACGGGGTGCACATGACCTCGGCGGGCAATGACTCCATCGCCGCCATCTTCCATCGCGCCTACCTCGCCAAGGTCAAACGCGTGGCCTGCATAGGCAACAGCATCACCGAATACGCCTTCGGCACGGCGGGAACCACGCCCAAGGACGCCTATCCGATCAAGCTGGGGAACCTGCTGGGCAAGGGCCATTACGCCATGAACTTCGGAAAATCCGGAGCCTTCATGCAGAAAACCAGCACCATGCCTTATTGGGGACTGGGACTTCTTCAAAAGGTCATCGCCTTCAAGCCCGATATCGTCACCATCAAGCTCGGCACCAACGACTCCCGGCAGCAGGCCTGGAACCGGGAAAGGTTCATCGCCGATTACAAATCCATGATCGACACCCTTTCCGCCCTCAATCCGAAACCGGAAATCTGGCTGAGCCATCCCTGCCCGGCCTGGAAGCGCAACGGCGTTTGGCCCTTCGACGGCATCAACGACAGCATCATCAAGCACCATGTCATTCCCGCGATCGACCAGGTCGCCAAGGACAAGGGCCTCAGAATCATAGACTTGTACACGCCCATGGCGAACCGCGAAAACCTGGTGCCCGACGGAGTCCATCCCAACGCGGCCGGCCAGGATTCCCTCGCCCGCTGGATCCACCGCGCTCTGACCACCCCGGTGGTTTCCCTAGCACAGGCCGCGCCCCGTTCCCCCGCCTATCCGGAAATCGACTATAGCCGCGGCATTCTCAAGGTGACCCTACCCGGCCATACGGGCGGTACGGCGCGCCTTTATTCGCTCGACGGCAGGCTGGAAGCCGTCTTTCCGCTCCGGGCTTCGGGCTCCGAAAACGCTTCGCCGCGGGAGCCCGCAACGCTACCGCTTTCCGGTTTGGCGCCGGGCCGGTACCTGATATCCGTGGAAACGGCCCAGGGCCGATCCGCCAAAAGCCTGGAGCTCCGCCCCATCCCCTGACATTGGATTCACCGGGCAGTTCAGGCATTTCGGCAAACCTCGTCGCGCGCGCGAGGTTCGGCTGCGACGGTGAAAGGCTTCACCTGAAGCAGGTCTCAAACAGAAAGAATCGGGTGGTTAACGTCTCTCCTCATCCGGGAGAATGATGGCGGGACTTCTCCGCCACCAGGAACCGATGCAGCTCCGGCGTCTCCTTCTCGGCCGCAACCAGGATTTTTTTCCTCCATCTATCAGGAAGGCCCGTGAACACCGCGTTCAGCCGGGCCCGCTCTGAGTCCCGTTTCAACAACTGCTCCGCAATTGCCCGGACCGTGTCCATATCTTTGGTCTTCTTCTTCTCGCTGCGCTGATGGTTGATGAGCAGCTTGTGCAGTGCGTACGCCGCCGGCTCCGGGACGAGAACCGCATAGCCGCGATAGGGAACCTCAATGACATGGGATTGCAGCATGCTCAGGTAACGAATTGTCTGCGCCCGGATTCCCAACGGCTTCACGATGTAGACGTTCACATCTCCTTTGCCGATTTTATCCGCCAGGAACTCCAGGTCTATTTCGTCGTGAACGTACTTGGCCGTGTTGTTCACGAAGTCGTAATGCTCCAGGAAGCCCAGCTTTTTGATGGCCTCGGGGATGTCCACCTTCTTGCGATCTTTCTTGGGATGGGCGACGAGGAAGTCCACGTCCGTGGTCTTGATCGGCGGCCCGGCCTTGGAGTCGCCCAGGTATTCCCGGAAAAAAAGGTGCGTCCAGCTCCCCACCAGGATGAGATCGCCGAGGAGGCCGAGATCGGCGAACACGCTCAAGAGGGCGTGGAAGATATCACTTCTTTCGTCTTGCATGCAGCACCTTTTCTAGAGCCTTCATATCAGCTCGCATTTCCCGAAGCCCCTTTTCCAGCTTGCGGCGTAACTCGATTTTCTCCCGGTAGTCATTGACCACCTTGGACTTCGCCTCGCCAAGGTATTGTGATTTTACGACCCCATTTTCCCTGTAGTTGAGGTAGGCATACTGACGGCTGCGCCGCTGTTTGAGACACAGCGCGCCCTTGGGTAGTTCTTCGACCTCTTTCTGGTAGCGTTTGCTCCGATCCTGAAGCCGCTCCCATTCTTCTTCCAAAACGCTGAATAGAACGCGCATAACCCGTTGCCCTACTTTTTTTAAAATATATCACATTGTAGGACAACTAGAGGTGTTCCCAGTGAAAAAACACCATCAGAGGGCCTCTTTTTTTATCTCCCTTGCGGTCCGGCTCGGCGGACCGCAAGGCGCTCCGCGAAAGGGGAGGAGGTGGAACCCAATAAAGCATCACCCCGTCGGGTACTTCAAGTACCCGACGGGGTGATGCCATTATCCTAGAAGGATTGACGTCATCGTCAACGATCCCCCCACCGCCTGATCATTGAAAAGGGCGGCTTCTTCCCCTTTCGCCTGCATGCCCAATACGTACAGCATGGGATAATAATGATCCGGCGTGGGAATGGCCAGCATCGCAGCCTCTCCCATGGAGGGATAATCGATCAGAGGCGCATGGTTCCCCGCGAGAATATGCTTCTTGAAAACCGCGTTCATCTCATGGGCCCAGTCGTATCCGTATCCGACTTCCGCAATACGGTCGAAGGCCACTTTCCTTAGGTTATGCACCATATTGCCGCTGCCCACCACGAGCACGCCCTTATCGCGCAGCGCGGCCAGTTCGCGACCCAGCTCATAATGGAAGCGCGGGGGCTGATGGTAATCGATGCTCACTTGCAGTACGGGTATATCCGCCTCGGGATACATATGGCGGATCACGGTCCAGGTCCCATGATCCAGGCCCCAGTCGGTATCGGCCGTCACCGGCACGGATGCGACGGTTTTACGCACATTTTCCGCCATGGCCGGGCTGCCAGGGGCGGGATATCGCACCGCGAACAGCTCCTCGGGGAAACCGCCGAAATCGTGGATGGTACGGGGTTCCTTCATGGCCGTGACCCGGACGCCCTGCGTAAGCCAATGGGCCGAGATGCATACGATGGCCTCGGGCCTGGGCAAGGTTTTGGCCAGGTCCCGCCAGCTATTGCTGAACGAATTCGTTTCTATCCCGTTCATGGGAGTTCCATGCCCGATGAACAAAGCAGGCATGCGTTTTCCGGATTTCAAAACGGAGGCGGCGTTTTTCAGTTCATTCAGATTCATAGCATTCACCGTCCAAGGGATTAGGGAAAAGAATTTCAGAAAGTTTCGGCGCTTCATATATGTAAAACACAATATATGTAATTACAGATATCCTTTCCACAATCTTATCCGCTGGGGGCTATTTCAGGCTGAATTCGCCGCTTACCTATTCCTTCGTCCTATTTAAAGGTTGATATCCGGGTCCATTCGACTAACCGGATTGCAGCCTATTACGCGCATCCAATCCGCTTTGTCCGGCTCCGGTTTTCGGTAGGCCTCAGAAGTCAATCGAACCCTTCCCCGTATCCCGTTAGCTGAACAAACTCCGTATCCAGAAAATTCTCCGTACTCATCGGATTTCCTTTGCAAAAATCCTACCGGGGTAACGGGCCGCAAAACTATTTCTTCTTCCGGCGAAGATTTCCACTGGATTACAAAGGATTGCAGATGCCTATTACGCGATGGATGAAATGCCTTCTGGCTTCGGCGTGCGCCGCCTTCGGCGCGCCTTACGATGGCGATACCCTGACCCTCCAGCAGCCCGACGGCACCCTGGTGCAGGCGCGAGCCTTCGGCGACGAGTTCTACGTGCGCCTGGAAAGCCTGGACGGGTACACCCTGACACAGCATCCCGTGACCCGCCGGATAGAATACGCGAGGCTGGACGCAACCGCCAAGGCATTCGAGCCCACTGGGACGCCCTACCTGGGAGCACCACGCGGCTCCGGCGCTACGGGCCGCTCCGCCTCCGCAGCACCAGCCGGTCTGGCCAAGGGGCAGGATCTTCCGCCGCAGGTCCGCGGCGCCTTGCGCGCCGGCAATCTCGCCCTGCTCCAGCGGAACCGCCCCCGCAACGCGGCCGGATCCAGATCCGCCGCCGCCGCGGCAGGACCGCTCCAGGGGGCGGTCAGGGGCCTCACTCTATTGGTCGATTTCTCCGACGATCCGGCCACCTTGCCCCGGGCCGAAATCGACAATTACCTGAACCAGCAGGGATACGCCGGTTTCAACAACAACGGATCCATCCGGGATTATTTCTTCGACGTTTCCGGCGGCAAGCTCGATTACACCCATCACCTGACCGCGTACTACCGCGCTTCGCGGCCCAAGACTTATTATACCGATCCCGCCATCGGCTACGGCACGCGGGCGCGGGAACTGATCCTCGAGGCCCTCCAGGACCTGGAGGCCCGCGGCTTCGATTTCTCCACCCTTTCCACCGATCCCGCCACCAGTCCGCCCTCCATCCGCGCCATCAACCTGTTCTATGCCGGCGCCGTGCAGAACGCCTGGGCGGAGGGAATGTGGCCGCACCAGAGCTATATGAGCGGCTTCACCGCCGACGGCGTCACGGTCGGGGCCTATCAGGCAACCAATATCGGAAACGCGCTTTCCATCGCCACTTTCAGCCATGAAAACGGACATATGCTCTTCGGATGGCCTGATCTTTACGACGTGACCTACTCCTCCACGGGAGTTGGAAACTACTGCCTGATGGGCTTCCAGGGTCCATCGAACAATCCCGTCCCCCCGAACCCCTACTTGCGCATGCAGGCCGGATGGGAAACGCCGGCCGCCCTGCCGGTCCTCGCGGAACCCGCTACCTATACCGCCGCCGCCAACGCATTGGGATCCTTCCGGTGGAACAATCCGGCCGCGGCGAACGAATTCTTCCTCATCGAGAGCAGGCGCCGAGCGGGCCGCAATCAGGGGCTTCCCGACGAGGGCCTGATGATTTGGCATATCGACACCTACGGCAGCAACAGTTGCTCCGACATGACCCCCAATTGCCATTTCATGGTTTCGGTGGAGCAGGCCGGCGGGGTATTCGAGCTGGAGAACGGTTCGAACTATGGCGCGCCGGGCGACTTGTTCAAGGCCGGCAACCGCGCCGAATTCGCCGATTGGACCCTTCCCGATTCCAAATGGTGGAGCGGAATCCGGTCGGGTCTGAACATCGTCGATATCGGGCCGGTGGGCGCGAGCCAGGCTTTCACGGTGCAACCAGGCCAGTTCCAGACCGCCAACATCGGCAATCCCGGCCAAGCCGGCACGGTGGCCGAATCAGGCGGCGCCATTACCATGGAAGGCGGAGGCGCGGATATATACGGCTCCGCCGACCAGTTCTTTTTCCGATACGTCACCATGCGCGGCGACGGGGAATTGCTGGTCCGCGTGCAGAGTCTGGAGAACACCAATGCCTGGGCCAAGGCCGGCGTCATGATGCGCGAATCCACGGCCCCGGGAGCCCGCAATGCCATGATGACCCTGACTCCGGGTAACGGGGTCAGCTTCCAGTACCGGGGAACGGCCTCGCAGGCGACCACGGAAATCCATACCCCCGCGACGGCCCCGCGCTGGGTGCGCCTGGTCCGCCGTGGATCTTCCTTTTCAGGCTACCATTCGGCGGACGGGATCGCCTGGGTCGCCTTCGGTACGGCCAACATCCCCCTGGGTGAAAGCGTGCTGGCCGGCCTGGCCGTTACGTCCCACAACAATGCCACCCTGGCCACGGCCATCTTCACGGGTCTGCGATTGCTCCCGTCCCCCTGGGCGGCCGGCGATATCGGGGCTCCCGCCCTGGCGGGCTCCTACGGCTACGACCCCGCCACCGAAGGCTGGTCCGTACGGGGAGCGGGAAACGACATTTGGAACGCGTCCGATCAGTTCTTCTTCCTTCGGCAGCCCCTTACCGGCGAGGGCCGCATTGTGGCGCGCGTGAATTCGCTCGCCAATACCCATGCCTGGGCCAAAGGGGGGCTCATGATCCGTTCCTCCCTGGACGCCAATTCGGCCAACGCCTTCATGGGAATCACGCCTTCCAACGGGGCCACCTTTCAGCAACGTCCTGCCTCGGGGGCGGCCTCCACATCGTCGGTTCTGACCGGAATCACATCGCCCCGTTGGGTCAAACTCGAAACCCGCAACGGCCAAATCACCGGCTTCCAAAGCTCCGACGGAATCGCCTGGACCCAGGTCGGCTCCATGGCGGTCTTCCCTTATGCCTACGCGGGCCTGGCCGTCTCCTCGCACAATGCATCCGCCCTCGCCACCGCCGTGTTCGACAAGGTCAATATCCAACGCGGGTTCCCCGATCCCGTCGTAGGCTGGCTCGACTACGGCGAGGTTTCCGGGAACGGCGATTACGAGGTCAATCCCGGAGAGTCCTTCGACCTGAACATCGGTCTGAGCAACTATGGCGAGGCCACCGCCCAAGGCCTGACCGGAATCCTCGCCACTTCCGACGCCTGCATCGTCCTCTCCACCACCACCGCCGACTTCGGCGATGTCCCCGTTTCCGGGGAGTCGCCCGTCCGTCCCTTTCGCTTCAACGTGCCGTCCTCCTGCCCGGCGGGACAGGCGGAAATGAATCTGCGCCTCACCGATGCCTTCGGCGACTCCTGGGATCAGGATTTCTCCATCTTCATCCAGGTACGCTCCTCGATCAGCGGCCGGGTCTCCACTCCTGCCGGACCCGCGCCCGCCGGAGCCACCGTCAGTTGCCAGGCCGATCGGTACGGCTATACCGCCGACGTGAGAGCGGACGGCACCTATACCCTGGAAGGCGTTCCGGCAGGAACCTTTCCCTGTTCGGCCGGCGCCCCAGGCTACTCCAATACCGAGCCGATCCAAGTGACGGTGCCGCCCAACCGGACCGGCGTTGATTTCGTAATGACCCGGGCCCGCATCATGCTTGATCGTACGGCCTTCACCGCGAACCTCGAAGTAGGCCAGTCCGGCTCGATTCCCCTCCGGATATTCAATACCGGCGACGCGCCGCTCGCTTTCCAGGCCTTCAATCCGCAAGCGGGCTATATCTGGCGCGATTCCGACATGCCCGGTGGCCCCGCCTTCGCATGGACCGATATCAGCGCGACCGGGACCCGATTGCCCATGAACCAGGGCATGAGCGGAGACGTAAGCCTCCGGACCCTGTCCTTCGCCTTCCCGCTTTACGGGAACGGCCGGAGCGATTTGGTGATTACCGAGCACGGATACGTGGCCTTCGGCGATGACTATCCCCAACTCTTCAATTCGCCGCTCCCCGCCATGTGGGCCCCAGCGAGCATAATCGCCGGGTTCTGGGACGAGCTCCAGAACGGCGACGTTTATTTCCAGGAGTTCCCGGACCGGGCCGTGGTGCAGTGGCACCAGATGCCGCGCTTATCGGGAACCGGCGCCTACACCTTCCAGATCGCGCTTTACCGGACCGGGATGATCGGATTCTATTATAAAGATATGGGCCCCGCCGACGGCGCCACCGTGGGCATCCAGGACTCCGCGCGCGCGCGAGGCTTTAGTCTCGTCAGCGACGCGCCGTATGTTAAGAGCAACTTCTCGGTGGAATTGCGTCCAGCCTCCCCGGATTGGCTGACCGTATCCCCGGCCGGCGGAACCTTGGCGCCCGGCGCTTCCACCACCCTTTCGGTGGCATTCAATGCGGCCGGAGCCACGGCCGGAACCTACAGGAGCAACATCACCCTCACCCACAACGCTCCCGAGGACGACATTTTGGCGCTGCCCGCGGTATTGAACGTCAGCGGATCCGCCGCAGGCGCATTGCGGAGGGAGGTCTGGGCCGGTATCGCCGGCACCCAGCTTTCGGCCTTATACGCCAGTCCGGCCTGGCCTAACAGCCCCGGTACGGTGGGATCGGTGAGCTTGTTCGAGGCGCCCCGGAACGCCGGGGACAATTACGGCCAACGCCTGCGAGGATATATCACGGCGCCAGCTACGGGTGATTACACTTTTTGGATCGCCGGGGACGACCAGAGCGAACTGCGCCTCAGCAGCGACGATCATCCGGGCCGCGCCGCCGTCATCGCCAGGGTTTCCTCCTATACACCCTATCGCGGCTGGACCACGGCGGCCGAGCAGAAGTCCGCCTTGATCCGGCTCACCGCCGGCAAGCGTTATTACATCGAGGCTCGGCAGAAAGACGGAACCGGTGACGATCACCTTTCCGTAGGCTGGCAGGGCCCGGGCATAGCGGGCGATGCCGAGCGCCCCATTCCGGGCGCGCGCCTGGCGCCTTTCGATCCTGCCGCCTGGACCGGAATCGATATCGGGAATCCCGGACTCGCCGGCAGCCATTCGCTCAACGGATCCTCCGGCAGCGTAACGGGCGGAGGAGCCGATATCTGGGGCGTGTCGGACCAGTTCCGTTTCGTTTACAAGCCTTTGACGGGCGACGGCGAAATCACGGCCCGGATGGTCTCGGTGCAGAACACGGATCCATGGTCCAAGGGCGGCGTCATGATCCGCGAATCGCTGGCGCCGGATTCCCGGCACGCCTTCATGTCGGTCTCGGCCTCCAGCGGCCTCGCATTCCAACGCCGCCTGGCTACAGCGGGCCAGTCCTCGCATACGGGCGCGGCCGGCGCGGCTCCGCGCTGGGTGCGGATCCGTCGGACGGGGAATGTGTTCACGGCCTTCGCTTCGGTGAATGGGACCGCGTGGACGCAGGTGGGCAGCGACACCATCGCGATGGGAACGGCGACCTACCTGGGCCTGGCGGTTACGTCACACAATCAGGGCGCCCTGGCGACCGATGCGTTCGAGAATCTGGGGGCGACGGGGCCTTGAAGGATTGAGGCGGGGGATAGCCACAATCCCCCGGTGGACAATCGCCCGAGGCGGTATTTTAGCCCTACCCCGCGGGCGAATCCCCCCCTGCACCGGGTATAATCCCAAGAGAGGTCGCGCATGATCCGCAAGCTTACGGTCATTCTTGCCTTGGCCGCCGCCGGCCTGTTCGCCCTGCCTCCCTATTCCGGAACGATTTTCAACTTCCCCGATTCTTTCCGTGATACCGATCCTACCGCGCTTACGGGTGTCGTCTATGCCGGTCAACAACAGAAAAGGGTTTACGACCGCCGCGCCGGCAACATCACCATCAACGCCTATGTGTACACTGCCGGCTTCGACGACGGCGCGGGGGACTGGAGCATCATGGTCAATCCGGAATTCACCCGGACGGTTGCCGATTCCCTGGCCGCGAAATACGCCCGCAACATAGGCCAGATGCCGCATTGCATCCGCGCCGGCGTTTCCGGGGCCGTCATCCACGATGGCATCAACCCTTGGGGCGGAGGCGATCCTCTCACGATCCACCATGGCCAGGGGTTGGAATACGAGCGTCAGGGCATCGTGACGGAAACCATGATCCACGAAAGCACGCATGCCGAATTCGACCGCCAATACTACACCTCGGATTGGAGCGCGGCCGCGTCCGCCGACGGGGAATTCATCTCCACCTATGCGCGGGACAATCCGACCCGGGAAGACCATTCCGAAACCTTCCTGTGCTGGTTCGTGGCGCGTTACAAAAGGGACCGGATATCCGCGTCCGATTACGCTAAAATCTCCGCGACGGTTCCGAACCGACTGGCCTGGTACGACGGCAGGAACTTCAAACTGAGTCCGGCCGTTGCCGGCCCCTCCGCGATCCATGCGGCTCGATTCGCGGTACTGCCGCCGCCCACCTTTTCCGGGAATCCCCGCAAGCCCGCGCTTTCCAAAACATCCCTTGGAGTCTGGGTAGAGCGGCCTGCGAGCTTGGGTGGGCGAATTTGGGATATGCGGGGCCGGTTGGCGGGGATACGGGCGCCGGAACCGTTCCCGGCGCGGCCCTGATAATCCCCTGCCGGATTACCAGGGAAGAGTGTAATCGAGGCCCGGAATCATGCCCTTTTGTCCGCGAGGTCGAGGATCAGCCCGGCAATATCGTTCAACGGCGACACATGGGAAGCCCCCCCGGCGTTGATCGCCTCCTTGGGCATCCCGAATACCACGCAGGAAGCTTCGTCCTGGGCGATGGTTTCGGCCCCGGCCTCCCGCATCTCCTTGAGCCCCGCGGCGCCGTCGGAGCCCATGCCGGTGAGGATGGCGCCAATCGCGTTCGCCCCGGCGTAGCGGGCCACGGATTTGAACAGTACGTCCACCGAAGGACGATGGCGGGATACCAGGGGGCCCGACCGGACCGACACCTTGTACACGGCTCCGGATCGATGGAGCAGCATATGCAGATTGCCGGGCGCGATCAGTACCCGTCCGGGCGCGACCGTATCCCCGTCTTCGGCTTCCTTGACCTCCATGGCGCACAGGGAATTGAGCCGATCGGCGAAGGACCGCGTGAAATGCTCGGGCATATGCTGGACCACCACTATGCCGGGCGAATTCGCGGGCAGGGCGGTGAGCACGGTTTGCAGGGCCTTGGTGCCTCCGGTGGAAGCTCCGATGGCCACTACCAGGTGGGTGGTTTTTTGCAGAGACAGCCTCCGGGGAGAGGAGGCTTTTCCGCCGGCAACCTCCCGGCGCCTTTCCACCCGCACGCCTGCGGCGGCCTTGACCATGTCCCGGAGCTGCGCGGCCATGTCGCCCACGGCATAGGCGGCACCCGATTTGCACAGGACATCCACCGCCCCGATATCCATGGCCTCCATGGCGAGTTCCCCGCCTTTAGGCGTCAAGGACGAGACGATAATCACCGGAATGGGATAATGGAGCATCAGCTTGCGTAAAAAGGTCAGGCCGTCCATCCTGGGCATTTCTATGTCCAGGGTGACCACGTCCGGCTTGAGGAGCAGGATCTGATCCCGGGCCACGAAGGGATCGGGGACCGCTCCGACGACTTCTATGCCCGGATCCCTGGACAGCTCGCGTCTGAAAACATCGCGAACCGTGGCCGAATCGTCCACTACCAGAACCCGGATTTTCCGGCCTGGACCTATCACGGGTTTTCCGGATCGGGCGGTCCCCAATGGATTCTCAGGAGAACGGGAGATCCATCCACGTCGAACGGCAGTGCGCCGGCTCCGGTGGCCCAATCGCCCACGCGCCGCGCGTCCACGGCGGACAGTTCGGGAATGGACAGATCGAATACCGGGCCGTCTCCCTTTAAGGCGGTGAGGATATGGCCGCAGGCCACGTTCAGCAATTCCTTGCAAGCGTCCCCGGATTTGGCCGTTACGAAAGGGTCGTCCGCGTCCATGCCCAGGAAGTTGGCCGCTATCTCCCCCACTATGGAATCGGGCAAGGCCATGGTGATCCGGCCTTCCACCTCGCCCCGGAACCCGATGGTCGCGGCCTGGAAAGCGCCTTCTCCCGCATCGAATTCACCTTGCGGAACCGGATCGGCGAACAGGAATACCTGGCGATTGAGCACCTCGCAAAAAGCGGCGTTGATTTTCTCCGCGACAGCCTCATCCATGCGGCTTCCCTTCTCCCAATAACGAGTCAACGATCCTTTTCAGTTCTTCGGGAGCGAAGGGCTTGCGCAGGAATCCGCTTATACCCTTTTCCCTGAGTTCGGCTATGCGGGTGGCGCTTCCCTCGGTGGAAATGATCACCACGGGCGTGCCGCGCAAGGCCTCGTCGGCCTTCATCTCTTCCACCAGGCGCACCCCTCCCATTACGGGCATGTTGATATCGGCCAGCACCAGATCCACCCACTCCCTGCGCAGCGCCTCCAGGGCCTTTACCCCGTTCCCGGCCTGGAAAAGCGTCCCCACTTCCACTCCGGATATCGCCAGGGCCTTGGCGATTACGGCTCTTACCGTTTCCGAATCGTCCACTACCAGAATGTTATACGCCATGGCTCAAAGCTCCTTTTCCTGGCCGGACATTTTCAAGGTGGTCCTGCCCGTTTCCATGTTCAGGTACATGGTGCGGGCCTGGGAACCGCCCACGTCTTCTCCGGAAACGAGGATATTGTTCTTCCAGAGCACCTTGCGGAGCACGGTATGGTTGCGCTCTCCGATGTTGAATACGCCCTTGTCATCCATGATTTTGGATCCGCCCGCGACCTTGGCGATCAGATTCTTCTTCTCCACCCCCATGTCGAACAGGGTCTGGATGAAGAGCATGACGCCGGTATCGACGAACATGAAAGGATTCTTTTCCGCCTTGGCCGCGTCGATTTTGGAAAGCGGCAGCATGCTGTGTATCATGCCGCCCGTCCGGGTCGTGGGGTCGTACAGCGTAAGACCCACGCAGGAACCCAGGGCGAATGTGACGAGGACATCTTCGGGTTCCCTCGATACCCGCATGTCGGATATGCCTACCACCACGTTCATCAGCCCTCCTTCAGATACACCGAAGGATTTACGCATTTGAATCCGGAAGCCAGGCCGTTGAGGCTTTCCGCATGCCCCACCAGCAGGAAACCGCCCGGCTTGAGCAGCCGGTGAAAATCGGCGATCAGTCTTTTCCGGACCTGATTGTCGAAATAAATCATGACGTTCCGGCACAGGATCAGATCCATCGGGCCCTTCATGGGAAATGGAGGGAAGGCGAGATTGAGCCGCTTGTACAGGATCATCTTCTTGAGTTCGTCGGCGACCTGGTAGTCCCCTCCGTCGGCGCCGCGCAGGGGGCGGAAATAGCGGGACACCAGGGTGGAAGGAATGGCCTCCACCTTGGTCCGGGAGTAGGTTCCTTCCTCGGCGGCCTGCAACACGCGGGTGGAAATGTCCGTAGCCAGTATGCGGATATCGGATCCCGGAGGGAGCCCGCATTCCTTGAGGGTCATGGCGAGCGTGTACGGCTCTTCTCCCGAGGAACTAGCGGCCGACCAGAAGCGGAATCGCCTTTGGCCTTCCCCGGCCCAGCGGCTCATCGTCCTGGAAATGAATTCGAAATGCGCCGGCTCCCGGAAAAAGCTCGTGACATTGGTGGAAATGGCGTCGAGCATCTGCACCATCTCGTCTTCGCCGCCGGATCCTTTCACCCAATCCAGGTAGGCATGGTAATCGTCCATGCCCAGCTTGCGCATGCGCTTGCCGATGCGGGCGCTGACCAGCGCCTCCTTGCCGTCGCCCAG
>Ga0079224_100004018_pt1 | contig 18818 bp, 15 predicted proteins | sample Stecom2015_FD_80414 | JGI IMG/M metagenome (GOLD analysis project Ga0079224, IMG submission 80414) | Agricultural soil microbial communities from Utah to study Nitrogen management - Steer compost 2015 | ecosystem: Environmental > Terrestrial > Soil > Agricultural land | place: USA: Utah... | reverse complement strand
CTCGTGCTCGGGGCGAACGACGTCGTGAACCCCGCGGCCAAGGATCCGAAGTCACCGATCGCCGGCATGCCGATCCTCGAGGCCTACAAGGCGCGGCAGGTCCTCGTGAACAAGCGCTCGATGGCCTCGGGCTACGCCGGACTCGACAACGAGCTGTTCTACATGGACAAGACGATGATGGTGTTCGGCGACGCGAAGAAAGTCGTCGAGGACATCGTCAAGGCGATCGAGTAGCGCGATGCACGATCCGGCCCGGCGCGACGTCGTCCTGGAACGGATCGAGCCGCGCGATCCGCGCGAGGACTCCCTGCGCGGCTACGCGATGTTCGGCTACGCGATGCACCTGCTCGGGCTGTTCACGGTGATCGGCTTCATCGTCGGTCTGATCGTCGCGTACATCAAGCGCGACGACGCCCGCGGCACGATCTACGAGTCGCATTTCCGCTGGCAGACACGGTCGTTCTGGTGGTTCGTGCTCTGGTTCGTCGTGCTGCTCGTGCCCACGCTGCTGACGATCGGCTTCGTCCCCTTCTTCGTGCTCGCGCAGCTGTGGTTCGCCTACCGGATGATCAAGGGCTGGCTGCGGGTGGTGGACCGGCGGGTAGTCGAGTAAAGCGAAAGGAGAACGGGCACCACGCCTGCTCGGCCCGCCGACATGATCCCCGACCGCCGCCGATTGCTGCTCGCCGCGGGCGCAGCCGCGCTGCTGCCCGGCTGCGCGACGCAGCGCTTCGAGCCGGCACCGGCCGGCGTGTCCGAGGCGCAACCGCCGCAGATCGGACAGACCTGGCGCTACGCCGAGATCGACCTGTATCGGGGAGCGCAGCGCGCCGAGCTCGTCGCGCACTGCGTCGAATCGGGCCCGCAAGGCATCCGCATCGCGCTGGCCGACGACCGCGGCGGCGCACGCGACGACGAGCTCTGGGCCGATGCCTCGCGCATCGTCCGCGAGCCCGCATACGACCTGACGCAAATCTTCGAGCGGCCGCTGCCGGTCCTGCCGATTCCGCTCGCGGCCGGAAGCGCCTCGCGCACGCACACCCGCTACCACACGGAAGCGAGCCCCGACTTCCCGCTGTGGTGGGGCGATTGGCTGCGAGCGCCCGGCTGGCAGCGGATACGCGTTCGCGCCGGCGAGTTCCTCGCGCTGCGCATCGAGCGCACGATCCGCTTCCGCCACACCGACATCTGGCGCGACGACTGCCGCCGCTGGGACACCGCCTGGTACGTGCCCGAGTTGCGCCGCTGGGCGTTGCGCGAATGGACCGGGCAGTGGCTGATGCCCGACGGTCCGAATCGCACCGTCGTCTACGAGGACCGCGTGCGCTGGGAGCTGCTCGACGCCCGCTCCGCGTAGTACGTGCTGAGCTCCGGCACGTGAAATAAGTCACCGCTCGGGCCGCGGCTTCGGCGCCCTGCCCGTGCGTCCCCGCCCGCCGGCGGCCGTCAGGTCCCCGCCAGGCGCCTTCCGTCTGCATCCGCTCGGCGCCGGTCGATCCGGCTCGACAAACTGCGCATCGAGACGAAAAGGCCGGCCGAGCTGCGTGGCCGACGGGAGACGCACGTGAAAGCGCACGGATTCACGCTGATCGAACTGATGATCGCCGTGGCGATCGTGGCCATCCTGGCATCGGTGGCGCTGCCCTCGTATCGGGATTACGTCCGCCGCGGGAACATCCCCGAGGCCACCGCCGGGCTGGGCCAGGCCCGCATCACGATGGAGCAGTGGTTCCAGGACAACCGGACCTACGTGGGCGCGCCGTGCCCCGGGAACGGTCGGAACTTCAATTTCGCCTGCAACACGGCGGCCACCACCTTCTCCGTGACGGCGACCGGCACCGGCAGCATGGCCGGCTTCAGCTACACGATCGACCAGAACAACGCGCGCACGTCGAGCACGCCCTGGGGCAACGGCGCGACCTGCTGGATCGCGCGCAGCGGAGATTCGTGCTGATGCTCGCGCACCGACAGCGCGGCGTATCGATCATCGAGGCGATGATCGTGCTGACGGTCCTCGTCATCCTGCTCGTGGGTGCGGTGCCGACCGGGCGGGAATGGCTGGCCAACAGCCGGATCCGCGCAGCCTCGGAAAGCATGCTCGCCGGCCTTCAGCTGGCGCGTGCCGAAGCGCTGAAGCGCAACACGGCGGTCGAGTTCGTCCTCGATGCCGTGCCGGCGGCGAGTTGGGTCGTGCGCGTCGCCGCGACCGGCGAGGAGCTGCAGCGCAGGGCCGCCGGCGAAGGCACCTCCGACGTGACGCTGGCCGTGACGCCGGGTGGGGCGACCCGGATCAGCTTCGACGGCCTCGGTCGGCGCACGGCGAACGTCGATGCGAGCGCACCGATCGACCGCGTCGATCTCGACCTGCCCGCGACCGTGCTGCCGCCCGAAAAAACGCGCGACCTGCGCCTCCAGGTCAGCCTCGGAGGGCAGGTCGTGCTGTGCGATCCGAACGTGACCGCCGCGAGCGACGTGAGGCGATGCCCGTGAGCAAACCCGCGCGACTGCAGGGGGGCGCCGCCCTGCTCGAAGCCCTGGTGGCCGTGCTGATCTTCTCGATCGGCATTCTCGGCGTCGTCGCGCTGCAGGCGTTCTCCGTGCGCACGGTCACCGACGCGAAATACCGGGCCGACGCCAGCTTCCTGGCCAACGAGGCGCTCGGGCGGCTGTGGGGCGATCCGACCGATCTATCTGTGCACGCCGAAGCCGATGTCGACGTCGCCGAGCTGCCGAACGGCAAGCGCACGGTCGCGATCAACGGCGACCGGGCGACGGTGACGATCCGCTGGCAGCTGCCGGGCGAGGCCGAACACCAGTTCGTCGCCGAAGCGCACGTCACCGTCGACAACTGAGACCGGGCCGGCATGAACCGAATCGCACAGAAAGGCGTGACGCTGGTCGAGCTGATGGTCGCACTGGTGATCGGCTCGATCGCGGCGCTCGTCATCCAGCAGGTCATGGCCGTGTTCGAAGGCCAGAAGCGGACCAGCAGCGGCGGATCGGATGCGCAGGTCAACGGAGCGGTCGCGCTCTTCTCGCTCGAGCGCGAGATCCGGCAGGCGGGCTACGGGCTGTTCAGCGGCACCGGCACGCTGTGCCCGCTCGGCATCAACATCTACTACAACGGCACCGTATCGAACGGCGGCGCCCTGCGGCCGCTCGTCATCCACGACGGCGGCACCGGCCCGGACGCGATCGAGTTCCTGCGCTCCAATGCCGCGTTCGGCGCGATCCCGACGTCGATCATCAAGAACATGCCGAACTCGTCCGCGATCATCACCGCGGACAGCCCCGGCGGCCTGGCGCAAGGCCAGCTGTTCCTCGTGGCCGGCAAGGGCGGCAGCAAGGTCTGCACGCTGATGCAGATGTCGCAGGACCCGCAGCAGACCGGCAACGGCTGGGACCTGCAGCACAACTCGGGCCAGTTCCCCTACAACCCGTCGAATCCGAACACGGCCTTCGCGGTCGCGCCGGCCTACCAGATCGGCGACATCGTCGTCGACATGGGCAGCTTCGTGCACGGGCGCTATCAGGTGCTTTGCGATCGCCTGACGCAGGTCGACCCGACGGTGACGCCGGCACCCTACACCTGCGCGAACACCGAGCCGCTCGTCGACCAGATCGTCGACCTGCAGGCGCAATACGGCATCGCCCCGGTCGGCAGCACGCAGATCACGCAGTGGTGCAACGCGACGGCGACGTCGGCCTGCGGCAACTGGAGCAACCCCGGGACGGACGAAGTGGCGCGGATCCGCGCGGTGCGCCTCGCCGTCGTCGCGCGCAGCGTCCAGTACGAGAAGGAGGCGGTCAGTCCGGCGAACCTCGTGCTGTGGGAAGCGGGCGATCCGGGCGATCCGCCGCCGAGCCGGGCGCTCAGCGATGAAGAACGCCGGTACCGGTACAAGGTCTTCACGACCATCGTGCCGATCCGCAACGTGATCTGGGGCAACTGATGGAACGGGTCGCAACCGATCCCTCGACGTGGCGGCAGCGCGGCGTCGTCCTGCTGATCGCGCTGATCGGGCTGGTCGCGATCTCGCTGGCCGGCATCGCGCTGATGCGTTCGGTCGACGCCGGCCTGATGGTGACCGGCAACCTCGCGTTCAAGCAGACCGCGGTGCATGCCGGCGACGCCGGCACCGAGGCGGCCATCGAGTGGCTGGAGGCGAACGTCGCCGACCTCGACAGCGACGTGCCGGCGGCGGGCTACTACGCGACGTGGCGCGCCGCGTGCGACCTGACGGGCGCAGGCAGCGCCGACCCCGACGACGACACGGCATGGAACGTCGGCGACCCCGCGCAACCCGGATGCGGGATGGTGGCGGCCGCGGTGGGCGCCGACCGGCTGCCGGACGGCTACTCGGCGGCCTACGTGATCAATCGCATGTGCAACAGCGAAGGCCTGCCGAACGAGCCCGGCGTCTTCTGCTCCGCCTACCAGACGACCTCGGGCGCCTCGGGCAGCACCAAGGGCGGCGCCTCGTACGGACAAATGCCCCTCAGCGGCGCCACGCAGCAGTACTACCGGGTCACGACGCGCGTCGTCGGACCGCGCAACACCGAAAGCATCGTGCAGGCAATCGTCGGGTTCTGATTCGAGGAGCAGGACGTGGTCAGGGAATCTCTTCGTTTTCTTGCGCTCTCGCTTGCGCTCGCGCCGATGGCCTGGGGCGCCACCGTCGATCTCGCCGACAAGCCGCTCGCCTCGGGCACCAGCGGCGAGGTGAAGCCGAACGTGATGATCATCCTCGACGACTCGGGCAGCATGAGCTTCACCTACATGCCCGACGAAGCGGTGAAGTTCCACGGCAAGTACGGCTATGTGAGCAGCCACTGCAACGCGATCTACTACGACCCGGACACGGTCTACAAGCCGCCGGTCCACGCCGACGGCACGCCGTATCCGGAGGCGGAGTTCAGCGCGGCGAAGGACAACGGATTCGACTCGAGCTCGAGCTCGCGCGACCTGAACGACGAGTTCATGGCCAATCGCTTCAGCCCGGAGAGCGCGAACAAGACCTACAACGACAATAGCCGCAAGCCCTACACGCACAGCCCGCTGGGGCCGTCGGGCGCGTACTACTACGTCTACACCGGCACGCAAACGACGAAGAACTACCTGAACACGAAGTCCAAGTTCTACGAGGAGTGCAACAGCGCGTTCGGCTCCGCGACAGGCAGCGCCGTCTTCACCAAGCGGCGGCTCGCCTCGACGATGACGACGACCATCACGGTCAGCGGCGGGAGCAATACCTCGGTGAGCAGCATCCGGGTGAACGGCGTCGAGCTGCTCACCGGTGCGACGCAGTCGAGCAGCGACAGCAACACGGTCGCCAGCCGGATCGCGGCGAAGATCGGTCTGAACGGCTACAGCGCCACGGCCTCTGACAACACCGTCACGATCACGGGTCCGGCCTCGGCGGCGAACCACACGCCAGTCATCAAGCAAACGGGAAGCAAGACGTTCACCGTCGACGTCTTCCCCGACACCGATCCGGCCAAGCTGCGCAATTTCGCCAACTGGTACAGCTATTACCGGGCGCGCCTGCTCGCCGCCAAGACCGCGGTCGGCCATGCGCTGGCGGGCCTGTCCGAGCCGTCGAACTACCGCATCGGATACACGACCCACAGCTACACGGGGACGGACAGCAGCAAGTCGTCGTTCCAGCGAATCGACGACTTCTGCGACGCGGGCGCGGGCTGCGACCAGCGCCGGACGATCTATGACAAGCTCTACGGCGCAGGCGCCAGCGGCGGCACGCCGCTGCGTGCCGCGCTGTCCAAGGTCGGGCGCATCTATGCGGGCAAGGGCCAGGACGATCCGGTCCAGTACTCGTGCCAGCAGAACTTCGCGATCCTCACGACCGACGGGTTCTGGAACGGCGATGCCGGATACAAGCTGGACGGCAAGAGCTCGATCGGCAACCAGGACGGGTCGCTGCCCCGGCCGATGTGGGATGGCACGGCGGGGGGCAAAGGCGGCTCGTCCAATTCGCTCGCGGACGTCGCCGCGTACTACTACGAGACCGATCTGCGCACCCAGGCGCTGGGCAACTGCACAGGCGCGACGGTCAACGGGAAGACCTACGACGTCTGCGAGAACAACGTCCCCGGCGCGGGAATCGACACCGCGACGCACCAGCACATGACGACGTTCACGCTCGGCCTGGGCATCGACGGCACGCTCAAGTACTGCGAGAACTACGACTCGGGCAGCTGCGCGGACTTCGAGGCGATCCGGCAGGGGACGAAGACCTGGCCGGCACCGAAGGCCGATGACCTGACCACGGTCGACGACCTCTGGCATGCGGCCGTCAACGGGCGCGGCAGGTACTTCAGCGCCCAATCGCCCGACTCGCTCGCGAAGGGCCTGCAGAAGGCGCTCGGCGGCGTCTCCGCGCGCACGGCCTCGGCCGCCGCGGCGGCCACGTCGAACCTCGAGCCGGTGGCCGGCGACAACTACGCCTACGTGGCGATGTACACGACGGTGGACTGGGACGGCGAGATCGCCGCACGCGAGCTCGATCTCGGCACCGGCACGGTGTCCGAAACGGGGATCTGGTCGGCACGCGCGAAGGTCGACGGCAAGGTGTCCGCCGCGACCGACAGCCGCAAGATCCTCTTCAACGCCGGCGGCACGCTGAAGGATTTCACCGCGGGCAACCTGGCGTCCCAGATCGCGGACAAGTACTTCGAGCCCGGACCCGACAACCCGAAGGGCGCGCTCTCGCACTACGCGGACCTGACCGCCGACGAGCAGGCGCAGGCGACGTCCGCATCGATCATCGGCTTCATCCGCGGCCAGACGCAGCACGAGGACGAAGGCGGCAACACCTGGCGGCTCTACCGCGACCGCAAGCACGCGCTCGGCGACATCGTCAACGCCGCACCCGTCTACGTGCGCAAGCCCCCGTTCACCTATTCGGACGACAACTACGCGAAGTTCGCCGAGAACAACCAGGGACGCAAGCCGGTCGTCTACGCCGGCGCCAACGACGGGATGCTGCACGCGTTCGACGGCGACACCGGCGACGAGCTCTGGGCCTTCATCCCGAGCGCGGTGATCCCGGACCTGTACAAGCTGGCCGACAGGAGCTACTCGAGCAACCACCGGTTCCTCGTCGACGGGCCGCTGACCGCCAGCGACGTCTGCCTCAACCCGTCGAACGCCTGCAACGCGAATCAGTGGAGGACCATCCTGGTCGGCGGACTGGGCAAGGGCGGGCGCGCCTATTACGCGCTCGACGTGACCGACCCGTCGAGCCCGAAGCTGCTGTGGGAGTTCACCGACCCCAACCTCGGCTACAGCTACGGCAACGCGGTGATCACCAAGCGTGCCGGCCAGTGGGTGGTCATCGTGGCCTCCGGCTACAACAACGTCTCGCCCGGCGACGGCAAGGCACGCCTGTTCGTCCTGAAGGCATCGGACGGCACGAAGCTCGCCGAGATCGTCACCGACGATTCGCTCACCGACCCCTCCCGCAGCGGGATCGCCAGGATCAACAACTGGGTCGACGAGACGATGTTCGACAACTCGACCCAGCACGTCTACGGCGGCGACCTCGACGGCAACGTCTGGCGCTTCGACATCGTGGCCGGTACGGCGACGAGGATCACGACCATCGGCAAGGGCGACGTGCCCACCCAGCCGATCACGACGAAGCCCGAGCTGGCCGAGGTGAAGATCGGCGGCACGCCCACCCGCGTGATCCTGGTCGGCACCGGCAAGTACCTCGGTACGAGCGACATCGGTTCGAAGGGCCGGATGTCGCTCTACGCGATCAAGGACGATCTCGCTTCACCGCCCTACGGCAACTTCCGCTCCCATCCCGATGTGGTCGTGCAGAACCTCTCCGGGGACGTCGGAAGCCGGCAGATCGCCTACACGGCGATGACCGCGGACAAGATCGGCTGGTACATGGACCTCGACGCTCAGGACGGCGAGCGCGTCAACGTCGACCCGAAGTTCCAGATGGGCTGGTGGGTCGTGCCGAGCAACATCCCCGATCCGAACGTGTGCAACATCGGCGGCACCAGCTGGCTCTATTTCGTCGATCCGTGGCCGCTCAAGACGAAGGCTTCCGATCAGGGGCTGATCGTCAACGTCGGGAACGCGCTGATCGTCGGGATCAACATCGTCAAGCTCCCGAACGGCAAGGCGGTGACGATCGTGACGACCTCGGATGCGAAATATCCGGTGTTCGGCAATCCGATGGCACCACAGGCGGCGAAGGTGCGGCGCCTGCACTGGCGCGAGCTGACGCGCTGAAGTCGATGCGACGGGCGGGCGGCGCGGGAACGCGCCGCTTAGCTCGCCGACGGTTCCGACGAACGTCCCTCTACGGGCGCCGCCGGCGCCCGTCCCAACGCCTCGGGCGCCGACGGCACCCGCACCACACCTCGGGCGCCGACGGCACCCGTCAGCGCCCGCCCAGCGCGTCGTCGACCCACTCGATCCAATGCCGCACCGGCGTCGCGGTGCCGGCCTGCAGGTGCGCGATGCAGCCGACGTTCGCCGACAGGATCTGCGCCGGCCCGCCCGCGTGCAGCGCCTCGAGCTTGTTCGTGCGCAGCTGCTTGGCGAGCGCGGGCTGCAGCACCGAATAGGTGCCCGCCGAGCCGCAGCACAGATGCGCATCGGGAACGTACAGCGGCGCGACGCCGATCGACGCGAACCAGCTCTCGACCGCGCCGCGGATGCGCTGCCCGTGCTGCAGCGTGCACGGCGGATGGAAGGCGATGCGCGAAGCGGCCGCTTCGCGGCGCGCGTATGCGCGGATCGTCTCGACGTGCGGTGCGAGCTCGCGCGGCAGCCACTCGGCCGGGTCGCGCGTCGCCTCGACGACGCGCTTCGCCTTCGCGGCATAGGCCGGATCCGCGCGCAGCAGGTGTGCATATTCCTTGACCATCGCGCCGCAGCCCGACGCGTTCACCAGCACGATCTCGACGCCCGCGTCCAGGTGCGGGATCCATGCGTCGATGTTGCGCCGTGCCTGCGCGAGCGCACCCTCGGTGTCGTTCAGGTGATGACGGATCGCGCCGCAACAGCCCGAGCGCCGCTCGATCAGGACCTCGATGCCGAGGCGGTCGAGCACGCGAGCGGTGGCGGCGTCGATCGACGGCAGCATCGCGCCTTGCGTGCAGGAATTCAGCAGCAGCACCTTGCGCGCGTGCGTTCGCGTCGGCCACGGCCCCGGGTCACGCCTGCGCGGCACCTTGTCGCGCAGCACCTCGGGCAGCAGCGGACGCACCCACTGTCCGAGGCGCATCGCGGGTCCGAACAGCCAGCGCCGCGTCAGCCCCTCGCGCAGCGCCGCGCGCACGATCCGCTCGCGCAGCGGCCGGCGCACCTGTTCCTCGACGAGCTTGCGCCCGACATCGACCAGATGGCCGTACTCCACCCCGGACGGACAGGTCGTCTCGCAGTTGCGGCAGGTCAGGCATCGATCGAGATGCTCGAGCGTCGAAAGCGTCGGCGTGTCGCCTTCGACGACCTGCTTCATCAGGTAGATGCGGCCGCGCGGGCTGTCGCGCTCGTCGCCGAGCAGCAGGTAGGTCGGACAGGTGGCGAGACAGAAGCCGCAATGCACGCAGCGGCGCAGGTTCAATTCGGCGTCTTCGCCGTCGGGCGTGCCGACCAGCCAGTCGGCGAGATGGGTTTCCACGGTCGGTTCGTCGGGCTTCTGTCTCAGAGATCCGGATACATGCGCCCGCGGTTGAACACGCCCGACGGGTCGAAGGCGTGCTTCAGCGCCCGGTGCACGCGCCGGTTCGCCTCGGGCAGCGGATGGAAGACGCCCGCCGAACGGTCTCCGCCGCGGAACAGCGTCGCCGTGCCGCCGACCCGTTCGCATTCGGCGCGGATGCGCGCCGCGTCGGCGTCGCCGCGCAGCCAGCGCTGAGCGCCGGCCCATTCGACGAGCACGCGTCCGGGCAGCTCGAGCCAGGGCGCCGTCGACGGCAGCGACAGGCGCCAGAGCGGCTGGTCGCCGGCGAAGAACGCATCCTCGTGCTCGCGCAGCGCGCGCCAGCGATGCGCCGCTTCGTCGTCATCGATGCGCACCGCCCCGTGCTCGCGCGCGAACCGCGCAAGCGCCGCCTCCACCGCCGGCGCGGCGCCCGAGAAGCGCACCCACGCCTGACCGTCGTGCCAGCGGGTGGCCGAGATCGGCAGCGGCTCGGCGCACCAGCGGTTCATCGTGCCGATCGCACGCGAGGCATCGAGCGGCAGCCGCACGCTCGCCTCGCGCATCGGGCGCGGCAGCACCTTCAGAGAGACGTCGACGATCGGCCCGAGGATGCCCAGCGATCCGCACAGCAGCCGGGAGACGTCGTAGCCGGCGACGTTCTTCATCACCTGGCCGCCGAAGCGCAGCACGCGACCCTGCGCGTCGAGGATCGTCGCGCCGAGGACGAAATCGCGCACGGCGCCGGCGCTCGCACGGCGCGGTCCCGAGAGCCCGGCGGCGACGACGCCGCCGATCGTCGCCGCCTCGCCGAAGGCCGGCGGCTCGAACGCGAGCATCTGCGCATGCGCGGCGAGCGCCTCGTGCACCTCGGCGAGCGGCGTGCCGCCGCGCACCTGGATCACGAGCTCGGTGGGCTCGTAGGAGACGATGCCGCGCAGCGCGCGCAGATCGAGCGGCTCGCCCTGCGGCGTCTCGCCGTAGAAGTCCTTCGTCGCGCCGCCGACGAGGCGCAGCGCGCGGCGGTCGGTCACCGCCGCGCGGATGGCGTCGCGAATCGTCTCGAGCGCGGGGTCGGCTTCGGTGACGGCGCTCATGGCGCGGCTCTCCGTACGCAAGGAGCCGTCGGCAGGCGCGGATCGTCTCCCGATCGATCGTCTCCCGGACGTGCGCGCATCAGAACCTCGGCAGATCGGGAAACGGCAGCCGTCCCCCGCGCACGTGCATGCGTCCGTACTCCGCGCAGCGTGCGAGCGTGGGGATCGCCTTGCCCGGGTTGAGGATGCCGGCAGGGTCGAAGGCGCGCTTGACCGCGAAGAAGGTCTCGAGCTCCTCGGGCGTGAACTGCGCGCACATCGATTCGATCTTCTCGATGCCCACGCCGTGTTCGCCGGTGACGGTGCCGCCGAGCTCGACGCACAGCTCGAGGATCTCGGCGCCGAAGCGCTCGGCGCGCTGCCACTGGTCGGCGTCGTTCGCATCGAACAGGATCAGCGGATGCAGATTGCCGTCGCCGGCATGAAAGACGTTGATGCAGCGAAGCGCGTAGCGGTCTTCCATGCCGCTGATCGCCTCGAGCATGCGCCCGATCATCCGCCGCGGAATCGTGCCGTCCATGCAGTAGTAGTCGGGCGACAGTCGGCCCGCCGCGGGAAACGCGTTCTTGCGCCCCGACCAGAACAGCAGCCGCTCGGCCTCCGAGCCTGAGACGCGGATCGCGGTCGCGCCGGCCGCGCGCAGCACCTGCTCCATCCGCTCGATCTCGTCGGCGACCTCCTCGGGCGTGCCGTCGGACTCCGCCAGCAGGATCGCGGAAGCCTCGAGATCGTAGCCGGCGCCGACGAACTGCTCGACGGCGATCGTCGCCTTGCGGTCCATCATCTCGAGACCGGCCGGGATGATGCCGGCGGCAATGATCGCCGCCACCGCATCGCCGGCCGTGACCACGTCGTCGAACGAAGCCATCAGCACGCGGGCGAGCTGCGGCGTCGGCACGAGCTTCACGGTGACCTCGGTGACGACGGCGAGCATCCCTTCCGAGCCGATCGCCAACGCGAGCAGGTCGAGTCCGGCGGTGTCCAGCGCCTCGGAGCCGAATTCGATCGGCTCGCCCTCGCTCGTGAATCCGCGCACGCGAAGCACATTGTGCACGGTGAGGCCGTATTTCAGGCAGTGCACGCCACCGGAGTTCTCCGCGACGTTGCCGCCGATCGAACAGGCGATCTGCGAAGAGGGATCCGGCGCGTAGTAGAGGCGATGCGTGGCGGCCGCTTCGGAGATCGCGAGGTTGCGCACGCCCGGCTGCACGCGCGCAACGCGGGCGACCGGATCGATCGACAGGATCCGGTTGAACTTCGCCATCGACAGCACGACACCCGCGGCGTGCGGCATCGATCCGCCCGAGAGGCTGGTGCCCGCACCGCGCGGCACCACCGGCACGTCGAGCGCGTGGCAGACCTGAAGCAGCGCGCGCACCTGGTCCTCGCTCTCGGGCAGCGCAACGGCGAGCGGCAGCTGGCGATACGCGCTCAGTCCGTCGCACTCGTACGGCCGCGTGTCCTCGGTCCGGTACAGCAGGCAATGCGCGGGGAGGATCGCGGCGAGCCGCTCGATGACGGTACGCCGCCGCGCGGCGTCGGGCGCCGCGAAAGGATCGGCGTGACGCGACTGCGCGCCCACCGGTGACGGCTGCGGGAGTACGTCGTTCATCGTGCTTCGGGCTTCGCTCTCGCGAGGCGATTCGGACTCCGGCGAAAACCTCGCCGGAACGAGACGCATCATAGCGGGTATGCGCACATTCTTCCCGATGCGCGCCTCCCGGAGCGGTCGCTCGCCGGTGCCGCTTCGCGCATGGCCGAAGGAAACGTCGTCCGGCGACGGCGCCGGGCTCAGAGCACCGATTCGAGCCAGGCGGCGATGTCGGCGATCTCCTCCGGGCAGACCGCATGCCCCATCGGGTACGCGTGGAACTGCACGCGGTAGCCGAGCGATTCGAGAATCGCGCACGACTGCCTCGCGCGCGCGATGTCGACCATCTCGTCGTGCGTTCCGTGCCCGTAGAAAATGGGCGCTCCTGCGTTGGCCGCGCTGCGCTCGTCGGCGAGCGTGGCATGCAGCGGCAGCCAGGTCGACAGCGCGAGGATGCCGGCGAGCGTCTCGTTGTACCGCAGACCGGTCTGCAGCGCGATCGCGCCGCCCTGCGAGAAGCCGGCCAGCACGATGCGCGAGGAGTCGATGCCGCGCGCGTTCTCGCGGCGCACGAGCGCCTCGAGCAGGCGCTGCGACGCACGGATGCCGGCTTCGTCCTGCCGGGCACCGCCGAGCTCGACGATGTCGAACCAGGCGCGCATCGGCATTCCGTAATTGATCGTCACCGGACGCACCGGCGCGTTCGGGAACACGAAGCGCACGCGCAACCGCGACGGCAGCCGCAGCTGCGGAACGATCGGCTCGAAATCGTGCGCGTCGGCGCCCAGGCCGTGCAACCAGATCACCGCCGCATCCGGTCGCGCGCCGGTCTCGATCTCCAGCGTGTCGCCTGCCGCGGCCATGCTCAGCCTCCGGACGGCGACCGCCGCAACGTCTGTCCGCTTCGCAAGCGGCACGGATCGTCGACGCCGCTCCACGGCTCGAGCGAAGACGTCACGACACGCATATCGAACTCTCCTCGATCCTGTTTCGACCGATCCCGATCGCCGTCGTCGGGTATCGCCATTGCTGCATTGCCAAACGAAGCGCATTCGCGCCGAGCGCTCCGTTCGGAGCAAACGTATCACCTGCGAGGAGCAGAGCATGCATACCACCTTGGTAGGAGTCTTCGAGAACCGACTTGCAGCGGAGAGAGCGCGCGAAGAGCTGCTTCGTGCCGGTTTCGCCGACGACGAGATCGATCTGCGCACGGGCGCGGACGATCGCGGCTGGCGCGTAGCCGACGATCGCCGCGCCTACGAGGACGAGACGCAGAGCACGGTCGGCGAGACCGTGGCCGACTGGTTCCGTTCGCTGTTCGGTCTGGACGACGACGAGGACGTCGGCATCTACACCGAAGCGGTCCGCCGCGGCGACAGCGTCGTCACCGTGCACACCGGCGACCAGGATCGCGTCGATCGCGCAGCCGACATCCTCGAGGCGTGCGGATCGATCGACATCGACGAACAGGCGAACGAATGGCAGCAGCAAGGCTGGGCGCGTCCGTCGGCGAGCGATGCCGCCGGCGCCTCGAGGACGCCGCCGGCGGCGCCGCTCGGCGCCACTGCCGCTTCCGCCGCGGCGATGGGCGCCGCGTCCGCGCGCGACGCGGGCGAGACCGGCGGCAGCGCGCGCCGGGCGATGCCGGATTCACGCACGACACGGGCTGCTCCGTCGACGACGTCGAACGCGGACGCGATGCGTGCAGGCGCCGAGGAATTGCGCGACGGCGAGTCGCGAACGATCCCGGTGATCGAGGAGCGGCTTCGTGTCGGCAAGCGCATCGTCGGCCGCCGCCGCATGCGCGTGTACACACGGATGGTCGACGAGCCGGTGCAGGAGAACGTGCGCCTGACCGACGAACGCGTGCAGGTCGAGCATCGCAACGCCGACCGCCCCGCCACCGGCGACGACTATCGCGCCGCGCAGGGCAAGTCGATCGAAGTGACCGAGGGCAGCGAGGAACCCGTCGTCGCGAAGGACGCTCGCGTGGTCGGCGAGGTCGAGATCGGCAAGCGAAAGAGCGAGCACGAGGAGACCGTGCGCAGCACCGTGCGCAGGAGCGACGTCGAGGTACGCGAGCTCGGCGAGACCGACCGCACGGACGACAGGCCGAAGGGCCGACGCAAGCCCGGCGATCCGGGCCCAACGGACGGGACGCGATGAGCCTGCCGGCATTCCCGGCCCGGCAACGGAAAGCGGCCGCTTCGTCGGCCGCTTTCCGCTTCACCGACCGATGCGCGGCGCTGCGCCCCGCGCGAATTTGACAGGCGGGTGCGGGCTCGGCATGCTGGCGCGCAGCCGTTCAGCCGCTGCGGGACAGACCGCTACACCGCGGCGTCGTCGACGCAGCGGGGCACGGCGCCGAAGGTGTATCGCCCCCGTAAACTCTCAGGCAAAAAGGGTACGCGCCACCGCGCGCCGCTTCCGGAGTCCCGACTTGGACAATCCGCCCGATCTCCGCTACACCGCCACGCACGAATGGGTGCGTCGCGAATCCGACGGCACGCTCACCGTCGGCATCACCTTCCACGCACAGGACGCGCTCGGCGAGCTCGTCTACGTCGAGCTGCCCGACGCCGGTCGCGTCGTGAAGCAGGGCGAAGCCTGCGTCGTCGTCGAGTCGACGAAGGCCGCGTCGGACGTCTACGCGCCGGTCGACGGCGAGGTGATCGAGATCAACGACAAGCTCGCCGATGCGCCGGAAACGGTGAACGCCGAGCCCTTCGGCGCCGGCTGGCTGTTCCGCCTGCGCCCGAGCGACCCTTCGCAACTCGACGCGCTGCTCGACGCCGCGCAATACGCCGCGGGGCCCGGCGCCGCCGAGTGAACCGGGCGGCGCGCGATGCGCGCCGCTTCCCGCCGCGACCCCGCTCCCCGATGACGGGATCCTCATCGATGAACGCCCCCGAATCCCTCGGCGCGGCGCTGCGCGCGCTGTGCACCGGTGACGACTTCCCTTCGCGACACATCGGACCGGACCCCGCGCAGCAACAGGCGATGCTCGCGACGCTCGGCTACGCATCGTGCGCCGAGCTCGTGCAGGGGGTGCTGCCCCCGGAAATCCGGCTCGACGCCCCGCTCGCGCTCGATGCGCCGCGCGACGAGGCGAGCGCACTGGCCGAGCTGCGCGCGCTCGCTGCGCGCAACGAGCTCTGGCGCAGCTTCATCGGCGCCGGATACCACGGCACGATCCTTCCCGAAGCGATCCGGCGCAACGTTCTCGAGAACCCCGGCTGGTACACGGCATACACGCCCTACCAGGCGGAGATCTCGCAGGGCCGGCTCGAGGCACTGCTGAACTTCCAGCAGATGGTGATCGACCTCACCGGGCTGCCGATCGCCAACGCATCGCTGCTCGACGAGGCGACGGCGGCCGGCGAGGCGATGGCGATGGCGCGGCGCGCGTCGAGATCGAAGGCGTCACGCTACTTCGTCGAGCGCTCGACCCATCCGCAGGTCGTCGCCGTGCTGCGCACGCGGGCGTCGCGCATGGGCATCGAGCTGCAGGTGGGCGACGCTGCCACGCTGCGCGACGACGTCTCGTACTTCGGCGCCCATCTGCAGACGCCCGACACCTTCGGCCTCGTGCGCGACTTCACCCCGGAGATCGATGCGCTGCACGCCGCCGGCGCCCGCGTCACGGTCGGCTGCGACCCGCTGTCGCTGATGCTGCTGAAGCCGCCCGGCGCGATGGGCGCCGACATCGCGATCGGATCGGCGCAGCGCTTCGGCGTTCCGCTCGGCTACGGCGGGCCCCACGCCGCATTCCTCGCCGCGCGCGAAGACCTGCTGCGCACGATCCCGGGGCGCATCATCGGCGTGTCGCACGACGCGACCGGACGCCCCGCGTTGCGCATGGCGCTGCAGACACGCGAACAGCACATCCGACGCGAGAAGGCGACGAGCAACATCTGCACCGCGCAGGCGCTGCTCGCCAATCTCGCGTCGTTCTATGCAGTCTGGCACGGTGCCGACGGTCTGCGCGCGATCGCCCGGCGCGTGCACGCGCTCACGCGGCTGCTCGCGCAGCTCGCGTCGAACGCTGCGCGCGGCGCGCTCGAGCCGATGCACGACACGTTCTTCGACACGCTCGTCTACGATGTCGACGATGCGGCCGCGGTTCGCGAACGCGCCCGTGCGCAACGCATCAACCTGCGCGAGTACGCGGTCGAGGGCGGACCCGAAGGCCGCTTCGGCGTGAGTCTCGACGAGAAGACGACGCTCGTCGACGTGGCGGACCTCGCCTGGGTGCTCACCGGGCGGCGCAGCGACACCGGCCCGCTCGAGGCGCTCGCCGATGCATGCCCGCTCGACGGCGCCGCGATTCCGCAGGCGCTGCTGCGCGACGACGCCGTGCTCACCCATCCCGTGTTCCAGCACTACCGCGGCGAAGCGGCGTTCGTGCGCTACCTGAAGAAGCTCGAGAACCGCGACCTCTCGCTCGTGCATTCGATGATCCCGCTCGGCTCGTGCACGATGAAGCTGAACGCCGCGGCCGAGATGGCGCCGATCGGCTGGCCCGAGTTCGCCGACCTGCATCCCTTCGTACCGGCCGAGCAGGCGCGCGGCTACCAGGAGATGCTCGCGCAGCTCGCCCGCTGGCTCGGCGAGATCACCGGCTTCGCCGCCGTCTCGTTCCAGCCGAACTCGGGCGCCCAGGGAGAGTACGCCGGCCTGCTCGCCATCCGGCGCTACCACGAGTCGAACGGAGAAGGTGCGCGCGACGTCTGCCTGATTCCCGCGTCCGCGCACGGAACGAACCCCGCGACCGCGCAGATGATGGGCCTGCGCATCGTCGTCGTCGGCTGCGACGCGCAGGGCAACGTCGACATGGACGATCTCGCGCGCCGCATCGACGAGCACCGCGCGTCGATCGCGGCGCTGATGATCACGTACCCGTCGACGCACGGGGTGTTCGAGCCGGCGATCGTCGAGATCTGCCGTCTCGTGCACGAGGCGGGCGGGCAGGTCTACATGGACGGCGCGAACCTGAACGCACAGGCCGGGCTGACGAAGCCCGCACTGGTCGGCGCCGACGTCTGCCACATCAACCTGCACAAGACGTTCTGCATCCCGCACGGCGGCGGCGGCCCGGGCATGGGTCCGATCGCCGTGGCCGCGCATCTCGCGCCGTTCCTGCCCACCGATCCGCTGATCTCGGCCGACCGCGACACCGCGGTGTCGGCCTCGGCCCATGGCAGCGCGCTGATCACGACGATCTCGTGGATGTACATCCGGATGATGGGCGCGAGCGGCATCCGGCGCGCCACCGAGGTCGCGATCCTGTCGGCCAACTACATCGCGCGGCGCCTCGACCCGTATTTTCCGGTGCTCTTTCGCGGTGCCGACGGCCTCGTCGCGCACGAGTGCATCGTCGACCTGCGACCGCTCAAGGCGCGCTACGGCGTCAGCGCCGAGGACGTCGCCAAGCGGCTGATGGATTACGGCTTTCACGCACCGACGGTGTCGTTTCCGGTGGCCGAGACGTTCATGATCGAGCCGACCGAATCGGAGCCGAAGGAAGAACTCGACCGCTTCTGCGACGCGATGATCGCGATCCACGGCGAGCTCGAGCGCATCGGCCGCGGCGAGCTCGACCGCGACGACAATCCGTTGCGCGGGGCACCGCACACCGCCGAGGCGATCGCCGGCGAGTGGACGCACCGCTACTCGCGCGAGGAGGCGGCCTTTCCGCTGCCGTGGGTGCGCGAAGCGAAATTCTGGCCGAGCGTCGCGCGCATCGACAACGCCGCCGGCGACCGGCAGCTCGTCTGCACCTGTCCGCCGATGTCCGACTACGCGGTCGACGAGGATCGAAGATGAGCGGCGATCGCGAAGCATCGGCGGCGAAGCGCACGGCATCCGACGCAACCGGAGCCTCGGGCGAATCGGGTGCGTTGCGCGAGATCGCGCTGCAGCCGCTGCACGAGGCGCACGGCGCGCGCTTCGGGGCCTTCGCCGGCTTCCGCATGCCGATCCAGTACACCGACGGGCTGCGTGCCGAGCACCTGCACACCCGCGCGGCGGCGAGCCTGTTCGACGTCTCGCACATGGGCCAGCTGCGCGTGCGCGCACGGGACGGCCGCCGCGAGACGCTGTACGCGCAGCTCGAGGCGGCGCTGCCGGTCGACTTCGGCGCCTGGCCCCACGCACAGCAGCGCTACTCGCTTCTGCTGAACGACGCCGGCGGCATCGACGACGACCTGATGCTGGTGCATCTCGTCGACGGGGACGACGCCGAAGTGCGCATCGTCGTCAACGCCGGAAATCGCGACACCGATCTCGCGCGGCTGCGCGCACTGTGCCCGGCGCTCGCCATCGACGAGATCGACGCCGCGCTGCTCGCGCTGCAGGGACCCGAGGCCGAGGCGGTGCTCGCGACGCTCGACGCATCGTGCACCGCGATGCGCTTCATGGACGCACGCACGCTCGAGCTCGCCG
>Ga0079224_100004017_pt1 | contig 18821 bp, 13 predicted proteins | sample Stecom2015_FD_80414 | JGI IMG/M metagenome (GOLD analysis project Ga0079224, IMG submission 80414) | Agricultural soil microbial communities from Utah to study Nitrogen management - Steer compost 2015 | ecosystem: Environmental > Terrestrial > Soil > Agricultural land | place: USA: Utah... | reverse complement strand
TCTCTCGAGAGCCGGCGTGAAGCGTGGATGGTGCGCGCCGAAGCGGCGCGCGCGCTCGGCCGCTCGGACGCGCCCGGTGCGCTGGAGGTGCTGGAGCGCGCCGTCTCCGTCGAGCATCCCAAGGTGCGCCGCGCCGTTGCGGCGGCCCTCGGGACGTTCCGCAACGAACGCGCGTTCGCGGCGGTGCGCCGGCTCGCCGAACGCGACGCGAGCTACCTCGTCGAAGCCGAGGCCGCCCGCGCGCTCGGCAAGACGCGCGAGCAAGCCGCGCGCCCCCTGCTCCGAAAGATCCTCGAACGGGACTCCTGGGGCGAGGTGATCCGGATGGGAGCCCTCGATGGCCTCGCGGCGCTCCGCGACGAGCAGGACCTCCCCGTCGTGCTCGAGCACACCCGCTACGGGCACCCCACGCGAGCGCGGCGCTCGGCGATCGCAGCGCTCGCGGAGGTCGGCGAGGGCCGAAAGGTGCGCCGAGAGCTCGAGGCCTTGCTCGAGGATCGGGATCCGCACCTCAGGATCGACGTCATCAACGCCTTGGTGAAGTTCGGCGATCCGCGGTGTCGTCCGGCGCTCCGGCGCACGCTCGAGCGCGAGCTCGACGGGCGGGTCAAGCGACGCATCCGCGAGGCGCTGCGCGAGCTCGGGGATGCGCAGAGCGAGCGCAAGCGGCTCGCCGACGATCTCGAGGCGGTGCGCAACGAGCTCGGCGAGCTCAAGGCGCGCCTCGCGCGCCTCGAAGCCAAGCGCTCCACGGAGGAGCGGCCGCGCGCCGGCACGGCAGAGCGGCACAAGGCCAGCGCTCGGAAGAGCAAGAAGAGGGCAAAGCGATGAGCGAAGGGCTTCGCATCGAACGCAGGGAGTCGGCGGCGATCGTCGTGCTCGATCGCCCCGACCGGCAGAACGCGCTCTCGCGCGATCTCGTCCGCGCGCTGGGCCGCGTGGGAAAGGAGCTCGACGCGGACGACTCGGTGCGCGCGGTGATCCTCACCGGCGCCGGGCAACGCGCGTTCTGCGCGGGAGCCGATCTCAAGGAGCGCCGCGGAATGAGCAACGCCGAGGTCCTCGACATGCTGCGCCTGTACCGCACCGAGCTCGCGTGGATCGGTGCGTTTCGCGCCCCGGTCGTGGCGGCGATCAACGGCATCGCGCTCGGCGGCGGGCTCGAGCTCGCGCTCGCCTGCGACCTGCGCATCGCGGTGGACGGCGCGGTGCTGGGGCTGCCGGAGACGACGCTCGGTATCATCCCCGGGGCGGGCGGCACCCAGCGCTTGCCGCGCATCGTGGGCGCCGCGCGCGCGCGCGAGCTGATTCTGCTCGGGCGGCGCTGGACGGCGCGCGAGGCGTTCTCGATCGGCCTCGTGAACCACGTCGTCCCCGACGCGGAGCGCCTGCTCGACGACACGCTGGCCTTCATTCGACCGATCCTCGACGGCGCGCCGCTCGCCCAGCGCGCCGCCCTCGAGGCGCTGCGCGCGTCCGAGCTCCCGCTCGAGCAGGGCCTCGAGGTCGAGCTCGCCGCCTACGAGCGCTGTTTGAAGAGCGAGGATCGACTGGAAGGCCTGCGCGCGTTCGAAGAGAAGCGCCCTCCCCGTTTCACGGGGCGCTAGCGTTCACTCCTCGCGCACGCGCCGCTTCGGCACCTTGGCAGCGGTCTCGGGCGGTGCCACGGCCACCCTGGGCGCGCCGCCTTTCTTACCTTTGGCCGTCACCTTGCACAGCGCGCGCAGCGGGCGGCGTGAATCGGCGTCTTCTCCGAGCCCCCAGATTCCGACGGCGAGCTCGAGCTCGTCTCCGGGCCCGAGGGGTTTGACGTCGCCCGCGTCCGGCCACGTCCGAGCGAGGACGAGCTCGCCGCTCGGCGAGAGGGTCTTCGCGCGCTCTCCGGTGCGCGTGTCCGCGAAGTGCTCCTCCGTCCCGTCGGCGCGGACCACCCGCCCCGCGAACGCGAGCTCCTGACCCTCGGGGGCGAGCACCGAGCGCTCCGTATCCGCTTCCATGCGCAGGCGCACGGTGACGCGCACCGCGTGCCCTTTGCCAGCACGGACGGCTTCCGCCCGCGGCCTCAAGACGACACCCTCCGTTCGGACGCGCATCCCCTCCGGGTTCACGACGTACCGCACCTCGCGCTCGGGCGGAGGCTCGGGCGCTTGCGGCAGCGGCTCGGGCTCGGCGGAGGGCGCCGTGGTTTCGTCCGCCTCGGGAGCTTCGGGAGCCTCCGCGGGCGCGTCGCTCGCGGGCGCGTCGTTCGCGCTCGCCTCCTCGGCCGAGGCCGTCGAAGGCGCGGCTTCGATCGGCGCCTCGGGCTCGCGCGGCTCTGCCGGCGCGCTCGCGCAGCCCATCACGAAGACGAGGAGCGCGCTCGAAACGCGGTGTCCGAAAACCCAGCTCATGGCGTCGCCCCGTCTCCCCGTGCGTGGCGGAACTCCTGCTCGATCGCGGCACGGAGCTCCGGATTTTCGATCACGTCGACCGCGGTTCGCGCGAGGGCCTTGGCGGCGACGCGCATCGTCTCGAGGCCCCGCGTGCTCCGCGCGCACTCGGCGAACGCGTGCTCGTGACACGTGGTCGTCCCTTCGTCGCAAATGGCGAGGTAGGGATGGATCGACGGCACCGCGTGGCTCACGTCGCCCATATCGGTGGAGCCCGCCCCGGCGCTGGGATCCCGCTCGCGCGGTTTGCGACCGAGCGCCTCGAGCGCGGCGCCGAAACGACGCGCCAAGGCCATGTTGTTGCGCATGCTCTTGTATCCGACCTGGATTTCCATCTGGAGCTCGACCCCGCAGGCGAGCGCCGCGCCGCGCGCGCAGCGCTCCACGATCGCGCTCACCCGCTCGAGCTCCTCGACATCCAGGGCGCGCACCGAGAACTGGCAGGCCGCGCGCTCCGGGATGATGTTCACCGCTTGGCCGCCGTCGGTGACGATGCCGTGGACCCGCACGCCGTCACGCATCGAGACGCGCTGCGCGTCGATCAACCGGAACGTCTCGAGGCACGCCGTGAGCGCGCTCCGACCGTCCCACGGCGCCATGGCGGCGTGCGCCGGAGCCCCGTGAAACGTGAACAGGTAGCGCCGGTTCGCGAGCGCCGGATGCGCGAGGATGTCCCGATCGTACGGGTGGTACATCATCGCCGCTTCCACCCCCTCGAACGCACCCGCTTCGAGTAACCGGATCTTCCCGCCGCCGCCTTCCTCGGCGGGCGTGCCGATCAGGGTGACCGCGCCGGGCAGCGCGTCCGCCACGCGTGAGAGCGCCAAGAACGCGCCGACGGCGCCGGACGCGATCAGGTTGTGCCCACAGGCATGCCCGATTTCCGGCAGCGCGTCGTACTCGGCGAGAATGGCCACGGTCGGCCCCGACCGAGCGCCGATGCGGGCGCGAAACGCCGTCGCGAGCCCGCCGAGCGCCCGCTCGACGCGCAGCCCCTTCTGCTCCAAGAGCTCGGCGATCCAGGCGCTGGCCCGGTGCTCCTCGAACGCGAGCTCCGGGTGCTCGTGAATCCGGCGAGCGAGCGCCTCGAGCTCCGGGGAGAGCTCGTCGACGGCTCGATCGAGGGCATTCCGGTCAACCGCCATCGCCCCGAGCGTATCCCAAGCCTCCGCCATTGGCGAAGTCCTCCGATACACTGCGCGGCGATGCGCTGCCGTCCTCGCCTCATTCCCCGCACGCGCCTGCTCGCCGCGGCCCTCCTGCTCACGGCGTTGCCCGCGTGCCGCTCGCGCGAGACCGCTCGAAATTCCGCGAAAAACGCGCCATCCGCCGCGCCTCGCGCCGTCCTCGCCCCGGCTTCGGCGCGCCCGAGCACCACGGGCGCTCGGGTCACGGCGCCCCCGCGCAAGGTGGAGCACACCGAGCGAGCGATGGGCACGCTGCTCCTCTTCGTCGCCTACACCAGCGCCACGCACGACGAGGCCGCCTTGCGCGCCGCGTTCGCCGCCAGCGTCGCGGAAGTGGCACGCCTCGAGTCGCTCCTCAGCGAGTGGCGTTCGGACAGCGAGGTGGGGCGCGTCAACCAAAACTCCGGGCAGTGGGTCCGCGTCGGCCCCGAGCTCCTCACCGTCCTCGATCGTTCGCTGTGGGCGGGTCGCATCTCCGAGGGCACGTTCGACGTCACGTTCCAGGTGCTGAGCGACATCTGGAAGTTCGGCACCGCCCAAGAGCCCAATCCGCGCGTGCCGAGCCGCGAGGAGATCGAAGCGCGACGCGCGCGCGTCGACTACCGCCGCATCGAGCTCGATCGGGCCGGCAGCCGCGTCCGCATCCCCTCGGGATTTCGGCTGGGGCTCGGCGGCATCGCCAAGGGTTACATCGTCGACGCGGCCGCGCGCGTGCTGCGCCGTCATGGGCTCACCGCCTTCCTCGTTCAGGCCGGCGGCGACCTCTACGGAGCGGGGCGCAAACCGGACGGCTCCCCGTGGGTCAGCGGCATCCAAGACCCACGCGGCAAGCCGGGGTCGTTCTTCGCGACGATCGAGCTCGAGGATCGCGCCTTCAGCACCGCCGGCGACTACGCGCGAGCCTTCCACGTGAACGGCAAGCGCTACCACCACATCATCGACCCGCGCACCGGCTATCCCGCGACGGCGTCGCGCAGTGTCACCGTCTGGGCCCCCGACGCCCTCACCGCGGACGCCATCGACGACGCCGTGTTCATCCTCGGGCCCGAGAAGGGGCTCGCGCTCGCCGAGTCCCTCGACGGCGTCGGGGTCGTCATCGTGGACGCCGAAAATCGCGTCCACGTGAGCCCTCGGCTCCGCGACAAGCTCGAGATTTCTCGGTCGCCGACGGACGCCCTCTGAGCCTCGTCGGGGAAGGCCGCTCCCTCCGGCGTCAGCCCGAATTCCAGGCCGATCCCCGTCGGCAGCGCGGGAATTTCGGACTGAAGCCGGCGCGCGGCCGTGTTAGCGCCCCGAGCATGCGTCGTGTTCCGCGCGTGATCCCGGCCACCGGGCGAGCCCCTTCCCGCGAGAGGAACGAACCCACGCTTCGCTTCGGCAGCGCCGTGCCGTGGCTCGTCCCCGCGTCGCTGGTTGCTGCTCTGGGCTGTGGCGATCAGAAGCCGCCCTCGTCCGCCGAGCACGAGGGCACGAAGACGATCGTCCCGGGGGAGCTCCGGAAAGCCGCCCAAGCGGCCGGCAAGCTCCTCGGTGCGGCCGTCGATGCGGCGCCGCTGCGCGCGGAGCCCCGCTACGCCGAGCTCCTCGCGAGCGAATTCGACTCCGTCACCCCGGAGAACGCCACCAAGTGGGGCCCGCTCGCGCCGACTTCGACGAGCTATCAGTGGGAGGACGCGGACGCGATCGTCGATTTTGCCGCCGCGCACTCGCAGCTCGTCAAGGGCCACACCTTCGTCTGGCACCGGCAATACCCGAGCTGGCTCAACGGCTCGATGAGCGCCGAAGAGCTCCGAGCCGCGATCAAGAGCCACATCGAGACGACGCTCGCGCGCTATCGCGGGAAGGTGCGCGCTTGGGACGTGGTCAACGAAGCCGTCGATATCGAGAGCGCGTCCGGCTACACCGAGAGCCTCTTCTTCCAGAAGCTCGGGCCGAGCTACATCGAAGACGCCTTCCGGTGGGCGCGCGCGGCCGACCCCGACGTGCTCCTCTATTACAACGAGGTCGGCATCGAGCGCCTCGGCCCCAAGAGCGACTTCACCTACGCGCTGATGCGCGATCTCTTGGCGAAGGGCGTTCCAATCGACGGAATCGGCTTTCAGTCTCACATCTCGATCCACCGCTATCCCGCGGAAAGCAACCTGCGCGCCAACATCCGCCGCTTCGCCGAGCTGGGCCTGCGCGTGAACATCAGCGAGCTCGACGCCCGCACGATGCTCCTTCCGGGGAGCACGGAGAGCCGCTGGGAGGCCCAGCGCGTCGCCTTCCAACAGGTCGTCGGCGCGTGCATCCTCGAGCCCGGCTGCGAGTCCGTCACGCTCTGGGGATTCACGGACAAGTACTCCTGGATCAACGACGAGGGCCCGGACGACCCGCTCCTCTTCGATCGCAACTACGAGAAGAAGCCAGCGTACTTCGGCGTGCTCGATGGCCTCGGCGGCCGTTTGCCCACGCTCGGCGAGAACCGCATCGACAATGGCGCCTTCGACGAAGGTCCCCGAGCCTGGATGGCGGCCTCCGGCGAGCTCTCCGTGGCGAAGGCCGACGGCCGCGACGGTCAGGCCGCCTGCGTCAGCGCTCGAACCACGGAACGGGACGCGCTCGCCCAACCGGGCCTCGAGGCTCGGCTCGCGACGAGCGGCCCGCTCGCGTTCTCGAGTCGTGTGCGTCTCCGCAACGGCAGCGCCGCGACCGTGCAGGCCGCCCTGAAAATCCAGGAAGCGGGCGGGACTCCCACGGAGCTCTCGCTCGGCAGCATCGCCGCGTCCGACACCGACTGGGTCGAGCTCGCCGGGTACTTCGGCCTCGGATTCGAGGCCCCACCGACGGCGATCACGCTCGAGCTCTACGGCCCCGCGGCGGGCATCGACCTGTGCGTGGCCGACGTCGCCATTCGCCCGCTCTCCGCGAATCCCGCGCCGTAGGCGCGCAGCGCTCGACGAGCGGGCCGCTTTCGGAACGTCCCCCGCTCGCCGGCCCGATCACGGCACGATGAAGCGCGCGTAACCCAACATGTACGCGGTGATGAGCAGCCCCGCGAGGATGTTGAGCAGGAAGCCGATGCGGATCATCGTCGAGAGGCGGATGTAGCCGCTGCCGAAGACGATGGCGTTCGGCGGAGTGCCCGCGGGGAGCATGAAGTCGCAGGACGCGCCGAGCGCCGAGGCGAACAGCACGGTGACGTTCTGCGGCAACACGTTGAGCACGATGTTGATGGTGGCGGTGTGCGACGCCACGGCCGAGAGCCCGATCGTGCCGAACGCGGCGAGCAGGATTTGGAGCGGGAACGCGAGCGAGCTCAACAGCTTGAGCTGACCGGAGAGCCACGCCGAGAGGCCGCTCGCCTCGATGCCGCCCGCCATGGCGAGGCTCCCCCCGAGCAGAACGAGGCTGCCGTAGGGCATCGAAAAGAGCGCCCGCAGCGAGAGGAGGCGCGTCGTGAGCAGGACGAAGCCGGAGAGGAGCGCGACCCCCGCCTCGTAGTGCTTGCTCTGAAAGCGAAAGCCGAAGAGCTGCTCGAAGCCGGGCGCGACGAGCGGGCGAACGAGATCGCTCGCCATCCACAGCAAGGCCGCACCGAGGAAGACACTGCCCACGGCGCGCTCGCGCGAAGAAGGGGCCCCCAACGCGCGGAGCTCGCGCTCGAGCACGGCGCGCCCGGCGCTGGTGCGAATGCCGTCCCTGCGCCCGTGTACCCAGAGCACGAGCCAAACCAGAGGCAAGAACAGGAGCACGAACGGCATCGCCACGAGCGAGAACTGGAGGAAGCCGAACTCCGTCCCGAGGCGATTCGAGACGAAACCGGCGAAGATCGAGTTCGTGCTCGTGCCGATCTTCGTGCCGATGCCGCCGACGTTGGCGCCATACGCCACGGCCAGCATGAGCGCCGCGCCGAGGTGCACGAGGCGCCGCCCGCCGAGAGCGAGCTCGAGCTCCTTCGCGAGCGCGACCGCGATCGGCACCATCATCACGGCGGTGGCCGTGTTGGAGATCCAGAGCGAGACGAACGCCGTCGCCGCCAGCATGCCGAGCATCAGCCGATGCGGCTCGGCGCCGAGCCGGCTCATGATGGTGAGGGCGATGCGGCGGTGCAGACCGCACTCTTCGATCGCCGCGCCGATGGTCATGCCCCCGAAGAAGAGGAGCACGTAGGCGTCGAGGTAGCGGAGCGCCGTTGCGCCGAGATCGCTCACGTAGCCGCCCCCGTAGACGCCCAGGAGCGGAAAGAGGAGCAACGGAATACAGGCCGTGACCTCGATGGCCACCGCTTCGGTGAGCCAAAAAACCGCCATCATCACGACGACGGCGGCGGCCCACGCCGGACGGGATCCGTAGCCCTCGATCTCGTGGAGCTCCGGGACGAACCAGCCGACGAGCAGCGAAAGCGTGAGGCCCACGAGGAGCCCGACGCGCTGAACCGTGCGCGCGGGGAGCGCGAGCGCGGTCATCCGCGCGAGCGCTCCTTCCCGTGCGAAACCCGGGTTGGCCGTCGCGTTCCACACCGCGGCGAAAGGGCCCGTTTTCGCCCGTGAGAGCTCGTCACGGGGCGAGCTTACAGCGCAGCGCCGCGCTTGGGAACCAATGTAGGATGGGCCACCTGCCAAGCTCGCGAGCGGGCGCAGGACGTGGCCTCTCCATCGAGAAGGAAACGGCACACAAGGGACGGACGCGTCCCACCCTTCGGGCACGATCGCGTCGCGCGACGTCCGGGCAGATGGCACCCAAAGAGCACTCGAGTATGCTGAATCGACCTCCTGTGACGACTTCGAGCACCGCGCTCAAACCCGGCGACATGTTGGGTGGGTATCAACTGCTCCTGCCCATCGGGGCGGGAGGTATGGGCCGCGTCTGGGTGGCCCGTGAACAAGGTGTGTTGGGCCGCACGCGATTCGTCGCGATCAAGACGGCCCTCAGCGAAAACGCTGCGACCGAGGGCTACTGGAAGGTGCTGCTCGACGAGGCGCGCATCGCGTCGATGGTGCAGCACCCGAACGTGTGCGCGATCCACGCGCTCGAGCGTGAGCGCGGCGTCGTCTATCTCGTGATGGACTATTCCGACGGCGGCTCGCTGCGCGAGCTGCTCGACGCGCTGCCCGAGCATCGCCTCGAGTGCCCGATGGCCGCCCGCATCGTCGCGAGCGTGTGCACCGGGCTCCACGCCGCGCACGAGCTGGTGGACGCCGACGGCACGCCGCTCGGCGTCGTCCACCGCGACGTGTCCCCGCAAAACGTCCTCATCTCCTCGAACGGCCAGGTGAAGATCACGGACTTCGGCGTGGCCAAGGCGCGCGGGCAGATCCACGCGCCGACCCAGACGGGCGAGGTCAAGGGCAAGCTTTCGTACATGGCGCCGGAGCAGGTGACCACGAAAGACATCGACCGGCGCGCGGACGTGTTCGCGCTCGGCTGTGTCTTGTACGAGGCTACCGTCGGCGAGCGTCCCTTCCAGGGAGAAGACGCGCTCGCCACGCTCTATCAGCTCCTCGAGCAGCCGCTCCGCCCACCGAGCGAACGACGCGAAGGGTACCCGAACGGGCTCGAGAAGATCGTGCTCACGGCCCTCGCGCGCGCCCCGGAGGAACGCTTCCAGACGACCGAGGAGATGGCGCGCGCCCTCGAGCGCTGGCTCGCCTCGGAAGGCGTCATCGTCACCGACAAGGAAGTGGCCGAGCTCGTCAAGAGCACGCTCGGTGAGCGCATCGAAGATCGCAAGAACAGCATCGACTCGGCGACCACGGCCATCGAGACCGGCGCTCCCGTCGAGGTGCCGCTCGCGCCACAGCCCGAAACCCTCTCGGGCACGTCCGACAACGTCGCGGCCTCCCCGGGTAAGCTCGGCAAGCACCCTCTGCGCTGGGCGGCCGTCGCGGGCGTCGCGGCCGTGTTGAGCCTCGGCGTCGCGCTCGCCGCGCGCGGGGGTAAAGATCCCGGGCCCCCGCCCGCGGGCAGCGTGCTCGCGACCGAGCCCGCGAACCCGCCGCCGGTCGTGGAGACGCCTCCGCCGGTTCCGGAGCGGCTCGTCATCACGCTGCGGGCCGAGCCCGCGCACGCGATTCTCTACCTCGACGACGGTCCGGCGTTGCCGAACCCCTATCAGGCCAGCGTGAGCCGCGACGAACGGCCGCACGTGCTGCGCGCCCGCGCCCCCGGCTACCTGGAGCAGAGCAAGGAGCTTCGCTTCGACCAGAGCAAGGAAGTGCTCGTCGTGTTGCCCAAGGAGGTCGAAGCCGCGCCGAAGCGCCCGCCCACGCGGCCCACGACCGTTCGTACCACCACGCCCCAGCCCGCCGTGACGCCCACCCGTGTTCCGGGCGAGCTCCCCACGGTGACTCGCAAGGCCCCGCGCCCCCTCGACCCCGACAACCCGTTCGACTCCCCATGAGATCCCGCCGTCCTTCCCTTCGGCTCGCTTCGGTATCGCTCGCCCTCTTCGCCCCGATGCTCACCGCCACCGTCGCCGGCGCTCAGCCGTCGACGGATGGAGCGGCGGTCCCTGCCGACGCCAGCGCGACGAGCGCCCCGGCAGCGGGAAAGCCCACCGCCGGGCCAGCAGACTCGAAGCCGAACGCGCCCACCGAGGTGGATCTGAAGGAAGCACGGATCCGCTACGACCGCGGTCTCGAGCTGTACAAGGAAGGTGAGTTCGCCCTCGCGGTGATCGAGTTCGAGCGGGCGTACGCCATCGTTCCGGACTATCGCGTGCTCTACAACATCGGCCAGGTGCGGATTCAGCTCTCCCAGTACGCGCGGGCGCGGCGCGTGCTCGAGCAGTACCTCGCCGACGGCGGCGATCAGATCGCCGAAGAGCGTAAGAAGTCCGTCCGCGCCGATCTCGAGATGCTCGCGATGCGCACCGGAACGCTCGAGATCGAGACCAACGTCGAGGGCGCGGACATCCTCGTCGACGACGTGCTCGTCGGGCGCTCACCCATCACCGAGCCTCTGCTCCTCGACGCGGGGGAGCACCGCGTCCAGGTGCGGAAGGGCGGCTACTCACCGCACCTCGAGCAGCTCTCGCTCGCTGGCCGCGACGCCAAGCGGCTCACGATCGAGCTCGAAAAGCTGCCCGAGGCGACGGTCGCGCCGATCATCGTCGAAAAGCAGGTCATCGCCAGGGACTCGGACCGCAGCACCTGGCTCTGGGCGACCTGGTCCGCGACCGGCGCCTTCGCCGTCGGCGCGGCGATCACCGGTGGCTTCGGGATCAAGGCCGCCGGTGAGCTCGAGGAGCTCCGTTCGTCCAGCACCACACGCAGCGAGCTCGATTCCCAACAGCGCCGCACGCGAACGCTGCTCACGGTCGCCGACGTGCTCGGCGCGGCTGCCGTCGTGTCGGGCGCCGCCGCGCTCTACATCACCCTCTCCGGCTCGGACGAGGAAGCCCCGAGCGAGGGCGCTCCGCCGCCCGCCCGCGTCGGCTTCAAGGTCACGCCGAGCTTCGTCGGCCTCGAGGGCGCGTACTTCTGAGCCGGGACGCTAGGCTCTGAGCCGAGCGAAGCGCCGCGCCGCGAACGCGGCGCCCAGGAGCCCCGCGAACAGCACCGCGAGGGCTCCCGAGCGCTGCCCACCCGCAACGCGGCAGGCGCAGCTCGGATCCTCGCGCGAGCCGCTGCCGCCGATCGGATCGGGATCCGTTGGATCGGGCGGATCGGGCGGATCGGGATCCGGCGGTTCGAGCTCGGGCTCGGCGCCCGCGGCTTCGAAGGCCTTCAGGATGAGATCCCGGAACGGCGCGATCCGCGTGTACACGTTGCGCACGTTGGGCGCCGTACAGCTCATTCCGGCAGCGAGCGAATACACGCCCGTGAGCGCGCCCGTCTCCTCGGAGAACGCGGGTCCGCCGCTGTCGCCGAAGCACGCTCCCTCCGTCAGCACGAACGTGCGCGGCGCGGCCGTTCCCGTCGGGCTTGCGTCGGAAGCGGGACCGACGTCCGAGACGAGCACCCCCGAGCGGCGGCGCCGTTCTCCGAGCGTCCCCTCCTCGGTCATCCCGTAGCCCACGACCAGCATGCGCTCGGCGCGCTCCACGGTCCGCTCGAGCCGGATGGGCGCGATCGGGAGGTCGAGCGCGCGATCGAGCACGACGGCCGCGAAATCGTTGCGACAGATCGTGGGGGCACCGGTGCCGAACACGGCCGCGCCGTACGCGACCGGCTCGCCCTCGTTCGGCACGACGCCGGAGTAGACCTCGATCTTCGCCGGATCCGCGGGAGCGCCGATCTCACCGTTCCCGGGGATGTTCGTGCTGAGCGAGCCGTCGCTCTTGCAGCTGAACGCGCCTCCCGTGTAGTACGCCACACAGTGGAGCGCCGTGAGCACGAGGTTCGGCGCCACCAACGTGCCCGTGCAGGCTTGCTCTCCCGTATCGGGCGGGGACGAACGGAGCATCACGACGGCGTCGTCCCGCTCGTCCGACGGCTCTCCATCCACGATCGCCTGCGCGGACGAGCCTCCGCGCGGGTCCAGCGTCACGACCTCGTTCGTACACCCGAAGAGCAGCGCGGCGCCGAGCGCCGCGCGCGCGCCGTTTGAGCCTAGAAGTCGGAGAAACACGGAAAGTCACCATAGAGCTCGTCACTCTCGGCGTCGTAGCGGAGCACGTCGCTCCGAATCTGCCCCGTGCTGTCGATGCACCAGACGCTGCCCGCGCTCTTGCGGGCTCCGCTCGGCGTGAAGTCGGGCGGCCCGAGCGTGCCATGGAGCCGCACGTCCGGCGGATCGGACCGCGAAATGGCGATCAGGGTTCCGGAGATCCTCTTGGCGCCGACGCCGACGTCCGTGGGTCCGTCGAGCAGCCGCAGCATTCCTTGCGCCAGGTGCGCTCCCGTCAGGGGCCCCGGCACCCGGTCCGCGGCCGCTGCCGCGTAGATCAAGAAGTACGCGGCGTCGTAGTAGTTCTCGAAGCCCTCCGGGTTCATGACGTCGCGATACTTGACCTTGAACTCCGTCAGGTACTCGTCGTACAGCGTCGAATCCTCTGCCGCGGGCGCGTTCATGCCGATCATCCGCCTGCGGATCGTGGGCTCGAGCCCGAGCACGTAGCTCAGGCCGGGTTGATTGTATTGAAAGGGCGACAGGACGTAGAAGGGGCGCGCCTGCTCGCCCTCCTCGTCGGGCCACAGGGCCTCGATTCCCGGCATCATCTCCGCCAAGAACTCGACGAACGCATTGCCGATGATCACGTGCGGCCGGAAATCGACGAGCTCCTGCGTCTCATCGCCGAGATCCGAAGCCCCAGGCGGAATGATCATGGAGAGCCAGTTCCCGTCGTCCTCGTTCTCGGACGGCGACTTGTCCCCGTTGAACCGCAGGGAGTCCTGAATGACCTCGCGCACCTGGTTCAAAAACCGAATGTCGGCCGTCACGAGCGCCACGCGGACCGGCTCGCTCGAGTCGATGGCAGAGGTGGTCTCGAGGTGCTCGATCACTCGGTCGAGCACCGCCGGATAGCTCGCCGCGATCTCGCCTCCGCCCGGGAGGAGGTGCCACATCAACCCGTCGTCGTCGGTGGCGACGAGCTGCCGCTCCGACTCTCCGGGGCTCACGATGAAGACTCCGGCTTCCAAACCCTTGGTGTCGAACGCGTGCTGGAGCTCCTCGGGGTAGAGGCCCCCGATGATCCCGGGCACCCGCAACGCGTCGACCAGGTGCTCCATCCCGCGATCGATCACGCCGATGTCCCCTTCGGTCATCGCTTCACAAACGACACCCACCAGCGGTCGGCGCCCGCCCGCCCCGACTGCCGGCAGCCCGTTCACGGTGGACTTGAACTCGGTGAAGGCGAGATCGTAGTTGAGCAGCTCGACGCCCGTTTGATCGCTGCCGAGCGGCGCGAACGCGCCGAAGACGATCGGGCTCCCGGTGATCAGGTTCTCTCGGAGGGCCTTCGGGTCGAGCGGGACCACGACCGGGCACTCGTCCGTGGTCAGGTCCACGCACGCGCCCTCGATGCACACGCTCGGATCGATGATGGTCTCTTCGCCCAAGCAGTCCTTGTTGCTCGTGCATCCGCCGGAGCCGGAGCTGCCGCCGCCTCCTCCGCTGCCGCCCGTCGGCGCGTTCGTCGCCGTGCACACGCCCGCGACGCACCTGCGGCCCGTGAGCCCGATGGCCGCACAGTCCGCATCGATCTCGCACTGGTCGGCGCTGAGGTCGTAGAGCAGCGAGCAGGCCGTGAACAGCCCGGCCCCCACGATGACCAAGCCTTGGAACGTGTACTTCAAGAAGCGACGCATCGTCAGGATCCAAGCCTATCGATTCGAGCGAAGGGGACCAAGCATCTCGTCTCGAGAAGAACGGCGCCGTTGGGACGAGGCGTAAGCGCGTCCGCCGCGCTCCGGAAAGGTGAGCCTTCCTCTTACAAGAGACCGACTCTCGAGGGTGCGGACCGCGACTCGATGGGGCCTTCGGGGGCTGCCTCGCGGTGGCTCGCGTGCACCAGTGCGGCCCGTCGCAAGCGCCACCGGGCCCGGCAGCCGCCCGATGCTCAGCCCTTTTTGGGCCGCGGCAGGTTGAACTGCTCGAGACGGTTGATCAGCGTGCGCCGGGACATGCCGAGCATCTTCGCGGCGCGCGTTTGGTTGCCGCCGCACGCCTCCAGCGCGCGCACGATGCGGTCGCGCTCGCTCCGCCCGGAGAGGGCGGCCGACGGCACCTCGAGCACGGCGGTGTCGCTGTCGAACTCGTCCGCGTCGCTGAGCTCGCTCTCGGGCTGCTGCGGCTCGAGCAAGATCTCGTGCGCGGTGATCACGTCGTCGTTCGCGAGCAACGCCGCGCGCTCGATGACGTTGCGAAGCTCCCGCACGTTCCCCGGCCACTCGTAGTCGCAGAGCATCTGGACGACCTGCCCGTCGATCCGCGGCTCGCGCTGGCCCGAGCGCGAGCAGAACTCGCGCAAAAAGTGGCGCGCGAGCGGCTCGATCTCCGTGCGCCGCTGGCGGAGCGGCGGAATCCGCACGACCAGCCCGCTGATCCGATAGTAAAGGTCGCCGCGGAAACGCCCGGCTCGCACCTCGCGCGCGAGATCGCGGTTCGTGGCCGTGACGAATCGGACGTCGATACGCCGCGGCTTCGTCGAGCCGACCCGGATCACCGTGCGCTCTTCCAGCACCCGCAAGAGCTTGGCTTGCGTGCCGAGCGGCAGCTCGCCGATCTCGTCGAGGAACACGGTGCCCTTGTCCGTCGCTTCGAGCAGGCCGACCTTGGCCGCGTGCGCGCCGGTGAACGCTCCGCGCTCGTGACCGAAGAGCTCGCTCTCGAGCAGGCTCTCGGGCAACGCGGCGCAGTTGAGCCGCAGGAACGGCCCGGTCGAACGCGGCGACCCGCGGTGCACCGCCTCGGCCATCACCTCTTTCCCGACTCCCGTTTCGCCGAGTATCAAGACGGAGATATCGCTCGACGCGGCACGGCCGACGAGCTCGTACGCCCGGCGCATCTCCGGATCGACGAGGACGGGCGGCAACCCGCCCGCGATCTCCGCGCGGATCCCCGTGAGGCTCGAGCGCCCCTTGCGTTGCAGCACCACGATCACGGCGCCCACGCGGAGGACGTCGCCCGGGCGGAGCCGCTTTCGCTTGTTCGCCTCGAGCCGGCGATGCGCCAACGACCCGGTCTCGTCGCGCGGATCTCCGGTGGACGGCGCGCGGACGAGCGTCGTGCCGTTGGCGCTGCCGAGGTCCTCGATCTCGATGTCGTCGCCGACGTAGAGGCGCGCGTGCCAGCGAGACACGGAGAGATCGTCGAGGCGAATCTGACATTCGCTCGCACGCCCGATGTCCACGATGCTCCCGAACTCCAGCGGAAAGAGCATGTTCTGCTGCCGCATGTACACGGCGAGCTCGAACCGGCCCTCGCGCGGCGGGGGCGGCGGCTGGGTGAGTATTTCCGACATCAGCCTTCACACGGAGCGCACGAGTGCCTGCGTGCACCCCCCGACTGCGAACACATGGAAGCGAAAAGCATCGGAAGGGAGGATACACGATGCGAGCACGGCGTGCCGAGCGGCGCGAAACGCGTGCCCCTCCCCTGTCGACACACGAGCTCACTCACCCACATCGACTCCGGATCGCCGCGGAAACGGCCTCGAAAAGCCTGGCTCGTATCCGCTGTATCAGCTAGATTCGGTCGAGAATGGACAGCAGCGGAGCTAAAGTCGGCTTGCCGCGCGAAGGGCCGCCCGCTAGGCAAGAAGAGCCCTCGGCGTCGCGGCTCCGCGCGGCGGACGTCGCCGACGATGCGCCCCGCGCGATCGCCGGCAAGCGCGTCGGCCGCTACAGCCTGCTGTTTCCGATCGCTTCCGGCGGCATGGCCCAGGTCTGGGCCGGCAAGCCCGAAGGCGGCGGTCTCGCTCGAACCGTCGCCATCAAGCTCGTTCGTCCCGAGTACGCGTCCGACGAAGAATATGCGCGGATGTTCATCGACGAGGCGATGGTGGCCTCGTCGATTCATCACCCGAACGTGTGCGAGATTCACGAGCTCGGTCGGGATGGGGATCTCTTGTTCATGGTGCTCGAGTGGGTCGCCGGCGACTCGCTGAGCGGCCTCGTGCAACGAGGGAGCGAGCTCCGCCCGCTGCCCGACGAAATCGCCGCGCGGATCGTCGCGGACGCCTGCGCCGGCCTGCACGCCGCGCACGAGGCCATCGGTCCCGACGGGCAGCCGCTCGGGATCGTGCATCGCGACGTCTCGCCACCGAACATCCTCGTCTCGGTCCACGGCCACGTGAAGGTGAGCGATTTCGGCATCGCCAAGGCGCGCCACCAGCTCCATTCGCGGACGCGCACCGGCGAGATCAAAGGCAAATTCGCGTACATCCCGCCGGAGCAGATCCTCGGTCGGGGCGTGGATCGGCGCGCGGACGTCTACGCGATGGGCTGCGTGCTCTACGTTGCGACCCTCGGCCTCCGTCCCTTCGGGAGCGGCGCGGGCGCGCTCGGCAAGATCGTCCGCGGCAAGTTCCGGCTCCCGCGTGAGCTCCGCGAGGATTACCCCGAAGGGCTCGAGGCGATCATCGTGAAGGCGCTCGCCGCCGATCCGTCGAAGCGATACCAAACGGCGGACGAGATGCGGCTCGCGCTCGAGCAGTGGCTCGTCACCTCGGGGCACGTCGTCGTTCACGGCGACGTTTCGCGCGTGGTGCGCGAGCGCATGACCCCCGAACGACGCAAGCTCGTCGATGCGATCTTGAGCTCGAGCCGCGCGGTCCCCGAGGCGCTCGCGCAGCAGCTGCTCGCGCTCGCAGCCCAGGAGAAGACGGACACGCCCACGGCAACGAGCGGCCTGGTCGTCCACCCCCCTGGGTTCCGCGAGCGGATGCAAAGCATGGCGCGCGCCTCCGACTCGGATTCGACGCAGCTCGATCCGGCAGCCGCCGCGGCCGTTCCACCCGCGCCCCGCCCCTTCGCCACGGCGCCGACGAGCATCACGATGCCGCCGCCGAAGCCGAACGCGGCTCCTGCTCTTCCGATACGAAACGACACGGCGAGCCCGACGGGCAAGGCGCCACCACCGAAGCCGGAACGCCGCTCCGCGACGCCGCCCGCCCCGTTCGAGCCCGTACCCGTCGCGGTGCCCGTCGTGCGTGCGGTGGAACCCGAGCTCACGACGTGGACCGGGGGGCAGCTCCGCCCGAAGACCGGGCTCTGGGTCGCGCTCGGCGTCGCCGCCGCCGCCGCCGGCATCGTCGGCCTCTACGGCCTCTTCGGCTGAGCCTCGATTTCGGGCTTCCTAGCCGGGGAAGGCCGCTCCCTCCGGCGTCAGCCCGAAATCGAGGCCGCGCCGGGCTTCGAGCTGCTTCGGCCCGAAATGCTCAGGCTTTCTTTTTTCTGTATTCGAACCAGCGGAGCTCCATGGGGGCGCGGCCCATGGGCAAGTCGAACAAGTCGCCGCCGGTCGACCACTGTTCGAACCAACCCGTGGGCGGCCAGTGCTCTTTCGGCAATCGCTCGCGCTCGTACTCGAGGGTGGATTCCTCGCGGACCTTCTCGAGCGGGGTGTTCGTGGCCGCGTGATCGAAGTCGGCGCGGGTGAAGATCGGGCACCAGAACACTTGCGCGAGCTCTCGGGCGACCGCGTCGGGCTTGTAGCCATCGAGCGTGGTGAACGCGCTGAAGAGCAGGATGCCCCCGGGGCGCAGCATCTCGGCGACGCTCGCGAACAGCCGATGCAGGTGAGCGGCATCGCGGAAATGGGACGCGACGACCTCGGCGAGGAAGACGACGTCGTAGTGCTCCTTCGGCACGCCGAGAGCCGGATCGAGCACATCGCCCTCGAACACGCGGACCTCGACTCCGGCCTTCTCCACGTCCTCGCGCAACACCTTGGCGAGCGCCGGCGCGATCTCGACGGCATCGGTGCGAAATCCGGCCTTCGCGAGGGGCAGCGTGTTCCGCCCGGTGCCCGCGCCGACGTCCAGCACGCGGACGGTGCTGGGCTCGCCGAGGGACCGCGCGAGATCCATCACTTTGCAGTCCGGGTGGGCGCCGAAGAGCGGCGGCGTGCGCGTCTTCACCCAGTGCTCGTATTCGTCGCCGATGGTGACGACGTCCAACACGACGCGATACGAGAGCGTCGTCTTCGGGGGCCTGTCGGTCTCGAAGAAGACAGTGAGCCGCGAGTAGGGCGACTGCTCCCACCCCTTCTTCAACCACGTCTCGAGGACGCCGCGCAGGTGGGCCTTCTCCGGCTCGTTGAACACGCGCCCGACCGACCCGAAGATGGTGAGCAGCATCTGCTGATAGTGATCCAGCAGGCTCGGCACCGCGGCGATCCGGAGCTCACCGCGCGCCGCAATCCGGCGCGGCAAACGCCGGATCATCGCCTGTCGCAGCAACGTCGCGTTCGTCTCCCGGGTCGGTTTCTTACCCTTCATCGGCGCGCAAAGTAGCACTCCTCGGGCGAAAAACGGCCAGGAACGCGCCCGCGCGCGCAGGCCCCCGACGCTCGGCCCTTCCCCCGAAGCCCCGGAGCTCAGGCCTGGGACTCTTCGGCGTAGTCGGTGGACTCGGGGATCTCGTCCAGGCCGGCGCCGCCGCGAACCGGGATCGCACGCGCGGCGGCGACCTTCTCGAGGGCGGCCCCGAGGCCCTGTCGATCCGCCACGCGCGGGAGGAAGGCTCGCGTGCCGTCCCAGAGGTCGAGCGCGACGGTGTGCGGCAGATCGAGGATGACGCGGTCGATCTGCGCCCAGCGGTAGCGCTTGAGCTTC
>Ga0079224_100004016_pt1 | contig 18822 bp, 15 predicted proteins | sample Stecom2015_FD_80414 | JGI IMG/M metagenome (GOLD analysis project Ga0079224, IMG submission 80414) | Agricultural soil microbial communities from Utah to study Nitrogen management - Steer compost 2015 | ecosystem: Environmental > Terrestrial > Soil > Agricultural land | place: USA: Utah... | reverse complement strand
GGGCCGTCCGCGCCCTGAACTGTGCCAAATTCGTACACGCCAACCTCGCCCGTATCGACATGCAGCATCGGCCACAGCACCGGCGTGGGGGCGCTCATATCGAACGTGACCTCAACGGTCAGGTTTACGCCCCCACTCACCGGCGCATAGCCTGCCACCGGGCCGGGGCTGCCATCCGAATCGGTGTGGATGACCAGCCAGCCGGGTTCAGCCGCCAGCACCGACTGTGCCGTTACGGTAGGAACCATATCGCCGGCATCCCTGCCATCACCATAAACCACAACCTGATCGGCTACCCGCATGTGCGGAACCGTCCAGATCGGCGTCACGGCAGTCGTACCGCCAGCCCGCACCGGGCCATCCGCGCCCTGAACCGTGCCAAATTCGTACACGCCAGCCTCGCCTGTATCGGCGTGCAGCATGGGGTACAGTATCGCCGTCGGCTCATTCATGTCGAGCGTGATGACAACATCGGTGTTAGTGCCTGCACTGACCGGGGCGTAACCTGCCACCGGCCCCGGCGCGCCATCGACACCCTGATGAATCACCAGCCAGCCATCGGCCTGCGCCACCACGGCTGCGATGCTTACCGTATTGCCGTCACCCAGCAGTTGATCGTGCGCATAGATGATGTCGACATTAAACGACGGGGTAATCACATTACCATCTGCATCCCGCACCGGGCCATCAGCGCCTTCCACCGTGCCAAACTCGTATACGCCCGCCTCACCCGTATCGGCGTGCAGCATGGCGAACAGAGTCGGTGTCGCCTGTGTGGCATCAATCGGCACGCTGATATTGTGGTTCGCGCCAGAATTCAGGGCCGCATAACCGATCACCGGGCCGGGCCGGCCTTCGCCGTTATCAATATGGATGACCACCCAGCCGGGGCCTTCGCTGTAGGCGCTGTCGATGCGCACCGTGCCATCAAGCGATACCTGATCGCTGACGACGACGGACGGAGCATTCTGCGCTCCTGCCGGAACTATCAGCGTCAGCAGCAGCGCGACAAGCAAAACAAAAGCAATCCGAGCCATAATCAACCCTCTCTTTAGATAACCAATAAAATTATCCGGTAGCGGATACATTCATGCATACGCGGACAGGTAAACAATCGGATTGTTTTTGTTACCGGGAAAAGCCCGCGCTGGCCTTCATCGGCGGCTGCGCGAGAACTCACGTCCGGGTGTCGTTTCCGCCAGCGCCGGTTCGTCACGGCGCAGCAGCAGCGCGGGGATGCACGCCAGCCCGCAGACAACCGCCCCTATCAGCCCCAGTTCAGCCAGCACCTCGATGGTGATATGCGCGTAAGTCTCGACAGCCAGCATGGGATCAATGGCTGTACCCCCCAGTGCCTGCGCCGCCAGCACGCTCACCCGGTTGAGCGAAAGCGTGGTCAGTGCTGAAACACTCACCGTCATGCCGATCAGCCGCAGGATAATGACCAGTGCCGAAGCCACACCGCGTTCGCCTTCGCGCGCCGCGTTAATCACCGCCGCGCTGATGGGGGAGAACGTAAGGCCGAGTCCGATGCCGACAAGCGCCATTTCCACAGCGATCACCACGTCAGGGATATACAGATGCCACGTCTGCCACATCGCCACAAAACCGGCACATGCCAGCAGCAGGCCGGCCACCGTCGTGCGACGATAGCCAATGCGATCCGTCAGCCAGCCGCCGGGAACGGCTGCCAGCGCCATCGGAATCGTCAGAGTCGACAGCAGCAGGCCGACCTGGAGCGCGGCTTCGGCCAGCATGGTGACATCTTCCTGACGCATGTTGACCAGAATCGGCACGCTCACCAGGCCGATCACCAGACAGAAACCGACGAACAGGTTCGCCACTGCCCCGGCAGCCAGGTTGCGGCGGCGGAACATGCGCAGGTTGACCAGCGGATCGCGCACGCGCGTTTCGACGAGGATAAATCCCACAAAGCAAACCGCAGCGGCAGCCATCATCAGGCCAAAGTAAGGCGGCAGCGGCGGCAGGTCTTCAAGCCGGCCGGCGCTCATGGCGGCATCGACATTGCCACCCAGACCGATATTGAGGGCCAGCAGCGCACCCACAATCAGCGCCGCGCCGGCAAAATCGAAGCGCCCGGCTGTGCGTAGCTGCGGTGTATCGCGCAGCGCCCGCAGCACCAGCACAATTGCCAGCAGCGTCAGCGGCACGTTCACCCAGAAGATGCCCTGCCAGGGCATAACCTGAACCATCAGCCCGCCGTACAGATGACCCAGCACCCAGCCAAGCGTATCAGTAGCAGCGACCAGCCCCAGCGGGCGCGCGCGGCGTTCCGGCGGAAACAGGTCACCAACCAGCGCCAGACTGACCGGAACCAGCGCCCCGGCCCCCAGCGCCTGCACCACCCGCCCCAGGATAATCACCTGCAAGTTGACATAGGCGATGTCCGGGCGTTCACCGAGGCGGCGGTAGAGGCCGTAGATAAACTGGGTCGGCCACTGGTGGGCCGCAGCAACCAGCACCGAACCGAGCAGGAAAATCACCAGACAGGCCACATAGACGCTGCGACGGCCTACCAGATCGCTCACCCGGCCCATAAACGTCATGCTGACCGTATAAGCCAGCAGGTAGCCGCTGAGTATCCATGCGGCATCGTTCAGGGTAGTTTGCAGCGGCAGTTCCAGTTCGATGATGAGTTCCGGCAAAAAGGCTGAAACGACGGTCAGATCGAGTGAACCGATAAACACCGGCACGCACATGACGGCCAGTACCAGCCAGGGGCTGAATCGGGTTTGCTGAGAATTCATTTACGAGGCATCCGGCGGTGGATCAAGCGCAGGTTCGGCGTTGATGTCATAGACATCCACTGTCCAGGTCGTTGGTTCCGGTTCGGCCTCGGTTGCGGTGTCAGGCTGCACAATCACAAAGCGCACCGGAATAATCAGGCTGCGGTGGATAAAAACATCGACCAGCACCTCACCCGTTGTTTCGACCATATTCGCCAGCAGCGCGGAGATTTCCTCACCTTGCGCCCGGCCCGTCAGGTGATAAACCGGCGTGCCATCTTCAAGGGTAGTCTGGCCTTCGTAGGACAGGTTTATCAGCGAGTTGAGGGCGGTCTGGAACCCGGTGTCTTCCGCGATCAGAGTTTCCGGGTTAAAGCCTTCAGCAAAAGGCGCGTGGAACCATACATTCGCCGTCAGCACAGTATGGCGATACCACTGTTCTTCCCCGCGTGAAAATATCTCGACATCCGCCGGCAGCCCGGCGGCGATCAACCGGACAGTCGCCTGTAAGACATCCGGGGCGACATACTGCGCCATCGCCCGGCGGAAATCGACACTGCCCAGATCGGTTTCGACAAAATACGACGCTCCGCTGCGCTCGACACTCAGCCGAAAAGACTCGGTCTCGCGGATATTCTCTGCCGCATCTGTGACCAGTTCCAGCGGGTCAACCGGTTCTTCAGTCGGCGCACCCGCACAGGCTGCGAGCAGTATCACCATGATTAACATCAGCCAGCGACGCACAACCACCATCCTCGATCAATGCCCGGAGTCGATTATAGCCGTTCCATCAGTTAATACGCAGGGTGAACAGGGCCGGTTGCGCCCGCCCGGTTTCAGGGATGATACGGATCCACTGGCTGGTGGGGCACATAACGGCGAAACTGGGCGCTCTGGATAGCGTCCAGCACAATATTGAAGTTCTCCTCCGGGGGATACAGCGAGTCGATGACGACAGCGTTTTCGTTCCAGGGCTGGTAATACTGGCGCATCCGCAGCACATCATCCCAGCCGACAGGCTTCCAGCCCGGCACATACTGAACGCGCTCCTTCATGCGCCGGCGCCAGACGGCATCATCGGAACAGTGACAGTAGAACGCACAGAATCGCGCCTGATGCCGGACAGCAGTCTCGCTGGCGACCATGCGAAAATGGTCGAGCGGGAAGGTGGCATCCAGAATCGTGCTGATGCCCAGGCCAAGCTGTTCGTCGGCCATATCGAGGATAATATAATAACCATCGCCTGTATTTTCATCAGCCAGATGATGGTCGCGCAGGACCCGCTGCACGCGATCTTTTGAAAATACGGGCAGGCCAAGATGTCGGGCTGTCAGGCGGGCCAGCGTGGTTTTCCCGCTGCCCGGCATTCCTGCAAACAGAATCAGGGTGGTATCCATGTTTTGTCCGCTATGCAGTTTCTACACCCCCTTATCTTACACGACAATGACACGCTGCCGGTTGAAGATTGGTTAAGGTTATCAGGCATTTTTCAGACACACGGCGTCTCACTTGATTTTCATCCACGTCCCGGAATCGCCGCCGGAAAAGCGATAAACAGCGCCGCCGGGTGCGTCGATATAAAACGCGCCGCTGTCCTCAAATTGTATGGTGCGCGAGTCGCGGTTGATGTCCCCAGTCGCCCAGCCCAGCGCGTCCTGCCATGTCCCAACCGGCGCGAGCGTATTAAGAAATGCCCAGCGGAACTCCTCCTGGGGTCGCTGCAGCCCACTCGGCGCATCCGGGTAATCTATAGAACCACCATCCCAGCCGCTGACATAGCTGATGTAGCGGTTGTTGGCATTTTGCAGGCCATAGATGCGGTTGAGTCCGTTGGCGGTAACAAAAATCATCAGGCCGCGCTCGAAGGGCTGATACTTGCCGGCCGCGACCGCACCCAGCGCCACCGGACAGCCGCTGTTGACCGGGGCAAACTCGTTGCCGAAGAACCACGCAACCGCGCAACTTACGGTGATCGGAATCGAGCGCGCGGTTTCCTGCCCGCCTCGGATCGCCGCCAGCCGGTAGACGATCAGGCGGCCCAGATTGCCGGGAATAGTAACCGTGATCTCGCCGGATGGCGGCACGGAGAAAGTCTGTACCACTGCGCCCTGCTGGTTCAACTGGTCGATGCGCGCTGTATCGGCAATGCTCGACCAGCGCAGCGTGACGTTCGCGCCCGGCACAGGGCTGGTCTCGCTGGCCGTGAAATCGAGAATCTGGGGGGTATCCGGCGTCGGCGTCACGGTGGGCGTATCGGTAGCGGTGGGTGATGGCGTCACCGTGTTCGTCGGTGTCACGGTGCTGGTTGGCGTCAGCGATGAGGTGACAGTCAGTGACGGCGTATAGGTCGGGGTGATAGTTGGCGTGTCGGTAGGTGTCGGCGTGGGTGTGTCTGTTGGAAATGGCGTTATCGTCGGCGTGTCGCTGGGCGTAAGTGTGGGTAAAGAGGCCAGCGTTGGCAGTTCGATCACCTGCGGCTCCGGCTGGCAGGCAGCAGTCAGCAACAAAGCCGCTATAATAAACAGGATAGACCACAGGCGAGTATTCATCACAGCCTCAACCAGCGGACATGCTGATGGTTAGAATCTCATTTGTTGTAGTAATCATACTCATAATGTTGACAGGATGCCAAACGACCCTCGTGGTCAGCCCGCCGCAGGTGGATGCCCTATCCACTTCTCCGCCGCCAACGCCGGGCGATCTGCCGCCGACCCCGGCAGCCCGCAGCATCCCTACCCGCGAAATAACCGCCGCACCGGCAGCCACCGTGCCGCTGACCGAAACGCCCCTAATTCAGCCGGACGCCGAGGCGCTGCCCCGTTCCTCGCCGGCAACCAGCCTCCCGCCGGATGTGATCCTGGTTGGCACGTCCGTGGAAGGCCGCGATATTGTTGCCCGGCGCATCGGCAGCGGCTCGCGCGTGCTGCTGCTGGTCGGCGGGATTCACGGCGGCTGGGAAGATAATACCGTCACGCTCATTCACGAGCTGATGGTGCACTTCGAAGCCAACCCCGCCGACATCCTGCCCGGCATGGCGCTGATGTTCGTGCCTGTCGCCAACCCTGATGGCATCCCGCACGGGCGCACGGAGGCGGGGCGCTTCAATGCCAACGGCGTCGATCTCAACCGTAACTGGGGCTGCGAATGGTCGGCAGATGCCCGTTGGCGCGATCAGGCGGTGAATGCCGGTGATGAACCCTTTTCGGAACCGGAAACGCGCGCACTGTCGGCGTTTATCCAGAATTTGCAGCCCGTAACGGTACTGTTCTATCACAGCGCGGCAGGCGGCGTGTATGCCGGGAACTGCGAAGGCGATCACGGTTCGGCGTTGATGTCGCAGATTCTGGGGCAGGCGACCGGCTACAGCTATGGGCAGGCCTTCAGCGCCTACCGCGTAACCGGTACAGCAGCTTCGTGGGTGGATGGACTGGGCATCCCATCCGCCGATGTAGAATTACTAAGCTGGTACGACAGCGAATTCGAGCGCAATCTGGCCGGGATCATGGCGCTTCAGGAATGGCTGGCGGGGTGACTGCGAAATACGAACATATTCAGGGCAGAATATGTGTTCACGCTGGCCGGTGGATTAGCTGTGCTTACGGGGGCGCAGCAGCCTCGCCACGCCCCATGTGCAGTCGATTCTAGCGGAAAATATTCGTCGTTGCGCCGTGATTGGCCTGCGCGACCAGCCGGGCATATTTCGCCAGCACGCCGCTGGTGTAATGGGGCGCAGGAGCCTGCCACACAGCGCGGCGCGCGGCCAGTTCCTCATCACTGAGTTCCACATCGATGCTGCGCTGCTCGATGTCTACGACGATGATGTCCCCTTCCTGAATCAGAGCAAGCGGGCCGCCGATCATGGCTTCCGGCGCGATATGGCCGATGCACAGGCCGCGTGTGCCGCCGGAAAAACGCCCGTCGGTAATCAGCATCACATCCTGACCGAGACCCTGCCCCACGATAGCGGCGGTGGTTTGCAGCATCTCGCGCATACCGGGGCCGCCCACCGGCCCCTCATAGCGGATCACCACCACATCGCCGGCGTTGATCTGCTGCGCCTGCACGGCTGCAAAAGCGTCCTCCTCCCGGTCAAAGACACGCGCCGGGCCGCGATGATAGGTCGGCTCTGTGCCCTTGAGTTTGACCACCGCGCCATCCGGGGCCAGATTGCCCTTGAGGATCACCAGCCCGCCGCTGGCCTTGATTGGGTCTGACAGGGGACGGATGACTTTCTGGCCGGGAGTTTCCCGCGCCTGGGCGGCTTCTTCGGCCAGAGTGCGCCCGGTCACTGTGAGCGTGCTGCCATCGAGATAGCCGCCTTCGAGCATCCGCTGCGCCAGCAGAGGCACGCCGCCGGCGCGGTACATATCGGCTGCTACGTACTGGCCGGTCGGTCGCAGGTCGGCAATGATGGGCGTGCGGCTGCTGATCGCTTCGATGTCATCAATGCTGAAGTCGATGCCGGCTTCGCGCGCGAATGCCAGCGTGTGCAGTACCGCATTCGTGCTGCCCGCCGTCGCGGCAGCGGCAGCTATCGCGTTTTCCAGCGCAGCGCGGGTGATGAGTTGATCGGGCCGGATGTTTTCGTCGATCAGCCGCAGCAGCATTTGCCCAGCCTGGTAGGCGATGTCATCCTTCTTCGGGTCTTCGGCGGGGACATCACCAAAGCCCATCGGGCAGATACCGATGATCTGCGCGATATTCGCCATCGTGTTGGCCGTGAACTGGCCGCTGCAGGCCCCCGGCCCCGGACAGGCGACATTCTCAATCGCCTTGAGTTCTTCGGCAGAAAGCTTGCCCGAACTATAGGAACCGATAGCTTCGTATACGGTCACGAGGTCGATATCCTTGCCCTGATAATTACCGGGCATGATCGTCCCGCCGTAAAGCATCAGCGAGGGGATATTCAGGCGGATGAGCGCCATGATCGTGCCGGGAATGGTTTTATCGCAGGCAGCCAGCGCGATCACACCATCAAAGTAGTTGGCGCGGGTGACCAGTTCGATAGAATCGGCGATCATCTCGCGGCTGATGAGCGAGGCTTTCATGCCCTCCGTGCCCATCGTGATGCCGTCATTGATGCTGACCGTGTTAAATTCCAGCGGTGTACCCCCGGCGGCGCGAATACCCTCTTTGACCCTGGCCGACAAGCGGCGCAGATGGAAGTTGCACGGGCCAACTTCGGTCCAGGTATTGGCAATCGCAATCAGCGGTTTCGCCAGATCATCATCGGTCAGGCCGATAGCCTTGAGCATGGCGCGGGCCCCGGCGCGGTCTGTGCCTTCGACCAATGTGCGACTGCGAACGTTCAGTGCACTCTGCACCCGGTCGAGGATTTCGGGTGAGTCTGCCATCGTAATGTCCTTTTCCCTGCATAAAACGTACATCTGGAACCGGCGTTATTGTAGCGCAAAATCTGCCATTGTCGGCAATAGTCAGTAAGTCCAAAGTCTTCTATTTCAGATAGAGTCACAGATGTAAGCTGTCATGCTGGAATGTTTGAAAATGCAAACGGGATTTGTCCGCTGACACGCGCTATGCTCTTCTGTACGGAAAAACACTTCAGTCAGCAGTTTGCTGAGAATGGCAGGTAGGACTATGCGTTTAGCGGCAGTTTGCATCGCCTTTATCATACTGCTGGTGTTTCACATACCGGGACAGGCACAGGATGAGGCGCTCGCCATGGAGATTATCGCCCGCGTGAATGCGTGGCGCATCCGCGAAGGCGTGTGGCCGCTGAAACCCAACGATACGCTGAAGAATATGGCGCTTCAGCAGGCCCAATACATCGCCTCGCTACCTGCGCTTCCTGATGATCTGCATGTTGACGGCAGGGGTCTGCGTCCGCGCGAACGGGCACTGCTTACGCCGTTCAACTGGCCTTACTACGAACTGCCCGGACAGATTGCCATAGGCGAGAACGCGGCACTTGGCACACCGGACTACGCGCTGGAATTCTGGCAGGAGTCGGCGCTTCATGCGCGTACAGCTCTGAACCCGGCCTACCGCGAAGTGGGGGTTGCGGCGCTGCCCTACCGGAACACGATCCTCTTTATCGTGGTGTTTGGGGCGCGCCCCGATGTCCTGCCGGCGCTGGTCGATCCCCGCGATGGGCGCACGATCTATCTCACTAACGAACGTTTCGAGTATGCCCGCTTTCATGATTCGATGCAGGTCGCTACCAAAATTCAGGTGTTCGACAGTGTTGGCCGTCCGATCTATGACGAGCCAATCGACTGGACACAGCGAATATCCGTACCGGTAGAGGCCGGCGATGCGGTCTACATTCTGTCGTCGGATGGCGAACACAGCGTTATCAGCCCGGTTGATCTGAGCCGTGATCGTGCCATCCTGCCGGTTGCAACGGTCCCGACTGAAGCGCCTGTCGTGACAACTGAAGCCGCGCCCGAAATCGCCGCGACTCCGACCACTGCGCCCGTCATCCAGCCGACAATGACCCCCGTAGTAGTTGCTACTGATCTTGTCCCGCAACCTGACGAGCAGCCTGACTTGCTGATTCTGTACTCAAATGACACGCTGGATGTGCTTAATGTGTCCGGTGCGACAGCGGACTGGCGCACGCTGGCATTTCACGGGACGATTGATTTTCCGTTTACCCACTTTACCCGTGTGACGCAATTTCCGCTGGAGGCGCTGCCGAACCGGCACTGTCTGCAAATCCGGTCACAGACAATCAGCGGGGATGTGGTCAAACAGGAAAACTGTTCATGGGTGCGCAGCCTGATTACCGTCAGCCCGGATCGGTTGTTCTGGGCGCAGGGGCCGTTTGAGGTCCAGCATAATGGCCTGACGATTACCACCTGCGAGCCGGGTGCGGGCGTCTGCGTAGTCGATTTACCCTAACTGCGCCCTCTCCGAAAAGCGCGCTGGCAAGGTATACTGGAACAGGTATTCGAGTGACCCGAAGGAGCGAGAAAATCATGGCACAGAGTCTGCCCCCGCGCAGCGCAGTCCCCCAGGAGCAAACCTGGAATGCCGAAAGTGTGTATGAATCGCCTGCCGCATGGGAAACCGAACGGCAGGCCCTTGAACATGATCTGACCAGCCTCAGCCAGTACCCCGGCACACTCAGCAGCGGCCCCGCAGCACTGGCGGACTGGCTGGATACCGCCGAGCAGCTAGGCCGCCGGATGGAAAAGCTGTATTTTTATGCAGCCATGTCGCAGGCAGTGGAAACCACCAACACCAAAGCGACGGCTATGGTCGGGCAGGCAGGCAGCCTGTACAGCAAGTTCGCCGCTGCGGTCTCTTTTGCCGAGCCAGAAATGCTGGCGATTGGCGAGGCCACGCTGCTGCAATGGGTGCAGGATGAACCCCGGCTGGCAATCTACGAGCATTACGTCCGCAACCTGTTCCGGCAGCAGGCACACGTGCGTTCTGCCGAAGTCGAGGAAGTGCTGGCGCTGGCAAGCGATCCCTTTCAGGCCATTACCAACACCGAGCAGATGCTCACCAGCGCCGACCTGAAGTTCAAACCGGCGACCAACAGCCAGGGCGAGGAGGTCGAGGTCGCACAGGGGACGATTGATACCATCCTGCACGGCGCAGACCGTGAAGCACGGCGCACCGCCTGGGAGAACTATGCCGACGGTTATCTGTCGATGAAGAACACGCTGGCGAGCAACTACAGCGCGGCGGTCAAACGCGATGTCTTTTATGCGCGCGCCCGGCGCTACTCATCATCGCTCGAAGCGGCGCTGTTTCCCAATAATATCCCGCCGGAAGTCTTCCACAGCCTGATCGACACCTACAGGAAGCATATCCCCACCTGGCACCGATACTGGGCGGTGCGGCGGCGGGCGCTCGGTGTCGAAACGCTGCACCCTTACGACATCTGGGCGCCTATCACGTCGGCCAAGCCGCATATTAGCTTCGAGCAGGCCGTGGACTGGATCAGCGAGGGGATGGCCCCGCTGGGCGACGAGTATGTGAATGTGCTGCGCAGAGGCTGCCTCGAACAGCGGTGGGTGGATCGGGCGCTGAATCAGGGCAAGACACAGGGCGCATTCTCTTACGGCGCGTATGATACCCACCCTTTCATCCTGATGAGCCATGACGATTCACTGGCCGCCCTCAGTACGCTAGCGCACGAACTCGGCCACTCGATGCACAGCTACCTGACGCGCACGAACCAGCCGTTCATCTATTCCGAATATTCAATGTTTGCCGCTGAAGTCGCCTCGAATTTTAATCAGGCGATGGTGCGCGACTACCTGTTCCGCACGCAGGACGACCCACAGTTTCAGATCGCCGTGATTGAAGAGGCGATGGATAATATCCACCGCTACTTCTTTATCATGCCAACTCTGGCCCGCTTTGAACTGGAAGCGCACGAACGCGCCGAAAAGGGTCAGGCGCTGACAGCCGACGACCTCAACGAATTGATGGCCGACCTGTTCAGCGAGGGCTACGGCAGCGAAATGCATGTGGACCGGGATCGCGTGGGCATCACCTGGGCGCAGTTCGGGCATCTGTACATGAATTTTTACGTATTCCAGTACGCCACCGGCATTTCGGCGGCGCACGCCCTGTCGCGGCGCATCCTCGATGGCACACCCGGCGCGGCGGCGGATTACCTCGACTTCCTCAAGGCGGGCGGGTCGCGCTACCCGGTGGACGCGCTCCGGCAAGCCGGGGTTGATATGTCCACGCCGGCAGCGGTCGAAACCACCTTTGGCATTCTGGCGGACTACGTGGATCGGCTGGATCGGCTGACGAGGTAGTAGCTGGACGGCGGTATTAATTGCTCGCCGGGGGTTCAAAGCCGGCGGCTATTTTGCAGACAAGCCCACTTCGAGTGGGCTGTTTTTATTCAAGCGCGGGGACACAAAATCCACAGGAAATCGGGGCTAGACCCAGCGGTTGATCGTTTCGAGGATTTCGTTGGGCAGGGAGGGTTTGTACAGCACACCATCTGCGCCGATCTGGCGGATGTACTGCGGGTTGCGCACCTTCGCCCCGGCGCTGTGCATCACCACAGGAATATGACATACTGCCGGGTCGTTTTTGATCTTCATGCACACGTCACCCCCGGTCAGGCCCGGCATCATATCATCCAGAATCACAATATCAGGATAATGTGTGTAGATCATGTTCAGGCCATCTGTCCCGTTGGTCGCCACCAGCGTATGGTAGCCGGCCCGCTTCAGAATAATCTGGATGATCTGGAGGAACCCTTCTTCATCGTCGATGATGAGTACAGTGCGCATCGCTCTGCCCTTGTGAATGGGAAAACACGTAAAACCACCCGTACTGGTATTGTAAGGGCGTTCCGGCGCTGAACCTGTTAACGTTGTGCAGCCTGAGGAATTTTTACATTTTTAGGGAGCAGGAATCCGGCAGCAGCGTATCCAGCAGGACCAGAGTGCGCCTGCTGTCGATAACCAGGACAGTATGCGTTTGTGCGCCTTTAATCCGCCAGGTTCAGGTCAGAAACGAACTCACGCGGTCGGTAAATTCCTGAGTCGAAATCGCCCCCTCAATATAAATATCGGGGGTGTGTTCGCCCTGCTTTAGCGCGGCATAAACGGCATTCTCGACCCGATCAGCAGCTTCCGGGCGCTGCCAGTGATGCCGCAGCAGCATGGCGACGCTCAGGATAGCGGCTGTCGGGTTGGCGATGCCCTTTCCGGCAATATCCGGCGCAGAACCATGTACCGGTTCGGCAATCCCGATGCCGTCGCCCAGACTGAGCGATGGGGCCAGCCCCAGCCCTCCGCCCCAGGCCGCGGCCATATCCGATAGAATATCGCCGTACAGGTTGGGGGTCAGCACCACATCGAAACGTGTCGGGTCCTTGACCATCCAGTAGGCTGCCGTATCGACCAGCAGTTCGTCGGTGATAATGTCGGCGTAATCTCTGGCGACTTCCAGCGCCACCCGGCGGAACAACCCATCAGACTGCGGCAGCACGTTGGCCTTGTGGACAATCGTGACCTTTTCGCGGCCGCTGCGCACCGCCAGTTCATAGGCCGCCCGCGAGACTCGTTCGGTTGCCACGCGGGTGATGACCTTCTGCGCCACACCCGTGCGGCCTTCGTCGCTGGTCGATTCGTGGCCGATGTACAGGTCTTCGGTGTTTTCGCGCACGATGATGAGATCGACGCCTTCGCGCGCTGTCGGCACCGGCAGGTAGCGTGTAGGCCGTAGGTTGGCGAAGGCCTGCAACTCCCGGCGCAGACGGACAACAGGCGAATAGTAATTTTCTACCGGGTACGATGGTGATGAGACCGCGCCGAACAGCACCGCTGAACACCGCGCCGCGAGCTGTATGGTTGAATCCGGCAGCGGTGTGCCGTGCTGCTGAAAGTAATGCCAACCTGCCGGGGCGTGGTGGATGGTAATGTCAGGTGCGACCACACGCAAAATCTGTACAGCGGCGGGCACAACCTCATGGCCGATGCCGTCGCCTTCGATGACGCACAGTTCCATGCTCTACTCCTTACGGGCGCACCGGTCTGTCGTCCAGGCCGGCACAATTTGCACTTACGATAAGTCACGCCCTAATGGGCAAATCTAATTAGAACCAACAAATCACTTTTCCTAATAATGACCCCAGAATATAGCTGTGTGCGCCCATATTTGTCGCAGAGGCGAACTTAATTAAGTATCCCACCAATCCGGCAGATTTTCGACACCAAGGCTGTTTTCCATAAAGATGGCCTGGCTGTCGAAGCGGGGTTCATCGCCGGCTTCGGCCCGACGATAATACCCGTCCGGCTGTAACTCCCACACATTCTGATTGTCCAGCAGGTTGGTTGCCAGAATCCGCAGGACACTTTGCTGAATACGGGGATCGATGACCGGAAAATTGACTTCGACACGGTTGTAGAGATTGCGGCGCATCAGGTCGGCACTGCCCAGATACACCCGCTGATCCGGCGGCGCATTGCGAAAATAATAGATGCGGCTGTGTTCCAGATAGCGCCCGACGATGCTGCGCACGCGAATATTCTCGCTGATACCGGGCAGGCCGGGTTTCAGGCAGCACAGGCCGCGCACAATCAGGTCGATCTTTACCCCGGCCTGCGATGCCTGATACAGTTTCTGAATCACCACGTCCTCTTCAAGCTGGTTCATCTTGAAGATGAGGCGCGCGGGATGGCCGGCACGCGCTGCCGCGATTTCGTTATCGATCAACCGGATCATCTGCTTGTGCATATATTCCGGCGCAACCAGCAGGCGGCGGTAGGCCACCCCCGGCGCATAGCCTGTCAACCGGTTAAACAGGTTCAGCGTATCAGTGCCAAGTTCCGGGTTGCAGGTAAACAGGCCGATGTCGGTGTAGATACGGGCTGTCACGGCGTTGTAATTGCCCGTCCCCAGATGCACGTAGCGGCGCACGCCAGCCGCCTCCCGCCTGACCACCAGCACTACTTTCGCATGGGTTTTGACCGGCAGTTCCTCGACCCCGTAGGTGACATGCACGCCCTGACGCTCCAGCATTCGCGCCCATTCAATATTGTTCTCCTCATCAAAGCGGGCCTTCAGTTCGACCAGCACAGCCACCTGCTTGTCATTTTCGCGGGCTTCGGCCAGTGCCTGCACAATTGGGGAATTTTTGCCCACGCGGTACAGCGTTGCCTTGATCGCCAGCACGTCAGGATCGCGGGCGGCAGCGCGGAAGAACTCCTCGACGGGCGTAAAGGAATCGTAGGGGTGATGGAGCAGAATATCTGACTGGCGAATCGCCGCAAAGATGTCCTGATGCGACAGCGGTTCCGGCACGCGCGGGACATAAGGCGGATATTTATGTTCTGGCCGGTTGAGATTCGCCAGTTCAAACAGGGCCGTCGCACCCAGCGGCCCATCCACCCGGTAAATATCATACTCCGGGTCAACCTGAAGCTCCTGCGCCAGCCGGTTCAGGGTGCGCTGGCTGATCGTGGGGGTCACACTCAGGCGCACGACATTGCCAAATTCGCGCTCGCGCAGGGATTCTTCGATCAGCGCGCTCATATCGAGCAGGCGATCTTCCTGCTCGTGCTCAAAGTCGATGTCCGCGTTTCGCGTCACCCGAAACAGGTGATATTCGACCACGTCCATGCCTGGAAACAGCGATTCCAGGTTGTCAGCGATCACATCTTCGAGCCAGAGGAAGGTTTCTGTTTCGCTGGGGGTGCGGTCGTAGCGGCGCAGCAGAGCATTGAGATCGACCAGCCGGGGCAGAACATCCGGTATCTTGAGCCGCACAAATTCGAGCGTGCTGGCTCCGTTGGGGCGGCGCAGCCAGATCGCCAGGTTCAGACTCAGGTTGGAAATAAACGGGAACGGGCGGGCGTGATCGACAGCCAGCGGGGTAAGCACCGGGAAAACTTCTTCCTGAAAATAGGCCCGCACAGCAGCGCGTTCCTCGGCATTCAGTCGATTCATGGTGCTGACGCAGATACCGGCGTCACACAAGGCGTCCAGCACCTCGCGCATGGTCGCGCGATGCTGATCGACCAGTTCGATCACGCGGCGGCGAATTTCCAGCAGAAGCTGGCGCGGTTGGTAGCCATCTGGCCGGCTGGTCGCCAGTCCCAGACGCATTTTGTTATGCCATGATGCGACCCGCACCATGTAGAATTCGTCCAGGTTAGTGCTGAATATCGCCAAGAACTTAACACGTTCCAGCAGCGGCAGGCTGGTATCCTGAGCCAGCGCCAGTACCCGGCGGTTGAACTCAATCCAGCTCAGCTCACGGCTCATATAGGTTTCGGGCGTTAGTTCGGGCAGGGTGTCCTGGCTGAATGTTTCTGTCATGAGGTGTACCCGTTGCTCGCACGGCTTCTGATATTATCCACTTCGTCTGCAAAGCACAACCCGGCGATAAACTATTATAACTTTATCAGAATTTGGCTTGGTATCTGGACTTTGGCCGGAAATGTGCGGTATGATAGCGGGTGGTTCAATCGTTAAATGCGGCAAAATTGGTCAAGTTGAGGTGGTCACATGCCCGTTTATACCTATCGCCGTGATGATGGCACAACCTTTGAGTATCGTCAGAAATTCCTTGACGAACCCCTAGAGGTATGTCCCACAACGGGGCAGAAGGTCGTGCGAGTTGTCCAGGCTCCGGGTATCATTTTCAAGGGGTCCGGCTTCTATGTAAACGACAGCAAATCAGCCTCAAATGGCAACCTCAGCAACTCCCGGAACTCCGGCGAAACCAAGGCGGAGTCTAAAACGACTGAACCCAAGACTGAAACCCAAAAAGTGGAAAGCGCAGCAGACTGAGCCAGCGTGCCCGGTCATGGCTGGATTGATGTGCGCTCACCAATGGGACTGGTGAGCGTTTTTGCTGCTCTATAGCTGGAAATTACCGGTTACGCGGACGATCTTCTGTTCGTAATTCACCACGTATTCCATCAGGCGGTCATGAAGCTGTTCCCATGCGTGACTGTCCAGAATATCCCGCATTGAGTCCAGGTCTTTGGCGATCCCTTCAGTCATGATCTGAGGGGTATCGCCCCGGCTGTAGGTCGTCACCCACGCCCCGGAGTGTTTGAGGCCGAGGCTGGTCGTACCTGGAATCCATTCACGTACCAGAAACTCAAAATATTCTTGATCACGCCCAGGGCGGATATCCCAGTTCATGATCAACTTGACATTCACAGAATATACCCTCGCAATCTTCTTATTCCAGACCGAGCCGGGGGCGCAGTACAACCACCTGCGGCTGTTCCGGCAGCATCCCGGCGCTGACACGCAGGACATCTTCTTCCTGCACTTTGCTGACGCCCATCGCCTTGAGGAAGCGATCCACCGGGTCAAGTTTCAGCTTTAACCCCGGCAGGGCATAATGCATCGGGACAATGAAATGCGGCTCGATCAGCGCAATCACGTCCGCTGCCTGGCTGGCGCGCAGGGAATTGCCCCCGCCTACTGGAATCAGCAGCACGTTGACTTCGCCCAGCGCCTCAACCGTGGATTGATCCGGCACGTGCGCCAGATCGCCCAGATGCAGCACCGTCAGCGTATCGAATTGGAACAGGTAAGCGACATTCCAGCGGGCTGTATCCTCGGATACGTAATGCATGGGGATACCGGAGATAAACACCCCGCCGACCTCGTATTCGCCGGGACCAGACACCACAAGCTCAGTGCCTTTCACCGCCTCGACATGATTATGGCCCGGCTCATCGTGACTGACACTGACAACATCGCCTTTCAGCTTCGGCACGGGCAGGCCAATCTCGTCGTTGAACGGGTCGGTCACGACAGCAATGCGCCCGCGTTCCGTGATGCGGAAACAACTATGTCCATACCAGGTAATATCCAACAGCGATTTCCTTTTGACAATCTGTTCGCTATTATCCCCCCATTATAGCGGATTGGCCCATAGCAGAAAAGCGTCATCATGCGAATTGTGGATCGTTTCGAGACCGGCCTCGATCCTTACTGGCGGGTCACCGCAATTGGCCGTGCCAGTGTGACGGCTGGGTCCGGCGCGCTGCGGCTGACAGCCGGCCCGGCCCATGTCTACAGCGATGCCCAGATCAGCGATTATGGCATGTCCGATTTCCGGTGGCGGCCCCCCGTTCGCCTGACGGTGACGGCCTGTGCCACGCCCGGCGCCGATCAACTGCGAGGCACGGCGGGCTTTGGTTTCTGGAATCAGCCCTTTATGCCGGGGCAGGTGCGGCTGCGGCTGCCACAGGCCATCTGGTTTTTTTTCTCTGCTCCACCGTCCAATATGCAGCTTGCGCAGGGTGTACCCGGTCCGGGCTGGAAGGCGTCAACCATAAGCGCCAACCGCTGGCAGTTCCTGGCGCTGGCCCCGGCGGCGCTGCCCGGCTTCCTGTTGATGCGCGTGCCGGCGCTGTACCGCTTATTCTGGCCCATCGGCCAGCGAGCCATCGGAGTCAGTGAACACTTGCTCGACAGCGCCCTGCTGGCGGAGTCTCACACCTATATGCTCGACTGGCACGCTGATGGGGCCACCTTTTCAATCGATGGAGAGGCTGTTCATCATGCGCCCGTCGCGCCGGGTGGGCCGCTTGGCTTCGTCGCCTGGGTGGATAATCAGTACGCAGTGGTCACGCCGCAGGGCCAGTTTGGGGCGGGGATCGTGCCGCTGGAACAGCCGCAGACGCTGCGGCTGGATTATATCAGTATCGAAACATCAGAGAATCTCGAATAAGCGCCGGACACGCTGGTCATAGGTGTGCTGCGTGTAGACGTGTTCGCGGGCGCGGCGGGCGATGGCTTCGCGTTCGGCATCGTGTCGCAGATAGTAGGCGACTTTTTCGCGCAGGTCAGCCTCGTCCGTATAGGTGACAATGGTTTCGCCCGGCGTGAACCACTTGCGAATGCCGGGCAGGTCCTGGGCCAGTTGCAGCACACCAGTCCCCGCCGCCTCGAACAGCCGCATATTGCCGCCGTAAAGCATGAAGTTGCCGTGCGCGTTGATGGTCAGTTTGGCTGCGGACAGCACCCGCAGCATGGTTTCGCCCAACGCCGCGGCGCGCCGGTAGGGTCGCAGTTCGGCAGGCACTTCATGAACACTCCAGATACCGAGATCGAACCCGGTCAGCGCGGCCAGCGCCCGGACGCGCCGGCTGTAGAGATGCGCCGGAACCAGCGTGCCGACGAACGCCACCTCGCAGGTGTAGGCCGCCTGTTCGTCCGGTGTCAGCTCGTAGGGATGGTGAAAATCCGGGTCTGCGGCAGAAAGGGGCAGGCATTCCATCCGTTCCGCGCCCAGTTCCAGCCACTGGATACCGTGATAATAATCATTGACCAGCACTAGATCGTACAGGGGGGCGGCGCGCCGTTCAACAGGCCGCGCAAACACAATGGGCGATGTCCCGCTGGCATAGATGATCCGGCAGCCAGTGGCCTGCCTGATGTCGGCCAGAGTCTGCGGATAGATGACGGTGTTATCGCCCACCAGCCACAGTATATCCGGCTCAAACTCAAGCGCCTGCTGGACCAGTTTCTGATTTCGGCGGCGGTATTCCGGGTTGAACTCCGGCGGGATACGCTGCGTCACAGCCGCGATCACCTTGCCGGGGGTCATGCCTTCGCGGTGATGGTGCGCCCTCACACGGCCCGACGCCGGGACATTGCG
>Ga0079224_100004015_pt1 | contig 18823 bp, 13 predicted proteins | sample Stecom2015_FD_80414 | JGI IMG/M metagenome (GOLD analysis project Ga0079224, IMG submission 80414) | Agricultural soil microbial communities from Utah to study Nitrogen management - Steer compost 2015 | ecosystem: Environmental > Terrestrial > Soil > Agricultural land | place: USA: Utah... | reverse complement strand
TCGCGTACTTCCTGACGCGCGCGGGTGCGAAGGTGTGCCTCGTCGACGCGCACGGCATCGCCGGCGGCACCAGCGGGTCGTGCCAGGGGCACCTGATGGTCACGCCCAGCCCGCCGTACGTGCTCGCGCTCACCGCGGCCAGCGTGGCGCTGTGGCGCGAGCTGCGCGGCACGATCGCCGACTTCGAGTTCCGCGACACCGGCTGCCTGTGGCTCGCGGAGACCGACGACGACCTCCCCCTGCTCGACGACGTCGCGGCGCAGTTCGCGGCGGGCGGCGAACGCGCCGAGCGCCTCGATCGCGCCGACCTGCGCGCCCGCGAACCGGGCCTCGCGCCCGACCTCGCGGGCGCGCTCTGGTATCCGGGCGACGCGGTGGTGATGCCGATGAAGGCGGCCGGCGCGATGCTCGCGGCGGCGATCGCCGGCGGCTGCACGGTGCGCACCTCGTGCGCGGTGACCGGGGTCCGCCGCGGCGCGGACGGCCGGCTCGAGGCGGTCCTGACCGAAGGCGGCGCGATCCCGACGCGAACGCTCGTCGTGTGCGCCGGCGTGTGGTCGCCGCAGGTCGGCGCGAGCATCGGCGCGCCCGCCGGCTGCCTGCCGATCTTCCCGCGGCGCGGCGACCTGATGATCACCACGCCGCGCGGTGCGAGCGTGCGCACGCAGGTCCTGGAGGTCAGCTATCTGCGCACCGCCGGCGGCGCGGCGAAGGTCGACCCCGAGAGCGGCCAGCCGGACCCCGGCGCGCACGCGATGAACCTCCAGCCGCAGACGCACGACACGATCCTCATCGGTTCGACGCGCCAGTTCGCCGGATTCGAGCGCCGCGTCGACCGCGAGCTGCTGCACCTGTCGATGGCACGCGCCGCGCGCTACGTGCCGAGCCTGCGCAGCGCGTCGATCGTGCGCACCTGGGCCGGCCTCCGCCCGTACCCGCGCGACAAGATGCCGCTCATCGGGCCGATCCCGGGTGCGCCGGGGTGCTTCGTGGCGAGCGGCCACGAGGGGTTGGGCATCACCCTCGCTCCGATCACCGGCAAGCTCATCGCCGAACTCGTGACCGGCGCGGAGCAGAGCCTCGACTGCCGTCCGATCGCGCCGGCGCGCTTCGCGCCGCGGGAGCCGGCGCATGCCTGACCGCCGCCTGCCGGGCGCGCGCGGCGCGCGGGTCACGCTCGTGTTCGACGGGCGTGAGTACAAGGCCTTCGAAGGCGAGACGGTGGCGATGGCGCTGTGGGCGGCGGGCGTGCGCGGGATCCGCACCTCGGCTGCCGGCGTCCCGCGCGGGATGCTGTGCGCGATGGGCGTCTGCTACGAGTGCCTCGTCGACGTCGACGGCCGGCCGGTGCGCGCCTGCCTGCAGCCGGTCCGCGGGCCGCGCATGGTCGTGAACCGCCGGGGACGATCGGACGGAACGCCGCCGTGAACGACGCCGTCGCCGAACGCCTGGAGGCACAGATCGCGGTCGTGGGCGCGGGTCCCGCCGGCCTCGCCGCCGCGATCGAGGCCGCGCGCGCCGGCGCGCGGGTCGTCGTGGTCGACGAAGGCCACCGCCCCGGCGGTCAGATCCATCGCCAGCCGCCCGCCGCGTTCGCCGCGCCGTCCGGCGCCGGCCACGGCCACGGCCGGGGCAGCGCGCTGCTCGCCGAACTCGCCGCGAGCGGCGTCGCCGTCGTCTCCGGGGCCACGGTGTGGGACGCCTCGCCACGGCACGTCGCCTTCGAGCGCGACGGCGCCGCCGGCGTGCTTTCCTGCGAACGCCTGATCCTCGCGCCGGGGGCGTACGACCTCTGCATCCCGTTCCCGGGCTGGGACCTGCCGGGCGTCATCACCGCGGGTGCGGCGCAGGTGATGGTGCGCGGCTTCCGCGTCGCGCCGGGCACGCGCGCGCTGGTCGCGGGCACCGGCCCGCTCCTGCTGCCGACGATCACCGCCCTGCTTTCGGCCGGCGTCGAGGTGGTCGCCGCCCTCGAAGCCAACGGTCGGGGCGCGCGCCTGCGCGCGGGGCTCGGGCTGCTGCGCTCGCCCGCGCGCCTGCGCGAGGCGTTCCGCTACCTGCGCGCGCTGCGCGCGCACCGGGTCGACTACCGACTCGGATGGGCGATCCGGCGCGTCCATGGCGACGGCCGCGTCGAGCGCGCGACGATCGCGCGCGTCGACCGCCGCGGCAGCCCCCGGCCCGGTACCGAGGAAGATCTCGAGGTCGACGTCGTGTGCGCCGGGTTCGGGCTCCAGCCTTCGATCGAGCTGGCCCGGCTGCTCGGTTGCGCGATGCGCCACGAGCCGGTGCGCGGCGGCTGGCTGCCGGTGCACGATTCCGCCATGCAGACGTCGGTTCCGGGGGTCTACGTCGCGGGCGAGATCGCCGGCATCGGCGGGGGCGAGGTCGCGGAAGCCGAGGGCCGGATCGCGGGCATCGCGGCCGCGCGCAGCCTCGGCCTGCAGGCGCCGGACGCCGGGCGGCGGCTGCGTGCCGCGACCCGCGCGCGGGCGCGCGAGCGCGCTGCCAGCGACGCGCTCCTCGGCGCCTTCGCACCGCCGCCCGGCCTCTACGACCTCGCCGACGACGCCACGGTCGTGTGCCGTTGCGAGGACGTCACGCTCGGCCGCCTGCGCGAGACCGCGCGCGTGTTCGGCGCGGGCCTGCGCTCGCTCAAGATGGGCAGCCGCGCCGGCATGGGGCCCTGCCAGGGTCGGATCTGCCAGCACGCGGTCTGGATGCTCGCGCAGCGGCAGTTCGGTAGCACCGAGAGGCCCATGCCGTGTCCGGTGGTCCAGGTGCCGGTGAAGCCGGTGTCGGTCGCCACGATGCTCGCGACCGGGCCGCACGCCGGACGGCGCTGACGTCCGCCGCGGGCCGGCGCGCGGTCGCGCCGGCGGGCGGGTCGCCCGCCGGTCGTCGATCGCGTGAGCTTCCCCGTTGCTCCGTACCCCTCGCGCTCCCACAATCCCGGGCGCAACGGACTGCCCCGCTTCGCAAGATGGACATCCACCCCACAGCCCTCGTGGCCGATGGCGCTGAGCTCGGCGTGGATGTCAAGATCGGGCCCTACTGCGTCATCGGCCCCCGTGTGCGCCTCGGCGACCGCTGCCGGCTGCACTCCCACGTGATCGTCGACGGCGAGACGACGATCGGCAGCGACTGCGAGATGTTCCCCTTCGCCGTGCTCGGCACGATGCCGCAGGACAAGAAGCTCGGCTCCGGCGGCGGGGGCGTGCTGCTCGTGGGCAACGGCAACAAGATCCGCGAGCACGTCACGATCCACGGCGGCACGCCGTACGGAAGCGGCGTCACCCGCATCGGCAACCAGAACATGTTCCTCGCCGGCGCGCACGTCGGGCACGATGCGACCGTCGGCAACAACGTGGTGTTCACCAACGGTGCGGCGATCGCCGGGCACACGATCGTCGAGGACAACGCCGTCCTCGGCGCGATGGTCGGCCTGCACCAGTTCGCCCGTGTCGGACGCCTCGCGATGATCGGCGCCGGCGCCATGGTGTCGCGCGACGCGCCGCCGTTCGCCCTGGTCCAGGGCGACCGGGCGCGCCTCGTCGGCGTGAACGTGATCGGCCTCAAGCGCCAGGGCTGGAGTGCCGAGGACATGGCGGTCGTCAAGCGGACCTTCCGGCAGTTGTTCTGGCGGACCGCCACCCTGCAGGAACGCACCGAGGCGGTGCGGGAGCAGTTCGGCGGGCACCCGGCGGTGCGCGAGATCCTGGCTTTCGTCGCCGAGAGTCGCCGTGGCATCTGCAGACCGCGAGGCAAGCTCGACGCCGGGGCCGAACGCGACGCGATCGAGGAGTGAGCGGGTGAGGGTGGACGGCGCCGGCCGTGCCCGGAAGGTGGTGCGGGGCCGCGGCGCGCGAGTGCTCGTGCTCGCCTGCCTGGCGGCGGCGGCGGCGGCGCAGGATGCTGCGGTGCACGCATTCACCGCGCCGGACGGCAGCCGCTTCGTGCTGCTGCCGCGCCAGGCGCCGCCGGTCGTGCACTGGACGGTCTTCACCCCGACCGCGCCCGACGACGACCCGGATGGCCTCGATGGCCTCGCGCTCGCCGTCGCGCGCGCGTCGCTCGCGGGCCCCTTCGCGTTCGGCAGCCGCGACCGGGCCGCCGAGGAGGAGCTGCTCGGCCGGATCGAAGCGCACGAGCGCCGGATCTCGCTCCTGCTGCGTGCCGGCCGCGACGTGCCGGCGGAGCTGAGCGAGGCGCTGCGCGCGGACACGCTGCAGGCCATGACGGTGGCCGATAGCCTCGCGTGGGAGCGCGCGCTGCGGCAGGCGCCGGCGTCCGGGCCGCGCCTCGCCCGCACCGCGGGCGGCACGCTCCTGTCGCTGACCGCGCCGGTCGAGGCGGTCGGTCGGGTCGCCCAGCTCCTGCTCGCGCGCCGCGAAGGTGCGGCGCTCCGCGGCCTGTTCGACGAGCTGCGCGCGGTGCGCGCGGAGCTTGCGGCCGCGGCCGCGCGCCACCCGTGGACTGCCGTGCGCGACGAGCTGCGCAGCCTCGCGTACGGCACGCTGCCCGCCGGCCGGCCAAGCATCACGCGCCCCGAAGCGTTCGCCCCGCTGTCGCGTGCGCAGGCCTGGCAGGTGTGGGTGCGCACGCAGCGCCCCGACCGGAGCGTGCACGTGCTCACCGGCGGGTTCGAAGTCGAGGCGCTCGCCGAGGCGCTGCGCGCGAGCTTCGCGTCGTCGGCGCTGACCGCCGACCCCTGGGCGCCGCCGTGGAGCGCACCGGAGCCGCGCAGCGAACGCCGCAGCCGGCTCACCCAGGGGGCGTTGTCCGGGATCGCGCTCGGGCTGCGACCGCCGGCCGGCGCCGATCCCGACGCGGTCGCGATCGCCACCGAATGGCTCGCGGGCGGCGAAGGTTCCTTCCTGCAACGCTGGCTGGAGACCGACGGCGCTCCCGCGTCGCGGCCCGCCGCCACCTGGCCGTACCCGGCACCCGGGCCGGACGCACTCGTGCTGTTGGAGGTCGCGGTCGAGGAGGAACACGCCCTCGACCCCGAGCGGGTGCGGCTGGTGTTCGCCGAGGTCGACGCCGCGCTCGACGCCGCGGCGCAGAAGCCGCCGGAGGACCACGAGCTGCAGCTCACGCGCGCGCGCCTCGCCGCCGCGCATGCTGCCGCGCGGGCCACGCCGGAGGGGCTCGCCGCGTTCGTCGCCGTGCGCTGTGGCGCGTTCGGGATGCCGCCGGACCGCGCGCTCCGCCCGGTGGACGCGGTCCGCGACCGTGAAGTCGTCGAGGTGCTGCGCGCGATGCTGTCGCCCGCGCGGCGCGTGCGCGTGACCCAGGAGCAGACCATGCGCGAGGCGGAGAAGGCGCGATGAGCGCGCGCGTCCTGGCGTGCCTCCTCGGGCTCGCGGCAGGCGGTTGCCTGTGGCACGACGTCGTCGTCGAAACGTGGCCGATCGAGACGAGCCGGCCGCCGTCGGTTGAGCCCGGGAAGGGAGATCCGGCGGAAGACGCGCCCGCGGACGGGGCGGGGCACGGCGGCGCGGCGCAGGGTGCGGGACAGGGCGCGGGGATGGAGGTCGCGGCTGCAGTGCGCGAGTGGCGCCCGCCCATGGTCGAGCTGGCGGGGCCGCACGGGCTGCTGGTCGTCACCCCGCGCCTCGTGCCGGCGGAGCCGGGCGCGCCGGGAATCGTGCGGCTGACGTTGCCGGTCGGCTCGCGCGCCGGAAGGGCCGGGCTCGCGGAGCTGGCCGCGGAGGTCGTCGCCGAGTTGCGCGTCCCGACCCGCGCCGGCGGGAGCCTGCGCGGTGCTTTGCAGCGGATCGGTGCGCACCTCGACGTCGTGGTGACCGCGAGCTGTACCGCGTTCGAGGTGACCTTCCCGCCGGACCGGTGGCGCGAGGTCCTCGCGCTGCTCGGCGGCAGCCTCGCCCAGCCGCTCGATCCGACGGCCTCCGAGGACGCGTTCGAGGCGGTGCGCCTCGCGCTCGCCCGGCGCCTCGGCCGCGAGTGGGCCGAACAGCCGCTGCTCGCGATGGTCGAGCGGCTGCGCGGCCACCGCACGCACGCGCTCGCCGAGGTGCTCGGGCAGATCGGCCTGCGCACCGCCGCCGAGGTCGCGTCGTTCCAGCGCACGCGCTACCGCGCGGCGGGCGCGGTGCTCGCGCTCTGGGTGCCCGGGGTCCACGCCGGCGAGCTGGGGCTCGGCGTGCTGGCCGAGCTGCCGCCGTGGCTCGACGTGAACGAGGCGGCGATGAGCCTGCCGGTGGTCGCGGCGCCGTCGGCGGAGGGCGGCGTGTTCTGGGCCCCGCACGACGGCCCGGTCGAGCTGGCGGTCCTGTTGCCTGAGCCGGGGCTCGACGAGCCGCTCGCCGCCGAGTTGCTCGTGCTGCAGGAGTGTTTGACGCTCGAAGGCGTGGGCGGGCGGCTCGGCGCGGCGATCGCGCAGTTCGCCGGGCGCGACGTCGGGTTCTCGGTATTGCCGGCCAGCGACACCGGGCAGTGCGGGCTGGTCGCCCGCGTGTCCGAGGAACTCGCGCTGCCGCTGTGGCTCGCGGCAGCGGAGGTGCTCGACTCGTTCCGCACGCGACCGCCGGAAGAGGCCGAAGTGCGCGCCGCGGCCGCGCGGGCGAAGATGCGTCTGCTCGCGCGCCTTGCGTCGCCGCGCGAGTGGCTGCGCATCGTCACCAGGCTCGCCTACAAGCGCGCCGCGCCGGATCGGATCGACGCGACGCTCGAACGGCTCGACTTCCCGGGGCGGTTGGATCTGGATGCCGCGCTCGCGGCGTTCGCGAAGGAGCCGGTCACGCTCGCGGTGGTCGGCGGGCGGCCGCCGGTCGAGTCGTCGCGCCTCGTGCAGCTGGTCCCCGACGGCGTCCTGCGCCCCGAGCGGGTCGAGCGGATTCTGCCGCCGGCCGAGCTGGAGGCCGCGCGTGCCGAGGCCGACAAGCTGCTCGCCAAGGTGGCCGACGCCGCGGGCGGCATCGAGGTGCTGCGCGCGCTGCGCGGCTTCCGCGAGCGGGCGACGTGCGAGTCCGGCGTCGGGCCGACCGTGGAGGTCGAGACGGCGCTGGAGCTGGGGGGCGAACTGCGCCAGACGCGGCGCGTGCTGGGGACGACGATCGAAGCGCGACTGGACGAGAGCGGCGGGACCGAAGCCGCCGGGCAGCAACGGCACGGCGTCACGGTCGACGAGGCGCGCGCGCGCCTCGCGGACGCGGCGCGCCATCCCCTGGTCGTGCTCGCGCGCTGGAGCCGCGGCGAACTGGCGTTCCGCCACCTGGCGCTGCGCATGGCGGGCGACCGCGAGCACGCCGTGCTGGAGGAGGTGACGCCGCGCCGCGACGGCCTGCGCATCGCGATCGATACGGGTTCGTTCCTGATCCGCGTGATCGAGGCGCGCACGTGGAACCCGGACACCGGTGCGCTCGCGGTGCGCGACGAACTGCTCGACTACCGGACGGTGCAGGGGGGGCTGCGCGCGCCTTTCCTGCGCGTGCGGACGATGGCCGAGGGGACTCCCGCGGTCCGCACGCGCGTGGGCGCGTTCGAGCCGACGTTGAGGCCGCGGTGATGCCGGAGGCCGCGCCCCGCCGGACGCGGTCCGTCAGAACCGCAGTTCGATGCCGGTGAAGAACTGGTGTTCGCCGAGGGTGTCGCGCGTCGGCGAGATCGTGGGGCGGCTCTCGTTGTCGAGGTAGGAGTACGACGCGAAGAAGCTGAGGGCGTCGCTCGCGTCGAAGCGCACGTCGAGGCCGCCGCCGAAGAACACCTCGTTGTCCGAGCCGGAGCCGGTCTCGCGCAGGGCGCGCACGAACTGGCCGGAGAGGAAGGGGGTGACCGTGAGCGCGCTGCCCAGGGCGATCCGCCAGCGGATCTGCGCGTCGAACCACATGTTGCCGATCGGCTTGCTCGCGTCGGCGTTGTGCACGCGGTCCTCCTCGTCGGCGAGGCTGCCGTCGAGCATGAACGCGAAGGTCGACGTCTCCGTGTGCGGGAAGTACCACTCGAGGTGACCGCGTCCGCGCCACAGGCCCGAGGGCAGCTCGCTCTCGAACACGCCCACGGTGCCGAAGCGCTGGTCGCTGTCGTTCTGTTCGCGCTCGACCGAGAGGGCGAAGAGGAAGCCGCCGTTCGGCCGCCCGGTGTCGCGCTCCAGCGTGAGGGTCTGGTGCTCCAGGGTCAGGCGGAGGCCGTAGCCGTTGAAGTCGTCCGGGACGATGTAGTTCGGCGCGGTGGTTCCGTTCTCCTCGAACTGGTAGCGCCGGTAGAACGCGCCGACCTCGACGCGGAAGTCCTGGTCGACGAGCCGCGAGGTGGCGATTGCCACGCCGTAGTCCTCGCCCTCGTAGCGCCCGGTCGGCACGAAGTCGCCGTCGCGGTAGAAGCCCTCGCGGTAGAACGGCCAGATGCGTCCGAACAGTTCGAGGCGGCTCTGCGCCTGCCCGCCGAGCTGCGGATCGTCCTTGGCGACGGCGTAGAACCCGTCGAACCCGGCGTAGGCGAGCAGGACCGCGCGCTGCGCGGTGAAGTTGCGCTTGCGGAAGTAGACGTGGCCGTGCGGCGCGACCACGGACTCGAGGCCGATGCTCTCGTCCTCGCTGCCGGACGGCGCACCGATCCCGATCCCGGCGCGCACCTGGAGCAACTCGTCGCCCTCGTTCTTGCGGTTGCGCACGAGGGTCAGGTCGCTGTACGACTGCGCGGCCAGCACGCTCGCGGTGCTGGCGAGGGCGAACGGGAGCAGACGCACGCGCGGCATGGCCCGACGGTAGCGCACCGCGCGCGGCGAGCGCAACGTTGCGCGCGCGCCGGCGGCGGCAGGACCGCCGAGCGGCGCCGCGGCCGGCGTACCCCGAGCCACGGGCGGCGGCGTCGACCGAGAAAGTCTGTCCGGTCGCGGCCGCGCGTCGCGCCCGCGCGGCGTGTCGGTCACGCCGCCGCGTAGGCGGACAGCAGGCAGTCGATCTCACGCTCGACCGGGAAGCGCCGGCAGAGGTCCTCGCGCAGGCGCACGCCGAGCGCGCCGGCGGCGGCGCGGTTCCGGTAGAGGGCGATCACCGCCTTCGCCATGCCCGGCTCGTCGTCGAACAGCAGGCCGGTGTCGTTGTGCCGCACCAGCTCGCGGTTGCCGGTCACGTTGGAGGCGACCACCGGGCGGCCGAGCGCGCCCGCCTCCAGGATGCACGGGCTCATCGCCTCGTCGATCGACGTGTTCAGCACGACGTCGGCGTCGAGGTAGGCGGCGCCCATGCGGTCGTGGGACAGCGCCGGCAGGCAGCGCACGCACGGCTCGCCCTTGCCGTGTTCGCGGATCGTGTTGGCGTAATCGGGGTCCTGGTCGGGGCCGACGATCACCAGCTCGGCGTCGATCCCCGCGGAGCGCAGGATACCGGCGAGCGACACGGCGCGGTGCTGGCCCTTGATCGGCCGCAGGCCGCCGGGCAGCAGCATGACGAAGCGGTGGTCGGCGATGCCGAGCGCGCGGCGCAGGCCGGTGCCGTCGGTGCGCAGCGGCTGCACGGCGCGCGGCACGACGTCGACCTTGCCCGCGGTCTCGGGCAGGAGTTGCTGCACCGCGTCCGCGATCGCCCGGCTCGGCGCGAGTACGCGGTGCGCGCGCCGGAACACCTCGCACAGCAGCGGGCCGTCCTGGCGGTGGAGCTGCTGGTAGAAGTCTTCGCCGGAGATCGACACGACCCACGGCCGGCGCAGTCCGAGCAGCGGGATCGCGGTGCGCGCGTCGTGCGCGTGCACCAGATCGGGCGCGAAGCGCGCGATGGCGCCTTCGAGCGACTCGCGCAGCTCGCCCTCGCTGGCGTCCCCGATCAGTTCGCACACGTGGCCGCGCCGCTGCAGGCCATCGCGATAGCGGCGCGCGGTCGCCGCGCTGCCGCGGAACAGGTCGGCCGGTGCCGGCGCGACGAGGAGGACCTTCACGCCTTCCTTGATCGGCAGCGCGCCGGGCGCCGATCAAGTCGCGGCGCGGCCGCGCGGGCGGCGGTCCGTCGGCCGGCGGTCGGGCCCGGGCGGCCCTTCGGGGAAGGACGTGGCGTCCGCGCCCGCCGCGGAACGGCGAGCGCCTCCGTGCGGTCGGGACGGCGCTCCTCGGCGCCGGCCTTCGCGGCGCCCGGTCTCAGTTCGCCGCCGGGTCCAGGGGGTCGATGCCGGCCTGCGGGGCGAGCGCGCGGCGGAGCCGCTCCATCCCGGCGTGCAGGGCGCGGAACGCCGTGCTGCGCGGCATGCCGGCGCGCTCGGCGGCGGCGCGGATCGTCAGGCCTTCGAGGTAGGTCAGCTCGACGATCTCGCGTTCGTCGGCTGGCATCTCGGCGAGCGCGCGCTCGGCGCGCGCGATCGCTTCGCGCCGCGCCGCCTGCGTCGTGATCGAGGTCAACGAGTCGGGGATCGGGAACGCGCTCGCGTCCGGCCCGGCGCTCGGGATCGGCCGCACGTCGCGGCGGCCCTTGGCGTTCAGGTAGTGCACGCGGTTGCCGATCTGGTTCACCGCGATGCCGACCAGCCAGCGGTAGAACGACCCCGGTTCGCCCGGCGCGAACGTGCCGGCCAGCTCCCACGCCTTGCACAGGGTGGCCTGCAGCAGGTCTTCCGCGTCGCAGTCCGCGCCGATCAGGCCGCCGCTGCGGCGGCGGATGAAGAGCTGGAGCGGCGTCGCGTGCTGCTCGACCAGCGCGAGGAACGCGGCGCCGTCGCCCTGCGCGGCACGTCGAGCCAGATCGTCGTCGGAGTCCATGCTTCGGACGCGGGGTGCACGGAGGGGGGGACTTCGCCGACCGCATTCTGCGGCGCGGCGCCCGGATCGCGAAGCCCGGAAGCCGGGCAACCCCGCCGACGCCCGGTGGCGCTGGACCTTCGCCGCACGGAGCAGTCGGGTGGACGGCGCGATGCCGCGGGCAACAATCGCGCGGCGTGCGCCTCATGCCGGATGCGGCTCCTCCGAGCGATGACGACCTCGACCGGGTCGATCGCCTTCTCCTGCGGGCGCGCGACGGCGCGGACGTGAGCGCCGAGCTGGCGGCGCTGCCCGAGCCGCTGCGCGCCGCGGCGGAGGACATGCTGCGCGTCCTCGGCAAGCGCGCCGCGCCGGCCGACGAACCGCCGGGGGCGCGCACCGTCGGCAGCTACCGGCTGCTGTCCGAACTGGGCCGCGGCGGGCAGGCCTCGGTGTGGCTGGCCGAGGACCTCAGGCTGCGCCGCCGGGTCGCGATCAAGCTGTTCCGACCGGAGACCGGGTTGTCGGCGCAGGGCCTGGAGCGCGTGCGCCGCGAAGCGCTGGCGGCCTCGCGCCTGCACCATCCCGGCATCTGTCCGGTACACGACATCGGCGTCGCCGACGGGCAGCCGTACCTGGTGATGAGCTGGCTCGACGGCGAGACCTTCGCCCAGCGCATCGCCCGCTGGCGCGAGCGCGGCGCGGCCGAGACCTCGTCGGCGCGCGCCGACCGGGTGCGCACCGCGGTGACCATCGTCGAACGCACCGCTCGCGCGCTGCACGCCGCGCACGAGGTGAGCGTCGTGCACCGCGACGTCAAGCCGGGCAACGTGATGCTGGTCGCCGGCGACCAGCCCGTGGTCCTCGACTTCGGCCTCGCGCGGCTCGACGAGGAAGGCTCCGCGACGCTGACGCTGAGCGGCGAGGTGTTCGGCACGCCGGTCTACATGTCGCCCGAGCAGGTCGAGCCGCGCGGCCGGATCGACGCACGCGCCGACGTGTGGGCGCTGGGCGTGATGCTCTACGAGGCGGTCGCGCTGCGCCGGCCGTTCGAGGCGCCGACGCGGCAGCAACTCGCCGAAGCGATTCTGCGCCGCGAACCCGTGCCGCTGCGTTCGATCGCCGGCACCGGCCGCGACCTCGACGTCATCGTCGCGACCGCGCTCAGCAAGGAGCGTGACCGCCGCTACCGCTCGGCGGAGGCGTTCGCCGACGACCTGCGCGCCTACCTCGAGGGCCGGCCGGTGGCCGCCCGTCCGCTGGGCCCGCTCGCGCGCGCCGTGCGCTGGTGCCGGCGCCGGCCGGCGCACGCCGCACTGCTGGCGGTCGGGCTGCTCGCGCTCGTCGCGATCGGCGGCCTGTCGGGATTTCTCGTCGCGCATCGCACCGAGCTGGCGCGCGGGACGGCCGCGCTGCGCCGCGAACGCGTCGAGCGCCTGCTCGACGCGGCCTACTTCCGGCGCGCGCAGCAAGACACGCCGGCCGCGGTCGCGGCGTTCGAGGCGGCATTGCGCGAGGTGCCCGACTCCTTCGAGGCGGTCGTCGGGCTGTGGCTCGTCCACGCGCAGGCGGCCGACCGCGCGGCGGCCGAAGCCGTGCTCGCGCGCTGGCCGGCGGAACTGCCCGCCGGCATCGCGAACGCGCTGCGCGCGTTCCTGGACGAGCGTCGTCCGCTCACCGTGCCGCGCGATGCCGAACCGCGTGTCTGGTTCGCGGCCGGTGTCATCGACCTCGCCGCGGCGTACGGCGACGTCACCGACGAGTCGTTCGCTCGCGCGGTGCACAACTTCACGCAGTGCCTGCTCGCCAGCCCGGAGAGCCGGCGCCTCGTGCTGTTCCTGCGCGCCGAGGCGGCGGCCTACGCCTTCGACGTCGAGGTCTGCCGACAGTCGGTCGCGTTCATCGAGCGCAACTGGCCGGGCCTCCCGGAGTCGGAGTACTGGGCTGGCATGGCGATCCAGGACGTCGACGCCGCGCGCGCGGAAGCCTCGTTCCGCCGCGCGCTCGAACTCGATCCGACGATGCACGCCGCGCGCCGCCAGCTCGCCCGGCTGCGCGCGCGGGCCGGCGCGCGCGACGAGGCGGTCGCGCTGATCGACGCGGTGCTCGCCGAAGCGCCGCTCGACGCCGAGAACTGGCGTTTCGCCGCCGAGGTGTACGAGATCCTGCGCGAACCCGACCGAGTCGCGACGGCCGCCGGCCGCCTGCTGGAGTTGCACCCGCGCCACCCGTTCGGCTACTTGATGCTGAGCACGAACCTGCTCGGTCGCGGCGAGGTCCACGAGGCGATCGCGCTCCTGCGCAGGGGCGTCGAGATGGCACCCCATCCGGGCCTCTGGGTGAACCTCGGCGTGGCCCTCGACTCGAGCGGCGCCACCGAGGAGGCGACCACGTGGTGGCGCAAGGTGCTCGACGAAGGCGTGCGCAACGCGCATTACACGTCGGTGGCGACCTGGAACCTCGGATTCACCGAGTTCCAGCGTGGGCGCTGGGCCGAGGGCCTCGCCAAGATCGCCCGCGCCATGGAACTGCAGGGCAACGAGCGCTGGATCCCGCCGATGGATGCCCTGCTCGGCCGGCGCGCTGAGTTCGAGGCCGCCGAGCGCGCCTTCGAGGACTGGCTCGCGACGCGCGCGCCGCCGGCCGACCCGCGCCTCTGCCTCGAGATCGCGGCGCGCCGCGGCCTGTACGCCGAGGCGCTGGAGTTCGCGGCGTCGGTCGAGATGGCGAAGGACCGCAGCGAGCCGGCGCGATGCTGGGCGGCGGTCGCCGCGGTGCAGGCCAGCATCGGAGCCGAGGATCCGGCGGGGCTGCGCGCGCGCGCGCTCGCATGGTTGCGCGAAGAGCTGGCCGCGTACGCGGGCGAGGAGACGGAGGACATGTGGTTCGACCACGTCGTCGCTCCGCGCGAATGGCAGTACCTGCGGCAGTTCGCGCCCGTGTTCGAGGAGGACGCCCTCGCCGCGCTGCCGGAAGTCGAGCAGGCCGAGTGGCGCGCGCTGTGGGCCGAGGCCGCGGGGCAGTGACGGGAACGGGCCGCGCGGTGGGGCGGCGGGGACGTGAGGCGCCAGGATCGGCGCTCGTGCTTGGCAGCACCGGCCGCCCCGGTTGTTCGTCGCAGCTATCCGCCGCAGGCTGCAGTACGCAGCACGCTCCTCACGGGTGACTTCCACAGCGCCTTCGCGGCCTTCGACCCTCATGCGTGCTCGAGTTGCAGTCATTGCTGCGGGGAAGGCTCGCCGTCGTGCGCAAACGCGACGGCTGGCGTGCTCCGGGTTGCGGGGCGATCGTGGGATCCGCACTTCCGAGTGGTTGCTCCGGAAGGATCCGGATGACGATTGGCGCAAATGGCCGGATCTGAGACGGTCAACTGAAGGAGAGCCGGAGAACTCCTGTCCGTGGGGTCAAGAAGGTCATCGAGGCCCCGGCTCTGTGGGTCGCCGCCTCGTCAATCGTATCGTGCGCGCGGGACACCGAGATGAGTGGCGGGTAATTGAGGTCGACAAGGACAGTGCGGCGTCCGGAATGGGGCGGTCAGTGATTCGTGGCTCGTCGCTGTGGACGAGAATGTTCGCGAGTGTCTGGAACGATGTGATGTGGACGGGGTGCTGGAGTTCGCGAGGTGATCGTGGTCGGGTCGTGGCGGTCAGGTACGTGCGGACGGAATCCGAGCCACGGCTTCGACATCCGGGTGAGCAAGACGCTCAGGATCCGTTGCCTGTGGGCGGCGCATCCGTACGCCCTCCGCCTTCTTCTGTGCGCACGAGGCGTTCGTAGACTCTGGGCGGTGCGACGCCGCGCTCGCGCCACCATGCGCGGTGGTCGGGCCGGCCCGGGGGAATGCCTTCGACCCACCCGGCGCGCGCGTCAGGGATCGCGTCATAGGCCGGCACGTACGGCTTGATGTCGAGCACGGGCGTGCCGTCGAGCAGGTCATGCGCGCCGACGTGTAGCACGCGGCGCTCGATGCGCAGCAGGCGGACCGCCGAGAGCCCGATCGGGTTGGGGCGGTTGGGAGTTCGCGTCGCGAACAGGCCGCGCTTGCGTACGTCGCGCGGCGGTTGCACCTGATCGCGGTAACCGCGCGTCAGGTGGCACGCGAAGAGCAACCAGACGTGGCTGAACCCCGCGAGGTCTTGCAACAGGTTCTGCAGGCCGTGCCGCACGACGACGAATCCGCGCACCTCGTCGTCGGCACCGCCGAGGCGCGCCTGCCGCGGCGCCTCGTGGTGCAGGCGCTGACTGCACCGCATGAACGCCACCGGACGGACGAGCATCGTCCATTCCGTGTCGGGATCCGGTTCGGAAGTGCTCGTCATGAGGCCAGCGTGCCGGAGAACGACGCACGCCGCCAGCATTCGCCTGCATCGCGACGCATCGCGACGCATCGGCCGGTCACCCTTGACCGGCCGTGGCAACGACGCTCGCGAGTTCCTCGCGGCGAAGGATCGCGCTGGCTCGCTCGCGACCGGCACGTCGCCGACCGCGACTCTGCCGTCCACGGTGGCTCGGAGCGATGCGTCGGCGCCCATTCGCGGTAGTGCTCCTCCCTTGCGGGGCGACGTCATGTCCCGCTTGATTTCGTGCAAGCGGCCGATCCGCCGAGCGCGTTCTGTGCGACCCTGCCTCGGTCCATGCATGCAGCGCGGCGGCATTCACCCATGAACGAACCGTTCCGCCGCGGCGCGGCGTCCGCTCTCGTCCTCGCTCTCACTCCGCTGGTCGCACAGTCGTGGCGCGCGGACATCGAGATTCCGAACAGTGACATCCAGGCCGTGTTCAACGAGCGCTTCGCGCACGGTCACTACCTGCCGAACTTCACGGTGCGCTCCACGACGAGCGGGCTCGTGTACCAGATGGTGTGGTCGTCGGCGATGCCGTCGGGCCTCTTCCTCGCGAAGTCGGGCATGAGTTCCGCGTTCCACCAGCAGCAGATTCAGACCGACGCGCAGGTCGGCCATTTCCCATCGCGGTGGACGCCGGGGGCGACTACCCCAATGAGTCCTGCGCCGCCGTGTGGACGCGCGCGCTGAACGTCCCGCACGGCGCGCGGCACCGTCTGACTTCGGCCGACCAGATGCCGTTCGAGGCGGACTACGACGCGCACCAGCAGGTGCCGAACGTGATGGGCCAGGGCGGCACGAGCCGGAGTTCGTCGGCAGCATGTTCTTCTTGCAGGGTCTGGTCACGGATCCGGCGGCGAACGCGCTCGGCATCGCGTTCACCCAGGGCACGGCGATCCAGGTCGGCCATCGCTAGACCGCTCCGCCGGAAACGGCGGTGGCAACTGCCGGCGAGACCGGCCGACCGCCCCGCGCTCGGGCTGCGCGGTCCGGCGGCACCGTGCACGCCACCGACCCGGGCCCGGCGGTCGAGGACGAGACGACCCGTCGAGCGGCGATCGCCGAGAACGAAAGGTCGCGACCGGTGCTGCACGCGATCCACGCCGCGCCGACGGATCCGCCGTCGCGTGCGGTCGGCGCAGCGCGCACGAGGGTCCGGCACGGTTGGCCGTCGTTCCTCCCGAGCGAGCGGTGCAGCAGCCGGATGCACCGGTGCGGCGGACGATGTCGGGCGCGCCGCAGGCTCGGGCCGAGGCGCGAGAAAGCTCTGTCGCACGGCTTGGTTTCGTGGGATATCGAGCCTCACGTGCAACTCACTGTCGCACGTCCATCTGTTCTCCCCATGAACCAACTGCTACGCCGGGCGGCAGCGCCTGCCGTCCTCTTCCTCTCCCTCGTTCCTCTACATGCCCAGTCGTGGCGGGTCGACGTCGACGTCCCGTTCGCCAGCGGTCAGGCCGTGTTCAATGAGCGCGGCGCGCAGGGCTACTGGATGTCGGGCGTCACCATGCGCGCCGCGCCGAACGGCGACCTCGTCCTGCAGATGCTGTGGTCCTCGCCGGCCCCGTCGGGCGGCTGGGTCGCGCACGGAGGCATGGATTCGGCCGGCTACCAGCAGCTGGTCAACCAGTACGCGCAGAGCAACATCTACCCCGTCATGGTCGACGCTGCCGGCGAGTACCCGAACGAGCACTACATCGCCGTGTGGCGGCCCCTGCAGTGGCCGGCGTATCTCGCCCGACACCGGATGACCTCGGCCGAGTACCAGACGGAGTTCACCAACCAGGCCCAGGCCGGTCTCCGTCCGATCTGGGTCGGTGCGACCGGCAGCGGCAGCAACGCGCGCTTCGCCGCCATCTGGGCCCGCGATAACCGCGGCTTCGCCGGACTTCACGAACGGCCGCTCTCCAACCTGATCGCGGAGCTCGACGGCTGGCGTACGGGCGGCTTCCTCCCGATCGCGATCAGCGCCTACGGCACGCCGACCCAGCCGTTGTTCGCGGCGGTGAGCGTCCAGGATCCGACTCCGTGGTCGTACCTGATCGACATCGACCAGGACCGGCTGCGGGCCGAACTCGCGGCACTCGCCCGCACCGGCGGGCGTCCGCTGGTGCTGGAAGGTTGGGAGACGCCGGCCGGCCCGCGCTACGTGCTGGTGTCCACGCAGGAGAACCCTGCCCCCGTGTTCCGCGCGACCGGCGTCGCCCATCCGGGGCTCGCCCCGCTCGACACGGCGATGCAGAACTTCATGCAGACCCACGGGATCTCGCAGGGGGCGCTCGCGGTCACGCGCAACGGCCGGCTCGTGCACGCGCGCGGCTACACACTGGCGCCGGCGACGCACGAGACCACGCAGCCGTACTCGCGCTTCCGGATCGCCAGCGTGACCAAGCCCCTGACCGCGGTGGCGGTCCTGCGCCTCGTCGCCGCGGGCCGCATCACGCTCGACCAGAAGGTCAGCACGATCCTGGACATGAGCAACTGGGTCGATCCGCGTGCGCGTGACATCACCATCCGCCACCTGCTGACGCACTTCGGCGGCTTCGACCGCGGCCGTTCGGGTGACCCGATGTTCATGGATCAGCAGGTCGCCAACGCGACCGGCCGGCCGCTGCCGACGACGCCGCAGATGGTGATCGACTACTGGTCGCAGCGCATGCTCGACTTCACGCCGGGCACGGTCGACCCGAACACGGTCGACAGCTACTCGAACTTCGGCTACTGCCTGCTCGGCCGCGTGATCGAGCGGGTGACGGGGCTGACCTACGAGGAGTACCTGCTGCGCGAAGTGCTCTCGCCGGTGGGCGCCGGCATGGTGCGGGTCGGCGACTCGCTGCGCGGTATGCAGCTGCCGTTCGAGGCCGACTACGACGCACATCAACCGGCGACCAACGTGATGCGTCCCTCCGGCGGCACCGTCGAGCAGGCTTACGGCGGGTTCAACCTGCGCACCATGGACGCGCACGGCGGGCTGGTGTGCTCGGTGATCGACCTCGCCCGCTTCGTGGTCGCGTTCGACGACCGCGACCGCTCGCCGCTGCTGTCGCGCGGCCTGATCGACGCGATGTGGGCCCGGCCGCCGCAGGTGACGGGTACTCCGGCGACGTGGTATGCCATGGGTTGGGCGGTCCGCGACGTCGGCGGCGGCAACGTCAACGCGTGGCACACGGGTTCGCTGCCCGGCACGTACTCGGAGATCGTGCGTCGCGCCGACGGCATCGACTGGGTCGTCCTGTTCAACAAGACCGGTCCGAACCTGCCCCAGATCGACCAGGTGGTGAACGTCGCGATCGCGCAGGTGACGAACTGGCCGCAGCACGACCTGTTCGAGACCCTGCCCGCGGTGCGCTCGCTGGGTGCGGGCTGCCCGTCGTCGTCGGGCCTGGCGCCGGGGCTGCAGACCCAACCCGGGGCCACGCTCCTGCCGGCCAGCCGGCTGATCGCGCAGATGAGCCGTCTCCCCAACGTCGCGAACAGCCTGGCCGCCGTGTTCGTCGGGACCTCGAGCACGTCGTACGGCGGGGTGCCGCTGCCGCTGCGCCTCTCGTTCCTGGGCGCGCCGGCGTGCACCCTGTACGTCGCTCCGGACGTCACCTTCCCCGTCGCGCCGCAGGCGCCGTGGCTCACCCTCGACCTCCCGAACCAGCCCGAGCTGATCGGCGGCACGCTGTTCCTGCAGGGGCTGGTCACCGATCCCGGGGCCAACGCGCTCGGCATCGCCTTCACGCCGGGCATGGCGATGCAGCTCGGCCAGCGCTGAAGCGCGGCACCTGCGGGCGAGCCGGGCACGCGG
>Ga0079224_100004014_pt1 | contig 18826 bp, 15 predicted proteins | sample Stecom2015_FD_80414 | JGI IMG/M metagenome (GOLD analysis project Ga0079224, IMG submission 80414) | Agricultural soil microbial communities from Utah to study Nitrogen management - Steer compost 2015 | ecosystem: Environmental > Terrestrial > Soil > Agricultural land | place: USA: Utah... | reverse complement strand
CGATTCGCGACGTCGCACAGGCTCCGGAGCGTTGCGGCGACATTCTGGCGAAAACCCATGGGCTGCTCTGGATCATCACCGGGGTCGCGCTGCTCGTCCTCGCCGTCACGGCCGAGCTCTTCCTGACGGGCGCCCCGCATCGCGCGCTCTGTTACGGCATGGGAGGGGCGGCGTTGGCCACCTTGCATGCTTCGTTGTTCGCCGGGATTGCCCGGGCGCACGAAGACATGGGGCTCCTGGCGGCGCTCGGATTGGGTCACAAAGCGCTCGTCCTCGGCCTCGTCCTCGGGGCAGCGGCGTGGGACCTCGGGCTGCCGGGCGTGGCCTACGCCCATTTGCTGGCGACCGTGGCCCACGCGCTCGTCCAGCGCACGATCGTCGCGCGACGTTACGCTCCCGCCGCGGTTCGTTTCGATCGGCAACATACGCGGTACCTCCTGCGAGAGGCGCTGCCGCTCGGTGCCGGATTCGTGATTCGGCGAACGAACCTCCACGTTTCGACCATCCTCCTCACGGTGCTCGCGGGGTCCGCCACGGTCGGCCTTTACAATTCGGCATACCGCTTCCTGCAAATGGTCGAAGTGGGCGCGCTCACATTGTCGAGCGTGCTGTTTCCGGTGTTTGCGAAGCTCTTCCCCACGGATCCGTCGGGCTTCCGGCGGCTCTACGGGACGAGCACACGTTTCCTCCTGCTGCTCGGAGCCCCCGTCGCCGGGCTGGCGTGGGTGTTCGGCGACCCGGTGATCACCCTCCTTTACGGCAGCGAATACGCTGCCGCGGGTTCGGTGCTCCGCATCATCGGCGCAGCGTTGCTCTTTCTCGTACCAGGAACATTGTTCCATTCGGTATTCGTCGCGGCGGGGCGGCAATCGTCGTTCATGCGGCTCTCGCTCGTGAGCATCGCCGTCCAAGTCTGCGCCGGCGTCGTGTTGATCCCACGAATGCAGGCTACCGGTGCCGCGATCGCGACCTTGCTCACCGAAGCCGCCACGTTCGTCGTCGGTGCCCTCCTGTTGCGCCGCTTGGGCGTGTCCACGACCTATGCGAGCACGTTCGGTCGCGTGTTCGCGGCCGTCGCCCTCCCCAGTCTCGTGCTCGCAGGATTCCCCTGGAGCGGCGACCCGCCGAGCTCGCTCGTCCTCCTGCTCGGGGCTGCCACCCATCTCGTCCTGTTCCTCGTGCTCGTCGTCTTGCTCGGCGTCGTCCGACCTTCCGAGCTCCGCGAGCATTGGGCGCGTCGCCGCGGTGGCATTGCCCATCGCGCGCCCACTTCCATGCGCACGCCGGGCTAGGATACGACATGCGGTTCTGCCTCCTGTGGAGCCTCGCGCTCGCATTTTCTGCGTCTACGGACGCGTCCGCGCGTCGTCCCGCCCCTCCACCGCTCGTCTCGTCGTTCGCCCTCGAAGAACCGACGTCCAGCCACGACGAGATGCCCCCGATCGTCCCTCCCGAGGTCGACGATCCGATGCTCGCACCGCTCGATCCGGCCCCCCGCGTGATGCGGGACTGGCGTCAAGCGACGCAGATCCTCTACGATCGCTCGACCGCGCTCGAGACGGCTCACGCCCGCATCGCGGAAGCCCAAGGACATTCTCGGGCCGCGCTCGCACGGAGCCTCCCGTCGGTGACGGCCGAGGGCGTCGTCAGCCTGAGCTACCTCCGCGGCAAAGCGACGTTGCGCCTCCGCGACCGCCCGAATGCGCCGCAGGGTCCCCCGACGCGCATGCCCCAGAGCCCCGAGGAGCAGAAGATCGATCTGCCGCGATTTCCCAATCGTTACGAGGCCGGTGTGGCCGTGCGCCAACCCGTCGTCGACGTTCGGCAATGGGCGGAACTGAAAACTGCCCGTATGGCCATACACCAGGGCGAGCTCGATCGCGAAGAGACGCTGCGTCGGGCGGTCGCCGATCTTGCGGCCAGTATCGTCCATGTCGTCACCGCCGAGCGACTCGCCGAAATGCGGCGTGAGTTTCTACGCGCCAATCTTTCGACGGTGGTGCTGATGCAGCGCCGGACGGACCTCGGCGCGGCGGGTACGCTCGACGTTCTACGTGCGGAGCAAGAGGTCGCCCTCAGCCGTGCGGAGCTCGTCCAGGCGGACGAAACGGTGCGGCAGACCCGGGAATCCCTAGGGATGGCGTTGGGTTATCCCGAGCAATGGGGGGTTCCGAAGACGTTCGACCTCCCCGCGCTCCTCACCACATTGGAGGAGCAATGTCCATCGCTCGCGGCTCCGATGGATCGGTCCGACCTGCGTTCGGCACGACTCGCGCTCGACATCGCCACGCGCGAGCACCGAACCGCCCGGTATGGCTGGATCCCCACGCTCGACGTCGTCGGCGAGTTCCGAGCCTTCCACGTCATCGGCGTCATCCAACAACGCGCGACCCAATGGGCGATCGGAGCGTTCCTGCAGGTCCCGATCTACGAAGGCGGTCGCATCGGCGCCGAACGGCGCATCGAAGCCGCCCGTAAATCGGCAGCGCGCGCCCACCTGACGGAGCTCACGCGCGACGCCGAACTCGAGGTTTCGCGGGCCAAACGAGCGGTCTCCGTCGCGCAGGCGAACCTCGAGCTCGGCCGAAAGATGCGCGACCTCGCACTGGAAACGATGAATGTCGCGCGGACGGCCTTCGTGCACGGCACGGCGACGGGCCTGGACCTGATCGACGCCGCGCGGGTATGGAAGCAAGCCGAACTCGACCTGGCGGTACGGGAGTTCGAGCATGTCGACGCCCGGATCTCGGCACTGCTGGCGCTGTCGCGCTGCGCCGATGCGTCGGCGAGCCGACAACGCTCCAGCGAGGAGAACGGACCACCGTAAAACGGCGGTCAGACTGACAGTTCGTTCGCGGTCGAGGTTCCCGATGCGTCATTCCTGTCACGCTCCCCGATTCTTGCGTGACGTCCTCGAACACGCGCTCCCCTCTCGTCTTGGCTTGCATGGAGCTCGCCCAGGGGGTACATAGGATCGACAGCGTTACGCTGCGATCCGGTCCCAGTCCGGATGACGCTACGATTTCGAGTCTACCGTACGTCGCAAGCCTCGATGCCGACGCAGCAGCGGGCATGTCGATAGCCGTGCAAGGACGCTGAGTCAGCGGTCATACACGAGGAGCAACCTAGGGATGAGCATTGTGGCAGATCAGGCGGTGGCACACGCGACCGTCGAGGACAGCGCATCACGGGCCCAACATCTTCGGGTTCAGGAACCCACGCCGACGGCGGAGTTCCAGCCGAAGAGCATCTCGGTGATCTTTCCGGCCTACAACGAAGAGGCGAACATCGAACAGTCCGTCATCATGGCACGGACGGTGATGGCGAAATTCTTCGCGCCGGAGAACATCGAGATCATCGTCGTGAACGACGGCAGCGCCGATCGAACGGCGGAGGTCTTGAATCGATTGGCGGAGCAGAGCTCCGACCTGCGCGTCATCCATCATGCCCGCAATCGGGGTTACGGCGCCGCCCTCCGCAGCGGTCTCTACGAGGCACGCCACGACCTCGTCTTCTTCAGCGACGCGGATTTGCAGTTCGACCTCGCCGAAATCCGGCACTTCCTGAAGCACGTCAAAGATTTCGACATCGTCGCGGGTTACCGCATCAACCGCGCCGACGATCCGATCCGGTTGATCAACGCGTGGGGGTGGAACAAACTCGTCTGGCTCACGCTCGGTTTGCCGATCAAGGACATCGACTGCGCGTTCAAGCTGTTCCGTCGCCAGATCTTCGACGACATCCAGCTGACCTCCGTCGGCGCCATGGTGAACACCGAGCTGCTGGCATTGGCCGTGAAGCGCGGCTTGAAGATCAAGGAGCTGCCCGTGAGCCACTACCCCCGTTCGGCGGGAGAGCAGACCGGTGCCAACCTCCGGGTCGTCGCCAAAGCGTTCCGGGAGCTGTTCTCCATGTATCGTCGTCTGAAACACACCGAATAGTTCGAGCGCCGACCGATGATGGAGTGTTCCATTTATTCCCGTTTCGTGCACGTGGCGGAGGCGCACCCCGCCCGCACTGCCCTCGTCGTCGAGGACCACTCCTATACGTATGGTGACCTTCGGGAACGGATCGACGCCTTCGCGCGCGGGCTCCTGGCCCGCGACTGCACGCCTTCGGATGCGGTTGCGATCCTGTTTCCCAACTCGCTCGACTTCATCGTCGCGGTGCTCGGCACCTTCGCCGTCGGCGCAAAGGCGGTGCCGCTCAACCCCAATTTCAAGCTCGACGAGATCGAGCACGCATTGACGGCCACCGCGGCGCGTTTCGTGCTCGCGCCGACGAAGCTGCTCGAGGCTCTGCCCGACGTACCCGCTTCCAGCGATTCGGTCGACGCCTGGAGCGCCCCCGCCGAACCACTCGATGCTCCGTCACGCCGCGCCGAAGCGGCGGTGTACATGTTCTCGTCCGGCTCCACCGGTCGCTCGAAGCGAATCACGCGATCCGAGGCCCAGCTCTTGGCGGAATACGACGCGCTGCGCCGCACGATCGACCTCCTCCCTTCCGATTGCATTCTCTGCACGATCCCACTGTTCCACGCGCACGGCTTCGGAAATGCTTTGTTCGCGGCACTGCTGACGGGTGCGAAGCTGGTGCTGCGCACCAAGGAGTTCAATCCGCGTTCGACGATGCGTGCGCTGGTCGAGCATGGTGTCACGCTCTATCCGGCGGTGCCGTTCATGTTCAAGATGCTGGCCGAGACGCGCTTCGCCGAGCCGCCCGATCTCCGTGCGGTTCGGCTGCTGTTCTCCGCCGGCGCGGCCCTGCCGGAATCCGTGAGTCGAAGCTTCCTCGAGCGGTTCGGTCATCCCGTCGCCCAGCTGTTCGGTTCCACCGAAACCGGTGCGCTGTCGATCAACGTCGCCCACCCGCGTGAGAAGCCGACCTCCGTCGGGAGGCCGCTGCATGGTTACGCGATCGAGATTCGCGACGAAGCGGGACGAGCCCTCCCTTCGGGAACCAAGGGCGAGATCTGGGTGAAGAGCCCCGCCATGACGCGCGCGTACGACGGCCTCGACGACATGACCACCGCGTGTTTCGTCGACGGCTATTTCTTCACGGGCGACCTCGGGACGATGGACGACGACGGCGACCTCTACATCGCCGAACGCAAGAAGCTCCTGATCAACGTCGCCGGCTTCAAGGTGGATCCGCTCGAAGTCGAGCAGGTGCTGGCGCGCCACCCGGGGGTCGCCGACGTGGTCGTCGTCGGTGCACCGCACCCCGGCTACGGCGAGGAGGTCAAGGCGGTCGTCGTCGCCAAGACGGAGGACCAACTCTCCGCCGAAGCGCTCGGCCAATATGCCGCCGAGCACCTCACCGAATACAAGGTCCCCAAACGCATCGAGTTCATCGCCGAGATCCCGCGTAGCCCACTCGGCAAAGTGTTGCGTAAATATTTATAGCGACCTCGGTGTCAGGACCGAAGCTCGAATCATCCCTGGTCGGAGGAATGCCTCGATGTTGAACGTCTACTATCGTAAACACGGAATCGAACCCGACTACGAGGTCTTCCGTTCCAAGGGCTTTTCCCCCCAGTGGAGCGCCAAGACCAAGACGCGCGCGCTCGAGTTCCAATCCCTCCCGCCGTTCTTGCGCACCCTGCTCGTGACCGACGGCACGGTGACCAAGGCCCTCGAAGCCTACTATTGGGAGCCGGTGCAGGTGGACACCGTGTTCCAGGAATTCGTCCAGGCCGAGGCCGACATCGACTGGCTCGACGTACGCAGCGGCGACGAGGTGCTCAGCCGCCGCGTCAACCTGCGTGGCCGCGCGCGTTCCACCGTTTACGCCAAAGCGTACTCCATCCTGCGCTCGAGTCTCATTCCGACGCAGTTGCGAGCGCAATTGCTCGCCGGGACGCTCGGCATCGGAGAGCTCATTCGCGATTGTGGTCTCGAGACCTATCGCGAACTCCTGGAGATCGGCCTCACCACCGCCGAAGACGAGCTCGATCCGGGCGACGCCACCCTGGGCGCCGTCTATCGCACGTACCGGATCGTGCTCGGCGGTCGACCGGCGATTCTGGTCACCGAACACTTTCCGCTCGACGTGTTCCTCCCCGCCACCTCTGCGGTGTAGCGCCGCGCGGAAGCCCCTCCGAGGCGTCCGGCGTGCTCTTGCGACGCCGCGTGGCTCGATGTAGCGTGAAGAAAATGAACGGATCTAGCCAGGATACGCTCGAGTTGGCCCGTCGCACGGTCAGTCAAGTCGCCCGAATCGACCTCACCGATCGTTCTCCCGAGGAACCACTCAATCTGGATTCGATCATTCGAATCAGCCTCATCGCCGAGCTCGAATCCGTGTTCGACATCGAGCTTCCGGACGAGGCCATCGAACCGGAGGTCTTCGACACCCTGGGGAACATCGTGCGGCTGGTCGAGGCGAGGCGTGCATGAGCCTTCGTGAACTCTTCACGTTGATCCGCTCCGACGTCGAGCTCAAGCAACACTGGTTCCTGAAGCGCGACTCGTGGTTCAACCGCAACGTTCGCGTCTTCGCCGAACCGGGCACGATCGCGGTGATCGTGTATCGCTTCGGCCACTGGACCCACGAGGTGAAAGTGCCCGTCGTGCGGCAGACACTGCGGCTCGCGTACGCCTCGGCCAAGTCGGCGGTGGTGCTGGCGTTCGGGATCTACATTCCTTCGCAGATGAAGGTGGGCCGCGGATTCGCGATCCACAACTTCACGGGCATCTTCCTGCCCCGTACCACGGTCGGCGACAACTTCATCGTGTTCCAAGGCGTGACCGTGGGGCACCTCCGCGGCCAAGGCGGGCGCCCCCCGAGGATCGGCAGCAACGTCTTCCTCGGCGCCGGCGCGAAGGTCATGGGCGACATCGACATCGGCAACAACGTCGTCGTGGGTGCGAACTCCCTCGTGATGGACAGCGTGCCCGACAACTGTACGGTCGTGGGCGTACCGGCGCGGATCATTTCTCGCGACGCGAGCTGGATCCAGGAGAAGCTCGAAGGCAAAGGTGAGCATTGGTGAGACGATTGGACCCCTCCCGCCGAATTTGGCGAATCGCGATGGTCGCCGCGTGCCCGTTCCCTGCCAATCACGGCACGCCTGGGGCGATTCGCGAGCTGTGCATCGCCCTCGCCGAAAAAGGCCACGAGGTCCACGTCGTCACCTATCCCGTCGGCGATCCGGTCGAGATCGAAGGCGTTCACATCCATCGCGCTCCTCGCATGCCGCTCGGCGGCGGCGACATCAAGATCGGGCCGTCCTGGCAGCGTCTCGTCCACGACGCCGGCTTGGTGCCGAAGCTCATCTCGGTGGTTCGCAAATACGAGATCGACGTCATCCATGCGCACAACTACGAGGCGACGATCGCCGGCGCGATGGCCAAGCTCGCGACGAGCCGCCCGCTCGTCTACAACGGCATCAACAGCATGGCCGACGAGCTCCCGACATACGGACTCAAGCCCGCCGCACTCGTCCGCACCGCCGGCGCTTGGCTCGATCGCTGGATCCCACGCACGGCCGACGCCTTGCTCCTGCTCTCGGACGAGCTCAAAGACTATCTCGCGACGATGGGCATCCAACGCGATCGCATGGTCGTGATCCCGCCGGGGATCATGATGGACGCGTTCTCCGGCGGTGATGGTGCGCGCGTCCGAGCCCGCCACGGGCTCGCGCCGGATCAGCCGCTCGTCATGTACACCGGCGCCCTCGAGCGATTCCAGCGGTTGGACTTGCTCGTCCGGGCGATGCCGGAGGTGCTCGCGAACCATCCGCGGGCCGTGTTCATGCTCGTCAACAACATCCCCAATCCCGAAGCACGCGAGGCCCTGCTGGCCCTCGCGCGCGCCTCCGGGGCGGCCGATCGACTGCGCATCGTCGAATCCGTGCCGTTCTCCGAGCTCCCCGATCATCTCGCCGCCGCCGACGTGGCCGTCGTCCCGCGCCCCGCGTGCCCGGGCTTCCCGATCAAGCTCCTCAACTACATGGCTGCCGGCAAAGCGATCGTCAGCGCCGAGGGCAGCGCAAAATCGATCTGTCACGGATACGACGGGTACGTCGCGAAGAACGAGGACATCGACGATCTCGCGGCTGGGATCAACCTGCTCCTGCGCGATCCGGAGATTCGCGCCACGCTCGGTCGACGTGCGCGCGAGAGCCTCGCCGGCGTCTACGATTGGGACACGATCGCGTCGGGCATCGTCTGTCTGTACGAGCAGATCGATCGGGCCTCGCGTGGCGTTCGGCTCGATCGCCGTCAGCTCGGCCGGTACCTCAAAGGCGAATACCGCCCGCGGCTCGCCTCCCGCAGCGGTTCACGTGCCGCCGGTTTCCTGCAGCCCGGTCCCATCGAATATCCCGACTTTGGCGAGTGTCACGTATGAGCGGTTCGAAACGCGTGGATTTCATCGGCATCGGTTCGGGCAAATGCGGCTCGACGTGGCTGTACGAGAACCTCGTCAAACATCCAAGGATCTGCGATCGCAACCTCAAGGAGCTGAACTATTTCAGCGACCTCTACGACGAGCATCCCTTCTCGTGGTACGAAAACCAGTTCTGCGATTGCGCCGACGGCCTGTTGCGCGGCGAGTTCAGCGTGACCTACCTCGGTCACCCGGAGGCGCCCGCGAGGGTTCGACGACACTATCCCGACGCGCGCCTCCTCGCGATCGTTCGTGAGCCCGTGCGGCGAACGTTTTCGAACTACCTGCATGCGATCCGCAAGGGCGACGTTTCGCCGCGCACCTCGTTCGCAGAGTTCTACGCGGACGAGGCCAACCTCGTGCCGGCCCGCTACGCCGACCACGTCGAGCGGTGGCTCGCGCTCTTTCCCCGCGAGCAACTCCACGTGGTCATCCTCGAAGAGTTCCTGCGCGACCAGCTCGCGGGTTATCGGCGCCTGTTCGAGTTTCTCGGCGTCGACGCCGACTTCGTTCCCCCCGACTACGCGAAGCGCAGCAACGAAGCGCGTTCCTACCGATTCTTGTGGATCGAGAACACGCTGGTTCGCACGTATCGGTTTCTCAGCCGCCGCGGGTATACGCGGTTGGTCAAGCGTATCGTCGACAGTCGCGTCGGAGAGATCGTTCGTTCGATCAACGCCGTGGATCGCGAGGGTCCCAGACTGACGCCGACGGATCGGGCCGCGTTGGTGACCTATTTCGCCCCGCACAACGCTCGATTGAGCCACCTCCTCGGCCACGACCTTTCGGCGTGGGACGCCCCTGCGCGCACGCAGGATGCCGCGGCGTCCAGGGAGTAGCTCGAGATGGCCGTGCACGTCGCATTGCTCGTCGGGGCCCCGCGCTCCGGCACCACGATGCTCGAACGCGTCCTCGCGTCGCATCCGAGCATCCTCGGCGGCCCCGAGCCGCACCTGTTGACGCCCCTCGCCCACCTCGGCGTGTGGTCGAACGTGCAAAAAGCACCGTACGATCACATCATCGCGTCGATGGGGCAGAAGGATTTCATCCGCAAGCTCCCGCGCCAAGACGAAGACTATTGGGCTGCCTGCAGAGCCTATTGCGAGGTTCTCTACGGGCGTGCCCTGCAGGGCAGCGGGAAGTCGATCTACCTCGACAAGACCCCCGAGAACGCGACGATCCTGCCGTTCATCGCGAAGGTGCTCCCCGAGGCCAAGTACATCGTGCTGACACGGCACCCCGTCGCGGTGTTCTGCTCGTTCGCGCAATCGTTTTTCGGTGGAGACTTCGCGCGGGCGCACGCCCACGATCCCATCCTCCAGCGCTACGTTCCCGCGCTCGCGAGCTTCATCCGCGCGAAGCCGGTCGGATTCATTCACGTGCGTTACGAGGACTTCGTCACGCATCCCGATGACTGCGTCTCGAGCATCTACGGATACCTCGGCGTCGAGGACGATCCTGCGACCCTCGACTATGCCTCCCGCGCGGCGCCGCAGGCGGGCCTCGGCGATCCGCTCGGCGTCCGCCGACACACGCGTCCTTCCACGGAATCGCTGACGAAATGGGCCGGCGAACTGCGGCAGATGCCGGAGAAGTTGCGCTTCGTCCAATCGCTCGTGGAGCGGCTCGATCCCGCCGATCTCGAGACTTTGGGGTATCCTTTGGACACCCTTTGGGCCCCGCTCGACACCGCGACTTCGGATCCTCCGCCCCGTCGCGGCGCGGCGCGCGATTGGGGTTCGACGAAGTACGCACTCGAGCGTAAGGCCATCGTGGGCGGTCGCGAGATCGTTCGCCGCTCGGCCACGCTGCAGCGTTGGATCCACACCGCGCGCCTCGCTTGCGACGTACTCCTGCGCGAACGATAGGCGATCGGCTAGCAGCCCGTGGTGGAAGTCGCGCGGACGGAAACGCCGTCATCGGAGCCCGTGGCGAGGAGCGAGAACGGAGGAATATCGGGCATATTTCGAGCTTCTCGCGACGCGGCCATGGGTTTCGAGGGCGGTGTTTTCGTTCGTGGGACTTTCGCCACGGGCTGCTAGGGTTCAGCGGCGGTCGCCGCCGACGCGGCGCGACCGAGGAACGCGAATCCGCGACCGGCCTCTGCCTCGTAGTAGCGCGCCACGACGTGCGGTACGTCGTCGAGGATCTCGTATTCGTGCGGCACGCCGAGGCGCTCGAGCACGTCGTGGAGCAGCGCCATCGATCGCCGCGTGCCGTCGGCCGAGCCTGCGACGAGGCGCACCGCGAGCCGCGAACGCTCGACGCGGCTGCGATGCTGCGTGAACAAGTACGCCGGTGTGTTGCGCTCGAACTGCCCGATGTCGCCGCGAAACACCGATTGAAAGATCGCGTCGTCCTGCCCGCCCATCCCACCGCGGACGTCCGTTCGCGGTGCCCCGTAGGCCACCACCCCCGCGAATCGCTCGGGATGAAGTGCCGCGAATTTGAGGGCACCGAATCCTCCCATCGAGAATCCCATCAGTAGACGCCCTGCGCGGCCCGGTCGCGGCCGGTAGTGCGCTTCGACGTGCGGCAGGAGCTCTTGCAGAATCATCGTCTCGATCGGCCAGCTCGCGTCCGGGCTGTCGGTATAGAACGTGTCGCGCGCATCGGGAAAGACCATGATGCACGGCTCGATGCGACCATCCGCCATCGCCTGCTCGAGGAATCGCACGACGTGCGTCGAACGGACGTGGTCTCCACCTTTTCCGTGCAGCCAATAGATAACGGGAGGGCGCGTCGTCGCCTGCTCGAACCCCGGGGGCAGATAGACGCTGAATGTCATTTCTTGGCCCGTCTCGGGGCCGACGAAGGTTCGTCGTTCGACCGTCCCCTCGAGGGCGTGCGTGCCCTCGCGCGGGCCGGGCCGCGCCTGCGCGTCCCCACGGGGTGGCTGCGGGCTCCCGACCGAGGAGATCGCCCGGGGCTCGCCGTCGCCGGTGAGCGACCGCGCCAGTCGCCGCACCTCGTCGGCGAGCTCCGGGCGCAACACGTCGGCACCATACACCTCGACGTACCGCGGCGCGTAGGCGATCGCGACATCGGCCGTGGTCCGGAAGGCCACGCGAGCATCACACGGCGTCTGACCAACGAGGCGACAGCTCTCGGTATCGACGGCGGGCCACAAGAACTGCATCGCGATGCGAGGCCGATGCTCCACCAGGACCTTCCAACCGTGCAGCGCACGATCGTCGGGCAAGGGAGCGCGCGCGGAAAGATTGTGGCGTTGGAGGATCAGGCGCCCGGGATGCCGCCGGTCGGCGCTTGCGACGAGATTCTCCACGAGCGCGTCGGGTGGTCCGCCGCCCAAGCGCACCGGAACGCGACCGACGGCCATCCGCACGAACGCCGAAGGAAACGCTGCCATGGTGGCATCGACCGCGTCTTCGCAGGCACGCTGCAGCACAGACGTGGTGAAGCCGGCACGCAGCCAAGCGGCGACGTTCGCCTCGTCCTCGGCGAGCAGGTTCCAGTCGTCGGTGGTCGCGTTGGCGCATTGTGCCGAGACGATCGCGACCTCGAGGCGGTGACCCAAGCGCGCTCCCATGGCGGCGATCAGGCGCCGCTTCGCGGCCAGGAGTCGTTCGTCCCAGAAGAGCGGAATCTCGATCGCCTGGCCGTAGGTGGTATGGAAGCGCTGGGGGTCCGTCAGGGTGACCGTGGCGATGCCCTGTTCGCGGAGCCACTCCGGCGTATCGAGGCCCCCCATGGAGACGACGACGGTCGCCGCTTTGCCGGCAGCGGCGATTCGATCGAGTTCCCGCTCGAGCACGGCCAGCTCGATCTGCTCGGGCCGGGGTTCGACGTCCTTCCAGGACGCCCGCAACACGATGCCGGCGACCTCAGGATGCTCCAACAGCGCCACCGGGACGGACGCGCCGACCGGGGTCAACGCGAACAAACCACGCGGAGGGTCGACACTCCGCGACTCCGACGATGAAGGCCGCGGTGGCGGACCGTTGGAAGCGTCGACGGAGGGCTTGGTGCATGCCGTCGACGCGAGGAGCACCGCCGCCAACGATCGCACGTGCATGGCGCTCCTCCGCATCATGGCCTCGTCCACAGGAACAGGCGACCGTCCGCCGCTTCGAACACGAGCTCCATGCGTCGTTCGAGCATCGCGTAGGTCTCCTGGGTGATGCTGAGGCGCGCCCCGCCATCGGGGGACGAGAGCAGCCACACCCGCGGATACGTGCGCAGCACGTGCTCGAGTTCCTCGTCGGTATGGAGCACCCGATTCCCCACCCATTTGTCGGTGTAGTAGGGCAGCGCCTCCGGGACGAAATAGACGGACGATGCCGCGACCCGCTGCAGGAAGAAATCGCCGCTTTCCTGGGTGTAGACCTGCAGCGGGAACGGAGCCTGCACGATCACGGCGTCGTCGGGTTGCAGCCGCGCCTCCAAGGCGTGGGCCAACGCGCGGAACGAGAACCCCGTGAGGTTGTGCCGCAGCTCGTACGGGCGGGCTTGCGAGAGCGACGGAGACGCTTCGATCGGCTGGACCCCCCACGCGGACGCCACGGCGAGGTGCAGCACGACCACGACGACGTACGCCACACGATGTGCCCCGGGAAAGGGCGTGACGACGGCTGCGGGCCCGTGCCTCGGTCGTCCGAACAAGCGATCGACGAGTAGCACGCTCGCGCCGGCGCTCGCGAGCAGCAGGGCGGGCAGCGAAAGATACGCGTAGCGCAGCGCATAGTAGCCGAGCAGGCCCGTCCAGAACACCAGGATGAGGACGATGAAGGCATAGAGGAACCGCAGCGATCGGCTGTCACGCAGGACGACGATGCCGGCGAGCAGCGACCACGCGAGCAGCACGTGCGCCTCGCTCGTCAACCCGTCGATGTAGAACATCGGATCGTAACCGACCTGCGTGAACGCCAGCGAGACGCCGGAGACCGTCTGGCGGCCGGAGACGATGCCGAGATACGGCTCGCGCAGCACGGTGCGAAACGTCAGCTGGGCCACCACGACGAGGATGATGAGCGATGCGGCGATCCAGGCGTGCACGTTCGCGAGCCATTGGAATCGCCCGAAGCGAAACAGCACGATCAACGCGAACAACACGGGCAGCAAGAACCCGCACCCCTCCCAGCTGAGGTAGCTGAGCGAGAAGAACGCGAAGATTCGATAATAGACGGCGGTCGCGGGGCGCTCTTCTTCGATCAGACGATGAATCGACATCGTCGTGAGGAGCGCGAAGAACTGCGCCTGCGAGGGGTAGAAGGCGTTGCTCCCCCAATAAGTCGCCCACGGCAAGACTGCGAACAGGAGCCCCGCGAGCGCGGCCACGCGGCGATCGAACAACCGAACGCCGAAACGGAGGATGAGCAACATCGTCCCGGCCGCGAACATCACCGACGGCAAACGGACGCCGAACTCGTTCTCGCCGAAGAACACCACCGAAAGCGCGATCGGGTACGGGACGAGCTCGTACGTCGAGATGATGAAGTCGGAATAGTTCTGGGCGAGCACGGGGTAACCGCGCTCGAACACCCCGCGCGCGAACAGAATCATCGTGGATTCGTCCTGCGTGATCGAGTTGTCCGCGATCCCCTGCAGACGCAGGATCACCGCGAGCACCACCAGGGCCCAGCAGAAGCCACGCCAGAGGTGGTCGTCGTCCTTCCAGACGTCGACGGGCGGCAACGGGGTCATGCGAACGGCCTCCGCCGAACGAGGGCCGAGAGCGGCCCCCGCCCTTGCAGCAAGACGAGCCAGGTGCCGACGAGCAAGAGGATCGCCGCAGGCACGAGGAAGCGATAGGCCCATCCGAGCGAGAAGCGCGGGTCCCAATCGACCAGCTGCAGTGCGCCCATGAGGAGGATGCTCACCGCGAGTGGCTGACAGAATCCGAGCCAGCGCCCGAGCAGAGGCACTGCCGGACCCATCGCCCAGACGTGGGCCGTGCCGACCACGCCGAGCAGCGCGAGGATGACGAAGAAGAGCCCCACCGTGTCGACGCGCTCCCGCATCGACACGGGCTTCGGCACGCTCGCGGCGACGAGCACGGGTGGTTTGGGACCAAGGGCACCGAATCGCACGACCGGCGCGTGGTCGGGGCTACTGCGCCAACGATCGTCGCTCGAGAGCTCGAGGGTGTAGCGATCGGTGCGGACCTGCCCGCGTATCCCCACGCGCATCGGCCGAGTCTCGCCGGAGACGTGTACGAACAATGTGTTCGTCCCCGGGCGGAGCATCGACGCGATCTCGAACACCTCCATGTTGCGTTCACTGCCGGCGACGGGTCCGAGCAGCTGCCCGTTGACGGCGACGAGCACGGCTCCGGACGCGGCGACCGCGATCCATGCATCCCGCACGGGCGCGTCCTCCAAGACGAACGGACGCGCGAAGCTCCCGGAGGTCGCGAGGCGATCGGCGTGCCAGATCCATTCGCCACGAGGATCGCTGGCGACCGCGGCGAGCGGCAACTCGGGCGGGATCAAGGTCACGTCGCCGGGCGTGACGACCTCGCTCCAACTCCAATCGTGGTCGAGGAAGTCCGGTTCGAACCACGCGTGGACGCCGAGCCCCGAGAAGCGTTGGCGACGTTCGACCCGCCACGTGGAGTCGGTGGCGATCGCGTGCTCCACTCCCAAGGTGCCGATCCATTCGAGGCTCGCGGCGAGGGTGGCCGTGGTCCCGAACGTGGTCGATTCGGCTTTGAGCGCCACGACGTTGCGACCCGCACGCAACAATCCCGCGACGTCGTAGACCCCGCTCGGCCAACCACCGATGTATTCCTCGCGCCCGATCCGCTGACCATTGAGGTAGACCTCGAACGCATCGATCGCGGCCACGCGTAGCCACGCGCGCGCGGGGACGGTCGCGAGCACCATGGACTTGCGCAGGTAGAGGACGTCCGATCCGCCGGGGTAGCCCACCCAGGCCGCGGGTTCGAGCTCGAACTTCGTGGGCAGCGGCTGATCGAGCGCCTGACCGCGGCGCCACACCGAGGCGAACAGCGCCGCGAACGTCACCAGGATGACGAGCGTGAGACCGAGGCCGTGCCGCTTCATGCATCAACCTCCACTGAGCGCGCGCACGGCTCGGAAGTTGTCGCTGCGGTCGAGCTTGCGTGACTCGGCATAAGCCGCGCGGGCTTCGACCAGGCGCCCCTCCGAGGTCAGCGCGTCGCCGAGCGTCGCGAGCAGATCGGCGGACAGCACCGGGTGGGTGACGAGCGTCTGCAGATGCGGAATGAGATAGAGCGCGGCATCGGCTCGCCGGAGCGCGAGGTAGACGTGCGCCAAGTAGAACGGCGCGAGCGATCCGGGCGGTGGCGTCGCGTGCGAATGAGCGGCCATCGCTCGCGCGAGCTCGCCCCGCTTGGCATGCGCCATCCCTTCCGCGATCCAAAGCTCGGACTCCATGGCTTCGGCCATGGTCACCACGGCGCGATCGAGCTCGGACGCGGCCGTGCTGCCTCGCTGCTCCAGTAAACGACGGCGCGCACGCTCCAACGCGATGCCCGAGCGCCGCTCGAGCGATTGCCCGGTGAGGAGGACGTTCGACGTGACCGCGCTCCACGGCCCCCGCTCCCCACGCAGCGCGTCGTTGGCGAGCGCCACCTTGCGCAGGAACGGACGAGAGTGCGCGAGCGCGGGATTCCCCGCCAATGCGCGCTCGTAGGCCGCGATCGCTTCGGCGCCGCGCCCTTCGACGAGGTGACGATCGGCGTCGCGTCGCGCTCGATCGGCTTGCACGATGCGAAGCATCGGCGCGGCGGCACCGAGCAACGACAACGCCGCGATCCCGGCCATCGACATGCCGACGGTGCGGCGTTCCGGCGCGGTCAGCCAGAGCAACGACAGCAACCCGCAGGCGCATCCACAGGCGAGTTGGTAGCCCCATCCGAGCATCGCCCACGCGACGGAGGCCTGCTCGGCGAGGGTCTCGAACTCGCGGATCGGCGTGAACGTCGGCTCGATGCTACGGTTCTGAACGAAGTGCTCCGCCACGTAGCCGGCGAACGCGACCCGTTCGCGGCTCTCGTGCAGGTACGTGGCGAGCCACTCCGGTTCGAAGTACGCGACGCGCAGGAAGACGAGCGCGAGAAAGGTCACGGTGGCACTGGCACAAACGAGCGCCGTCGTGCGATGGAGCGACGCGGTGGCGATGCCCGCCAACATCGTGACACGAAAGACTTGCGTGGTCGTGACCTCGCCATAGTCGCCGATCGCCCAACGGAGGTCGTCGGCGCGTCGAATGGCACCGAACGGAAAGCCGATCCATTCACCACGCGGCGCGACGAACGTGAGCAATGCGAGCGCAATCAGGATCGCAACGCACCCGATGCTCCCCACGAGCGGGGACGGACTCGTAGAGCGCATGTCGAAGCGCAGTATAACGCGGCACGCCGACACGCGCGAGGCGAGCCGGAGCTCCTATGTTTTGAGTATCGACACCCGGGTGCGTCGGGTCTATCGTCGACGAGATTGTCGGACACCAGGCCCCGCGGAGAAACCGTTCGTGCGACGCCCCTCCCGACCTCGGGGAGTCTGGGTGTTCGCATCCTCCGGGTATTCGGTCGTCTCCTCCTGTTCCTGCTGCCGATCGCGATTCTCGCAGGCGTCGGATGGCTGTTCCTGCGCATGCAGATGCATCGCACGAAGACCGATTCCGACTATGCGCGAGAGAAAGGCGAGCCTCTGCCGGTGCGCGTGTTTTCGGTCGAAGTCGCGCCGCTCAGTCGCGACGTTCCCACGGAGTGTACGGCCGCCCCCAACCCGCTCGTCGAGGTGCGGGCACGGATCACGAACCGCCCCGTCGCGAAGACCTACAAAGCCGTGGGAGATTTCGTCCAGCGCAACGACCTCCTGCTCACGCTCGCCGATCAACCCGAACGTGCCGACGTCGCCGCCGCGAAGACGATGATCGAAGCGTACGACGACCTCGTCGATTCCACGTCGGACCTGGTCGCGTACTTCCAAACGGTTCGCAACGAACGCCTCGGCTTCGAGAAGGAGCTCCGTAGCGCGCGGGTGGAGCTCGCGCGCGCCCAAGCCGAGCTCGCGCGCGCCAAGGCGAATCTGGCGGTCGGAGAAACCGCGCTGTCGGGCACCCGGGTCACGGCCCCTCGCGATGCACTCGTGCTCGAAATCTCTCAGCCCGGGGAAGCGAGCCTCATCGGCGATCCCCTCGCGACCCTCGCCGGCGTCGATCCGATCCTGCTCGAATGTTGGATCCCGGAAGAGAAGTTCGCCTTCGTCGAGCTCGGTCGCGCGGTGGAGGTCACGTTCTTCGCCCGACCGGGCCGCACCCATCTCGGCCGCGTCACCTCGTTCGACGCCTACACCAAAGAAAAAGAGCGGCTCGTCCTCGTCCGCGCCGAACTGGAGAATCCCGAGCACGAGATCCTGCCGGGGCTCCACGGGATCGCGGCGATCAAGAACGAGGCCAGCGTGGTCCGCATCCCCAGCATCGCGCTCATCCAGGCCCGCTCCGACTTCGCGCAGGTCTTCACCGTCGACGAAGCCCAGCGGGCGTGGCTGCGAAAGATCACCGTCGGCGTCGCCTCGGGCGGCTATTCGGAGGTCACGAGCGGGCTCGTCGCGGGCGAGCGCGTCGTCGTGGCTGGCCAAATCGGGCTCCAAGACGGCGACCACGTTCGCATCGACGGCGCCGAGACGTTGCCTGCCGACGCCGCCACGGCACCGTGACCCTCGCGAGGGATCACTCGTCCTTGCGGTGGATCGGAACCTGCCCGAGATAGTTCGGCGGTAGGTTGCGCATCACCGTCAGCGCCGGCACGCCGGCGAGCAAGCAGTTCGATCCGACGGTCTTCGCCACGACCGCATTCGCGGCCACGACGACATTGTCGCCGACGCGTACGTCGCCGAGGACGGCTGCGCCGGCGCCGAGAAAGACGTCGTCCCCGAGCACGGGTTTGCCCTGGCACCGCCAGTCGGGACCGACGTACACGCCTTGATTGATCGTGAAGTTGGCCCCGATCCGCTCGGCCTCGACATGCACCGCCGAAAAGTTGTGAATGACGAATCCCGGGCCGATCGGTGTGCGCGGATCGATCGTCACCTTGCTGACCCAGCGCACGGGAACGGCGAGACAAGTGTAAAAGACCCGTGCGAGCGCGCGCGCGCCCCAGGAGGGGCGCGTCACGGCCCAGTGCCCGATGCGATACACGGCGACGGCGATCGTCCCGTGCTGGACGAGCACTTTGACGACTTTGTTGAAGAAGCGATCGACGAGGACGTAGTGCTCCTGCTTGCGCCGAATGTCCGAGCGAATCAGCGCCCAAACGCCGCGGGGCGCCGGGGTGGCCTCGGGCGCGATGCTCATACGGCGGCGCCTTCCGGCTCTTCGGTGGGCTTGGGAAGGATGCGCGCAGGATTGCCGACGACGATCGAATGGCTCGGGACGTCGCTGAGGACGAGCGTGTTGGCACGCACGATCACGTCGTCGCCGATCG
>Ga0079224_100004012_pt1 | contig 18834 bp, 15 predicted proteins | sample Stecom2015_FD_80414 | JGI IMG/M metagenome (GOLD analysis project Ga0079224, IMG submission 80414) | Agricultural soil microbial communities from Utah to study Nitrogen management - Steer compost 2015 | ecosystem: Environmental > Terrestrial > Soil > Agricultural land | place: USA: Utah... | reverse complement strand
TTCAATAATATTGAATATCAACCACTTCGACCATCTGCTAGCCTGATCGCCTCGGCTTCTATTGGCGTGCTTGCAAGGCGCCTATCGTCTACAGGTGAGCATTGGGTTCCCGGGGTTTGTCGGAGTCAGGGCTGAACTACCGTGGCGGCGTCAGATCGGCCCGGATTTTCAACTCTCTCGCTGTCATCGCCCGAGTTCAGCAGGCTTCCGATCTTTATGTTTACGGCTGTTAAATTTTTGTCCATTTGCAGTTGACGAAGTATATTAAGCTGGCTTAGCATTAGTCAACCGAAAATCGATGGTAGCTCGATTGAGGTGTTTATCGGCGCTTTGGGCTTTGGCCAGAGGTGCATGAAAAATCTCAAGGAGAGGCAGTAAAATCATTATAAATCATGCTAATACAGTTAAGATTGGAGAGAGAAATGCGCTATAAAAACCCCCTATATGCAGCGATTTTTACGTCACTCTGCGCCGCTCACGTACCCAGTTATGCAAGCACCGGTGAGAGCCTGGAAGAAATCATCATTACCGCAAGAAAGCGGGAAGAGAGTATTCAAAGCGTTCCTGTAGCAGTGACAGCCTTTTCTGCTGAAGACATGGAAAGGCGCGGTGTGAGCGATTTTCACATGCTTACAATGAACAATCCCAGTGTACGAATCAGCAATGGTTCATCCGCTCCCGGCGTATCCAAGATTATCGCAATTCGCGGCAATATCCAGAATGACGTCACCACCCAGCTGGATGCCGCGGTGGGCACCTATGTGGATGGGGTAGTGGTATCCCGTACCTTTGTGATGGATGGTGCGATGATAGATGTGGAGTCGGTGCAGACTCTGCGCGGGCCACAGGGAACCTTGTTCGGGAGAAATACCACTGGTGGCGCGATACTCCTCAAGACCCGGGATCCCGAGCTTGGCGGCAGCGCAAGTGGTTATATCAAAGGCACTTTGGGATCCCTCGATACCCAGGCGGCAACAGTCGCCTTAAATCTGCCCTTATCAAATACAGTTGCAGTGCGCTTGGTGGCAAACCACGACAGTCATGATCCAATTATGACTATCGGCGGAAATGGACAGAATTTTGTCGCCGCCACATATGGTTTGGATCCAAAGTTTGATATTCCACAGGGCCTTGGCGGAATGGATGCGGAGTATTACCGGGCCAAGCTGCTGTGGCAGGTTTCCGATGCAACCTCCATTATATTTGCGGCTGAATCTGGCGATGTGGACAGTTCTCAGACCCATAATGTGCCCACCCAGCCCAATGATCCTCAGTACAGCAATGCAAATATCAGAGGGCTCGGCGGTGCCAATACGGGTATTCTCACGGATGAGTTTATCAACGGAAAGTCACGGTTTTACCATCTTACCGCTGCTCACGATCTGGATAACGGTGAACTGAAATTTATTGCCGGCCTGCGCAAGCTGGATATTGTCGCCAACCAGTCAGTGCCTCCATCCGTGGGCTATACCGAGCAAAACAAGCCGGGCCTGGAGCAACTGTCATACGAGATTCAGTACAATGCGTCATTCATGGATGACAGGCTGGAATTGACATCGGGTATTTACTATTTCGATGAAGAGACCTACGAAGACCAGATCACTGTTATACCGACGATTTTCCGGACTCTTGGCCCGCGGGATACGGTAATGAATACAGATATCAAGTCGAGTTCGCTGTACGCCCAAACAACCTATGAGCTTACTGGCCGTTCGGATATTACTCTTGGTTTGCGCTATACCGACGATCAGAGGGATGGCTGGGGCTATCAGAACTATCTGAATGTACAGCCAATTACTCCCTTGACTTTCGAGTACGATAAGACCCAGGTCAACTACTTGGCGACGTACGATTTCAAGTTTACCGAAGATCTTATGGGTTACATCAGCAACTCGACAGGTTACCGTTCTGCAGCCGCTGGCTTGACAGCTTCAACCACACGTCCCGGAGAGTGGGCGACGTTGCTTCCGGAAGAAGTCACCAACTACGAGGCCGGCTTCAAGTCCGACTGGCTGGAAGGTCGACTTCGTGTCAACGGGGCCGTCTATCTCCAGGATTATGAGAACTACCAATACACCGGAATTGTTGTAGACGAACAAGGCACCGCGATCCGCACGGCGTTGATAGCGGATGCTGAAATTCGCGGTGGGGAGCTTGAGGCAACGCTGCTGTTGCCATCCGATATAACAGTATCCGCAAGTTGGGGCTACGTAGACACCGAAAACAAGTCGGACGGAAAGCCGCTACAGAATATTCCGGAGAATACTTACAGTCTCTCGATCACCAAAGTGGTAGAGCTGTCCAACGGCAATATTGATTTCAATATCAACTACGATTTCCGCGATGAGTTCTTCACCGCGGCAACCAATCCTGATTCCTCACTGCTCAAGGAGCGAGAGCTGATTAATCTCACCGCTACCTATCACCAGGATACATGGTCCCTGGGCGCTTTTGTCAGCAATCTGACAGATGAGGAGTACTACAGTCACGGCGCCATAGTACCCAGTGCCGGAGCGTCTTTCGTGAGCCTCGGAAAGCCCAGAGTGGCAGGTATCAAAGCAACATATAATTTCTAACGGCTGTTGTTGTTCCCTTGGGGGGCTGCTCATCGCTGAGAATGAGCAGCCCCTTTTTTTGCGCGACCCATCGGCTATCAGCGGCTCAAGGATTGCCCCATCAAGCCTCCAGGGCTTTCGTTCGGCCAATCTCGCCGATCTTGAAACCACTACTCCCGAGCTGTTCCTCTTGCCGCAATCGAATTCCGGGCAAAGAGCGCCGAAGCCTTGTGTCGTTTGAATTTATAAGCTGCGGCCGCCGTCAATATCAATCACCTGACCCGTGATGTAAGCCCCGGCTGGCGAGCAGAGGAAAACCGCGAGCCCCCCGATATCCTCCATGGTGCCCAGCCGTTTGAGGGGTGTTTTGGCGCGCCACTGTTCCGCCGCCCAGTCCACCGTGGCGGTCAAGGCGGTGGGAAACCAGCCGGGGGCAATGCAGTTCACGGTGATTTTTTCCCGGGCGTGTTCCGCCGCCAGGATACGGGTGAGTTGTTCGATGCCGGCCTTGGAGGCGGCATAGGGTGGCGAAGCGATGTCCTTGTCCAGCAGCCTCGCTCCCACCGAGCTGATATTGATGATACGTGACCAATTCTCATCGGATGCCGCCTTGGCCAGCAGGGGAATGAGAGCCTCAGTGAGGTAAAAGCTGCCCTTGAGGTTGAGATCCATCACCTTGTCCCAGCCCTTCTCGGGAAAATCCTCGATGGGCGCCCCCCAGGTTGTCCCGGCATTGTTGATCAGGATGTCGATTCCCTCCGGATGCTGGTCCGCCAGGGTCGCCGCCAGGTGCCTGATGTCTTCCAGCGCCGACAGGTCGGCGGCAATTCCGCGGCACTGGCCCGGCCCCTGACGCGCCAGTTCCGCAGCCGCCGCCAGGGTCTTTTCCTCCTTGCGGCCGACGATGATCACCTTGGCTCCACAGCGGACAAATACTGACGCGATCATCTTGCCGATGCCGTCGTTGCCGCCAGTAACCAGCGCCGTGCGGCCATCAATAGTAAAAAGGGTTTGCAGGGAAATCGACATTGTTACCTCTTGGTTATGTAATTTGCACAGCAGCCACGGTTTTCAGTCTACAGGCTTTATTTATTGACCACCCCTGGGCGCCCCTCGTTGCCGACTCGTGCCGACAGGCTGCTGACACTCCCCATTCATTTTACAGGCTGTTGTCCCGCGCTGTCTCGGTAGCCTGGCTTTCCGGCTTCCCTGTTGGGCACTGAGCCGGCACCTGTCAGAAGTGCCAGGTGTTTCCGTTGGGGTTGCGGGCTATCATGATCCATCACAACAATAACCCCAGGGACCACCATGCCGATCCTCAACCTCGTCCACATCAATATCCACGTTGCCGACCTGGAGCAATCCATCGCCTTCTACGCCAAACTCGGCTTCAAAGTGATGTTCGAACTCAGTCGTCATCAAGCCGATGAGTTGGTCCACGTCCAGACCGGCGACGGCATCGACTACGGTGGCGGTCTTGTAAAGGGGGCGGTGATCTCCCTCGGCGACGACCCCCGCTGCGCCACCAAGCTGGAACTTATCGAGTACGTGGCCCCCGCCACCGCACCCCAGCCCCGCAAACCCAGCCACCAGGCCGGTGTCCACCGCCTGGCGATGCGGGTCAAGGATCTGGATGGCACCCTGGCCGAGTTCCGCGCCCGCGGAGTTGCCATCACCGACCAGCCCCACGAGATTCGCACCATGGGCGGCCGCCAGCGCTTTGTGCTGTTCAGCGATCCGGACGGCACCTTGCTGGAGCTGATTGAGTTGTTGCCGCTGTAATTGGTGGCCAACTTCCCGCCGAGACTGACAGAGTAGCCCTAGGGAAAAATGTCGCCGCCGGTGACCTGGGGGCTCTACCAATCAGCGTGGGAGATGCCTGGAAGGTTTGGGTCAGGGTTGCCCAAAGCATACTCAATCGTCAAAACCGATCCGTGTCTCCCGATGGTACCCCTCGGGTTTGGACGCGAGCCGGGTGCCGCCGTGGATAACACCGTTGAAGGCCGGGGCCTGCATATAGTAGGGGTAGAGGGTGTCCGGCTGGGAAGCTGCCGTCAGGCGGGCGCTGAGTTCCGCGGGCAGGGTAAAGTCCAGGGCCGTCACCGATTCCTCGAACTGGTTTGGGTTGGAGGCGCCCACCAATACCGAGGCCACCCCGGGGCGGTTGGCCACCCAGTTGATGGCGACCCTGGTCATGGGCTCCCCCAACTCCCCGGCCACCGCCCGCAGCTCCCCCTCGATGGCCCGGGCGCGCTCGGTGCGCTGGTAGAGGGGCATGGAGGAGGGGATCTTGTTGAGGCGGCCGGCGATGTCGTCGCCGCGGCCGCCATCCTGAAAATACTTGCCGGTGAGCAGGCCGCCGCTCAAGGGGCTCCAGGCGGTGACCCCCATGCCCAGTTCCTGGGCCAGGGGCAGGTGCTCCCGCTCGATGTCCCGCTGCAGCAGGGAGTATTCCAACTGCATGGAACTGACCGGCTCCAGGTTGCGTTCCAGGGCCAGGGTTTGCAGGCGCGCCGCATACCAGGCGGGGGTGTTGCTGATGCCGATATAGCGAGCCTTGCCGCTGCGCACCACCTCGTCGAGGGTGCGGATCACCTCTTCCGCAGGGGTCAGCTGGTCCCAGTTGTGGAGGATATAGAGGTCGATGTAGTCGGTGCCCAGGCGCTGCAGGGAGCCCTCCAGGGCGCGCAGGATATTCTTGCGGTTGTTGCCCCCGGCGTTGGGGTTGCCGGGCTCGGCGCAGAAGGAGAACTTGGTGGCGATCACCATGCGGTTGCGCAATCCGGCGCCGTTGATGAACTTGCCCACCAGGCGCTCGCTCTCGCCGCCGCCGTAGCCGTCGGCGGTGTCGATAAAGTTGCCGCCGGCGTCGACATAGCGGTCGAAGATGGCTCGGGAGTTGTCCTCGCCGATACCGTAGCCGACGGAGGAAAACGTCATCGCCCCCAGACACAGGGGGGAGACGCGGAGGCCGGTACGGCCCAGGGTGTAGTAGGTGGTCAGCGACATGGGGTCTGCTCCTCAATAATCAGTGCGGTGGCCTGCGGCCGGCCGATGGCGGTGTGTAAAAAAACCGGCGGTTTCGGCGGGGTGTCCCGCCATCAACCGGGGTGGCCTGCACCGGGTTGATGGGCATAGGCGCTGGTTTTGAAGTACGGGTAGGGCCCCAGGGTCAGGAACAGCGCAGAGCCCACCACAAAAAAGACCACGCAACTGATCAGCAGTTGTTGGTAACCCCCGAAGTGGTCGATCAGGAACCCGTAGTAAAAGGGTGCCATACAAATACCCACGGTGGTAACACCCATCATGGTGCCGAAGATCTTGCTGTACTCCTTGAGGCCAAAGTAGCGGGTGACGATATAGGAGGCGATATCGTACTCGGCACCTGCGCCGATGCCGATCAGGGCCGCGGCCACCACCATCAGGTACAGCTGGGGCGGCATTTGCAGCAGGATCAGGCAGCCGATACAGGGAATGAACAGGGTGACGAAGGCAATCATGGGGGCCCACAGCCGGTCCAGCAGGTAGCCCACAGCCAGCCGGGCGCCGATCAGCGAGACGCCAAAGGCGCTGTACACGGTGGCGGCCTCGGCGGCGCTCCAGCCGTGGTGGCGGAGCAGGGGTACGAGGTTGGTGATCATGGCGAGAATGCCGCACACCACCAGCACCAGGGCTGCGCTGATCAGCCAGAAGGAGCGCATCCGGAATGACTCTTTAAAGCTGTAGCCGGGGCTGAAGGACACCGGGGCGGCAGATCCTCCTTGCGCCTGGGCCTTGACTGCCTGGGACTCCGGCTCGTGCAGCCACCTGTAGCACAGGGCCAGGGTTATCAAAGGCAGGGTGCCGAGGATAAAAAAGCCCCACTGCCAGTCGCCGATGTGGCTCGAAAAGGTGATGGCAAAGGGCAGAATCATGCTGCTGAGCCCGGTGCCGGTCAAGATAATGGCCAGCGCCATGCCGCGGTTTTTTTCAAACCACTGGCAGGTGATCTGGGTCCAGGAGATTTGCAGGGTGCCGCAGCCGAAGATGGGAAAGAGAAAGTAAAACAGGTACATCAGCCACAGATTCAGCTCCACCAGGGGCACTGCCATATAGAGCAGGGACAGGGCGCCCAGTGAATACAGGGTGACCCGGCGCACCCCGTATCTGGCGATCAGCCAGCCCACCAGCTGGGAGCCGACAGCGAGGCCGATAAAGTTGAAAGTGATGCAGCGCTGCAGTTCCCCTGGGGTGCGCCCCAGGGCGGCACTCATATCGGTCACCAGGGCGCCGAAGCTGTACAGGGGGGCTACTCCGGCAGAGGTGATTATGCCGATCAGGGAGATAAAGAGAATGTGCCAACCCGCTTTGAATTCTGATTGGCCCGAGGGCCTGGAGCTCTGATTTATCATGGATATACTTGGCTTTGGAGAGATTGAAGGCATGGCGCACTGTTATTGTTGTGCGCTGTTGGGTTTTCGCATGTAAGGCAACTGTACCCTAATTGGCGCCCCCTTGGTGACGGTTTTTGACCGGGATTTGCCAAAGACGCATAATTCCCAAACCAGCGCGCCCGGCCACCACGGTTGTCGAGGCGCCATCAACCGGCAGCCATTCCTGCCTGCGGCGCCTGCCGTGCAACCCCACCTTCTCAACTGGAGCCAGATTTCCTTGGAACAAGATGACTTTACGACAAAATTAACCCGGGTGTGCCGCCGGGCCTTTGGTGGCAGCGGCCCTGTGGAGGAGCTGAAGCGGCTGTCCGGTGGTGCCAATATGGAGAGCTGGGCCCTGCGCTACGGCGACACCGCCATGGTGCTGCGGCGCTTTCCCGGCGGCGGTGACGGCTTTGGCGAAGACGAGGAGTACCTGGACTCCATCTCCCTCTCCGCCCAGGCCGACCTGATCGATGCCGCCAGCCGCGCCGGCGTCACCGCCCCTGCGATACTGGCCCGTCTCGCTCCCGACGACGGCTTGGGCGAGGGCTTCCTGATGGCCAGGGCCGGTGGCGAAGCCATGCCTCACAAGATCCTGGGCAACCCGGAATATGCCGCCGTGGTCCCCGGGTTGACGGAGCAGATGGCCCGCGAGCTGGCCCGTATCCACGCCCTTCCCACAAGCGCCTGCGCCGATCTGGTGTACGCCTCCCCCCGCCAGACCATCGCAGCGGAGTTGCGCCGCTATCGGGATCTTCAGGCGAGCCTCCCGGTCCTCGATTTCGCCTTTGGCTGGCTGCTGCGCAATGCACCGCCGGAAGTGCCTCCGGTGGTGCTCCACGGGGATTTCCGCATGGGCAACCTGATGATCGACAGCACCGGTATTTCGGCGGTGCTCGACTGGGAGTTGGCCCACCTGGGGGACCCGGCCCAGGACCTGGCCTATCTCTGCGTGCCCAGTTGGCGCCACGGCCACTACGACAAGCCGGTGGGTGGGGTCGGCCAGATCGATACCCTGCTGGCAGCCTATCGCCAATTCAGTGGCCGGGAGATAGAGCGCGAGCGCTTCCGCTTCTGGCTGGTGTACGGCACCCTGTTCTGGGGGGTGGTGTGCCTGAGTATGGGGCAACTGTGGCGCTCCGGTGGCGATCGCTCCCTGGAGCGCCTGGTGATCGGTCGCCGGGTATCGGAAGTGGAGCTGGACCTGTTGCTGTTGTTCGAGGATGAACTGGGTCTACAGGGCCGGGACAGGCTTGACTGGTTGCCTCCGGCCGCGGCGGCGGAGTACAGCGGCGAGATCGCCTACAGCGAGTTGGCGGTGGCCCTCGCGGAGTGGAACAAAAATTCGGTGCAGCCCGAGGCCCGCAATCACCAGCTGTTCGAATCCCGGGTGGCGGGCAATGCCCTGGGGATTCTCACCCGCCAGCTCCAGTGGGGGCGGGCTTTTGAGGACGGCCAGAGCAAGCGCCTGGCGGCCCTGGGTCTGGATCACCGGGAATTTTGCCAGGGGCTGCACAGCGGCCGGATCGAGCTGTCGGAGCAACGGGTTTGGGATCACCTGCGGCGCACGGCGCTGGAGCGGGAAGTTGTCGACCAGCCCAAGCACGCCGGCCTGCGCCTTGCCCTCCAGCGCTGGTGCTGAGCCGCGGCCCAGTCCGGCACCGGGGCAGGGGCTTCTCCGCGGGTTGATCAGATCAACACCGCCCCGCCATCCACCAGCAGACAGTGGCCGGTGACAAAGCGTGCCGCGGGGCTGGCCAGGTAGATCACCGCGGCCGCGATGTCCTGCGGGGTGCCCATAAAGCCCAGGGGAACCTGCTGTTTCACCTTGGCGCGCACGATCCGCTCGCGCTCATCCAGTTGATCGTCGCCGAGGGGCGAGACCGGGCCCGGGAGGATGGCATTGACGCGAATGCCCTGGGGGGCCAGTTCGATGGCGGCCTCGCCGGTGAGGCGATTGACCGCCGCCTTGGCCGCGTTGTAGGCGCTGCGCCCGGCGTAGGCCGAGCGCACCCCGCCCATGGACGAGATATTGATGATGCAGCCACCGCCGCTGGCAGCCATGGTCCGGGCGCCCTCCCGCACACCGAGGAAGGTGCCGCGGGCGTTGATGGCGTGAATATTGTCCCAGTCGGCGGCCGTGCTGGTGAGGAGGGGTGTTTTGGGGTAGATGCCCGCGTTGTTGACCAGGATATCCAGCCCGCCGAGCCAGGTGGCGGCTTGGTGGACAACCGCGACCACCTGGTCTTCACTGCGCACATCCAGGGCAAAGCCCTTGGCGCTGGCGCCCCCTGCCTGCAGCTCTTCCGCCAGTGAGCGGGCACCCTCGCCATCGATGTCGGCGATTGCCACCCGCACCCCGGCGGCTGCCAGGGCGGTGGCGATTCCCTTGCCGATGCCGCTGGCGGCACCGGTGACCAGGGCGGCCTGGCCAGCGATGGCGAACAGCTGGTGAATGATGTCCGTAGCGGCAGAACTCATGAGGTGCACCTGTGGTTATTGGGGGTGGGGCAATCATAGCCCAGGACCCTCCCACCGCACCTGATCTGGTGCAAGTGCGCCGACGGCCCGGTGTCAGTGGCGGGCGTGCTCTCCCGGCGGCCTGCCCATGGCCGCCACCAGGATGGCGGCGGCGATACAGCACAGGATCAGAATGATCAGCACCGTGTCGTAGGACTTGAAAATATCGTAAAAAGCCCCGGAAACCACCGACCCCACTCCCACCCCCACCTGGTAGATGCTGATCAGGATGGCAAACAGCATGCCGTAGTGCTTGACCCCGAAGTAGCGGCTGGTGAGATAGGCCACCACGTCGATTTCCGCCCCCATGCTGAGTCCGATAAAAATCCCCGCGGCGGCGGCCATCAGATAACCGCCGTCGAGATTCATCAGCAGTGCACAGGCCACCACCGGCAGCAGAAAGGCGACCCCGGAGACAATGCGGGCGTCCACATAGTCAAACAGCATCCCGGTGGACAGGCGGCCGACAATCATCGAGGGGCCCATAAACAGGGCGATGGTGGCCGCCAGGCCAGGGGACAGGCCGGAGTCGGTGAGCATCGGCTGGATATGAACCATAAAGGTGCCGATGCAGCAGGCCACCAGAAACAGCGCCAGGCTCAGTTGCCAGTATCTCGGCGCCACCAGGGCCTGGCGCGGCGTCAGGCCGGTGAGGGGCACCGCGGGTTTGCTGGGCTGGCCTTCGCTGACCATAGGGGTCTGTTGCGGCGCCTCCCGAAAAAACAGCCAGGTGGGAATAAAGATGATCAGTGCCCCGGCGATGCCGATGGTGTAAAACACCCCCCGCAGGCCCACCAGGCCGGTGAGCCACACCACCAGCATGGGGGTGATGGCCACCATGATGCCGCCACCGATCAGGGACATGGCCAGGGCCAGGCCGCGCTGGCGATTGAAGCGCTTTACCACCAGGCTGGTCCACACCACCGAGCTGACAAAGGTGTGCAGCAGGGCGAAGGCGATACAGGCGGCGTACCAGGTCCACAGGGATGGGCCGGCGAGGCCCATCAGGACAATGCCGAGGCCGTAGCCCCAGCCGCCCACCAGGCCCACCGGCCGCGCACCATAGCGGTCCACGCAGGCGCCGGCAATGAGATTGCAGAGGGGGTTGAGGAAGGTGATCAGGGTCAGGCCCAGGGCCACTTCCCCCCGGCCCCAGCCGTAGGCCTCTTCGAAGGGTTTGATCAGGGTGCCGACAAAGTGGTAGATGATCCCGCCCACCGCCACCCCCACGGCGGCGGCCAGCACAACCCCCCAGCCGTCGCGCCATTCCTGCAGTCCCGTGGACCTTGTTGTCATCTCTGTCATTGCTATGGTCTCGCATCCGACCCCGGCGATCGGTGCCGCCGTGGGTTTAGTTGGTGGTTTGCCTGGGGACGAATACTAGCCGACCTGAATTATTAATACTATTGTTTAATAAATACTGGCCAGGGTGTCGGCGCGAGGGAGGCGTCACTGGGCCCGCACCCGGCTGTTGCCGCTCCAGCCCGGGTTGTGTTCGGTGCCAAGCCCTGGTTTATACCAGCAACGGGGGGGTGCGGCAAACTCAGTAGACCCTTCACCTGGCATCCAAATAGATATCCCAATCCATTTGGCTGGGCACCCAGAAAATACTGGCAAGAATTTGCGAATTTCCTTGCGTTTTGTGGGTTTACACTGGCCTGCGGCTAATGGCGGCGGGTCCGACCGCCAGGGAGGGCGGAAATGCCGACTTTGCAGTGGCAAAAGTCGGCCCGGTGCAGACTACAGGGATGTACCCGTGCCGGTGCTGGAAACCTCAGCCCTCGACCACCACCGCCCTGTAGCCTTTGAATCTGACTTATGTGTGTCACTCAGCTAAACACTTGCCGAGTTACTCACAAGTCGGAAATTGGGACGACACTTTGGGGTCGAGGGCAGAGGTTTCCAGCAGCGTCGGCGACAGGACGTCGCCGACGCGGGCTACAGGGATGTACTCGTGCCGGTGCTGGAAACCTCTGCCCTCGGCCGCCACCGCCGTGTAGCCCTTGAATCTGACTTATGTGGAATAGCAGATCTTGCCCAGGGCAGGGGGCTCTGAGGCCGCCGCTATGACGGCCACAAGCTGCTGTTTCAGTTCGGCGATCAGTTCCCGGGCGGCCACGTCTGTTGCGTCGAGGGCGGAGCCGATGACATCGAGCACCGCCTCCTGGAGGCCGCTAAAAAAAGTTGCGGGAATGTTCAGGTACTGGTGGTGGGGCACAGCTTCGGAGAGCAGAATCTCGATCTCGGAGGGCCGTTCATACCACAGCATCAAACAGTACAGGGCGGAGTCCACCATCTCCCTCTCCAGGCGCTCCACCTTGTCGTAGCCGTGGTCGCGAAAGGCCTGCCGGGCGTCGGGATGGCGGTGGTAAAAGCGCGCCAGCACCAGGGGTGCGATATCCCCCAGGGTTTCCGCTGTGTGTTCGAGGATGGCATCCAGTCTGGCCTGCTTGTCGGGGTGTCGGGTCGCCATGGGTGAGAGTCTCTGGTGGGTTATCGGCAGCGCACGGTGCTGATTATTGAATAGACCTGCCGAGTGCAGGATTGCGCCAGATCAAACACCAGGCAACCTTCCCGGTAGAAAAGCCCGGCTTCAGTGACCAATTGCCCGTGCCTGGACCGCGAAGCCTGGACAGGCACTGCACAGGTCAACCGGCGTGGAGTCGGCGGGTGCTTCGGGTTATCATGGCGCCCTGTTGCAAAGGGTGCTGGGCACCGGGGCGACCACCCAGGCGTCCCTAGCCTTCCGTCCCCAGGCCCGGGACCAGCCCGATAAATCCAATGGAGAGCCCATGATCATCAAGCCCAGAGTGCGCGGTTTTATGTGCATCACTTCCCACCCCGCCGGGTGTGAGGAAAATGTCCGCCAACAGATCGACTACATCAAAAGCCAGGGCGCCATTGGCGGGGGGCCCAAGCGAGTGCTGGTGATCGGCGCCTCCACCGGCTACGGCCTGGCGGCGCGGATCACCTCGGCCTTCGGCTGCGGTGCCGCCACCCTGGGCATCTTCTTCGAGAAGGAGGGCGCCGAGGGCAAGCCGGGCACCGCCGGCTGGTACAATTCCGCCGCCTTTCACAAGTTTGCCGAGGCCGACGGCCTGTACGCCAAGAGCATCAACGGCGACGCCTTTTCCGACGCCATCAAGGACCGGGCCATCGCCACCATCAAGGCCGACCTGGGCCAGGTGGACCTGGTGATCTACAGTCTGGCGGCGCCCCGCCGCCAGCACCCCAAAACCGGCGAGGTGTTCAGTTCCACCCTCAAGCCCATTGGCAAGAGCGTCACCCAGCGGGGCATCAACACCGACAAGGAGACCATCCAGGACGTGACCCTGGAGGCCGCCAGCCAGGAAGAGATCGACCACACCATCGCGGTGATGGGGGGCGAGGACTGGCAGCTGTGGATCGACGCCCTGGATGCCGCCGGAGTGCTGGCGGAGGGCGCCAAGACCACGGCGTTTACCTATATCGGCGAAAAGATCACCTGGGACATCTACTGGGACGGCACCATCGGCCAGGCCAAGAAGGATCTCGACACGCGGGTGGTCGATATTCGCCACAAGCTGGCCGCCCGCGGCGGAGACGCCCGGGTGTCGGTACTCAAGGCGGTGGTGACCCAGGCCAGTTCAGCCATTCCCATCATGCCCCTCTATTTGTCGCTGCTGTTCAAGGTGATGAAGGCGGACGGTTCCCACGAGGGCTGCATCGAGCAGCTGAACCGGCTGTTCCGGGAGTGCCTGTACAGCGAGGCGCCGCGCCTCGACGACAGCGGCCGCCTGCGGGTGGACGAGCTGGAGTTGCGCCCGGAAATCCAGGATGCGGTGGCGGCGGCCTGGCACCAGGTGACCACCGAGAACCTTCATCAGCTCACCGACTTCGCCGGTTACAAAAGGGAGTTTCTCCAGCTTTTCGGCTTTGAGGTGGACGGGGTGGATTATCAAGAGGACGTCGACCCGGTGGTGCCCATCGCCGCCATGGTCAACTAGTCGCGCAGCGAGGCTGAACAGCACCCTGAAGGAGCTCCAATTGACGGCAATAAAGACCCCCATCGTGCCCGGCCAGGTCTACCGACTGTCGCCCCTGGTGCGGCGCATCACCGCCCCCAACCCGAGCATGATGACCGGTCCCGGCACCAATACCTACCTGGTGGGCAATGATCAGGTGGCGGTGATCGACCCCGGTCCATTGATCGACAGCCATGTGCAGGCCATCCTCGCCGAGGCGGGCGACCGCATCAAGTGGGTGCTGGTTACCCACACCCACCCGGACCACTCGCCGGCGGCGGCGCCCCTTATTGCCGCCACCGGCGCCAGGGCCATCGGATGCCTGATGCACCCGGACGACGGCCACCAGGACATCACCTTCAAGGTGGCGGACAATGTGGTCCACGGGGAACAGCTCACCACCCCGGAGTTCACCCTGGAGGCGATCTTCACCCCGGGGCATATCGGCAACCACTTCTGCTACCTGCTGCAACAGGAGGGCATGCTGTTTGCCGGCGACCATATGATGGACGGTATCAGTGTGGTGATTCTGCCACCTTCCGGTGACCTCAAGGACTTCATTCACTCCCTGGAATTGCTGGAGGACTACCCCCTTCGCGCCATCGCCCCGGCCCACGGCAATGTCATGCCCGACCCGGCCCAGCAGATCCGCAAGCTGATCAAGCACCGCCAGTACCGGGAGCAGAAGGTGCTCAGCGCCTTGCAAAAGGCCGGCGAGGCCAGCCTGGAAGCCCTGGTGCCCTTCGCCTACGACGACACCGACCCCAGTCTCTACAAGGTTGCCCAGTATTCCCTGTGGGCCCATTTGCTCAAGCTGGAGCGGGAGGGCCGGGCCCTGCGCACCATCAAGAAACACTGGGCCTTCGGTGAAGAGCTCTGGCGCCTGGCCCAGCCATGACGTCCACTGCCGACCCTGCCAAGGCCCACCAGCCGCGCTTCACCGCTGCCCTGTTGCACCCCCGTCACTGGCCCACCTGGCTGCTGCTGGGGCTGTGGTGGCTGGTGTCCAAACTGCCCTTGGCGGCCCTGCTGCGCCTGGGCAGAGTGCTGGGCCGGCTGATGTACCTGGCGGGGGGATCCCGGCGGCGGATCGTCGAGCGCAATATCGAGCTCTGCTTTCCCGAGCTGTCCGCGGGCCAGCGCCGGGCTCTGGTGAAGGCCAATTTTGCCAGCTACGGGATGGCGGTGTTCGAAGTGGCCATCTCCTGGTGGTGGAGTCACCGGCGGCTCGAAAACATCGTCCGGGTGTCGGGGGTGGAGCACCTGGAGGCCCTCGACGGCCAGGGTGCCCTGCTGATGGCCATGCACTTTACCACCCTGGAACTGGGGGGGCAGGCCATCAACCGGCTGGCATCCATCGATGCCATGTACCGGCCCCACAAAAGCCCGGTGTACGAGTATGTGCAGAGCGTCGGGCGGCTGAAGAACAGCCCCGACTCCGCCATCTATCCCCGCAAGGACGTTCGCGGCGTGACCCGGGCCCTGCGCCGGGGGCGGGTCATCTGGTACGCCCCGGATCAGGACTACGGCCGCAAGCAGAGTGTCTTTGCCCCCTTTTTTGGCGTTGCCGCCGCATCGGTGACCGCCACGGCAAAATTTGCCCGCCTGGGCAATGCCCGGGTGCTGCCCTTTACCCATTTCCGCCGCGCCGATGGCTCCGGCTACGAGGTCACCGTGCACCCGCCCCTGGAGGACTTCCCCGGGGAGGACGAGGTGGCGGACGCCGCCCGCATCAACGCCATTGTCGAGACCTTTGTCCGCCATTGTCCGGACCAGTATCTGTGGGCCCACCGCCGCTTCAAGACCCGGCCACCCGGGGAGCCGCCTCTCTACGCCAGGGACCCCAAGTGAGAAAGGCGCGCCGTCGCTTGTGCCCGATCTGTCACATCAGTACCATTACGCTTTTTTCCCGGAGCAGCGCATGATTACCGGCAGCATGGTCGCCATGATCACCCCCATGGTCGCAGAAACCTGCGCAGTGGATTGGGCAGCGCTGAAAACCCTGGTGGAGTGGCATATCGCCCAGGGCACCGACGCCATTGTCGCGGTGGGTACCACCGGCGAGTCGCCCACCCTCGACGTGGCCGAGCATATCGAGGTGATTCGCCACTGCGTGGAGGTGGCCGCCGGTCGGGTTCCGGTGATTGCCGGCACCGGCGCCAACAGCACCAGCGAGGCCATCGAACTCACCGCGGCGGCCCAGGGGGTGGGGGCCGATGCCTGTCTGCTGGTGGCCCCCTATTACAACAAGCCCACCCAGCAGGGCATGTACCTCCACTTCAAGGCCATTGCCGAGGCGGTGGCCATTCCCCAGATTCTTTACAATGTGCCCGGGCGCACCGCCTGTGACCTGTTGCCGGACACGGTGCTCCGGCTGGCGGCGATTGCCAACATCGTCGGCATCAAGGAGGCCACCGGCGATCTGGCCCGGGCCCAGGCTCTGATCGAGAATTGTCCGCCGGACTTTGCCATCTACTCCGGGGACGACCTCACCGCCAGCGAATTGCTGCTCCTGGGTGGAAAGGGTAATATCTCGGTCACCGCCAATGTGGCGCCCGCGGATATGCACCGGCTCTGCGTCGCCGCCATGGCCGGCGACCACGCCCTGGCCAGGGAGCTGCAGGAAAAACTCCTGCCCTTGCACCGGGCCCTGTTTGTGGAGTCCAATCCCATCCCGGTGAAGTGGGCTGTCGCCGAAATGGGGCTTTGCCAGCACCGTGCCATCCGTTTGCCGCTGACGGAACTTTCAGCTGAATTTCATGGCCTCGTCCGCGATGCCATGGTCAAGTCCGGTGTCGCGCTCTGAGGGCGCAAGGGAGACCCCTTTGATGAACAACAAGATTCTGGCTCTGCTCACCCTGAGCTCCGTCGCCCTCTCGGGTTGCGGCCTGTTCGGTGATGACGGCACCTTCCGCGACCGCAGCGGCGATTACCGCGAAGCCAGGGAGCTGCCCCCCATTGTGGTTCCCGAGCACCTGGATGACGATACCGTGGGCCAGTTGTACCCCATCCCCGCGATCCCCGAGACCAATGTGCTGGAGGAGTTCGACGGCGCTCCGCGGCCGCAACCCCTGTCGGAAAACAACCTCACGGAAGTGGTTAAAATCCAGAGCCTGAGCGACCAGCGCTGGATTCTCAGCAACCGCGGCCCCGCCGAGATCTGGCCCCGGGTCAGAAATATTCTCAATCGCAGCGGTATTCCCACCGAGCGGGCGGAGGCCTCCCAGGGGCTTCTCGAGACCGTCTGGCTGGAGTTCAAGGGGGACAGCACCTACAACCACCGCTACCGCTTCTATATCCAGCCCGGGGTGCAGGTCAACAGCACCGAAATCAGGGTTCTCCACGATCGGGTCACCAAGGAGCAGGTGTCCAAGGATCAGTGGCCGGAGGAGTCCGTTGACGATGCCAGGGAGAAGGAAATGGTGGACATCCTCGCCAACGCCCTCGCCGGGGACGCCACCAGCGGTACCGTATCCCTGCTGGCCCAGAGCATTGGCGGCGACCAGCGGGTGGAGTTTGTCACCCCCAGTGTTGCCGACCCCTATTTGCTGATCAAGCTGGATTACGACCGGGCGTGGGCCTCCGTGGCCTACTCCCTGAGTCGTGGCCACTTCACCACCGCCGATCAGGACCAGTCCGCCGGACTGTTCTATGTCAACCACACCCTGGAGCCGGAGCCCGACCCCGATATGTGGTTCCGGGGCTGGTTTGGCCGGGGGGTCCGCAATCTGGACGTCAACTATTCGATCAAACTGATCAGGTCTGACGACGGCATCCAGGTTCGGGTGCTGGACAAGGATGGGGGTGGCGTCGACCGCACCGAGGCCATCAGGCTGTTGAGGGACCTCAGGGCCAACCTGTCCTGATGGCGCTGCGCTTCGCCTCCCTGGGGAGCGGCAGCAAGGGCAATGGCACGCTGGTGGAGTCCGCCACCACCTGTGTCCTGATCGACTGCGGGTTTTCCGTTCGCGAGACCGAGCGACGCCTGTTGCGCCTGGGGCGGGTCCCAGGGGACTTGGCCGCCATCCTGGTGACCCACGAACACGGCGATCATATCCGCGGGGCCTTTACCCTGGCACGCAAGTACCAGGTGCCGGTTTTTCTCACCCACGGCACCGCCATGGCTGCCCGCCAGCCGCTGTTGGGACCCACCAGGATGATTGCACCCCTGCAGTCGTTTGCCGTGGGCGATCTGGATATCCTCCCTGTCCCGGTGCCCCACGACGCCCGGGAACCGGTCCAGTTTGTCATCTCCCGCGGGCCCCTCAAGGTGGGGGTGCTCACCGATCTGGGGTCGATTTCCGCCACTGTGGGCACCCACTTTGACGGCTGCGACGGCCTTTTGCTGGAGGCCAATCACGACCCCGAAATGCTCGCCCGGGGGCGCTACCCCCAGGTGCTCAAGCAGCGGGTGGGTGGCCACTGGGGCCACCTCAGCAACGGTCAGGCCGCCAGCTTGCTGAGTACCCTCGAAAGGCGCAAAATTCAGGCCCTGGTGCTGGGGCATATCAGTTTGCAAAACAACAGCCCGGCGCTGGTGGCCGAGGCCATTGCCTCCCACAGCGTCGGCGTCGGCCACATCCTGTACGCCTGCCAGGAGATGGGTTTTCCCTGGCAGGTGGTTGAATAGTTCACACGAGGGTTTTACAAGCAATGGAAAAACGCAGTCAGCTCTACGCCGGCAAGGCCAAGTCCGTGTACACCACGGACGATCCCGACCTGATGGTCATGGAGTTTCGCAACGACACCTCTGCCTTCGATGGCCAAAAGCTGGCGCAGCTCGATAGAAAGGGCATGGTGAACAACAAGTTCAACGCCTTTGTGATGGAGAAACTGGCCGCCGCCGGGGTGCCCACCCACTTTGTCCGGCGCACCTCCGACACCGAGTCCGTGGTCAAGCGCCTGACCATGATTCCCCTCGAGTGCGTGGTCAGAAATGTCGCCGCCGGCAGCATCACCCGCCGCCTGGGTATCGCCGAGGGCCGCGACCTCAACCCTCCCACCTTCGAGCTCTTCCTCAAGAGTGACGAACTCCACGACCCCATGGTCAACGAGTACCACGCCCGCACCTTCGGCTGGGCCGACGACAGCCAGCTGGCGCGCATGAAGGAGCTCACCTTCAGGGTCAACGAGGTGCTGCGCGCGCTGTTCGACGCTGCCGGCATGATTCTGGTGGACTACAAACTGGAATTTGGCCTCAGTGACGGGCAGGTGGTACTGGGGGATGAAATCAGCCCCGACGGCTGCCGCATCTGGGACAAGGCCACCAGGGAAAAGCTCGACAAGGACCGCTTTCGCCAGGACCTGGGCAATGTCATCGAATCCTACGAACTGGTGGGC
>Ga0079224_100004010_pt1 | contig 18838 bp, 20 predicted proteins | sample Stecom2015_FD_80414 | JGI IMG/M metagenome (GOLD analysis project Ga0079224, IMG submission 80414) | Agricultural soil microbial communities from Utah to study Nitrogen management - Steer compost 2015 | ecosystem: Environmental > Terrestrial > Soil > Agricultural land | place: USA: Utah... | reverse complement strand
ATGATGCACAGCGGGGGTGCAGCGGCATCGCCCGATGCCTCTCGTTGCTGTGCCTCGTGCGCCGCGAGTGCCTCGAGCCAGGCGCTGCCGCGACGCATTTCGCGGGCCGCCGGGCTGCGGCCCACCGCGGCCATGCGGGTGCCGCGGTGCGGGGATCCCAGGGTGACGACGCCCGCGATGCCGTCACTGCCCGCCCGGCGCAGGAAGGCGCGGATCGCGAGGCCTCCCATGCTGTGGCCGACCAGCACGACCGGCCCCCGCCCGTGGCCGGCCCGTGCCACCGCGGTCTCGATCGTGGCCGCGTGCGCGTCGATCGGCCCGAAGGGGGGATCGAGGCTGACGGCCGTCACCGGGTGGCCCGCCTCGGCCAGGCGGCGGGCGAAGGGTCGCCACACGGCGCGGTTGCAGAAATAGCCATGCACGAGGACGACGGGCAGCCGGTCCCCCGCGGTGCTCGCGACCTCCCGGTCGCCCAGCCAGGGGACGGCCAGGAGGAAGGTGCGCATCGACGCCAGGACCTCGCCGGCCCAGGCGCGGACGAGGCCCCGCCAGTGGCGGTCGCCGAGCAGGGCGGCAGCGAGGAACTCCACGCCGAGGACGATCGCGAAGCCCGCGGGCACCACCCCGATGGAACAGGCGAGGGCGCCCGGCCAGCCGAGCGGCGTGGCCAGCGCCAGCACCGCGGCGAGCCCGAGCACCCCCAGCGCGCCGGCAAGGGTGGCCAGGCGCAGGATTCGCGCGATCAGCACGGGCCCGCCCGGCGGCGCCCGGCCGAGCGTCCTTGCGAGGAACACATGCCCAAAGTATAATTTCCGGTTCCTTGCCGGGTCGAACAAGAACCGATGACGCCCATTGGCCCGGCCTTTAGTCCACAAGGAGAGTCATGCGTCACTACGAAATCGTATTCATCGTGCACCCCGACCAGAGCGAGCAGGTCGGTGCCATGATCGAGCGCTACAAGACGCTCGTCGAATCCCAGGAAGGCAAGGTGCACCGCATCGAGGACTGGGGCCGGCGCCAGCTGGCGTACCCGATTCAGAAGGTCGCCAAGGCGCACTACGTCCTGATGAATGTCGAGTGCACCCCCGCGACGCTCGCCGAACTCGAGACCGCGTTCCGCTTCAACGACGCCGTCATGCGCCACCTCACGGTGTCGATGCGCAAGGCCGAGACGGGGCCGTCGCCCATGTGGAAGCAGCTCCAGAAGGAAGAGGCCCGCAAGGCGGCCACCGAGACGCAGTCGTAAGGCAGGCCCGCCGTGGCCGCGCCGACGGTCGCGAAGCCCGCTTCCAACCGGGTCGTGCTCGGCGCGGTGCTGGAAGCCTCGCAGGGCCTTCGCTACACCCCGGCAGGCGTTCCGATCCTCTCCGCGAGCGCGCGGCACGAATCGGAGCAGGTCGAGGCGGGACGCCCGCGACGGGTCGAGTTCCCGGTCGAGCTCGTGGTGGTCGGCGGCAATGCGCACCGCTTCGCGACGATCGAGCCGGGCGCGAGGCTCCAGCTGGCGGGCTTCCTGGCGACGCGGCATCGGAACAGCCCCGTGCTCGTACTGCACGTCACCGAATTTCGAACGATTCATACAGATTGAGGTAACCCCATGGCAACCAGCCGTCGTGGCAGCAAGGACCGCAAGCCCCGTCGCAAGACCCAGACCGCGCTGTTCAAGCGCAAGAAGTTCTGCCGGTTCACGGTCGAGAAGGTCGAGTGGATCGACTACAAGGACATCGACGTCCTGAAGGACTTCATCACCGAGACGGGCAAGATCATCCCGGCGCGCCTGACCGGCACGTCGGCCCGGTACCAGCGCCAGCTGTCCGAGGCGATCAAGCGCGCGCGCTTCCTCGCGCTGCTGCCGTTCACCGACAACCACTGACCCGGGGAACAGACATGCAAGTGATCCTGCTCGAAAAGGTGGTCAATCTCGGCCAGCTCGGCGACGTCGTCAATGTCCGCGACGGCTATGCGCGCAACTACCTGATTCCCCAGGGCAAGGCGAGCCGCGCCACCGAGAAGGCGATCAAGGAGTTCGAGGCGCGTCGCGCGGAGCTCGAGAAGGCGCAGGCCGACAAGCTCGCCGCTGCCCGGGCGCTGGCGGACCGGCTGTCGGGCCACACCGTACAGATCACGGAGCGCGCCGGCGTGGACGGCCGCCTGTTCGGATCGGTCACCCCGGCCCTGATCGCGGACGCGCTGGAGCGCGACGGCTTCGACGTTCCCCGCGCGATGATCCGCATGCCCGACGGCCCGATCAAGGCGATCGGCGAGTACAAGGTGCTGGTCGCTCCGCACGTCGATGTCGAGACCGAGATCAACGTGTCGGTGCTCGGCGACCACAGCTGATCCCCGCTACGGCGCCAATGCACGAAGGGAGCGCGAAGCGCTCCCTTCGTGTTTTCGTTCCCGGTTCCGTCGCGGTCGTCACGTCCGCCTGACCGGATGACCCGGGGTCCGGCCCGCCTTAAACTAGGGGGCCCCGACCGACCACCTTCCAGCAGTCGAGAGCCGTGTCCGAACCCCTGCCCAAGATGCCCGAATCGTCTCCGGCCAAGCCGGATGCCGAGGTCCTGTCGCTGCGGGTGCCTCCGCACTCGATCGAGGCGGAACAGGCGGTGATCGGCGGCCTGCTGCTCGACAACGGCGCCTTCGACAAGATCGCCGACATCGTCCGGGAGGACGACTTCTATCGCTACGAGCACCGGCTGATCTGGCAGCAGGTGCAGCGCCTGATCGACCGGAACCACCCCGCCGACGTGGTCACGGTGTGGGAGGCCCTGCAGAACGCGGGCAAGGCCGAGGAGATCGCGGGCGGACTCGTGTATCTCAACTCGCTCGCCCAGGAAACCCCGTCGGCCGCCAACATCCGCCGTTACGGCGAGATCGTTCGCGACCGCGCCCTGTTGCGCCGGCTGATCAGCACCGCCGACGACATCGCCGGGGCCGCGCTCAATCCGGACGGGCGCGACACCCGGCAGCTTCTCGACGAGGCGGAGGCCCGGATCCTCGCCATTTCGGAGGACCGCAGCCGGGGTTCGGGTGGCTTCCAAGGCCTCACGCCGCTCCTCACCCAGGTGGTGGAACGGATCGACGAGCTCTACAGCCGCAACGATCCCAGCGGCATCACGGGGCTGGCCACCGGCTTCGTGGACCTCGACGAGATGACCTCCGGGCTGCAGCCGGGCGACCTCGTCATCGTGGCGGGGCGCCCGTCGATGGGCAAGACCGCCTTCTCGCTCAACATCGGGGAGCATGTCGCGGTCAACCTCCAGTGGCCGGTCGCGGTGTTCAGCATGGAGATGGGCGCCACGCAGCTCGCGCAGCGCATGCTCTGTTCCGTCGGGCGCCTCAACCAGCAGCGGCTGCGCACGGGACGGCTGCACGACGACGACTGGCCCCGCCTGACGATGGCGATCGAGAAGATGCAGGATGCCCAGCTCTTCATCGACGAGACACCCGCCCTGAGCCCGCTCGAGCTGCGGTCGCGCGCCCGGCGGCTGGCGCGGCAGTGCTCGAAGCTCGGCCTAGTGATCGTGGACTACCTGCAGCTCATGAGCTCGACGTCCAGCGGCGAGAACCGCGCCACCGAGATCTCCGAGATCTCGCGCAGCCTGAAGGCGCTCGCGAAGGAACTCAACTGCCCCGTGATCGCGCTCTCGCAGCTCAACCGCTCGCTCGAGCAGCGGCCGAACAAGCGCCCCGTCATGTCCGACCTGCGCGAGTCGGGCGCGATCGAGCAGGATGCCGACGTCATCCTGTTCATCTACCGCGACGAGGTCTACAACCCCGATTCACCCGACAAGGGGACGGCCGAGATCATCATCGGCAAGCAGCGCAACGGCCCCATCGGCACCGTCCGGCTCACCTTCGTGGGCGAGCACACGCGCTTCGAGAACTTCACCCGCGATCACTAGCCGGTCGCGTCTAGAGCGCCTCGGTCGCGAAGTCGGCCAGCCGCGAGCGCTCGCCCCGCTGCAGGGTGATGTGCCCGGCGTGCGCCCAGTTGCGGAACCGCTCGACCACGAAGCTCAGGCCCGAGGAGCCCTCGGTAAGGTAGGGCGTGTCGATCTGGGCGATGTTGCCGAGGCACACGACCTTCGTCCCGGGGCCCGCCCGCGTGATGAGCGTCTTCATCTGCTTGGGCGTGAGGTTCTGCGCCTCGTCGATGATCAGGAACTTGTTGATGAAGGTGCGTCCGCGCATGAAGGACATGGCCTTGACGCGGATGCGGGACCGGATCAGGTCCTGGGTGGCGCTGCGCCCCCATTCGCCGGCGGCCGGGTCGCCCTGGTTGAGCACCTCGAGGTTGTCCTCGAGCGCCCCCATCCAGGGCTGCATCTTCTCTTCCTCGGTGCCCGGGAGGTAGCCGATGTCCTCGCCCACCGGGACGGTGGCGCGGGTCATGATGATCTCGGTGAAGCGCTTGGTCTCCAGCACCTGCGCAAGGCCCGCCGCCAGCGTGAGCAGGGTCTTGCCGGTGCCGGCCTGGCCGAGCAGCGTGACGAAGTCGATCTCGGGATCGAGCAGCAGGTTCAGCGCGAAGTTCTGCTCGCGGTTCCGGGCGGTGATGCCCCAGACGGCGTTGCGCGCATGCGTGAAGTCGCGCAGGGTCTGCAGCACCGCCTCGTCGCCGTTGATCGAACGCACGCGCGCGAGCAGCGGCATCTCGCCCTCGTACCAGACGAACTGGTTGACGGACATCTGCCGCACCATCGGCCCGCTGACGCGGTAGTAGGTGAAGCCGTCCTTCTGCCAGGACTCCATCTTGCGGCCATGCCGGTCCCAGAAGTCGGCCGGCAGCTCGAGCATGCCCGTGTAGAGCAGGTCGGCATCCTCGAGCACCTGGTCGTTGAAGTAGTCCTCGGCGGCCAGCCCGAGCGTGCTGGCCTTGATGCGCATGTTGATGTCCTTGGACACCAGCACGATCTCGCGCTCGGGATGGCGACGCTCGAGTTCCGCGATGACGCCGAGGATGTGGTTGTCGGCCTTGCCGATCGGCAGGCTCTCGGGCAGCCGGGCCTCGAGGGCCTGCGTCTGGAAGAACAGCCGGCCGCGAGCCTCGGTGTGCCCGAGCGACGAGAGCGGGATCCCGTCCTCGATGCGGGCGTCGCTCGCGGCGATGAGCGCATCCAGCGCCCGGCTCGCCTGGCGCACGTTGCGTGCCACCTCCGACATTCCCCGCTTGTGCGCATCGAGCTCCTCGAGCGTCATCATCGGGAGGTAGATGTCGTGCTCGGCGAAGCGGAACAGGCAGGTCGGGTCGTGCATCAGCACATTGGTGTCGAGCACGAACAGGATGCGGCCGGCGGAATCGCGCCGCCGGCGGGGACCCGGCCTGGGCTCGGCGGGCGCGGGCGCCGGGCGCGGCGGCATCAGGACGGCCGGCCGACGCGAGGCGCGCTCTTCCGCCCGTGGCGCGTCGGCGGGCGCCACCGCGTCGCGGCGCGCGGCCGGCGCGCGCTCGAGCACGGCGGTGGTCTCGTCGCCCGCCACGAGCGGCTCGGGCTGCGGCGCCGCGGGGGCGTCGGCCGATTTCCCGGCGGCCGCCTTCACGATCTCGCTCGACTTGCGGCGAACGCGCCTCAGGGTCTGTTCATCCAGCTCCAGGATGGTGGCCGGGCGGGCCGGCGGTTTCGGCAGCGGCATGGGTTCAGCCTTCCCGCAGCGCCGCCAGGACCTCTTCGACGTGGCCCGGGACCTTCAGGCCGCGCCATTCGCGCAGCAGGATGCCGGTGGGGCCGATCAGGAAGGTCGAGCGCTCGATACCCCGCACCTGCCTGCCGTACATGTTCTTCAGCCTGATCACGCCGAACAGGTTGCAGAGGCTTTCGTCGGCGTCCGACACCAGCTCGAAGGGCAGGTCCAGCTTCGTCTTGAAGCCCTGGTGCGACCGGATGCTGTCACGGGACACGCCGAGGATGCTCGCGCCCGCGGCCACGAACTCGTCGTGGCGGTCGCGGAAGTCCATCGATTCGGCGGTGCAGCCCGGGGTGTTGTCCTTGGGATAGAAGTAGAGCACCAGGTGGCGGCCGGCGAAGTCGGAGAGACTCACCGGGCCTGCAGTCGATTCGGCTCGGAACTCGGGAACGGACTGGCCAACTGCGACGGGCAATGGAGGCTCCTGGATGACGGAATCTGGCGCGGGGCCCGGGTTCGGGGACGATAGCACAGCGCGGCGCCGCGGCCGGCGGTGCGGCCGGCTTCACCCGGGCAGCAGGGCGAGCAGGGCTCGTCGGCCCTCGCTCATGAGGATGTTGTAGGTGCGGCAGGCGGCATGGCTGGACATCGTCTCGAAGCCCACGTGGGCCTGGGCCAGGGGCGCGGTCAGGCTCGGGTGCAGGAAACGCTGGCGTTCGCCCGTGCCGATCAGGACCAGCTCGGGGCCGAGCTCCAGCAGGGCGGCGATGTCGGCAGGGGACAGCTGGTCGAACCCGCCGACGTCCCATCGCTCGACGCTGCCCTCGGGCATGAGGCGCAGCGGCGCCTGGTGGCGCTCGCGGTTGATCTCGACGTAGTCGTCCCCGTAGGCCGTCACGGTGTTCAGGGGCGGAAGCCTGTCGGCATGCAGTTTCATCGGAGTTCCAGGGCCGCCGGGCATGTGAAACTGCTACGATACCAATATGGTGCGCTGCGGTGCGCCATTCCCTCGCGCCAGACCCGGATGCTGCCCGGAAAGCGGCCGCGAGGCACCCCCGAAATATCCGGCAAATGCCGACAGGAGTCCATTCCATGGAGTCGTCGCGGGAATTTTCTCGCATAAGCCGCCTTCCGCCCTACGTCTTCAACATCACCGGCGAGCTCAAGATGGCCGCCCGCCGGCGCGGCGAGGACATCATCGACATGAGCATGGGCAACCCCGACGGCGCAACGCCCGCCCACATCGTCGAGAAGCTCGCGGAGGCGGCGCATCGCCCCAACACCCATGGGTACTCCGTCTCGCGCGGCATTCCGCGGCTGCGCAAGGCAATCGCCGACTGGTACAAGCGTCGCTACGACGTCGACATCGATCCCGACACCGAGGCCATCGCGACGATCGGCTCGAAGGAGGGGCTCGCCCACCTGATGCTGGCGACGCTCGACCGGGGCGACACGGTCCTGGTGCCCAACCCCAGCTACCCGATCCATATCTACGGCGCGGTGATCGCCGGCGCCGACATCCGCTCGGTGCGCATGACCGCCGGGACCGACTTCTTCGAGGAGCTCGAGCGGGCGATCCGCGAGTCGATCCCCAAGCCGAAGATGATGATCCTCGGCTTCCCGAGCAACCCCACGGCCATGTGCGTCGAGCTGTCGTTCTTCGAGCGGGTGGTGAAGCTCGCGCGTGCGCACGACATCCTGGTGGTGCACGACCTCGCCTATGCCGACATCGTCTTCGACGGCTACAAGGCGCCGTCGATCATGCAGGTGCCCGGCGCGCGCGACGTCGCGGTCGAGTTCTTCACCATGAGCAAGAGCTACAACATGGCGGGCTGGCGCGTCGGCTTCATGGTCGGCAACAGCGAGCTCGTCAACGCGCTCGCGCGCATCAAGAGCTACCACGACTACGGCATGTTCACGCCGGTGCAGGTGGCGGCCATCGCGGCCCTGGAAGGCCCGCAGGACTGCGTCGAGCAGGTCCGGGTCAAGTACCAGAAGCGGCGCGACGTGCTCTATCGCGGCCTGTCCGACATCGGCTGGCAGGTGGACCTGCCCAGGGCCTCGATGTACATCTGGGCCGAGATCCCCGATCCCTACAAGCCCATGGGATCGCTCGAGTTCTCGAAGAAGCTGCTGAACGAGGCCAAGGTCGCCGTTTCGCCCGGCATCGGCTTCGGCGACTACGGCGACACCCATGTGCGCTTCGCGCTGATCGAGAACGAGCAGCGGATCCGGCAGGCCCTGCGGGGCATTCGCGAGACCTTCCGCCGCGACGGCCTCGTCAGGCCGCGGGCGGCCTGAGCGTTCGGATGATCCGGCCCGAGCCTGCGGGGCCGGCCAACGGGAGAGTATCTTGGAAAAGTTCGGTCCGGTCCGGGTGGGCCTGTTGGGTATCGGCACGATAGGTCGCGGCACCTTCGAGGTGCTCGCGCGCAACCGCGAGGAGATCACCCGGCGCGCGGGGCGCAGCATCGCGATCACGCGGGTGGCGGACCTCGACGTGGAGCGCGCCCGCGAGATCGTGGGCGACCAGGCCCGGGTCTGCGCCGACGCGGCGGAGATCGTCTCCGATCCCGACATCGACGTTGTCATCGAGCTGATCGGTGGCTACACGGTCGCCAAGGACCTCGTGCTCGCGGCGATCGCCAACGGCAAGCACGTGGTCACCGCGAACAAGGCGATGCTCGCCGTCCACGGCAACCGCATCTTCGCGGAGGCCTCGAAGCAGGGCGTGATGGTCGCGTTCGAGGCCGCCGTCGCCGGCGGCATCCCGATCATCAAGGCGATCCGCGAAGGGCTTGCCGCCAACCGGATCCAGCGCGTCGCCGGCATCATCAACGGCACGACGAACTTCGTCCTGAGCGAGATGCGCGACAAGGGCATCGGCTTCGAGGAGGCGCTCGCCCAGGCGCAGGCGCTCGGCTATGCCGAGGCCGACCCGACGTTCGACGTCGAGGGCGTCGATGCCGCCCACAAGATCACGCTGCTCGCGTCGCTCGCCTTCGGCGTGCCGATCCAGTACGACAAGTGCCATGTCGAGGGCATCAGCAAGCTCAGCAACTGCGACGTCCGCTACGCCGGCCAGCTCGGCTACCGGATCAAGCTGCTCGGCATCGCCACGCGGCGCGATCCGCAGGAGGGCGGGCCGGCCGGGATCGAACTGCGGGTCCATCCCACCCTCGTTCCCGAGCGGCGCCTGCTCGCGAACGTCGAGGGCGCGATGAACGCGGTCTGGGTCCGCGGCGACGCCGTGGGCGACACCATCTACTACGGCCAGGGCGCCGGCGCCGAACCCACGGCGAGCGCGGTCATCGCCGACCTGGTGGACGTCGCCCGGATGATCACGGTCGATCCCTACAACCGCGTGCCGCACCTGGCATTCCAGCCCGATGCACTGGCGGACGTGCCGATCCTGCCGATCGAGCAGGCCCGCAGCGCCGCCTACCTGCGCATCCGGGTGGCGGACCAGCCCGGGGTGCTCGCGCGCATCACCGGCCATCTCGCCGATGCCGGCATCTCGATCGACGCGGCCCTGCAGAAGCTTTCGGAGGACGACGGACAGACCGACGTCATCCTGCTCACCCACGTGTCGGAGGAAAGCCGGATCGTCTCCGCCATCGAGGCGATCCAGGCGATGCCGACCGTGCTGGGCGAGGTCGTCCGGATTCGTCGCGAGGAACTGGACTGACGATGCAGTACGTCTCGACCCGCGGCGGGATGCCGCCCGCCGGCTTCTCCGAGATCCTGCTCGGCGGCCTCGCGCCCGACGGCGGGCTGGTGGTGCCGCAGAGCTATCCGCGCATCGACGCGGCAACGCTCGCCGGCTGGCGCGAGCTCGACTATCCGTCGCTCGCCTTCGAGATCCTGTCGCGCTACGTCGGCGACATCGATCCGCAGGCGCTTCGCGACATCGTGGACCGCACCTACACGCCCGAGGTGTTCGGCTCGCCGGAGATCACCCCGGTCCAGCGCCTGGAGCCGGGCCTCTTCCTGCTGCGCCTGTCGAACGGCCCCACGCTCGCCTTCAAGGACCTGGCGATGCAGCTGCTGGGCAACCTGTTCGAGTACCAGCTCGGGCGCGAGGGCAGGGAGCTCAACATCCTGGGCGCCACGTCGGGCGACACCGGCAGCGCGGCCGAGTACGCGATGCGCGGCAAGCGGGGCGTGCGCGTCTTCATGCTCTCGCCCGACGGGCGCATGAGCGCCTTCCAGCGCGCCCAGATGTACTCGCTCACCGACGAGAACATCTTCAACATCGCGATCGACGGGGTCTTCGACGACTGCCAGGACCTGGTGAAGGCGGTGTCCGCCGACCTGGAGTTCAAGCGGCGCTACTCGATCGGCACCGTCAACTCGATCAACTGGGCCCGGGTGGCGGCGCAGGTGGTCTATTACTTCAAGGCCTGGCTCGCCGTCGCCGAGGGCGAACGGCCGGTGTCGTTCTGCGTGCCCTCGGGCAACTTCGGCAACGTGCTCGCCGGCCACATCGCGCGCATGATGGGCCTGCCGATCGCCCGGCTGGTGGTGGCCACCAACGAGAACGACGTCCTCGACGAATTCTTCCGCACCGGCCGCTATCGCGTGCGCAGCGCGGCCGAGACGTACTCCACCAGCAGCCCCTCGATGGACATCAGCAAGGCGTCCAACTTCGAGCGCTTCGTGTTCGACCTGGTGGGGCGCGATCCGCAGAAGCTCCTCGAGCTGTGGGGACGGCTCGATGCCGAGGGCGGCTTCGACATCGGCGGCACCGAGGCATTCTCGGCGGTCGCGGGCTTCGGTTTCGCCTCGGGGCGCAGCACGCACGCCGACCGGATGCGCACGATCCGCGACCTGCACGAGCGCCACGGGGTGCTGGTCGACACGCACACGGCCGACGGGCTGTTCGTCGCGCAGTCGCACCGCGAGGAGGGCGTGCCGATGATCTGCCTCGAGACGGCACTGCCGGCGAAGTTCGCCGACGCGATCCGCGAGGCGACCGGCCTCGAGCCCGAGCCGCCGGTGGGCTTCGCGGGGCTCAAGGAGCGCGTCCAGCGCTATACCCGGATGCCCCGCGACGTGAAGGCGCTCAAGCGCTACATCGCGGCGCGCTGCGGCCCGTCCTCGCGCTGAGGAGCGACCGGCGCCGGAGGGGGAGATGAGGGTTTTCGGGATCGCGGGCTACTCGGGGTCGGGCAAGACCACCCTGATCGAGCGCCTGATCCCCGATTTCACCGGTCGCGGCCTTCGCGTCTCGCTCGTCAAGCACGCCCATCATCGCTTCGACATCGACCGCCCGGGCAAGGACTCCTGGCGCCATCGCGAGGCCGGCGCCACCGAGGTCCTGGTCACCTCGTCGATGCGCTGGGCGCTGATGCACGAGCTTCGCGGGGCGCCCGAACCGACGCTCGAGGAGCAGCTCGCCCGGCTCTCGCCCTGCGACCTCGTCCTGGTCGAGGGCTTCAAGCACGCGTCCATCCCCAAGCTGGAGGTGTACCGACCCTCGCTCGGACACCCGGCGCTGCATCCGCACGATCCCTTCATCGTCGCCGTGGCGAGCGACGAAGACCTCCCGGTCGCCCTGCCGGTGCTCGGGCTGGATCACCCCGCCGCCATCGCCGACTTCATCCTGGGGTACCTTGACGACCATGACCCGACCGCCCCTGCTGCCGTTTGACGATGCGCTGGAGCGCCTGCTGTCGCAGGCCGCCGCCGTCGAGGATCACGAGACCGTGCCCATCATGGAGGCGCACGGGCGCGTGCTCGCCCGTCCCGTGCGATCCACGATCGACGTGCCGCGCGCGGACAACACGCAGATGGACGGCTATGCGGTTCGCGCAGCCGATGCGGCGGCCGGGGCGCGGCTGCCGGTCTCGCAGCGTATCCCGGCGGGCCATGTCGGCGGCCCGCTGCAACCCGGCACGGCGGCCCGCATCTTCACCGGGGGACTGATCCCGCCGGGCGCGGACGCGGTCGTCATGCAGGAGCTGGCCGAGACCGACGGCGATACGGTGGTGATTCGCGAGGCGCCGGCGCCGGGCCAGTGGATCCGGCGCGCCGGCGAGGACATCCGCGAGGGCGCGGAAATCCTGCGCGCGGGCGAGCGCCTGCGGCCGCAGGCCGTCGGGCTGGCGGCCTCGGTGGGGCTGGCCGAGGTGACGGTCCACCGCCGCGTACGGGTCGCCTGTTTCTTCACCGGCGACGAGCTCGCCAATCCGGGCGAGCCGCTGCCGCCGGGGGCGACCTACAACAGCAATCGCTACGTCCTGGTCGGCATGCTGCGCGCGCTTGGATGCGAGGTGAGCGACCTCGGCACGGTGCCGGATTCGCTCGAGGCCACGCGCGCCGCCCTGCGCGAGGCGGCCGCCGGCAACGACCTCATCGTGACCTCGGGCGGCGTGTCGGTCGGCGAGGAGGACCACATCCGCCCCGCGCTGGAGGCCGAGGGCGAGCTGGCGCTGTGGCAGGTCGCGATCAAGCCGGGTAAGCCGCTCGCCTATGGCCGGGTGCGCGACGGCACCGACCGCCATGCGCACTTCATCGGCCTGCCGGGCAATCCGGTCTCGAGCTTCGTCACCTTCCTGCTCTTCGTGCGGCCGTTCCTGCTGAGGCTGCAGGGGGTGGAGCGGGTCGCACCCGCGGCCCTGCCGATGCGGGCGGACTTCGACTGGCCGCGACCCGACCGCCGGCGCGAGTTCCTGCGCGTGCGAATAAATGGCGACGGCGGCCTGGACCTCTTCCCGAACCAGGGCTCGGCGGTGCTGACATCCACGGCCTGGGCCGATGGACTGGTGGACAATCCACCGGGGGGCGAGATACGCCGGGGCGACACCGTGCGTTTCCTGCCGTTCGATTTGCTGCTGGCCTGAGTGCGGAGGTACGGCCATGAACATCACGATCCTCTACTTCGCCGCCCTGAAGGAGGCGCTCGGCCTCGCGCGCGAGGAAGTGAGCCTGCCCGGCGGCATCTCCAGCGCCGGCGAGCTGCGCGCCTGGCTCGGCGGCCGGGGCGCCGCCTGGGGCGAAGCGCTGGGGGAGGGACGCAACGTCCAGGTGGCGGTCGACCGGGTGCTCGCCGACGCCGCGACGCCCCTGCGGGACGGCGCCGAGGTCGCGTTCTTCCCGCCGGTCACCGGGGGCTGAGTCGATGGGCGCGACGGGCGCACCCGCCGCCCCGGCGGTGGAGGTCCGGGTCCAGCACGAGGACTTCGACATCGGGGCCGAGATCGCGCGCCTGCGCGCCGGCCGCGGCGAGGTCGGCGCGGTCGCGAGCTTCGTCGGGACGGTCCGTGCCTCGAGCGGCGGCGCCACGCTCGAAGCCATGACGCTGGAGCACTACCCGGGCATGACCGAGGCCTCCCTTGCCGCGATCGGGCGCGAGGCCGCCGGGCGCTGGTCGATCGAGGCCGGGCTCGTCGTTCATCGCATCGGCGAGCTGCGTCCGGGCGACCAGATCGTCCTCGTGGCGGTGCTGTCGCGCCACCGGGGCGACGCCTTCGCCGCCTGCGAGTTCATCATGGACTACCTCAAGACCCGCGCGCCGTTCTGGAAGAAGGAGCGGACCTCTCGCGGCGAGCACTGGGTCGAGGCGCGCGAATCCGACACCGCCGCCGTCAGGCGCTGGGCGCCGGATGCCTGAGGCGCCGCTCGCGCCGCCCTGGCTCTGGATCCTGCTCACCATCGGCGCGGCGGCGGCCCAGACCGCGCGCAACGCGATGCAGCGCGACCTGTCCGGCCGTCTCGGCACGGTCGGGGCGACGCACGTGCGCTTCCTCTTCGGCATGCCCTTCGGGCTCGTCCTGCTCGCGCTGGTCTTCGCGTTCGCGGGTGGCCCGCTGCCGGCGCCCGACCCCGTATTCGCCGGCTGGCTGGTGGCCGGCGCGACGAGCCAGATCCTCGCCACCGCGCTGATGCTGGGCGCGATGCAGCGACGCTCGTTCGTGGTGGCGACGGCCTACATCAAGACCGAACCCGTCCAGGTGGCGCTCTTCGGCAGCCTCTTCCTGGGCGAGCTGCTGGGGCCCGTCTCGATCGGGGCGATCGTCGCTGCCACGGCCGGGGTGCTGCTGATGTCGCTGCCCGGGCCGGCCGCGGGGTCGCCCGGCGGCCGCGACACGGCGGGGGCCGTGGCGCTGGGCATCGGGGCCGCCGCGCTCTTCGCGGCATCGGCGGTCGGCTATCGCGGCGCCATCCTCGCGCTCGAGGGGGAAGGCTTCGTGCTGCGCGCGACCTTCACCTTGGCCGGCGGGCTCGTTTTCCAGACGGCGGCCCTCAGCGCCTGGCTGCTGTGGCGGGAGCGGGCGGTCATGGTCGCGATCCTCCGCGCGTGGCGGCCCTCGCTGCTCGCCGGCCTGATGGGGGCGATCGCGTCGCAGCTCTGGTTCCTCGCGTTCGCGCTGGAGGCGGCCGCCCGGGTGCGCACCCTGGCGCTGGTGGAGATCCTCTTCGCCCAGGTCGTCTCCGCCCGGATCTTCCGTCAGCGGACCCGGCCGCGCGAGGCGCTCGGCCTCGCGCTCGTCGTCGTTGGCGTCCTCGTCCTGCTGGCCTATTCTTGAGGAGCGGCCAGGAAGCGTCCCGGAGCGTCGCGACCGAGTGCCGACATGGAACGGCGTCCGGTCCGCCTCGCGCCCGCCGCGCTTGAAATCGCGGCCCAGGGCCCCATGTCTCGATCTGACCCGACCTCATTCCACCGGGACGAGAACATGAGATTCGACAAGCTGACAACGCAGTTCCAGCAGGCGCTGAACGAGGCCCACAGCCTGGCACTCGCGAACGAGCATCAATACATTGGCCCGCTGCACCTGCTGGCGGCGATCGTGGCGCAGCCCGAGGGATCGGGCCGGGCGCTGCTCGAGCGCGCCGGGGTGCGCGTCGGCGCGCTCAAGAGCGCCGTGGACGCCGGCATCAAGCGGCTGCCCCAGGTCACCGGTACCGGTGGCGACGTGCAGGTCGGGCGCGACCTGCTCGGCCTGCTGAACCTGGCCGACAAGGAAGCGATGAAGCGTGGCGACCAGTACATCGCCACCGAGATGTTCCTGCTGGCGCTCGCCGACGACAAGGGCGACGCCGGGCGCATCGCCCGCGAGGCCGGCCTCGACCGCAAGGCGCTCGAAGCCGCGATCGACGCGGTCCGCGGCGGCCACGGGGTGGATTCCCCCGAGGCCGAGGAGCAGCGCGAAGCCCTCAAGAAATACACCACCGACCTCACCGAGCGGGCCCGCCAGGGCAAGCTCGATCCGGTCATCGGCCGGGACGACGAGATCCGGCGCACCATCCAGATCCTCCAGCGGCGCACCAAGAACAATCCCGTGCTGATCGGCGAGCCCGGCGTGGGCAAGACCGCCATCGTCGAGGGGCTCGCGCAGCGCATCGTGGACGGCGAGGTGCCGGACACGCTCAAGGACAAACGTGTGCTCGTGCTCGACATGGCCTCGCTCCTGGCGGGCGCCAAGTACCGCGGCGAATTCGAGGAGCGGCTGAAGTCCGTCCTCAAGGAAATCGCGGCCGACGAGGGCCGAACGATCGTCTTCATCGACGAGCTCCACACGATGGTCGGCGCCGGCAGGGCCGAGGGCGCGATCGATGCCGGCAACATGCTCAAGCCCGCGCTCGCGCGTGGCGAGCTGCACTGCATCGGCGCGACCACGCTCGACGAATACCGCAAGTACATCGAGAAGGACGCCGCGCTCGAGCGCCGCTTCCAGAAGGTCCTGGTGGGCGAGCCCACCGTCGAGGACACCATCGCGATCCTGCGCGGGCTGCAGGAGCGCTACGAACTCCACCATGGCGTCGAGATCACCGACCCGGCGATCGTCGCCGCGGCGGAGCTCTCGCATCGCTACATCACCGACCGCTTCCTGCCCGACAAGGCGATCGACCTGATCGACGAGGCGGCGGCGCGCATCAAGATGGAGATCGACTCCAAGCCCGAGGAGATGGACCGGCTCGACCGGCGCATCATCCAGCTCAAGATCGAGCGCGAGGCGGTGCGCAAGGAAACCGACGAGGCCTCGAAGCGGCGCCTCGAGCTCATCGAGGCCGAGATCGAGCGCCTCGAGAAGGAATACGCCGATCTCGACGAAATCCTGCGGGCCGAGAAGGCGGCGGTGCAGGGCAGTGCGCAGATCAAGGCCGAGATTGACCAGCTGCGTGCGCAGATGGCCGAGCTGCAGCGCCGGGGCGAGTACGAGAAGCTCGCCGAGATCCAGTACGGCAGGCTGCCGCAGCTCGAGGCGCGCCTGCGCGAGGCGAGCGAGGCCGAGGCGGGCAAGGGCGGCACCGGTGCCGACCGGCCGCGGCTGCTGCGCACCCAGGTGGGCGCCGAGGAGATCGCCGAGGTCGTGTCGCGTGCCACCGGTATCCCGGTCAGCAAGATGATGCAGGGCGAGCGCGAGAAGCTGCTGCACATGGAAGAGCACCTGCGTCGGCGCGTCGTGGGCCAGGAGGAAGCCGTGGGACTCGTGTCCGACGCGATCCGTCGCTCGCGCGCCGGCCTGTCGGATCCGCGCCGTCCCTATGGCTCGTTCCTGTTCCTCGGCCCCACGGGCGTCGGCAAGACCGAGCTCTGCAAGGCGCTGGCGGAGTTCCTCTTCGATTCGGAGGAGCACCTGATCCGGATCGACATGAGCGAATTCATGGAGAAGCATTCGGTCGCGCGCCTGATCGGCGCGCCTCCGGGCTACGTCGGCTACGAGGAGGGCGGCTACCTCACCGAGGCCGTGCGTCGCAAGCCCTACAGCGTGATCCTGATGGACGAGGTCGAGAAGGCGCATCCGGACGTGTTCAACGTCCTGCTGCAGGTCCTCGACGATGGGCGGCTGACCGACGGCCAGGGCCGCACGGTGGACTTCCGCAACACGGTCATCGTGATGACCTCCAACCTGGGGGCGCACGAGATCCAGCGGCTGTCGGCGATCCCGCCACGCGCGACGCCGGCCTCATCAAGGATGCCGTGATGCTCGAGGTCAGGCAGCACTTCCGGCCCGAGTTCATCAACCGGATCGACGAGATCGTCGTGTTCAACGCGCTCGACGCGGAGAATATCGCCGCGATCGCCCGCATCCAGCTGCGCGACCTCGAGGCCCGGCTGGCGGAGCGCGACATTACGATGACGATCTCGGACGCGGCCATCGCCGAGATCACCAAGGTCGGCTTCGATCCGCTCTACGGCGCGCGGCCGCTCAAGCGGGCGATCCAGCAGAAGATCGAGAACCCGATCGCACGGCTGGTGCTCGAAGGGAAGTACGGGCCCAACGACGTGATCCCGATCGATTTCGTGGACGGCCAGTTCGTCTTCGAGCGAACCGTGCACTGAATCGACGGCTGGCGGTTCCCCGGCAACGACCGGCGGCCCTCGGGGACAACCCGGGGCCGCCGGTTCGCTAATATCTCGTCACCACGATTGACGACGAGACTCGCCATGGCCGCCGCCGCTTCGCCGGGCGTACCACGCCCCTTGCCGGGGAAGAAGGGCAGGTGCTTTGTGGTCAGTCTCGCCAACGAGCTCTCCTGCAGGATGCCCGTCGGTAACGGCAACAACCCGGGCACGGGCCAGTACACGGGTATGCCGCTGCCGCCTCGCCTGGTGCAGTAGGCATAGACACTCGGTCGTCCGCGGCGACACTGTCGTCGGGTCTCGGGCACTCCCCTTGCACCGCCGACCGGTCACTGATCGGTCGGCGGCTTCGCGCCGTCGATGCACGGAGCGAAGCATGGCAAGCAGGTTCAAGTTGGCGATGGCGTTGGCGGGAGCGATCTCGATAGGCTCGCATGCCTGGGCGGCCGATCCACCAGGCGCCGAGCCGGCGCAGCCCCTGGACGAGCGCATCACCAACGGACCCGACGACCGCACGCCGCCCGATCGGCCGACCCGGCGCTCGGGCGACACCCTCGATCCGCTGGGCCCGGCGCAGCCGGAAGGCCTGGCGCCGTCCGCGACGCGCCCGGAATCGGAGCCGGAGGAATGCCGCGGGCTGCCGCGCGATGCGCGCGCGGCCTGCCTGGAAAATTCGAACCGCGGGGCCGAAGAGCCGCCGGTGCCCCAGGTGCCGGCCACGCCGGCCGAGAAGGCGTCGCCGGCATCCCGGCCGTCGGGCGGCACCCTCAAGCGCTAGTTCCTGCGGGCGACCGGCGCGCGCGGGCCCCGGAGGCGAATCGGGGCCCGGGCGATCGGTGATACATTGCCGCCTTTGTTTTTCGCGAAGCCGGACCGATCGCCCGTGAGTAAAGACCGCCAGGTGGCCGCCGACGCGGCCCGGGATTCCCGCAGCTTCAACCGGATCGTCGAAACCCTCGCGAGCGAGCTGGGCGTTGCCCCGGCCCGCATTCGCGCGGCGATCGAGCTCTTCGACGAGGGCGCGACGGTTCCCTTCATCGCCCGCTACCGCAAGGAGGCAACGGGCGGCCTGGACGACACCCAGCTTCGCCTGCTCGACGAGCGGCTCGGCTACCTTCGCGAGCTCGAGGAGCGCCGGTCGGCGATCCTCGCGAGCATCGCGGAGCAGGGCAAGCTCGACGCGGCCCTCGCGGCCGAGATCGATGCGGCTACCACGAAGCAGCGCCTCGAGGACCTGTACCTGCCGTACAAGCCCAGGCGGCGCACTCGCGCCCAGATCGCCCGGGAGGTGGGCCTCGAGCCACTGGCGGACCGGCTCCTGGCCGACCCGAGCCTCGATCCGCGTGCCGAGGCCGTCGCCTTCGTGCGCGCGCCGGACGCGGATGGCCAGCATGGCGTGGCGGACGAGAAGGCGGCGCTCGACGGCGCCCGCGACATCCTCGCCGAGCGCTTCTCCGAGCGTGCCGACGTGCTTGCCGCCCTGCGCGAGCGCCTGGGTGCCGAAGGCTGGATCGCCTCGGAGGTGATTGCCGGCAAGGAGGCGGAGGGCGAGAAGTTCCGCGACTACTTCCAGCACGCGGAGCCCATCGCCTCGCTGCCCTCGCACCGGGCGCTGGCGCTGTTCCGCGGGCGCGCCCAGGGGGTGCTGGCGCTGCGCTTCGGCCTCGCGCCGGAGGCCGAGGCGAGCACCCCGCATCCCTGCATCCTCCAGCTCGCCGGCCTGGTGGGCCTCGGCTCGGTGTACGGGGCCGACGGTTCGGTGGGCAAGCGGCCGGCCGATCCGTGGCTCGCCGACGTGCTGCGCTGGACGTGGCGCGTGCGGCTGCAACCGCACCTGGAGACCGAGTTCTTCACCTTGGCGCGCGCCAGCGCCGAGGCGGAGGCGATCCGCGTGTT
>Ga0079224_100004009_pt1 | contig 18839 bp, 14 predicted proteins | sample Stecom2015_FD_80414 | JGI IMG/M metagenome (GOLD analysis project Ga0079224, IMG submission 80414) | Agricultural soil microbial communities from Utah to study Nitrogen management - Steer compost 2015 | ecosystem: Environmental > Terrestrial > Soil > Agricultural land | place: USA: Utah... | reverse complement strand
GGTTGGGCAAGATGAAGCAACCGTCTTGATGCAGGGCTTTGAATGCCTGCCTTTTTTCCAGGATGGTTCTCGTCATAAATCCCCTTCTTGCCCGGCAAAGGCTTACTTTCGCCGAGACTTCTTCCAGTTGTTGTAAGCGGGCCCCCACACTGGGTGGGTTGCCACCCACATGCGCCGCCGTAGCCAGAATGCGGAGCGGTCTCTCACCACAAAGCGGTAGATATGGCTTGGATCAGTACCGGGCATGTTCTGGCCCCTGGCATCCGTAGTGTAGAGGTGTCGGAAACCGTGTTCGGCGGCAACGCGCTTGTAATCGTCATCAAAATACCCTTGCGGCCAGCACAGGTGGTCAGATGCATGACCCAGATTCTCTTGCAAAGACTTGCGGGAGGCATCCAGGTCGGAACTGATTCTTTCGATTTTCTCATCGCGGCTCGCACAGGTGAGATCCCAGCGTGTGTGCGTGTGTGTATGACTGTGAATCTCGAATGTGCCGGCCTGAACCATGGCGTGGATTTCGCTCCAGCGCAGCATGACTTCATCCCGATGGTTTCCGAACATTTTGTCTTTCGCCTGCTGATGGGGCGGGCATAGCGGCAGGTCGCGACCCTGGCCTGCGTAGGGGCGGGGTGCCCCTGTTCCTATGAGGCCGGTCACGACAAACAGAATTGCCCTCATGCCGTAGCGCTTCAAAATGGGGTGGGCATGGACCCAGTTATCCAGGTACCCGTCGTCAAAGGTAAGAACAACCGATTTCTTCGGTACGGCTTCACCCTTGAGAAAAGCTGCAAAACGCTCGGCAGATAAAGTGGTGTAGCCACTCTCAGCAAGCCATTTAACCTGTCTTTCAAACTGCCTGGCGGAAACGTCGAGAAAGCCACCACGTTCAGTTACGTGGTGGTACATCAGGACGGGAATATTGTGCGCTGACTGCATAGCTGAACGGAAGGAGCTGAATGCCCATGTCTGTAATTTTCTGTAAGTCTACATGAGGGTAGGGTGACCTTCTTACAGTTCGTGTATGAACAATTCTCCTCACTACAAGGCACAGGCATTGCTATAGGTATTTGCCCGAGGATTTCTTTCACTACCAAGAAAGATGTCCGGTTTTTACACCGACTTGTTTTCAGGAGATGGTTATGAAGAAACTTATCGCAGTAGCACTGTCCTCTACAGCATTGCTGGCGTCACCCGCGATTTTTGCGCAGACCACCGCCCCCGCTAGCACCGGCGGCCAAGGCACGGGGGTAGGCAACGAGAACGCCCCTCTGACACCTTCGCAAACTCAGACGAGTGAAGGCGCCGTTTACAACCCGCCTCCAATCGACCACAGCGGCAATGCCAAGCATCTGACTGACAAAGGGATGACTGGCAAGGATGGTGACTCTGGCTCCATGGGTACTGATTCCGGCAATAACGGTGGTACCGGCGGTCCAGGTACCGGCGGCACAGGTGATGGCACCGGCACGGGAACTGGGGGTGATGGCACAGGTACCGGCACTGGAAATGATGGTACAGGCGGTGCCGGAGCAGGCGCTGGTGGCGACGGCAGTTCCGGAGGCGGGTCTGGCGGTGGAAATTGAGATTTGCTCCATGCAACTCATATGGCCGCGAGCGCGGCCGTATGAGTCGTGCCTGCCGTGATGCAGTAAAAAATACCTGCGAATCAGCTGCGAATCAGCCCAGATTCACAGTCTCGGTAACTTCCACCTTTCGTCCGGTATCCTCCACCCATTCAAAGGTAAGTATGCCCGATTGCGTCGGAGCCATGTCGAACTTCAGATAGGGGTTGGCAGCCAGGGATCGGAAGAAACGCGCTTTGAGCATGGGTGTTCCATCCAGCTTGGCCGTAAAGGACTGCACGATTCTCTGTGCTGGTGTGTTGCCCGTGTCATCGGCTACCAGGCCGGTAATCATGGGGTGTGAAATCATGGTCAGCACCTCACCCCCATTCTTATCCCACTTCTTCGGCACCCGGACCCGGGCCTTCATTTCGGCTGCGGGGTCGGATTTCGCCGGCGCGATGCAACCGCTCACTGTCACCCTGACGGCCCGTTCTGCCACAATCGCTTTGCCGTCGGCGGTATGAGCGACGGCGATCACAGTTTGTGATTCGCTCAAGCGAATGCGCGTGGAGAGGTTCAGCTTGTCGAAGGCATCACCGAACTCATAAACAGCCACTTCCGGGGTGGGGTTGGCCGGCGCAAATATCGCCAGGCGGGTGATGCGCCCCGCACCGGAAGCGTCAGATATGACCGTCAGGGGTACGGACGAACCGTCTTCCGCCACCAGAGGCAGGTTCAACTGCAGACCCTGTTCCAGCACCGGCGCTGAGCCGACTTGCTTTACTGCGGCTTCGACCTGTTTCCACACTTGCGCTGCGGCGAGGCCGGGCAGGAGCAGGAGGGACGCAGCCGCTGTCAGGACCAAACGGCGACGGAAAGGCTTGGTTTGTTTCATGCGTGAATTCTTCATGGAGACGGAGTCTAGCAGCTTCGCAAAGCGGCCTGCGCACGGCGCGTCACAAGCCCTGCCTTCTGCAGGCGGCATACCAGGCAAGCCTTGCGCCAGCCACGATTGCCAGTGCAGACACCAGGGAGCTGTAGGAGAGGGTGGACAGCCCGGTCAAGCCCTGGCCGATCGAGCAGCCCAGCGCCAGTGCTCCGCCACTGCCCATCAGCGCGCCGCCGGCAATGTAGCGCAGCATCTGCTGGGGCGTATTGAAGCCCTGCAAGCGCGTTTCCCGGCACAGGAGGGCGGTCAGAAAGGAACCCACCACCACGCCGGCTACCACTGCAATGCCGAAGCGCAGGCTCATGCCCGTCGCAAGCATGGCATACTGGATCAGGTCGCCGATGGGAGCGACAAAGGTGAGTGAGACCACAGGAACCGGTTCAAAATCATCTTTGCCCAGCTAGCCGGTGACATACCAGCCCGCAACCACCAGCAATCCGACGATCAGGCCCCCGGCCAAGTCTCGCGCACGGGTGCCTGATTCCCCGTGGTCGGCGGAATGGGCAGGGTGCCGCAGCGCATAGGCGGCCAGAGCGAGTGCCACGATGGCGGCAACAGCCAGGGAGACAGTACCAGCCGGAACTGACAGCCATGCGGGCGAGACTGTAGTCGCATCCGACACGGCAATGCGCAATGGCCCGAGTACACCGGTCAAGGTGATGTAAGCGGATATCCCCAAACAGAGCAACACCACTAGAGAACGCAGATTGCCCGTACCAAGCAATACCAGGGCGCGCGCTCCGCAGCCGTTTGCCAGCCCCATTCCGTAACCGAAAAGCAGGCCACCCAGGGGCAGCAGTAGCCAGGAATAGCGTGGCGTGTAATAAAGCGACTCACTCAGGTCCACCAGCTCCAGCGCGGCAAGCGTCTGTGTGCCCAGGAGGGCAACAGCCAAGGCCAAGGCAAACGCTTGCAGTTTGTAGCCGGGTTGCGCCGACCAACGCTGGACCAGCCCGCGGTGCAGACAAAAGCCGGTGGCCTGGCCACAGGCCCCGAATAGGAGACCAATGGCCAGGCCAGCCCAGAGCACCAGCTCAGTATGAGACATGTTCTGCCAACCTACGAGCGTGTACCCCAGGTATCAAGAGCGATAGCCTGATACCAGGCAACGCCGTATTCTGCTTCCAACTTGCGGAAGTCGTCGTTGGCGTCAGCCGGGCTCACGCCACCGGACATCTCAGCAATCTTGCCGTCCTTCAACTGATAGTTGTGGGCAACGGAAATACCGTAATCCGGCGCAATCAGGCTGTAGCAGGTATTGGCGAAGGCGGGCTCTGCCGGAGGCTTGCCTGCCAGGGAATTCACGATTGCGGCTGCGGCCACTTTGGCCTGGGCGTTGGCGGAAAAGCCCGACTTCGGCATGGGAGCGGCGACGGTGGCATCACCCACTACGTAGATGTCCGCAACACGTTCCGACTCGAAGGTTTGATGCTTGATGGGCACCCACCCGCTTTCATTGGTTACGCCGGCGATTTCCGCAATTGTGCCCGCCTTCTGCGGTGGAATGACGTTGAGCACATCAGCCTTGTGGGTTTGGCCAAACTCGGTCTCCACCGTAAGGTTGGCAGCATCCACACGCACGACTTTACCGTCTTTGGACAGAGGCACCCACTCGATCAGATCACCATAGAAGCGTTTCCAACCGGCCTGGAACAGCCCCTGTTTGGAGAAGGCATCCTTGGCATCAAGAATCAGAATCTTGGACTTCGGCTTGTTGTGCTTTAGGTAATGGGCCACCATACTCACGCGCTCGTACGGCCCGGGAGGGCAGCGGAACGGGTTGGCAGGGGCGACCATCACAAAGGTACCGCCGTCGCGCATGTTTTCCAGGTGCTGTTTGAGCAGCTTGGATTGCTCTCCCGCCTTCCAGGCGTGTGGAGCCAGTTTGGATGCTGCCTCGTCATAGCCTTCGAGCGCATTCCAGCGGAAGTCGATACCGGGGGCCAGCAACAGCTTGTCGTAGGAAAGGGTATCACCACCCTTGAGCGTTACCGTCTTCTTGTCTGCATCGACACCCGATGCAAAGGCATGAATGACGCGCACACCCATGGAGCGCAGTTCGTCGAAGTTGTGACCTTGCTGCTCGAATGTGCGCAGGCCGCCGAAATACAGATTGGTGAAGGGGCAGGTGTAGTACGTCTTGGCCGGTTCAACCAGCGTGACATCGATCGCGGGGTTACGACGTTTGATGTATTTGGCGGCGGTGGCACCGCCGAAACCGCCACCAACCACCACCACTTTCCCGGCACCGCGCGCAAAAGCGGGTGCTGCCAGCAGCACCGCACCGGCGGCACTGGCCTTACCTACTGTCGTCAACCATTGGCGACGGGAGAATTTCATGGACTGGCTCATTGCTTGGCAACCTCTTGCGCGGCGGGCGTTTTGGAAATCTGCGAGAAATGTTTGGCGAGCGCACTCAGCTGCTCGTCAGAATAGCCTTTCACAAGGCGACCCATGACGGTCGTACCGGCAGGAGGGGTGTCAGACTTGAACGCGAGCAATTGCTGCTTGAGGGCAACTTCCGGGCGACCGGCGATGGAAGGAATGCTGCCGGGTGAACGGCCATCCGTGCCATGGCAATTGGCACATGCGCCCGCTAGCACGGTGACGTCGAAAAGGGGCTGATCAGCAGCCGCCAACCGTGGCCCTGCCAGCGCGGCAAGCGCCAAGGCGGCAATGCCTGAAATTCGGATAGCTGTGTGCATAGAGTCTCGTTATTGGGTTCTGAGCAAGTAACGCATGGTAACGATGACTTTATGTAATCCGAACGAAGTTATAGATAGATACTTATTATCAGTAGTTATATGATGAATGCTGAAAGCAGCCCTCTGCATCAGAACGCCAAATGGCCGCCGAAGCACAACGCCGGCAGAGGGCGGTGCTTCAGCGGCCCGGGTGTGGATGCTGCTTCAGTAACCGGCAGAATCAGGCAGACTTGGCAGCCTTACCGTTTCTGGCCGTTCCGGCCGCTTTGGCGTTAGCACCGCTTTCTGCCAGCAGAGTCAACTTTTCGTCAGTGGCTTTTTCTTCGGCCAGTGTTTGCTTCAGCAGATCAACCGCGGCAGTATGGCCCAATTGCTTGGCGATCTCGCACAGGTGCCGTAGCTGGCGATTTCATAATGTTCGGCCTTCTGAGCGCCTCCAATCAGAGCCGCATCACGAACTGGACCTTTTTCGATTTCGTCGATGACTTCCTTGCTTTCTTCCACCAGGCCTTCCATGGCGGCGCATTTCATACGCTTGAGTTTGATGTCCAGCGTTTGCCTGTGGTGGGTCAGGCCTTCCCGTAGTACTTTTCTGATGTGGATACTGGAAAGGAGGCACGATAATGACAGAAAACCTGACAACGAATGCTGCAGAGCTGACCGGCAGCTGTCTTTGTGGCGCTGTCCAACTGTCGGTCGTTCAGGAGCACCCCAGCGTGGGCGTGTGTCATTGCAGCATCTGCCGCAAATGGGCCGGTGGGCCGTTCATGTCAATGGAATGTCACCAGGCGCCGAGCATTCGGGGCGAAGAGCACATAGGCATATTTGACTCGTCTGAATGGGCACAGCGCGGGTTCTGCAAACAGTGCGGAACGCATCTGTTCTACCGGTTGAAAGAGGGCGGCTTCTACGCACTGGCAGCAGGTTTGTTCCCGAAAAGTGGGAACTGGCCATTCACGCTGGAAGTTTTCGTGGACGAGAAACCGGAGAATTACGAATTTGCGAACAAGACCAAACGCATGACAGGTGCGGAGGTCTTCGCGCAATGGTCGCCGGGTGACTGACGGGCGGCAACCTGTAAGGGGCGCCCCGGCCGTAAGGGCAAAAGTGGTGGGCCCCCGGGGAGTCGAACCCCGCACCAACGGATTATGAGTCCGCTGCTCTAACCAAGCATGAGCTAGAGGCCCACTGCGCGCCTGGGAAGGCGCGCGAAGTCCGCAATTATTGCATAAAGATCGGCGGATTGACTAGCCGCAGCCCCGAAGGCGGTGCTATCTTCTGCGCAAAGGCAGGGAGGCGGCATGAAACGCGATCAAGCATCACGGCGAACACAGAATGTCAGGGGTGGAGTCACGACGCTGGTGGTGGGCCTGGCGGCCCTCATCGGCTGGGTCACATCCCCAGGCGGCCAGGCACATGCAGAGCAACAGTCCCACGCTGTTGCCGAATTCGCGCCGCAAGGTCGCGTTTCAGCAGTCGAATCTGTACAGCTCAGTTTTGGGGAGCCGGTCGCTGCTTTTGGCGATGACCCCATCAAGGCGCCGCTGCTTCTGCAATGTGAGGGCCCAGTGCCCCCGGGTGCCGGTCGATGGCTGGACGACAGGCGCTGGGCTTACAAATTTGATTCTGCCGTGGGGGCAGGCGTTCGGTGTGAGGCAAGAACAAACCCGGAGTTTCGGACCCTTCGTGGCCAGCCTTTGCCGCGCGAACTGCACTATGAATTCGATACTGGCGCGCCTGCAGTCGCGGATCTGCGTCCCTACGCATCCAGCACCATAGACGAAGAACAAATCTTCATCTTGCGGTTCGACGCCCCGGTAGATGCCGAAGCGGTTGCCCGGCAAAGCCGCTGCGTTGTCGAGGGTGTGGGTGAACGAATTCCCGTCAGGGCCGCAGAACGTGATGCCCTCCCGGGACTGCTGGAGGCCGCGTACATGCCGGAGCCTGACGACACCAGCACCATCGCTTTGTTGCAGTGTGCACGTGTGCTGCCTCCCGAGGCCAAAATGAGCCTAGAGGTGGGCCCGGGTGTTCGCGCACTGGGTCAATCGGAAACTCTTCCAGGGTCGGAATCTTCACAGGCCTGGGAATTCGAGGTGCGTCCGCCATTTGCCGCCAAAGTACGCTGCACCCGGGAGCGGGCAGGAAGCCCCTGCCTGCCCATCACGCCCATCGTGCTGGAATTCACCACTCCGGTTCTTCGCGAGGCGCTGGCAGGTGTGCAGCTCAGGCTGGGAGACAGAGTTTTTGAAGCGGAAGAGGAGGACGAAACAACTGATTACATCAGTTCTCTCCGCTTTCCAGGGCCGTTTCCAGCCTCTGCGAAGCTGACGCTGTCCTTACCTGCTGGGTTGCAGGACGATGCCGGCCGGCCGCTGGACAACGCCGATAGTTTCCCCAGGGATATCACATTGGCTGAGTTGCCGCCGCTGGCCAAATTTGCCAGTGGCACATTTGGTGTGATCGAGCGATTCGCGGAAGGGCGGCCCGGAAGGGGGCCCGAGCAGGCAGCCGTTCCAGTTACGCTGCGGCACGTGGAGGCTGATCTTGCGACGCGGGTCCTGGACTGGTCGCCCGGAACGGTGTCGAGTCTCCAAGGGGGCAGTGATGCCGAGGTGCTGAGCTGGTATTCGCGCCTGCAGCGGCTTGACTCGGGTCGCTGGAGTGTCGATCAGGTGAAGGACATTCTGGCGGGCCGGCAGCCCCGGGATTCCAACGAAAGCTGGGAATCGCGTCTCGATTACCGGGCGGTTTCCCTGTTGTCGGGTCAGTCGGGGGTCACGCATATGCAGCTGCCCGAATCCGTCGAAGGCCAGAAACGGCCATTTGAAGTGGTGGGTGTACCTTTGGAAAACACAGGCTTCCATATTCTCGAAATTGAATCGGCGCGTCTCGGGGCGTCTTTGATGGAAGACGGTAGGCCCATGTATGTGCGCACGGGCGTATTGCTGACCAACCTTTCGGTCCATGTGAAGCAGGGCAGTGACGACTTGCTTGTGTGGGTGACAACACTGGCGGACGCACAGGCGGTGGCCGATGCCGATATCTCGGTGCTGGATTGCAACGGCAAGCTTTTGCTCAGTGGCCGCACGGGCGAAAACGGGGTCTGGCATCACGTGGGGCAGGTGGACTTTCCGGACTACTGTCCCGCTACCGGGTTGAACGGCCTGTTTGTCTCTGCCCGGATTCCGGCGGATCATCCCCTCGCCTATGGCAAGCCAGATTATTCCTTCGTCATGTCGGGCTGGGATCGCGGCATCGAAACCTGGCGCTTCAACCTGCCCACCGACAGCGGAAGGGAGCCAGTCCAGCTGGCGCATACGGTGTTTGACCGCAGCCTTTTCAGGGCCGGTGAAACCGTTTCCATGAAACATTTCCTGCGGGAGCAGACCCGCCAGGGCCTGGTGAACCCAGAGCAAGGCCTGCCAGATCGTATAGTGATTGAACATGAGGGTTCCGGTCAGGACCACGAGCTGGAAGTTGTCTGGAAAGAGAGTCCCTCAGGGGGGCTGTATGCTCTCAACAGCTTTGAGGTGCCGCAATCCGCGCGGCTCGGGCAATATTCGGTACGTCTCACGGATGCGGATGGCAATTGGTATGGCGCCAGCAGCTTCCGGGTAGAGGAATTCCGTCTTCCCCTGATGACTGGGCAGTTGGCGGTTCGGGGCGAAGGGCGGCCCGGGCTGCTGGTGGCACCTGAATCCCTGACCGTAGATGCTCAGCTATCGTGGCTGTCCGGTGGGCCTGCCATGGGTCAGAAGCTCGAATTCACCGCAATGGCTGAGGACCAGGGTGTCCACTTTCCTGATTACGACGACTATAGCTTTGACCCTGCACTGCTGCGAGATACAACGGAACAGGCGGAGGCAAACCCCTGGGGCGAGCCGGGGCCGCGCCGACAGATATTCGCAGAAGGCATTGAGACGCAATTGGACGAAACTGGCAGGGCATCGATTTCAATCGACTCCTTGCCCAAGGTTGAACGCCCACGACGCTTTGTGGTGGAGGCCTCATACGCGGATCCGAACGGTGAAATTCAGACTTTGTCGCAATCGGTGGATGTATGGCCGGCAGAAGTTCTTGCAGGCATTAAGGCTCCTTCCTGGTATCGCACTGGACAAGCAGTTGAGGTTGGCCTGCTTGCTCTCGGAACTGACGGAGAGCCGCGCACCGGGGTGGAGATGCAGCTGCAGTTGGTTGAACGCAAGGTTTTTTCGGTGCGAAAGCGAATGGTCGGCGGTTTCTACCGCTACGACTCTCATCTGGAGAGAACCGACCCCGAGACGCTTTGTTCCGGTGTTACGGACGAACACGGTCAGCTCAGGTGCGATATGCAGTTCGAGCGGGAGGGCAATTTTGAGCTGATTGCCGTTGCGGAAGACGAGCGGGGGCGCCAGTCACGTTCCCAGACCCTGGTGTGGGTGTCCGGGGCGGCCGATTTATGGTTTCCTGGAGCAGACGATGACCGCATTGACCTCATCCCTGCCAAACGGGAATGGGCTCCGGGAGAAGAAGCCGAGTTCCAGGTGCGCATGCCATTCCGTGAGGCTGTTGCCCTGGTGGCGGTGGAACGCGAAGGTGTGCTCTGGTCTCGTCAGGTCAGGCTGAGGGGTAACAATCCGCTCATTCGGGTGCCGGTGTCTGAGGAATGGGGGCCCAACGCCTATGTGTCGGTGTTGGTTTTACGTGGGCGGTTATATGAATTGCCGTGGCAGAGCTTTTTCGATTGGGGTTGGCGCCGGCCTGATGAATGGATGGCTGCTTACAAGGAAGGGCGTGACGATTCACTCGTCACCACACAGGTCGATCTGGCCAAGCCTGCCTTCCGTCTGGGAATCGCCGAACTCAAGGTGTCCGGCCAGGCGGACCGGCTGAAAGTTGAAGTGCTTCCCGAGCGCGACGTTCTTAAAGTCCGGGAAGAAACCACTGCGATGATCCGCGTGACGCGACCTGATGGGAGTCCAGCCGCTGACGGCACTGTGGCATTCGCCGTGGTGGACGAGGCATTGCTGGAGCTTGCCGCCAACGAAAGCTGGGACTTGTACGGGGCCATGCACCCACGCCGCAGTCTGAGAGTGACGACTGCCAGCAATCAGCTTGAAGTGGTCGGCCGGCGTCATTATGGGCGCAAGGCGGTGGCGGCCGGGGGTGGCGGGGGGAACATGCCCACCCGTCAGCTCTTCGATACCCTGCTCAGCTGGCAACCCCTGATACAGCTCGACTCCAGTGGCGAAGCGCGGGTGCGGTTCCGCATGAACGATGCCATCAGTCGCTTCCGCCTGGTGGCGCTTGCCGATCACGGAACCGGCCTTTTCGGTAGTGCGCAGGCTTCCGTCGTCAGCCATCAGGCATTGCAGCTGATTTCGGGTTTGCCGCCCGTGGTGCGCGAAGGGGACAGTTATCTCGCCCAGGTCACCCTGCGCAACGGCTCGGATAAAGAACAGGATGTTCGCGTAGAAGCGTCGGTATCGGGCAAAAGTTTGGACTCGAAAATGCTGAAACTGGCACCGGGGCAGGCAGCTACGGCAACCTGGCAGGTGAAGGCCCCGGCCGTGAATTGGCCGTACGGCAGGGCGGAGTTGAAGTGGCAGTTTGAGGCAACGGGGGCGAGCGTTTCCGACCGCATCGAAGTGACACAACGTGTCGAGACGGGCCAGCCACTGGCCACTGTTCAGGCCAGCCTGTTGAGTCTGAAAGCCGGGGAGTCAGCCCGACTGCTTGTCGGTGCCCCGGCCCATGCCGCGCCGGACGCTGCGGGGCAGTTGGCGGGCGGTGTGGCTGTCAATGTGGCACCGACCTTGGTGGGCAGCCTGGATGGAGTGAGGGATTGGTGGGAACGCTATCCCTACACCTGCCTGGAGCAGCGCTTCTCGCAATCCATTGCCTTGAACGATGACCACCGTTGGCAGGGTGTTTCTGCCAGTATGCCCACACACATGGATGATGCAGGGTTGCTAAGGTACTTCCCAGGAACGGGTGAAGGCAGTGTCGTACTGACCGCCTATGTGGCATCGGTCAGCCATGAAGCCGCGGGGTTTGTACCCGGCCTGGAGTTGCCTGCGCAAGTGCTGGGGCGCATGCTGGATGGTCTGCAGGCCTTTGTTGAGGGCCGTATGCAACCCAGTTCGCTGCCACCCGGAGCAAGCCTGGATGCATTCCGGCTGACAGCCATGGCTGCTTTGGCGCGTCATGGGCGTTTGTCGCCGGGTATATTGAAGACGCTGGGTTCTTCACCAGAACAGTGGCCAACCGCGAGCGTGGTGGACTGGCTGGCCATACTGTTGCAGATGCCCAAGCGTGAAGCCTGGAAGAAGGAAATCGCCCAGGCGCGCAACCTATTGCTGGCCCGCATGACGATATCAGGTCAGCAGATGGCGTTTGCCGAAAGCGAACTCAACAGTTCGGCTGATTTGATGGCAACGCCTGTGAGCAACCTGGCGAGTCTGTTGATCTCGGTTGTGGAACAGCCAGAATGGAAGTCGGACGTGCCGCGCATGGTCCAGGGCCTGCTGGGCCGACAATCTGGAGGCGCCTGGTCTACAACGACGGAAAACCTGTTGGGGCTGCTGGCACTGAGCCGCTATGGGCGAGTCTTTGAAAACGATGCTGTGCAGGGTGAAGTGGTCGCCACTCTGGGGGAGAAGCAGCTGAGACTGTCACTTGCACCTTCGGCCGAGGGTGCCGTTGGGCATTTTCCCTGGCCGGGCGGCCAGGCGGAGATGAATCTGAATCATGAAGGACAGGGCAGGGCATGGGTCAGTCTGCGGGCCCAGGCGCCTGTGCGGGCCGACCAGCCTGAAGGTGCCGGCTATCAGCTCACGCGCAAGGTGGTACCGGTGCAGCAGCGCCATTCGGGCCGCTGGTCACCCGGCGATATTTACAGGGTGGAGCTCACTGTGAATGCTCGCGACAGTGGGCGATGGGTGGTGTTGGACGACCCCATTCCGGCCGGTGCCAGCATATTGGGGTCGGGCCTGGCGCGTGATACAGCGTCGCGCGTGACAGAGGGCGGCGAATTTTATCCGCCCACGTTCGTGGAGCGCACCGCGACCGCGTACAGGGCGTATTTCGGCTATCTCCCGGCAGGGCGCGTCAAAGTCGCATACACGGTCAGGTTGAACGCCACCGGCAGCTTCAGCCTGCCACCCACTCGAGTGGAAGCACTGTATCAACCTGAACTGCGTGGAAGCCTGCCCATCCCTGGCCCGTTGCTCGTTGGGGAGGTCATTGACGGTGCGCCGGCGAATTGAATGGTTGGTACTTGCTGCCTGGCTGCTGCTTGCGCTGCCACTGACAGCTGCGGCGGTTGCACATCCGTCGCTTCCCAGTTTCGAGGAGGTGCGGGCGGCTCATAGGTCTTCCGACCTAGTCGTGCTTGACCGCCATGGTGAGCCCATCGCAGCGATACGCCAGGATTTTCAAGAGCGAAGGGGCGAGTGGCTGCCGCTTGAAAGCATTTCGCCCGCTCTTACACGCGCGGTGCTTCTTTCGGAAGATCGCCGGTTTCACGAGCATGGTGGGGTTGATTGGGCTGCCGTGCTGTCAGCTGGCTGGAACTGGGCATGGTCTGGCTCCATGCGAGGAGCGTCGACCATCACCATGCAGTTGGTAGGCATGCTGGACACATCCCTCCGGCGTCCGGGAGGCGGGCGCTCGGTTGAGCAGAAGCTGCAGCAGATGCAACGTGCGCGCGAGCTGGAGTCTACGTGGACGAAGCACCAGATTCTCGAGGCCTATCTGAATATAGTGGCTTTCCGCGGGGAGTTGCGTGGTGTGGATGCCGCAGCCCGGGTTATGTTCGGCAAGCATGCATATGCACTAGACCAGCGAGAAGCGGCGGTTGCAGCGGCGCTGCTCAGGGGGCCCAACGCCGACCCGGGCACGGTCGCTGTACGCGCCTGCGGAATTCTCGTGGAACTGGGCGCGGGGCAGCAGTGCGACAACTTGGCAAATTTCTCTGCACGATGGTTGTGGTCGACGACAGCCGTGGCGGCAGATCAACCCTCACTGGCTCCCCATTTCGCGCGCCTGGCGCTGGCGAAGAGGGCCCCCGGGTCGGAACGGGTAGTGCGCACGACTCTGGACGCCAGCCTGCAAAGAGCAGCGTTGCAGTCCGTGAAACGCCATCTGGCCGGCTTGGGCCAGAGTGCAATGACGGATGCCGCCGTGGTAGTCATGGACAATCAGAGCGGTGAGGTGCTGGCTTATGTCGGGTCGACCGGCTCTGATTCACAATCCCCACAGGTGGATCACGCCCGTGCGCGCCGCCAGGCCGGCTCCACCCTCAAACCCTTTCTGTATGCCCAGGCGCTGGAACTTCGCTATTTGACCGCCGCTTCGCTGCTCGACGATTCAGCGCTGGATGTCTCCACCGCTGCCGGCCTCTACATTCCGCAGAATTACGATCGCCAGTTTGCGGGGCCGGTCAGTGTGCGCACCGCCCTGGCGTCCTCTCTGAACATTCCGGCGGTCCGTGTGCTGCTGCTAGTGGGGCTGGAGCGCTTCGCGAGCAAATTGCGCAGGCTCGGGCTGCCCCTGGCACATGATGCTGACCACTATGGCTACAGCTTGAGCCTGGGCAGCGCCGAGGTTGATCTTCTCAGCCTGACGAACGCATATCGCAGCCTGGCCCGGTTGGGTCAGTGGAGTGAGCCCAGAATACTGGCTGATAATGAGGCCACTTTCAGCCATGAGTTCCGTCAGGTGTTCGATCCCATGGCCAGCTGGATTATTGGGGATATTCTTTCCGACCGGCAGGCCCGCGCACGAGGGTTCGGCCTGGAAGGCGTTCTGGGCACCCGCTTCTGGACCGCAGTGAAAACTGGGACCAGCAAGGATATGCGGGACAACTGGACGCTGGGGTGGTCCGAACGCCACACCGTGGGCGTGTGGGTGGGGAATAGCGCAGGCGCAAGCATGCGCGACGTCTCCGGTGTAACTGGGGCTGCTCCCATATGGCACGAGGTCATGTCCCATTTGCATCAGTCGTATCCCAGTAGGCCACCAGTGTCTCCCGCAGGTTTGATTCGACGGCAAGTGGAGTGTGAAGGGCAGAGTGAAGCGGCCCGCACCGAGTATTTTCTGCCAGGCACGGAGGTGGCGCTTGTGGAAAACGCCCAGACGAGTCAGCAAAAAACCTCGCGCATAGTCAGCCCCGTGGCAGGTGCTGTACTGGCTATGGACCCAGACATGCCACCCGCCAACCAGGGTTTGCTTCTGCGGGCGACGCAGACGGTTGATTCGCAAAATCTGCACTGGTACGTGAACGGTATGCTGGTAGGGCAGGGCGCACAGGCGGTCTGGTACCCAAAGGCGGGCCAACACAAAGTCGAATTGCGCACCGAAACGGGTGAGGTGCGTGATGTCGTGCGGTTCCAGGTGCGCGGCCTGCCCCGCCAGGCCCGTTAATTGCTAACCGCGCACTAATGAAGGCTCAGACGACTGATAAACTTTCAAACAATTTGATTCTGCATCTTAGGGGAAGCCGATGAAAGTCACCCGAATTCTGACACGCAGTTCTCTCGTGTTGGCACTGGCCGCCCTGGCAGCTTGCCAGACGCCGCCTGTTCAGCAACAAGCTGCCGTGCAAACGCCTGACCCAACCACTACTGTTCCAGAAGCGGCGCAGGCTCCCGAGCCGGAAAACGTTGCGCCCGCAGCAACACAAGGTGCCCCCGTGGCCGTATTGCTGGCTGACACCGTACAACATGAGGGGTGGCGCGCCGTGCAGGTAGGTGCAGGTTCTACACTTTATCTCGACCCGCGCCCCCTCGTGATACGCGATGATCTGACTGGAGTCCAGGCCGGTGCCAATCAGCAGGGTCAAGGTCTGTTGGCACTGATGATCAACGACAGTGCCCGCCAGCGTCTGCAGGAGGCCACCACAATCAATCCCAATCGGCGCCTTGCCCTGGTGGTTGGCAGCACACTTATGGCGGCCCCGACGTACACTGAGCCGGTCACCAACGGTCAGCTGATTTTCCCCGTGGGCACTGAAGACAACGCAATGGCCGCCGCCAGAGCCATCGCTGGTGTGGACCAAACCGGTGCCCCCATGCCACCAAGCGGGGCACCCGCTGGTGGTCAGCCCATGCCACGGCCTTAACTCCAATTTGGGCTTTCACGCGGTGTGCATTTCCTGTGAATGCACACCGTTGTTTTTAGGGACAACCCGTAGTTTGTGCTACTCCTGAGCACCGGAAAATTCTAAAATATACGCTTTGCGTATACTCTTCGGGGTCTCAAATGTCCGTCCCTCAACAGGTCTTTCTCCGTGACGCAATGCGGCGTCTCAACCTCACTCGCGACATTTTTGCCGGTCGTATCGGTGTGAAGCGTCGCGCTCTGGACACCTGGCTGCTGCCGGAAACAAGTCAGGAATACCGGCCCATGCCGGAAGTGGTTCAGCGTTTCGTCAGTGAGATCGTGCAGAACGACGCCCTGTTGCAGAAGTACGCCCAGAGCGGGCAGGGTGGCCCCTTGCGAGATCGCATTGCCTTCGAAGGGCGTCACCAGCTGTTGTCGGTTGACCAATTCACATGTCGGGAATCTGTGGAAGAACTGTTCCGCATTGCAGACATGATGCAGCCCATTGCCCGCAGGCAGAAAATTTCCCGTGTACTGGAAGGCGCCGTGCTGGGTAACCTGTTTTTCGAAGCCAGTACCCGTACCCGAGTCAGCTTCGGTGCCGCATTCTGCCGACTGGGTGGTTCGGTTTGCGATACAACAGGCTTTACGTTTTCCTCTATGGCCAAGGGTGAATCCATCTATGACACAAGCCGTGTCATGAGCGGGTATGTCGACGCCATGGTCATTCGTCACCCGGAAAAAGGCTCGGTGGCTGAATTCGCCCGTGCCACAAACATTCCCGTGGTGAATGGGGGTGATGGCCCGGGCGAACATCCCAGCCAGGCCCTGCTCGACCTCTACACCATCCTTACTGAGTTTTCGCGTTTGGGCAAACTGCTGGATGGCTCTCATATTGCGTTGGTGGGCGACCTCAAATACGGGCGCACCGTGCACTCGCTCATTAAGCTGCTCGCGCTCTATCGCGACCTTAAATTCACGCTAGTTTCGCCCAAGGGGCTGGAAATGCCTGAATACATCTTGCAGCAGGCCGGCGGCAATGGGCACGTGATAGAACAAACCAATTCCCTGGAAGAAGGGCTGCGTGGTGCCGACGTGATCTATGCCACCCGGGTACAGAAGGAGCGCTTCGAGCAGGAAGAGATCGAAGGCTACGGTGCCGACTTCCAGGTGAACAAGGCAATCATTGACAAGTGCTGCGGCCCTGACGTCATCGTCATGCACCCGCTGCCCCGCGACAGTCGCGAAGGGGCGAACGACCTGAGCACGGATCTCAACCATGATCCGCGCCTGGCAATCTTCCGTCAGACAGATAACGGCATTCCAGTGCGCATGGCGATCTTCGCTGTCCTGCTTGGCGTGGAAACCCTGGTGCCGCACTCGCTGCGCGATGTTACCTGGAGCCCGCCCTCGCATATCGGCCCGGATGACAGCGTCTTCCACGGAATGTACTGATACGGTCATCTCCCGATACTGAAGTGCCGTCTCCCTCCCGTTAGAGAGAGCGCCGGTTGTATGAAAAGGCCCGGCTTCCTGTTTGGGATGCCGGGCCTAATGTTTCATTTCATGAGGGTCGACTTCCGTCAGCTCGGAGACGTGCCCCCTTGCTTGGAACCGCTTACGTCATAATTGGGAAAGCGCTGGCCCGCCAGCTGGAGGGCCGGAACGTACGACGATCAGGTGTTCTTTTCGCCGCCCAGAGCTGCAAGCAGGTCATCCAGAAGCTGAGATAGTTCGCCGCACATCAGCATGAAGTCCGAGTCAAACTGTTCTGCTTCATCGCCGGCAGGAATACGGCCTTCCTGCAGCACGTCCAGCGGTGCCACGCGCTTCAGATCCAAGCCGTCGGTCAGCACGAAAGACACACGGTCGGCCCACGTGAGAGCCAGCCGGGTGCACTGCTTGCCCGCTTCCACATGTTTGCGAACCTCGTCCAGTTCTACGGTCTGGCGAACATAGCGTATTGCCGCCCGGGTTTCATTGGTGGAACGCAGTTCGGTGTCCTGATCAATCGAGAAATTGGCGGGAGCTTCATCACTGATCAGCCAGTTCGTCATGGCGGAAGCCGGTGACATTTCCGTATAGAGCGGGACGACAGGGAAGGGGTCCAGCACTTTCGCCAGTGCGCCCATCACTTCATCGCACTTCGCTGCTGCCGCGGCATCCACGACCAGCCAGCGATTGCGGGTATCGACCCAGACGCGGGTGTCGCGATATATGCTGAAGGCCTTGGGCAGCAGTTCGTCAGTCATCTGCTCCTTGATTTCCTTCATTTGTTTGCGGCCCGGCCTGTAGCCTTGCTGTTCTTCGATCTCGGCAGCCCGGGCCCGCGCAAACTGGTTGATGACGGTGGTGGGCAGCAGTTTTTTCTCTACGCGCAGGTTGAACAGATACTGCCCGTCCAGCGCGTGAACAAGCCCCGATTCCGGTCTGGGGGGTGTCCAGCCCAGTGATGTCATGTCTGAAGCGGAGCCCGGACGGAAGGTGAGTTTCTCAAGCGCGGCTTCCAGCGCTTCAGGTGTGAAATCCCAGGTTGGGGACAGTCGATAGACGCGTAAGTTCTTGAACCACATGAAGAAATTCTTTTGGTTAGAAGGCGGCGCGACCTGCGGGGGCCGCGAGGCAAAGGAGTCGATTGTATGCGAAGGGGTGGTGCTGCCCACGGCAAAGTGGGCCAGCCGGCGAGAAGACAGCCACAAAAAAGAAGACCCGGAGCCTGGGGCTACGGGCCTTTTGGAAACAGCCACTGCCGTGATGATCTTGCTCGCGGGGCGCACGACAGCGCCGATGGGGGACCGCATTCGCCGACAGAACCGCTTGAATGCGGTAGTTTCCACCATGGCTGAATTCTATGCCTGCGCTGCTGACTGGGGCCTGAACGGACACTACTCTTAACCATGAGTCATACTTGCTTCGTATCTGTTTATTTATACAGTATAATTTGATGCAATAATTGCCGGCATACCCAATGCGCCGCATCAACAGTCTTACGCAAGGATCCTAAATGGACGACAAAACCAGCAAAGCCAACCCCGAGCGCGCCAAGGCACTGGCCGCCGCGCTGTCGCAAATTGAAAAGCAGTTCGGCAAGGGTTCGGTCATGCGCTATGGCGACGACACGGTCGAGCACGACATCCAGGTGGTGTCCACCGGCTCCTTGGGGCTGGATATCGCACTGGGCGTAGGCGGGCTTCCGCGTGGCCGGGTCATTGAAATCTATGGTCCAGAATCTTCAGGGAAGACCACACTCACGCTCCAGGTGATTGCCGAAATGCAAAAGCTGGGCGGTACTTGCGCGTTTATTGATGCTGAACACGCGCTCGACGTTCAATACGCTGCCCGCCTTGGCGTCAACCTGGAAGATCTCCTCATTTCCCAGCCTGACACCGGGGAACAGGCCCTTGAAATCACCGATGCCCTGGTACGCTCCGGTTCCATTGATCTCGTCGTCATCGACTCCGTTGCGGCACTCACTCCCAAAGCGGAAATTGAAGGCGACATGGGCGATTCCCTGCCGGGTCTTCAGGCCCGCCT
>Ga0079224_100004008_pt1 | contig 18844 bp, 16 predicted proteins | sample Stecom2015_FD_80414 | JGI IMG/M metagenome (GOLD analysis project Ga0079224, IMG submission 80414) | Agricultural soil microbial communities from Utah to study Nitrogen management - Steer compost 2015 | ecosystem: Environmental > Terrestrial > Soil > Agricultural land | place: USA: Utah... | reverse complement strand
TGAGGCCGCTCAGGTCAACGCTGTCGACGACCCCGTCGAGCAGCTCGCGCGCGCCCTCCTCCACCATGCGGTGGTCGAAGGTGGCGCCACCGAAGGGGTAGCCCCCGACGAACGGCGCCGACCACGCGTGCACCACCCGCAGGCGGGCGCCGCGGGCCCGAGCCTCAGCCGCGGCCCACTCGAGGGCGCGGCGGGCGGTGGCGGACGCGTCGACGCCCACGACGACCGGGCCCTCGCTGCGCACCTTGCCCGGGCGGATGACCGCCACCGGGCAGGTGGCCTCGGCCAGCACCCGCTGGCTCACGGAGCCGAGGAGCAGGCCCTTGAAGCCGCCGAGGCCCCGGGCGCCGACGACGAGGAGGTCGTCGTCGGCGGCGACCGACCGCAGCGCGGCCGGGGCGAGGTCGTTCACGACGACCTGCTCGACGTCCGCCGCGGCGTCGCCGACGGCGGCCTCGACGGCCGCGGCCAGCGCCTCCTTGGCCTGGGGCTCGCCGTAGCCCGGATCGAACTCGGCGCCCTGCACGGCGTGGTGCTGGTCGAGGTAGCCCCACGCCATCACGGCGACCACGGGCGCCTGGCGGAGGCGACCCTCCTCCACCGCCCACCGCAGCGCCTCGGCGCTGCCCTCTGATCCGTCCACTCCGACAACGATCCGCGTCATAGTTGCATCGTCCCACGTCTGGCCGGCCGCGGTAGTGCCGACCAGCAGGGTCGGTGGGCCGCGCCGATCGGGACCATCGCCCCTGCTCGGCCCCGGACCGGGCCACGAGCCTGGGGTCAACGCCCCCGATCGCACAGTCACCTCGGCCGAGCGCGTCGGACACCCACACCGACCGCAGGAGGTCGAGCGATGACCGAAGCAGCAGACATCTCGAAGCGCAGCGGCGCAGCATGGCTCCTCGCCCCGGCCGTGGCCGTGGTGATGACCATGGCCGTGGCGCTCTTCGCCGTCGTCCTCGTCGGCAGCGACGACGACGGCGGCACCAGCGTGACGACCGGGGAGCCCGGCGAGTCCGTCGTCCTCGACGTGGAGCTCGGCGACCTCTACGTCGAGCCGTCCTCGGTCGAGGTCCCCGCCGGCACCGAGCTGATCGTCAACGTGACCAACGCGGGCGCGATGCCCCACGACCTCAAGCTCGGCGAGACCGGCACGGCCATGCTCGACCCGGGCCAGTCCGAGCAGGTCTCGCTCGGCGTGATGGAGCAGACGACCGAGGCCTGGTGCACCGTGCCCGGCCACCGCGAGGCCGGGATGGTCCTCGACATCGTCGTGACCGGCGCCCCGGCCGCTCCGGCGTCCGGCGACCACGGCGGCGGCTCGGCGGCACCGGCCGGCGACGGCGCCGTCATCGACTGGACCGCCACCCCGGGAGCCGACTGGCAGCCCTACGACCCGCGGCTCGAGCCGGCGCCCGGCGGCACCGAGCACGAGATCAGCTTCTCGATGACCGAGGAGGTCATGGAGGTGGCGCCCGGGGTCACCCAGGAGGTGTGGGTGTTCAACGGCCAGCTCCCGGGCCCGACGCTGCGGGGCACGGTCGGCGACGTCTTCACCGTCACCCTCACCAACGACGGCAAGATGGGCCACTCGCTGGACTTCCACGCCAGCAAGGTCGCCTGGGACGACGAGATGCGCACGCTGCAGCCCGGCGAGTCGCTCGTCTACCAGTTCGAGGCCAAGCACGCCGGTGTGTGGATGTACCACTGCGGGACTGCCCCGGCGCTCCACCACATCGGCAACGGAATGTTCGGCGCCGTGATCATCGACCCGCCGGACCTGCCCCCCGTGGACCACGAGCTGCTGTTCGTGCAGTCCGAGCTGTACCTCGGCCCTGAGGGCCAGCCCGGCGACCTGGCCAAGATGCAGGAGGTCGACTTCGACGCCGTCGTCTTCAACGGGTACGCCAACCAGTACCAGCACGCCCCGATCCAGGTGGAGGTCGGCGAGCGGGTTCGGGCCTTCGTGCTCGACGCCGGGCCGAGCGAGAACTCCTCGTTCCACATCGTCGGCACGATCTTCGACACCGTCTACAAGGAGGGCACCTACCTCCTGCGGCCCGACGGCCGCCAGGGCGGGTCGCAGGCGCTCGACCTGCAGCCGGCCCAGGGCGGGTTCGTCGAGTTCACCTTCGACGAGGAGGGCCTCTACCTGATGGTCACCCACAAGTTCTCGAACGTGGGCATCGGGGCCCTCGGGATCTTCGCCGTCGGCGACGTCGACGCGGGCGACGTGGCCCACTGACCGCAGGCCCACCGCCGCGCCTGGGCACAAGGGGGTGGCGCCGCCGGTTAGGTTCGGGCCGCAGACGAACCGACGGGGGGACGCATGGATCGCTTCGAGGGCCGGCTGGCCGTGGTGACCGGGGCGGGGAGCGGGATGGGCCGCGAGCTCGTCCGCCAGCTCGCCGCCGAGGGCTGCTCGGTGGCCGGCTGCGACATCGACGGCGAGGCGATGGCCGAGACGGTGCGGCTCGCCGAGAAGGAGGCCCGCCCCGGCGTGGTCGTCTCCGGCCACGTCTGCGACGTGAGCGACGAGCCGGCTGTCGAGCGCTTCCGCGACGAGGTCCTCGCCCGGCACGAGACCGACCACGTGCACCTGCTCTTCAACAACGCCGGCGTGAGCGGCGGTGGCAGCTTCCTCACCGACCCCCGCGAGGAGTGGGAGCGGACCTTCGCCATCTGCTGGGGCGGGGTGTACACCTGCACCCGGGTGTTCCTGCCGCTCCTCGTCGCCGCCGACGCCGGCCACCTCGTGAACACGAGCAGCGTGAACGGCTTCTGGGCGCGGATCCTGCCCGGCGTCCCGCACACCGCGTACAGCACGGCCAAGTTCGCGGTGAAGGGGTTCTCGGAGGCGCTCATGGAGGACCTGCGGGTCAACGCCCCGCACGTCCAGGTGTCGGTCGTGATGCCCGGCCACATCGGCACCGACATCGTCAACAACAGCCGCAAGGTGCACGGCGCGACCGAGCTCGACGCCGCCGGCCTCGCGCAGGCCCGGGCCGACATGGCCCAGCGCGGGCTGCCGGTCGACTCGATGGACGACGAGGCCGTGCGGTCCATGGTCGACATGGTCGGTGACCTGTTCCGCGACAGCGCCCCCACCTCGCCGGCGGAGGCGGTGACCGAGATCCTCGACGGGGTGCGCGCCGGTCGGTGGCGCATCCTCGTCGGCGACGACGCCCGGGTGCTCGACGAGCACGTGCGGGCCGACCCGGAGCGGGCCTACGAGCCCGGCGGCCCCGGCCTCGGCGGCCTGGGCTTCGCAGCGAGCTGAGGAGGACCGATGGAGCGACCGTTCGAGTTCCAGGGGATCAACCACCTGGCCCTCGTGTGCCGGGACATGGCCCGGACCGTGGCGTTCTACGAGGGCGTGCTCGGCATGCCGCTCGTGAAGACGGTGGAGCTTCCGGCCGGGATGGGGCAGCACTTCTTCTTCGACTGCGGCGGCGGCAACCTGCTGGCGTTCTTCTGGTTCCCGGACGCGCCCGACGGGGTGCCGGGCATCTCGGCGCCGGCCGCCCGACCCGACAAGGGCGACCTCACGAGCGCCGTCGGCTCGATGAACCACGTGGCCTTCGCGGTGCCCGAGGAGAAGATCGAGGAGTACCGCGAGCGCCTCCTCGCCCTCGGCATCGAGTGCAGCGAGGTGGCCAACCACGACGACAGCGAGTGGGGGGTCAGCCCGGAGATGCACCCCGGGGTGTTCGTGCGCTCGATCTACTTCCAGGACCCCGACGGCACCCTCCTCGAGCTCGCCGCCACCACCCGGGCGTTCACCCCGGGGGACGTGGCCCACGAGCCGGCCCGGGCCCGGGTCCGGACCTGAGGAGCCGCGCCGTGGGCCGTCTGCGCCAGGTCCCCCGCGGCGAGGCCGCTCCGGTGGTCACGTCGATGTACGACCTGCTCTTCGGGCCGGGGCGCGACCCGGTGGCCGAGCCGGGCACCGCCACCGGCACGCCCGGCGACTGGTGGACCACCTTCGCCCTGGTCCCCGACGTCTTCCAGCACGCGGTGGACGGCTTCGTCCTGTACCGCAGCCCCGACCGGCGGCTCGACCCGCGGCTGCGGGAGCTCGGCCAGTGCCGGGTGGGCTGGGCCCGGGGCAGCCAGTTCGTGTTCTCGCAGCACTGCAAGGCCATGCGGGACCTCGGCTTCACCGAGGAGCAGATCGCCGCCATCCCGGCCTGGTCCACCGCCGACTGCTTCAGCGAGGCCGAGCGGGCCGTCCTGGCCTACGCTGACGCGCTGGCCTACGACGGCGGCCGCGTCCCCGACGCGCTCTTCGAGGTGCTGCAGCGGCACCTCTCCGACGAGGAGATCCTCGAGCTCACCTACATCACGGCGCTCTACGACATGCACGCGGTGATGACCAAGGCGCTGCGCCTCGAGCTCGACGACCGCCCCGAGCCGATCGTCGAGCACGTCGTCGACGGCGTCACCAACCTCCAGGTCCGTCCCACCCGCTGACCTCGGCGGCGCAGCGGGGGCGTCGGGAGCCCGGCAGGGCAGACTCGAGGCATGGCAGGCGAGCACCGCCACAAGCACGCCCACGGATCGATCCGGGCGGGCGAGCGTCACAAGGGTCGGCTGGCGGCGGCGTTCGCGGTGCTGGCCGTGTTCATGGTCGTCGAGGTCGTCGGCGGCCTCGTCACCGGGTCGCTGGCCCTGCTCTCCGACGCTGGGCACATGCTCACCGACGTGCTCGGCCTGGGCATGGCCCTCGCCGCCATCCAGCTGGCCAGCAGCAGCCAGCAGCGGCGCAGCCACACCTACGGGCTCTACCGGCTGGAGATCCTCGCCGCCCTCGCCAACGCCGTCCTCCTGCTCGGGGTGGCCACCTACGTGCTCGTCGAGGCGGTGGGCCGGTTCGGCGACCCGCCCGAGCTCGACATCGGGCCGCTGCTCGTCGTTGCCTCGCTCGGCCTGGTGGCCAACCTCGTCGCCTTCGCGCTCCTGCGCGAGGGGGCCAAGGAGTCGCTCAACCTGGAGGGCGCCTACCTCGAGGTGCTGGCCGACACCGTCGGCTCGATCGGGGTCATCGTCGCCGCGCTGGCGATGCGAGCCACCGGCTGGGGCTGGCTCGACCCGGCGGTGGCGGTGGCCATCTCGGCGTGGATCGTGCCCCGCACGCTGCGCCTCGGTGGCCGGGCGCTGCGCATCCTCGTCCAGGCGGCGCCGCGCCACCTCGACCTCGACGCCCTCGAGGTCGACCTGGCCGCCCTCCCCGGCGTCGTCGACGTCCACGACCTCCACGCCTGGACGCTCACCTCGGACATGGAGGTGGTCTCCGCCCACCTCATGGTGACCACCGGCACCGACCACCACAGCGTGCTCGACCAGGCCCGCGTGGTGCTGCGCGACGACTACGGCATCGACCACGCCACCCTCCAGGTGGAGCCCGAGGACCACGAGGGGTGCCACGAGGTCACCTGGTGAGCGGTGACTAGCGTCGCTCCCGTGGACGATCCCGGCGCCTGCACCGAGCGCGAGCTCACCCGACCCGTGGCCCTGTGCCGCCCCGACGGCACGCTGAACCCCGAGGCCATCGGCTGGGCCCGCCAGCCGATCATCGACTGCTCGCTGCCCGGCCGCTGGGGCCGGCGGAAGCGGTGGGACTTCTGGTCGGTGGTGGGCGACGGGTTCGCCATGAACCTCACCTACGCCGACGTCGACTACGGAGGTCTCGGCAGCGTGTGGTTCCGGGACCTCGAGGCCGGCGACGAAGCCACCAAGGACGTGATCGTGCCGCTCGCCCGCGGCTTCCACCACCACCCCCGTGCCGGGGAGGGGGAGGTGGGCCTGGAGCGCGGCGGGCTGCGCCTGCGGTTCACCGACGACGAGCGCGGCACCACCCTCGCCGTCTCGTTCCCCACGAAGCGGGGCCGCTTCGACGCCGAGGTGCTCGTCACCCGCCCCGCCGGCCACGAGTCGCTCACCGTCGTGATCCCCTGGTCGGATCGCCGGTACCAGTGCACCACCAAGGACGTGTCCCGGCCCGCCGAGGGGTGGATCACCTGGGGCACCCGCCACTGGGAGCTGTCGGCCGACGACGGCCGGTCCTGGGGCTGCCTGGACTTCGGCCGGGGCCGGTGGCCGTACCGCACGCGGTGGAACTGGGGCGCCGGGGCGGGGCTCGTCGACGGCCGCCGGGTGGGCATCCAGGTCGGCGGGAAGTGGACCGACGGCACCGGCATGACCGAGAACGCGCTCATCGTCGACGGTCGCCTCTCGAAGATCTCCGAGGAGCTCGTCTGGACCTACGACCGCACGGACTGGCTCGCCCCGTGGACGATCTGCACGCCCCGCTCCAGCCGGATCGACCTCACGTTCACCCCCGTCCACGACAAGGTCGGGCGGCTGCAGCTGGGTGTGGCGGAGAGCACCGTCGACCAGTGCTTCGGCCACTGGTCGGGGCGGATCGTGCCCGACGACGGGCAGCCGATCGAGGTGCGCGACGTGTTCGGCTGGGCCGAGGAGGCCACCTGGCGCTGGTGAGCGCCGCCGATTCCCGTCGCCCCCGGGCGCGCCGTTAGCGTTCGCCGCCATGCACGGCCACGACGCGAGCACGGCGGCGGACCGAGCCTTCCTCGGGCTGGAGATCACCGGCGACGGCGCCGCCGCCTTCGAGCTGGCGCCGCACCTCGCGCGCCCCGACGGCTTCCTCTTCGGCGGCACGGCCATGGCCGCCGCGGTCACGATGGCCGAGCACGTCACGGGCCGGCCCTCCCTGTGGACCACCGTCCAGTTCGTGGCCGGCAGCTGCCAGGTCGGCGACCAGGTGGAGCTCCGGGCCGAGGTGCGGGCCCACGGCCATCGGGCCTCGCAGGTGCGGGTCGAGGCCCGGGCCGGCGGCGAACTGATCTTCGACGCGCTCGGCGCCACCGCGCTCGCGAAGGAGGGCGCCCCGCAGGCGGCCCTGACCCCGGCCATGCCCCGGACCCGCCCGCCCGCCACCGGCGAGCCGTGGACGCTGCCCCTCGCGCTCAGCGCCCCCGAGGCCCGCTCCCGTGGCTTCCTCGAGCGAGCCGAGGTGCGCTACGCGGCGACCGAGGACCCTGACGAGCAGCGCTACCTGCTCTGGGCCCGGGTGCCGGAGCGCCCGCTCACCCCTGCGCTCCTCGGGTTCCTCTGCGACTGGGTGCCGTCGTCGATCGTGAACGCGCTCGGCCGCTTCGGGGGCGGGCGGAGCCTCGACAACACCCTGCGCGTGGGCACGCTCGTGCCCTCCGAGTGGCTGCTCGTGGACTTCGACCCCCACCTCGCCGACCGCGGCTTCGGCCACGGCGCGGCTCGCCTCTGGGCGGAGGACGGCACCCTGCTCGGCGTGGCCAGCCAGACCTCCACGCTCATCGCCCACGACCCCGCCTGAGCGCCGTCGCGGCGCGGCGGCTGCGCCGCGATGGGACACTGTCTCCGTGCGCGACGTCGTCCACGAGCCGCGACCCCGGCTCCGGGCCCTGACCGTGGCGGCGGCGCTCCTCGGCCTGGCGGCGGCCTGCGCGGAGACGGCCCCCGGGGCGGAGGAGGCGGGGTCGTCCACGACGACGGCCGCGGCGCCCACCCCCTCCTCCAGCACCACGCCGACCACCGTCGCGATGACGCCGGCCACCGAGGCACCGCCGACCACGGCCGCGCCGTCGTCGACCTCGCTGCCCGCCCCGGCTCCCGAGTACCGGGCGTCGATCGCGCCCGTCACCGCGGAGGACCTCGGGGCGTCCTGGAACCCCGACATCGCGGCCTGTGCCCGCCCCGAGGACCTCCGGCTCCTCACCGTGTCGCACTGGGGCTACGACGGGCGCCCCCACGAGGGTCGCATCGTCGTGCACGCCCGCCACGCCGAGGCGATCGTCGAGGTGTTCCGCAAGATCTGGGACGCCCGCTTCCCGATCGAGCGGATGGTCCCGGTGGCCGAGTACGGCGGCGACGACGGCGCCTCGATGCGGGCCAACAACACGAGCGGCTTCAACTGCCGGTACGTGGCCGGCACCACCCGGGTGTCCGAGCACGCCCTCGGCCAGGCCATCGACGTCAACCCGCTCCACAACCCCTACGTGAAGGGCGGCTCGGTCGACCCGCCCGAGGGGGCCCGCTGGGCCGACCGCACGCTCGGCGAGCCCGGGATGATCACCCCCGGCGACGCGGTGGTGCGGGCCTTCGCCGAGGCCGGCTGGACCTGGGGCGGCACGTGGCGGTCCGGCCAGGACCACCAGCACTTCTCGGCCGGCGGGCGCTGAGCTCGGCCGCGGTCAGCCGACCGGCTCGGGGACCGGCGCCGGGGTGGGCTCGAGCGGCGTCACCAGGCCCTCGGGCAGCTGGCGGAACAGCGCCGCGAGCTGCGGCAGGAAGGTCCGGGCCGCGCTCGTGCGGCGCCAGAACATCCCGATCCGCCGGGTGGGCACCGGCGGCGAGAACGGCAGCAGCACCACGTCGCGCGACGTGGGCACGGGCGGGCTCACCGCCAGCTGCGGGAGCAGGGTGACGCCCACGCCGGCGGCCACCATCTGGCGCAGCGTCTCGAGGCTCGTGGCCCGGAAGCCGGAGCGCTCGTCGGCGCCGGCCATCGAGCACACCGACAGCGCCTGCTCGCGCAGGCAGTGCCCCTCGTCGAGCAGGAGCACGCTCTCGCCGGCCAGCACGCCGGCGTGGACCGGGCCGTCGCGGTCGGCGAGGTGGTGGTCGGCCGGCACGGCGAGCACGAACGCCTCCTCGAAGAGCACCTCCTCGTGGAGCTGCTCGTCGGGGACGGGGAGGGCGAGGATGGCGGCGTCGAGGCCCCCGGTGCGCAGCTGCTCGAGGATGTCCTCGGTCTTCTCCTCCACGAGCAGCAGCTCGAGGTTCGGGAAGCGGCGCCGCACCTCGGGGACCACGTGGGGGAGGAGGTAGGGGCCGAGCGTGGGGAAGATCCCGAGGCGCAGCGTGCCGCCGGCGGGGTCGGCGGCCCGGCGGGCGATCTCGGTGATGCCGTCGGCCTCGCGCAGCACCTCCCGGGCCCGCTCGACGACCTGCTCGCCGACCGCGGTGAGCATGATGCGCCGCGGGTTGCGCTCGACGAGCTCCACGCCCAGCTCCTCCTCCAGCTTCTTGATCTGGGTGGAGAGCGTGGGCTGGCTCACGAAGCAGGCCTCGGCGGCCCGTCCGAAGTGGCGGTGGTCGGCCACCGCCACCAGGTAGCGCAGGTCTCGCAGGTTCACGGTGGTCCTCCCCGGTCAGGTGCCGGTGGGGACGGCCTCGGCCGGGCGGCGGGGGCCGCCCGGCCGGTGTCCCGTCAGGCGCTGACGAGCGCCTCGTCCTCGGCGGGGGCCGAGGTGCGGATGAGGTGGTCGAAGGCGCTGAGCGCCGCGGTGGCGCCGGCGCCCATGGCGACGACGATCTGCTTGTACGGCACGGTGGTGGCGTCGCCGGCGGCGAACACGCCCGGGACCGACGTCTGGCCCCGGTCGTCGATGACGATCTCGCCGCGGGGGCTCAGCTCGACCGTGCCCTGCAGCCACTCGGTGTTGGGCAGGAGGCCGATCTGGACGAACACGCCCTCGAGGGCCAGCTCGTGGCTCTCGTCGGTGGTGCGGTCCGTGTAGCGGATGCCGCCCACCTGGCCGTCCTCGTCGAGCACCTCGGTGGTGAGGGCGCTCGTGATGATGTCGACGTTGTCGAGGCTGCGGAGCTTGCGCTGCAGCACGGCGTCGGCCCGGAGCTGGTCGTCGAACTCCACGACGGTGACGTGACCGACCACGCCGGCCAGGTCGATGGCCGCCTCGACGCCGGAGTTGCCGCCGCCGATCACGGCGACGCGCTTGCCCTTGAAGAGGGGGCCGTCGCAGTGGGGGCAGAAGGTGACGCCCTTGTTGCGGTGCTCCTCCTCGCCGGGGACGCCCATCGTGCGCCAGCGGGCGCCGGTGGCGAGGACCACGCTGCGGGAGCGCACCGAGGCGCCGCTCTCGAGCTCCACGGTGTGGAGGCCGCCGGGCTCCTCGGCCGGGATCAGCCGCACCGCCCGCTGGAGGTTCATCACGTCGACGTCGTAGTCCTTGACGTGCTGCTCGAGCGCGGCGGCCAGCTTCGGGCCCTCCGTGTGGGACACCGAGACGAAGTTCTCGATGCTCATCGTGTCGAGCACCTGGCCGCCGAAGCGCTCCACGACCATGCCGGTGCGGATGCCCTTGCGGGCGGCGTAGATGGCCGACGCGGCGCCGGCGGGGCCGCCGCCGACGACGAGCACGTCGAAGGGGTCCTTCTCGGCGATCGCCTTGGCGGCGCGCGCCGCGGCGCCGGTGTCGAGCTTGGCGACGATCTGCTCGACGGTCATGCGGCCCTGGTCGAACAGCTCGCCGTTGAGGAAGACCGTGGGGACGGCCATGACCTTGCGCTCCTCCACCTCGTCCTGGAAGAGGGCGCCGTCGACGGCCACGTGGTGCACGTTGGGGTTCAGGACGCTCATCAGCGTCAGCGCCTGCACCACGTCGGGGCAGTTCTGGCACGACAGCGACATGTACGTCTCGAACCGGTACTCGCCCTCGAGGCCCTTGATCTGCTCGACGACGTCGTCGTCCACCTTGGGCGGGTGGCCGCCCACCCACAGCAGGGCGAGCACGAGCGAGGTGAACTCGTGGCCCAGCGGGATGCCGGCGAAGGTGACGTCCACCGTGGTGCCGGTGCGCACGATCCGGAACGACGGCTTGCGCTCGTCGTCGCCGTCCTCCCGGAACGTGATGAGCGGGGACATGTCGGCGATCTCGACGAGGAGCTCGCGCAGCTCGCCGGACTTGGGCGAGCCGTCGAGGGAGGCCACCAGCTCGATCGGCTGGGTGACCTTCTCGAGGTGGGTCTTCAGCTGGGTGGCCAGGTTGGCGTCGAGCATCGAACTCTCTCCGGAGTAGCGGGGGAAGGGTGGGTCCGGGGGCGGGCGGGGAAGGGGTGGGAACGGCCCGGCCGGGGCGGTTGGGGCGCCCCGGCCGGGCGGTCAGGCCGTGGGCCTGCGGGCCGGTGGCCCGCCGGGCTCAGATCTTGCCGACGAGGTCCAGCGACGGGGCGAGGGTCTCGTCGCCCTCCTCCCACTTGGCGGGGCAGACCTCGCCCGGGTGCTCCCGGACGTACTGGGCGGCCTTCACCTTGCGGAGCAGCTCGGTGGCGTTGCGGCCGATGCCCTCGGCGGTGATCTCCATGAACTGGATGACGCCGTCGGGGTCCACGAGGAAGGTGCCGCGGTCGGCCAGGCCCTGACCCTCGCGCATCACGCCGAAGTTGTTGGTGATGGTGCCGTTCGGGTCGCCGAGCATCGTGTACTGGATCTTGCCGATGGTCTCGGAGGTGTCGTGCCAGGCCTTGTGCGTGAAGTGGGTGTCGGTGGACACCGAGTAGATCTCCACGCCGAGCTTCTGGAACTCCTCGTAGTTGTCGGCGAGGTCACCGAGCTCCGTCGGGCACACGAAGGTGAAGTCGGCCGGGTAGAAGAAGAAGATGGCCCACTTGCCCTTCACATCCTCGTCGCTGACCTCGACGAACTCGCCGTTGCGGTAGCCGGTGGCCTGGAAGGGAAGGATCTTGGTGTTGATGAGAGACACGGTGCTTCCTCGATGGGTAGCGGATACGGGACGATCGACAACTTAGGCGATCTGACCAAGGAATGATAGGCAGTGTCGATCGTTTGTCCTGATGGTCTCGATAGGCCGCGTCGATCGACCTCGCCGCCGCCCCGCCCCCGGCGACCGGCCTGGCCCAGGCCCGGCACAGGTGGGAACCTGGGGGCCTCGTCACCTCGGAGGAGCGCCATGACCGCCACCGCACCGGCTCCCGCCGGCTCGTCGCCCGCCCTCGACGCCCCGGCCGTCGTCGATCGGCTCCGGGCCACCTTCGCCAGCGGCCGCACCCGGCCCGCCGAGTGGCGCCGGACCCAGCTGCGGGGGCTCGGGCGCATGCTCGAGGAGCACGACGCCGAGCTCACCCAGGCCCTCTGGAAGGACCTCGGCCGCCCGTCGATGGAGGCCTACGCCGCCGACCTCGGCCACGCCAAGGGCGAGATCCGGTACCTGGCCAAGCACGTCGAGCGGTGGATGCGGCCCCGCCGCGTGAAGGTGCCGCCCACGGTGATGCCGGCCCGGGCCTGGGTCCAGCCCGAGCCCCTCGGCGTGGCCCTCGTGATCGCGCCGTGGAACTACCCGATCCAGCTCCTGCTCGAGCCGATGGCCGCCGCCCTGGCCGCGGGCAACTGCGTGGCGGCCAAGCCCTCCGAGTTGGCACCGGCCTGCTCCGAGGCGATGGCCCGGCTCCTGCCCCGCTACGTCGACCCCGACGCGGTGGTCGTCGTCGAGGGCGGCGTGCCCGAGACCACCGCCCTGCTCGAGCAGCGCTGGGACCACATCTTCTTCACCGGCTCCACCAACGTCGGGCGCATCGTCGCCGAGGCCGCGGCCAAGCACCTGACGCCCACCGTGCTCGAGCTGGGCGGCAAGTCACCCGCCTACGTCCACCGCAGCGCAGACCTCGACGTCACCGCCCGGCGCATCGCCTGGGGCAAGTTCCTGAACGCCGGCCAGACCTGCATCGCGCCCGACTACGTCCTCGTCGACCGGGCGGTGCAGGACCAGCTCGTCGACCGCCTCGTCGCGCAGGTCGAGGCGTTCTTCGGCCCCGACCCGCAGGGCTCCTCGAGCCTCGGCCGGATCGTCAACGAGCGGCACCTCGAGCGCCTCAAGGGCTACCTGGCCGCGGGCGCCGGCACCGTCGTGACCGGCGGCACCTTCGACGACGCCGACCGCTACCTCGCCCCCACGATCACCGTCGACCCGCCGCTCGACGCCCCGATCATGCAGGAGGAGATCTTCGGGCCGATCCTGCCGGTGCTCGGCGTCGACGGCCCCGAAGAAGCCCGGGACCTCGTGCTCGAGCGGCCCAAGCCGCTCGCCCTCTACGCCTTCGGGGAGGACGACGACGCCATCGCCACCGTCGTGGACGGCACCTCCAGCGGCGGGGTCTGCATCAACCAGACGCTCATGCACCTGCTCCCGCCCGACCTGCCCTTCGGCGGCGTGGGCGACAGCGGCATGGGCGCCTACCACGGCAAGGCCGGCTTCGACGCGCTCAGCCACCACAAGAGCGTCCTGCGCAAGCGCACCCGCCCGGACCTGAAGCTCCTCTACCCGCCGTACAAGCCGCAGGTGGAGCGGCTCGTCCGCAAGATCCTGCGCTGAGCCACCCCCACCGCAGCTGACCCGGCGCGGCCGTCGCGCCCTGCTCGGCGCGCCCGGGTGGCCGAGGCCCTGGCCAACTTACATAGGGAGCGCTATGTTCCTGGCGATGGCCACGCAGGGGGAGCGGCGAGCCGAGACCCGCCAGCGGCTGCTCGACGCGGCCGCCGAGCTGTTCGCGGCCCGGGGGATCGAGGGGGCGTCGGTCGACGCCATCGCAGCGCGTGCCGGCCGCACCTCGGGCGCCGTGTACGACCACTTCGAGTCGAAGACGGGCCTCCTGCTGGCCTTGCTCGAGAGCTGGGTGGACGACGTGGCCGTGGCGATCGTGGCCGAGCTGGCCACCGCCACCACGCTCGATGAGCGCCTCGCCTCGCTGTGGCGGAACGTGTCCGACCCGCCGAGCGGCGACGGGCGCTGGATCAACCTCGAGCACGAGCTGTGGAGCTACGCCACCCGTGACGAGACGGCCCGCCGGGTCCTGGCCCGCCGCTACGAGGCGGCGTGGGCCGGGGTCGACGAGGCCGTCCACGACTGGGGGGAGGGGGCGGCGCAGGCCCGGCGCCGGGTCGGCCCGGCGCTCATCGGCACGCTCCTCGGGCTCGAGATGATGCGCCGGATCGACCCCGGCGCCGTGACCGACGAGGTGGCCGTCGCCGCGCTGCGCGGCGTGGTCACCGCGATCGCCGAGGGGGTGCCGCGATGACGGCGACCGACACGAGGCCCAGCCTGGAGGGCATCGACCTCCTGGCCCGCACGTGGGGGCAGGGGGTGCCCCACGACCAGTTCGACCGGCTGCGCCGGGAGGCGCCGGTGCACTGGCACCCCGAGCCCGGCGACACCGGCTTCTGGGCGATCACCCGCTACGCCGACGTGAAGGCGGTCAGCCACGACTGGGAGACGTTCTCCTCCGAGCTGGGCGCCACGTTCATCCCCACCCAGGACGAGGAGGCGATGGCCCAGCTGCGCCTCACGATCCTGAACATGGACCCGCCCAAGCACCACCGCTACCGGCGCCTCGTGTCCCGGGGGTTCACGCCCCGCATGATCGGCAAGCTCACCGAGGAGATCGAGCGCCGGGCCCGCGCCGTGGTCGACGCCATCTGCGAGAAGGGCGAGGTGGAGTGCGTGGAGGAGGTCGCCGCCCAGGTCCCGGTGCAGATGATCTGCGAGATGATCGGCCTGGAGCCGGAGCTGTGGCCCCGGATGTTCGAGATCTCCAACCAGCTCATCGGCTCCCGCGACGACCCCGACTACCAGGAGCTGCCGGGCGGCCCGGAGGCGGCCGCGGCCGAGATCTACGCCCTGTGCGACCAGGTCGCCGCCGACCGCCGGGTGAACCCCCGCGACGACATCATGACGGCGCTCGTGCACGCCGAGGTCGACGGGGAGCGCCTCGACGACGCCGAGCTCAACCTCTTCTTCGTGACGCTCGTCGTCGCCGGCAACGAGACGACCCGCAACCTCATCAACCACTCGATGCTGGCGCTCATCGAGCACCCCGACCAGGCCCAGCGCCTGCGCGACGACCCGTCGCTGTGGGACACCGCCGTGGAGGAGATGCTCCGCTGGGGGTCGTCGATCCACAACTTCCGCCGCACCGCCACCCGCGACACCGAGATCCGCGGCGTGCCGATCGCGGCGGGCGAGAAGGTCGTCATGTACTACGCGTCCGCCAACCGCGACGAGGAGGTGTTCGCGGACCCGCACACCTTCGACGTGGGTCGCACCCCGAACGAGCACGTCGCGTTCGGCGGCGGCGGCGTCCACTACTGCCTCGGCGCCAGCCTGGCCCGGGCCGAGATCCGGGCGACGATGCGCCAGGTCGTCGAGCGCCTCCCCGACGTCGAGCTGGCCGGCCCCGTGGACCGCCTCCACTCCGACTTCGTCAACGGCATCAAGCGGATGCCGATCCGGTTCACCCCGACCACTCCCACCAGCGAGGACTGACCCATGCGCACGCCCATCTGCGACGAGCTCGGCATCGAGTTCCCGATCTTCGCCTTCACCCACTGCCGCGACGTCGTGGCCGCCGTCTCCAAGGCCGGCGGCTTCGGCGTGCTCGGCGCCGTGGGCTTCAGCCCCGAGCAGCTCGAGATCGAGCTGGCCTGGATCGACGAGCACGTCGGCGACCGGCCCTACGGCGTCGACATCGTCATCCCCGGCAAGTACGAGGGCATGGACGAGATGGACCCCGAGAAGCTGGCCGAGACGCTGCGCTCGCTCGTCCCCAAGCAGCACCTCGAGTTCGCCGACAAGATCCTCGAGGAGGCCGGCGTGCCCGACCTCCCGCCCGAGGAGGACAACCGGATGCAGCTGCTCGGCTGGACCGAGGCCTCCGCGCTCCCGCAGATCGAGGTGGCCCTGCGCCACCCGAAGGTGCGGCTCATCGCCAACGCGCTCGGCACCCCGCCGGTCGACGTGATCGAGCACATCCACGACCACGGCCTGAAGGTGGCGGCGCTGTGCGGCTCGCCGTACCAGGCGCTCAAGCACAAGGAGGCCGGCGTGGACATCGTCATCGCCCAGGGCGGCGAGGGCGGCGGCCACACCGGCGAGGTCGGCTCGATCGTGCTGTGGCCGCAGGTGGCCCAGGCGATCGCCCCCACGCCGATGCTGGCCGCCGGCGGCGTCGGCTCCGGTCAGCAGATCGCCGCGGCGCTGGCGCTCGGCGCGCAGGGGGTGTGGGCCGGGTCGCTGTGGCTCACCGTGGAGGAGGCGGACCTGCCGCCCGCCCAGAAGGAGCAGCTGCTCGAGGCGGACTCGCGCGCCACCGTGCGGTCCCGGTCCTTCACCGGCAAGCCGTGCCGGATGCTGCGCAACCGCTGGACCGACGCCTGGGAGCAGCCCGACGCGCCGGACCCGCTGCCGATGCCGATGCAGTACATGGTGTCGGGCAACTGCGTGGCCCGCGGGCACCGCTACGCGGACAAGGCGCGCGACGTCATGTTCAACCCGGTGGGCCAGGTCGTCGGCCAGCTCAACCGGGTCGAGAAGACGGCCACGGTGATCCAGCGGCTGGTGGAGGAGTACCTCGAGGCCGTCGACGGCCTCACCTCCCTCATGGCCGACGCCTGACCGTCACCCCCGAGCGGGCCGGCAGGGCTGGCCGCGCAGGCCCGGGCACGGCGGCGCCGCCTCGGGCACGCCGGGCACGTCCACGACCGGCAGCGTGATCCGCGACGGCGTGGCGCGGCCCAGGCCGATCCGGTTCACGGTGCCGTCGGGGGCGGCGATCGCATCGAAGCGCCACTCGGGCCGCGTCCCACCGGGCGCGTCGATCGTGACCCGAAGGCGGGACCCGGCTCGGAACACGTGGGCCACGGGGAACAGCTCCACGTTCACCTCGGCGAGCTCGCCCTCCGGCAGCGGCTCGGCGTCGGCTTCGAGGTGCGTGTGGTACGGCTGCAGCGGCGTGGACCGGGCCTCGTCGAGGCGGCGGTGGCTGGCCCGCAGCCAGCCGTTCTGCACGTACACCTCCGTGCCGTCGGGCCGGATCTCCGACACCGTCACCTGCACGTCGACGTCGGGGGCGTCGGACCCGAGCCACAGGTCGACCCGGCCGGGCCCGGCCACCACGAGCGTCCGGTCGAGCGGCTCGGTGGTGTACGACAGGCTCGTCCCCTCGGCGGGGTGCTCCCAGCGCCAGTCGGGCAGCGCCTCCCACGGGTTGCCGTCGTCGCCGAGCGTGTTCAGCTGGCTCCGGGAGGTGTCGTACACGTACTCCTCCTCGCCGTCGGCGCCCGGCTCGGGGGTCAGCGCGCCGCCGAGGCCGAGGTGCCAGGTGGTGGCCTCCTCCTCGGGGATCGGCCACGCGGAGAACTCGGCCGCGAAGGTGGGGTAGGGGGCCCCGGGCAGCTCGGCCCGGCCGCCGTTCTCGAAGAGGATCCGCACGGGCGGCTCCGCCTCGTAGCGGGCCCGTGCCTCCTCGTAGGAGGTGACGTCGGTGAAGCGCTGCGGCGGCAGTTCGAGCTCCACCCCGAAGATGGCGCTGCCGAGCAGGCTCAGCGGCCCCTCGATGCCCTCGGGCAGCGACGGCACCCGCTCGGCCACGTAGAGGTCGAGGAGCTCGGTCATCCGGAGGAGGATCTCGGGCATGAGCGCGTCCGTGTGGCCGCCGTTCGTCAGCACGAAGCGGGCGACCGGCGCGCTCGTGAAGCGGTCGAGCATCGCCGGGAAGTGCCCGCCGGTTTGCTCGTCCTGCCACGAGCCGGCCAGGAACACCGCCGCCTCGATGCGGTCCACCCACTCGCTCGGCGCCAGCCGCCCGATGTAGCCGGTGCGGTCCTCGGGCACGAACGCCGCCTCGTCGATGAACTCGAACAGGTCGGGGTTCTGCGTGCGCAGCGCCTGGTTCTCGGCGCAGGTCTCGTCGCCCTGGTCGGCGCGGATCTGCGCCCAGTCCTGCCCGAACGCCTCGCCGTCGCGCTGGCGCTCCTCCGCCCAGCGGGTGGCGAAGCCGTTGTTGAGGATGCCCCCCGGGTACAGGGTGGACCGGTAGGTGTCGTCGATGACCGACAGCGGGGTGATGGCGGCCAGGCTCGGCGGCTGGGTCTGGGCCACGAACAGCTGGCTGATGCCGGGGTACGAGATGCCGATCATCCCCACCCGGCCGGTGGACCACGGCTGAGCGGCGATCGTCTCGATCACGTCGTAGCCGTCGGTCCACTGGGCCGGCTCGAAGAACAGGAACGACCCGCCCGAGCAGCCGGTGCCGCGCATGTTCACGCCCACCGACGCGTAGCCGAGGAGGTTGGCCATCGACTGCAGCGGCTGGAGCTTGTTGGGGTCGGCGGGGTCGTAGCCGCTGTACTCCACGACCGTGGGGTAGGGGCCGTCCTCGATCGGGCCGGGCAGGGTCACGTTGACCGCCAGCAGGGTGCCGTCGCGGGTCTCGACGTACTGGTAGCCCTCGACCAGCTCCTGGGACTCGTAGAAGGCCTGATCCGGCACGTCCTCGACGGCCCACACCTCGGTCTCGTCCGAGCTGACCGCCTCGTCCTCGGCGTCGACCACCCGGTAGCCGTCACCAGGGGCGAGCTCGCGCACGATGGCGTTGCCGGCGTCGTCGGCCACGACCTTCGCCACCACCGCGTCGGCGTCGTCGACGACGGCCAGCGCCTGGCCGCCTTCGGCGCCGGTGACGATCAGCTGCTCGACGCTCGGCTGCACGGTCCAGGGCGCGGGCTCCCTGGTCTCGGGCGGCGGGCCGCTGTCGCTGTCGTCGTCGGAGCACGCCCCCGCCACGAGCGAGGTCACGGCGAGCGCGGCGGCGAGGAGCAGCGGTCGGGAGCGGTGGATGCGGCTCAACGGGACCTCCAGGCGGTGAGGACAGGTGGACGGGTCAGGGCACTAGCCTTCCGCACGCGGGCGCGTCGAACCGGCCTAGCCGATCGCGCACCCGGCCGGCCCCGAGGCCGTCCGCCGCCCGCGCCGGCGCAGGTGGGCCGGCACGGCCGAGCGCATCAGCCACCCGAGGTCGACCAGGGCGAGGCCGACGATCGCCAGCACCACCGTGGACGAGGCGCCGGTGCGGACGAGCTCGCCCGACTGCACCGACGGGCCCGGCGCCGGCCGCGTCGGCCCACCCCGGTTGCGGCCTGGCTCGAGCGGGGTGACGACCAGGCCGCCCACCGCCGGCGGGCGCGAGGCGACGG
>Ga0079224_100004007_pt1 | contig 18846 bp, 16 predicted proteins | sample Stecom2015_FD_80414 | JGI IMG/M metagenome (GOLD analysis project Ga0079224, IMG submission 80414) | Agricultural soil microbial communities from Utah to study Nitrogen management - Steer compost 2015 | ecosystem: Environmental > Terrestrial > Soil > Agricultural land | place: USA: Utah... | reverse complement strand
TACACGCGGGTGACGGTGGCGACAGGTGGCGCGGTACTGGGCGTCGTCAGCGGGGTGCTGGGATCATTCGCAGTGCTGCGCCAGCAGAGTCTGATGGGCGACGCGCTGTCGCACGCGGCCCTGCCCGGCGTGGCGATTGCCTTCCTGCTGTTCGGGCGAGAACTTGGCTGGCTGCTGGTCGGCGCGGGGGTAGCGGGCTGGCTGGGCGTCATGTTCATCCACAGCGTAACGCGCACGACGCGCATCAAGCAGGACGCGGCGATGGGTATCGCCCTGACGGCCTTTTTCGCCTTTGGCCTGACTCTGCTGACATATATCCAGTCGCGCAGCGACGCCCGCCAGGCAGGGCTGGATCAGTTCATTTTCGGGCAGGCAGCGTCGATCAAGCGGCAGGATGTGCTGCTTATCACCGGCGTCGGGCTGGTGGCCTTTGTGATCGTCGCGCTGTTCTGGAAAGAATTCAAGCTAATCACCTTCGACCCGGAATTCGCGCGGGCCAATGGCTTCGCAGTGCGCTTCCTCGATGTGCTGCTGTCAACCCTGATCGTCGTGGCGATTGTGCTGGGCTTGCAGCTTGCCGGCGTGATCCTGATGGTCGGTATGTTGATTGCCCCGGCAGTGGCGGCGCGTCAGTGGACGCATCATCTGGGGCAGATGATCGTGCTGGCGGCGGTGTTCGGCGGTTTCGCGGGGGCGGCGGGGGCCATCCTCAGCGGCATTGAGGCGGGTCTGCCCACCGGCCCGCTGATTATCGTGGTGGCGTCGGCTCTCGTCTTCCTCTCAATTGCCTTCGCGCCGGATCGAGGGCTGGTGTGGGCATGGTGGCGGCGGCGGCAGGATCGCCAGCGGTTCGCGGCGCAGAATGTCCTGCGCGACGTTTATCGCCATGCCCTCCAGCACGACGATGCTTTTTATCCCGCGCCGGGCGGGATGCTGGCGGCGCTGCGGGGTTCCGCTGCACGTTCGGGCCTGCGGCAGCTTGAGCAGACGGGCCTCGTGCGCGAAATCGAGTCCGATAGCTGGGCGCTGACCGATAGCGGGCTGGCCGCTGCGCGCGCCGATGCCCGCAATCTCCGATTGTGGGAATTATATCGCCAGTACGCAGAGGAACTACACCTGCCCACCGTGCCGGAAGATCATCAGCAGCCTATCGAGAAGGTGCTGCCTCAGGCTGCTGTGCGGCGGCTGGAATCGCTGCTGGATACCGAAGCGAGACAGATTCATGAATCTGATCGAACGTTTGCTGATTAATCTGCTGCTGCAATTCGTCAGCGCGGAGCAGTTGAATGCTTTCCTCGGCGACCCGCAGACAGCGGCGACCATCGTCGGCGTGCTGGTAGCTATTTCCGGGGCGCTGCTGGGAACGTTCCTGCTGCTGCGCAAAATGTCCATGACCAGCGACGCCATCAGCCATACGGTGCTGCTGGGCATCGTCGTCACCTTTCTGGTGATGGTGGCGCTGCCGGGTGTGGAGCCGGATATTTCGTCGCCGTTTCTGATTATCGGCGCGGCGCTGTCCGGGGTGGCGACGGTGGTGCTGACCGAAGCGATTCACCGCTCCGGGCTGGTCAAGGCTGATGCGGCGCTGGGGCTGGCTTTCCCGCTGCTGTTCGCCATCGCCATCATTCTGATCTCGCGTTTCACGGCCAACGTGCATCTCGATACCGACGCCGTGATTCTGGGCGAAATCGGCGTGGTCTGGGCAGATACCGAAAGCCACTGCCTCGACAACTGCGAGGACGTGGTGATTACGGCGGATGACCCGCGTGCGCAGATGGGCCGCCAGTGCGTCAACTGCCAGTCGGAGGGTATCAGCCCGCGCGATCCCCGCGCCGAGTTCGAAGAAGTCTGCTTCAACTGTGGCACGTACACGGCAGCACAGGCCTGGCGCGAAAGGCTGATCGACGAGCCGCCGGAGTTGGTGTTCTGGCCGCGCTCGATCACGGTGATGCTGGTGACGACCCTGCTCAATCTGGCCTTTGTGCTGCTGCTGTACAAAGAACTCAAGCTGACGACCTTCGATGCAGGGCTGGCGGCGGCGCTCGGTTTCCGCCCCGGCCTGATAAACTACGCGCTGATGGTGCTGGTCAGTGTGACAGCGGTGGCGGCGTTCGACGCGGTAGGGTCGGTGCTGGTGGTGGCCTTCTTCGTCATCCCGGCGGCGACAGCCTATCTGCTCACCGACCGGCTGGCCGTGATGCTGGTACTCAGTCCGCTGATCGGCGGGCTGGCAACCGCCACCGGCTACGATTTTTCGCGCGGGAATTTCCTCGGCCTGTTTCAGATAAGCGACCTGCTGGTCCTGCTGGACCGGACGATTGGCCTCGACGGCTATACCACCTGGAACACCTCGATTTCAGCGTCGATGGCGCTGATGATGTTCGTGTTCTTTCTGCTGGCGTGGGTATTCTCGCCGCGCTACGGGCTGCTATCACGCGCACTGAGCCGCCGGGTGCAGCGCCAGCAGTTCGCTGACCAGATGCTGCTGGGGCATGTGTACAATCACCAGCACACCGCCAGCGCCGAGGCCGAGCTTGCCGTCGCCACCCTGCACGAACATCTCAACTGGTCGCCGCAAAAGACGGAGCGTGTATTACAGCGGCTGCGGCTGCGCAATCTGGCAACTGTCGAGGATGGCGTCGTCCGGCTGACGGATCGCGGCGAGGCGCGGGTGCGTGAATTCATCGCCTTTGCGCTCGGTGACAAAACCGCCGCCGCGCAGGCTCAGGAAGGCGCTGCCGTATAAACCGCCCCCCCACATTTGTGGGGAACCTGCCTGATCTGCGTGACACGCATCTCTTTTCCCCTTAAGATGGGACCACCGTAAAACGACCCGTAACACACCTGCGGGTTGTGGGAGGAAAAGAGATGTCTTTTTTGCGACTGTTTGCAGGTCTGTTGGTTTTTCTGCTTGCCCCTGGCATGGTCCTCGCTGTTGAACCCATCACCGTCTCGCTGCCATTTGTTGGAATCGAAGCCGGCCAGAACCTTGTCGTCGAGGCCCAGATTCAATGTATCGAAGAAGGGTGCAGCGCCTTTGATTTAACCATTGAGTTCAACCCGGCAGTAATTCAGGCCGATAAGATCGAGCTTGGCCCATTCCTCGGCGAACAGGTCTTTACGGTTGAAAACAGCATCGACAATGAAGCCGGGATCGTGCGGCTGGCCGCTGCTGCGCTGGGGGACCCGCCGCCAGACAGCGAGCCTATCCTGCTGCGGCTGTACATCACCCCGTTAACATCGGGCGTCACGGAACTGCAAATCACCCAGCTTGATGTCGGCGACCTCACTGGCAATCCGCTGGAAACACTGGCTGTCAATGGCGGCGTGGCAGTGCTGGGAGGAAATACCACCCCGGCCACAGAACCACTTCCCACACAGCCGGCTGCCGATGTTCCTGTCAGCCAGCCTGAAGCTGCTGAACAGCCAACCTGCCAGTATCAGGTCAAGCCCGGCGATACCCTGTCCGGCATTGCGATTGCCAATAACGTGAGCGTCGATCAGCTTATTGAGATGAACAATATCAGCAATGCTCGCATCATCCGTGTGGGGGATACGCTCACGGTTCCGGCCAGCAACTGCCGGGCGGCTGTCCAGTCCGGCGATGTTATTCAGGTGCATGACTGCCGCCATCTCGGCAATAACGTATTTGAGTGGTACAGCGTGCGCCGGGTATACGATGCCAACGGCAACCCGATCCGTGAAGTGCGCATTGGCGGTCCGTACACCGGCGAGTGGCGTCCGGGCTGCCCCGCCGGCGAAGCCCCGCCCCGGCCCTCATCAGGCGGCGGACACTCCGGCGGTGATACCGGAAGTACACCCACCGAGGAACCAGATCCTGATGGTAAACCCTTTGACCCGTGTGCCATCATGATCTGTCCACCGATCAACGACGATCCGCCCATCTTTGCACCGTAGACAACGCTAGCTCAGACCGCGCCCGGCCATTTTCCGCCTGCTGGTATCCTCAGTATCTTCGAGCAGGTGGTTGATGGTCGGGCGCGGGCGCATCACAAGCGCCGCCCAATAAACGTAGAAACCCAACGGATACCCCCGGGCGACAACTGCCCAGAAATTTGGCGACAATCACGAATGGCGCTATGATTTTCCGGCAAATTAAATAGTCATCCGTACTAAATCAGGAGGATTTATTTGTGAAACGCCCGATTCTGTTTTTTATGCTGCTCTTACTTATGCTCGTGCCGTTATCCGCCGGCGCGCAGGATGCCGAAACGGTGGTCATCCGCGGCTTCGGCAATATCGACGGATTTAACCCGCTGCTCCACGGCGGCGGCGCGTCGTTCCAGGCCTATTCGCTGCTGTGGCCCACCGCGACAGATATTGACCGCTTTACCGGCGAGGCGATTCCCGGCCTGACGACGTGGGAAATCTCTGAGGATGGCCTCACCTATACCTTTACCATCCGTGACGATGCGGTCTGGAGCGATGGCACGCCGATCACTTCAGCGGACATGAAATTTGTCATCGACGCTATTCAATCCCCACAGGTGGCGACTATCCTCGAATCCACCACCGAGCTGGTGAGCGAGGTGAATATCATCGACGACAAGACCTACGAGATTGTCCTGAACAATGTGGACTGCGCCGCCATGAGTTCGCTGGGTGGTTTGCGCTTTCTGCCCTCGCACCGCTTCGCCGCCGATTTCAGCGACATCGAAACTAATATCCTCAACACCAATCCGGACATCAGCGGCGGCCCATACATCCTCGAAGACTGGGCGCCCGATGAATTTCAGGCTTATGTCGCCAATCCGACCTACTTCCGGGGCGAGCCGGGTATCCCTCGCCTGATTAACCGCGTCATTGGTGAACAGGCTGTGGCGCTGCAATCGATTCAGGCTGGCGAAATCGATTACACCTACTTCCAGGGCGACCTGTTCGCGCAGATTCAGAACCGCGACAACCTGCAATGGGAAATCTTCCCGCAGTATTCGGCCAACTTCCTCTCGCTCAACTGGGCCGATCCGTCCGACCCGCAGCCTGCCTACGATGCTGATGGCAACCTTGTCAACCAGACACCGCACCCCATCTTCAGCGACGTGAATGTGCGCAAAGCAGTAGCGATGGGCTACAACAAGGGCGACATTCTGGCGACGCTCGGCGGTGAAGAGGGCGGGACTCCGCTGATCGGTGCGGTCAACCCCGGTATCACCTGGGCCTACAATGACGCCATCGAGCCGTATGCGTATGACCCCGACGCGGCCATTGCCCTGCTCGAAGAAGCCGGTTGGGTGGACAGCGACGGCGACGGTGTGCGCGAAAAAGACGGTATGCGGCTGGCCTTCACCATCAGCTACAGCGATATTCTGCTGTTCTTCGAGACCACGGCACTGGTCATTCAGGATCAACTGGGGCAGATCGGGTTCGATGTGCAGCTCGAAAAGGTCGAGTGGGCCAACTATCTGGAGCAGATTTACTTCGGCCAGAAGTATGACGCCACACCCATGAGCAACAGCGGTGGCACGGGCGGCGCGCCTGATCCGAACGATTTCATGTCGCTCATCCTGAGCACGCAGGATGTGCCCGGCAGCGGCAATAATCTGGCTTCATACGTCAACCCGGAAATCGACGCGCTGATCGAGGCCGGACGCACCGTGCCCGGCTGCACAACCGAAGGCCGGGCCGAAATCTACCGCGAGATTCAGCGAATCGCTCACGAAGACGTGGCGTATGACTGGACATTCGTGCCCAACATCTGGCAGACAGCCAACAGGCGCATTCAGAATTTCATGCCAGGGCCATCGTGGGTGTTCTATGGCTACACCTCATTCGTCCACGAGTGGCAGATCGGCGAATAACCTCTTCACCTGATTTGTAGTGTATGGGGCGGTTCATCAGCCGCCCCACCCCTTCCCTGCATCTCACCTCACACACATCTGGATTCATTCGGGTAGATCAGGCACGCCTGACAGGCGTATAATAAAGCAGTTACGAAAATGACCCTAAGGTTCACCCACTATGTACAACAGCGCCACCAGCAAACGTCTGCTTTATACCCTGTTTTTCACCCAGAGCCTGTTTTCTGCCGCGCAGATCGCGGTGTTTACGCTGCTTGCCATCGTCGCCACGCGGCTGAGCGGCACGGAAAGCGCCGCCGGGCTGCCCGCCTCGACCACAACATTCGCGCAGGCTCTGGCAGCCTACCCGATGGCGGCGATCATGGCACGCTTCGGGCGGCGGCTGGGGCTGACAGCAGGCTATGCGGTCAGCGCGCTAGGGGGGCTGGTCGGTGTGCTGGCAGTCATCAGCGGTACATTTCCCCTGCTGCTGCTCAGCGCGGCGCTGCTGGGGACGGGACGGGCCAGCGCGGAACAAAGCCGGTTCGCCGCCGGCGAGTTGTTCCCCGCTGCCGAACGCGCCCGCATGATTGGCCGCATCATCTTCGCCGGGACAATCGGCGCAGTGGCTGGCCCCGCACTGGTAGCGCCCAGCGGAAAACTGATGGAACTTATTGGCCTGCACCCGGACAACGGCCCCTGGGCGCTGGCTTTCGTCCTGCTGTCTCTGGCGGCGCTGATTACGCTGCTGCTGCTGCGGCCCGACCCGATGGCGATTGGCCGGGCACTTGCCGATGAGGAAGAACAGGCGCGGGAGGAACCATCACCGCAGCAGGTTCGTCCGCTGCGTGACCTGCTGATGCTGCCGACGGTGCAGCTTGGCATTCTGGCAATCGTTGTCAGCCAGACGGTGATGGTGGTGCTGATGGTTATGACACCGCTGCATATGGATCATCTTCATCATGGCCGGGATACCATTTCAATGGTGATTGCGGCGCACACGCTGGGGATGTTTGGCCTGTCGGCGCTGACTGGTTATCTGATTGACCGTTTTGGGCGCGTGCCGATGCTGGTGGTCGGCGCACTGATTCTGATCGCCGCGGCGCTGCTGGCTCCACTCTCGGCTAATCAGTACATTCTGGCGGGGGCGTTGTTCCTGCTGGGGCTAGGCTGGAACTTTGGCTATGTGGCCGGTTCGTCGGTGCTTTCGGATGCGCTGCAGGGGGCAGAACGTGCCCGCGTGCAGGGGGTCAACGACTCGCTGGTGTTCTTTGTAGCCGGGTTTGGCAGCCTGAGCGCGGGACCGCTGTTTGCCAGCGGCGGCTATGCAGCGGTCAGCATGACCGGCATCGCCCTGACGGTGCTGCTCATCGGCCTGATTGTGCGGCTGTCGCGCCCGCGTGTAGTGGCCGGGGCGGTATAGAACAGGCGCCGCACAAGGTCTTATTCCATCGGGGGCAGCGCGCATGTCGCCGCAAGCCCCTTTTTGATTCGATGAGATGTCCGCGCTTCTCCCAATGCTTTTCGTTAAGCTGTCCCACGCATTCAGACGACGATCACCAGAGAGCGCAAGATCGTGCAAGACAGCAGGCGCGAGATTATGGTATTTTGAACGGGGAGCGACGGATGCATGATGGCAACACAAGAGTGGGCGAAGTTCTCGCACAATCCGCAGCTTGACCTGAGGCTGCTCCATGCGCACTACACGCGGCACGCTTATCCGCGTCACAGCCACGATTACTATGTGATCGGGGTCATTGAACGCGGACGCCAGACCTTTATGCACAGTGGCACGAAATATTTCACGCCGCCCGGCGGTCTGATCCTGATTAATCCACAGTGCGTCCATACCGGGGAACCTGCCGACGAAAATGGGTTTGAACTGCGCTCGCTGTATCCCACTACTGCCCACATGCAGCAGGTCGTGGCCGAACTCACCGGCCAGCAGGGGTGGCTGCCCTTTTTCACCCGGGTTCGGATCGATCACCCGTGGGCCGCAGCCAGCGTGCTGGCGCTGCACCAGGCGTTGATGCAGAACGCCGATGCGCTGGAGTGTGAGACGCGCTTCATCCAGACGTTTGCCCTGCTGGTGCGGCAGTATGCGGATATTCGTATCACTGACCAGCGCATTGGCCGGGAACGCAAGGCGATACAGCAGGTGCGGCGCTACATCGAAGATTGTTTTGCCGAGGGTATTCGCCTGAAAGACCTGGCCGACTACGCTGCCCTCAGCCCGTATTATCTGCTGCGCGTCTTTCGTGCTGAGGTCGGAATGCCGCCCTATGCTTATCTGGATAGTGTGCGTATTCGCCAGGCGCAGCGGCTGATCGAAGCGGGCAAACCCTTGATCGACGTGGCGCTGGAAGTCGGCTTTAGCAGTCAGAGCCATTTCACCCGGCGTTTCAAGCGGATCATCGGGGTGACACCGGGGCAGTACGCCCGGCAGGTGAACGGTTAAATCCTTCGATACCCTTTCTGCTACAGCGAGTGATGTACATGATGACCAGCAATCTGCTTGCGCTCATTTCGTTTGTGCTGATTTCAACCTTCACACCCGGCCCTAGCAATATTTCCAGTGCGTCGATGGCGATGCTGTACGGGTACAGAAACACGCTCAGGTTTCTCGCCGGCCTTACCAGCGGGGTATTTGTCATGATGCTGCTCGGCGGGCTGGTATCCTCCACGCTGCTGACACTGTTCCCGGCGGTCGAACCCGTCCTGCGTGTCATGGGGGCCGGCTATCTGGTGTATCTCGCCATCGTCATCCTGAAAGCAAGCTACACCTTCGAGCAGGCCGAGGCGAATCCGATGGGTTACGCACAGGGGCTGCTGGTCAATCTGCTGAATCCCAAACTGGTTGTCTACGCCTTTACCCTGTTTACGGCATTTCTGACCCCCATCGTGGACAATATTGCGCTGGTGATCGTGGCGGCGGCGCTGCTGGCATTGACCGCTTTTTCCGCAGCGACGGTGTGGGCCTTGTTCGGGACAGCCATCCGGTGCTATCTGCGCCAGCCGCGCATCACGCTTGTTGTCAACCTCATTTTTTCGCTGTTTCTCGTTTACACGGCTGCGGATATTGCCGGGATCATCTGAACCCCCGCCTTCAGAGTGGACAAAACCGCCTGCCCGGTGGTTAAATAGGCGTATTCAATCACAGATGAGAAACCATCATGGCGGAAACGATCCCCGAAGAAGTCACGTCCGAGCCAGCCGATGACCTGCCAGATTCCCCACTGCTGAAGGTGAGCGGCGTTAGCTATCGCTACGGCTCGTTTCAGGCGCTGAGCCAGGTGACATTTGAAGTCGAAAGCGGCCAACTGGTGGCGCTGGTGGGGCGCAACGGCGCGGGCAAATCGACTCTGCTGCGCTGCATCGCCGGCTGGACGCGGGCCAGCGAAGGCGAGATCGAGATCATGGGCCGGACGATCACCGAGAACGAACGGCACGTGCGCGAACACGTCGTGCTGCTGCCGGATACGCCGCCGTTTTATGATGAACTGACGGCGTGGGAGCACATGCAGTTTGTGGCCCAGGCGCACGGCTGGATCAACTGGGAGGATGAGGCCGAAGACCTGCTCGCCCGCTACGGCCTGCTGAACAACCGCGAGGCGTTCCCCTTCACCTTTTCGCGCGGGATGCGCTACAAGCTGGCGTTGTGCATGGCCCTGCTGGTCGAGCCTCGCCTGCTGCTGATGGATGAACCCCTGGGACCGCTCGATCCGGTATCGGCGGATGAACTGTGGATTCAACTCAACCGGCATCGCAACGAGGGCATGACGATCCTCCTCAGCAGCCATCAGCTCCCGCAGGAAGCGCATCCTGATCGCTACCTGATTATGGAACAGGGGGAAATCATCGCCGATGGTTCACCGGACAGCCTGCGCGCCTCGCTCAAGATCGACGGCCCGCTGACACTGGATACGATGCTGCGCGCCGCGATCCACGCCCGGCAGTCATCGAGGTAGTAAAAACATCCGGTCGATCATGCGGGGAGCGCGTATCATGAAACAACTGACAAGATCAGCCTACGAAAAGGCCGCAGCCTACATCAAGAGTCAGGCGCGTCCGCTGGAACAGGCGCGTTATGCTTATCACTTTGAAAACGGCGCGGCGGCTGCGGTGCTGGACGAACTGGCCGCTTTCCAGAACGACGATGGCGGGTTCGGCCATGGCCTTGAACCGGATGTCCGCCTGGCTGATTCCTCAGTTATCGCCACGACGATTGCCTTTCAGATTTTCCGCGAGGTTGGGGTATCCGGCGATCATCCAATGGTGGTCAGGGCCTGCCGCTACCTGATGGATACCTACGATGCGACGCGCACCGACTGGCCCATCATCCCTGCCAATGTGGATGACGCGCCACACGCGCCCTGGTGGATACCAGGCGGCGATCTGGATCAGAGTCTGGCGAATCCACGCGCGGAAATCGTCGATTACCTGAACGATTATCCTGAACATTTCCCGGCGGCGCTGCGCGAGCAGCTTACCACCGCCGTCGTCGACTATTTGCGAGAGCGGCCCGACACGATAAAAATGCACGATCTGCTGTGCTACATGCGTTTGTGGAATACCAGAAACCTGCCGCAGGAGTTGCGTTCCCGCCTATTGGAACAGCTCAGGCCGATTGTTGAAAACAGCGTCGAGCAGAACCGCGCTGGCTGGCTGGCATACGGTCTGCAACCCCTGTCCATCGCGCCCACGCCGGATTCCCCCTTTGCCGATCATTTTCAGGATGCAATCGAACAAAATCTGGACTTTCTCATCGAAACACAGACCGAACATGGGGGCTGGATGCCAAACTGGTCATGGGGCGAAAACTGGCCGGACGCCTGGGCGCAGGCTCAACGCGAATGGAGCGGCTGCATCACACTGGACAACTTACGCACGCTGCACGCATATGGGCGGATTGATCTATGACGACGCTGAGCCTGCGCGACGTGCTGCCCGTCAGTGATCTGCGGTTGATGCTGTGGCTGCGCTGGCGGCAGTTCCGCGATGGCGCGGTGTATTTCCTGCGGCTGCTGGGCTACGAACCAGGCGAGCGCTCCTTCCTGCAACAGCTCTATGTGTTGTATCTGCTGGGCATTGTCTCGATCTGGGCGTTTGCCATGTGGGCGTGGGCCTACGATGTGGCAGAAGGGATTGGGACGGTGCTTGAGCCGGCGGCGCTGGCCGATCTGCTGAATGTGCTGCCCTATGGCGTGCTGATCGTGCAGGTGTATGCGATGATCGTTGCCCTGCGCAGTACACCGCTCAAACTCACATTTGCCGATATGGCCTACGTGGCCGGGACACCAATCGCGCGTTCGGTTCCGGTGCTGCTTGGCTTTATCCGGCAGGTGATTCTACGCAGCATCATTTTCGGCGCGCTGTGGGCGCTGCTCACGGTGACGCTGCGCGGGGCAGCGGCGCAGACAGTCGATTTCGCGGACAGCGTGCGCGTGGCCGGGGTGGCCGTGCTGCTGGTAATCTTCATCTGGGGGACGGCATGGCTGCTTGGCATTCTGCGGCTGGTGTACCCGCAGCTCAACCGCTGGCGCTGGCTGTGGCCGCTGCCGCTGCTGTTGTTTGGTGCAGCCCATATCGTACCCGACGCGGTACTCTGGCCGGGGCGCGCGGTCATTCTGGTGATCTACGGGCAGGCCCCGATCTGGCTGGTTCCGTTCATGGCGCTGGTGGCGGCGGGGCTGGTGATCGCGTTTGTGGTGCTTGGCAGCCGCATTAACATGATTCCGGTGGTGGATGAAAGCATCTTGTATGCGCGGCTGGCGGCGCTCGGTCTGCTGGCCTGGCGGATGCCCGACCTCCAGTTTCGGATTCGCGTGCAGCAGGCGTATACAGGCCGCAAACCCTGGCTGAAGCTGCCCAGGGCACAGGGACAGGCGGCGCTGGTGACACGAGCAGCAGTATCGTATCTGCGGCATCCGTCGCTGCTGCTGGTCAGCCTGCTGTGGGGCGCGGTCATGACCTATATCGTCGTGCTGATTCTGGTCAACAACCTGCCGATCCCGCTGTGGATTGGCTGGCTGCTGGTAGCCGGCATCGCGCCGCCGATGGGCCTGCTGCACGTGTTCCGCATGGACCTGCAGGAACCGTTTCTGCGCCAGTTTCTGCCGCTGAACGGGTTTCAGATCCTGATCGCGGACATCATTCTGCCGCTGATCTGCCTGATCGCGGGCGCGATGGGGGTATGGCTGGCGCAGGGGTTTGATTTCGACCTGCTCACCTTGGGACTGATGGCTATCCCACTGCTAGCGTTCCTGCTGGCATTGTGCGGGGCTGTCGCCCTGACACGGGAACGGGTATTTCAATCCCGGCTGTTGGTGACGGCCCTCACCTTTGGGTTGGCGCTGGCCGCCACAATCTGGCTGGGTACACCGCTGGCCGGGATGATTGTGGTAGTGGTGTCTATCATGACCCTGGGCGGGATGCTGGTACAGGAAGTGTGAGACCGGCTGCCACTGCGCGAAATTCAGGTCGCACAGCAGCGAATCAGTTCGGCCATCGCCCCGGCCACCGTCTCCAGCGGGGTGCGGCTGCGTTCGGTACGGCAGAGTATGATGCCGCCTTCAATAGACGCGACGATGACCTGCGCCAGCCGCCGGGCACGCTTTTCTTCGACCCCACCGCTGACAAGTTTGTCGGCGAAGGCAAGCTGCCAGCGGGCGTAAATATTGTGGCATTCCCGGCGCAGTCGTTCGCTGGATGAGGCCGTTTCCAGCGCCACCGTCGTAATCGGCCCGCCCGCCCGAAAGCCGGACTGCTCCATATCGAAGGCGATGGCGTTGATAAACGCTTCAACCGACTCGGCAGGGTCATCAATGGCGGCAAGGTTCTCTTTGATGCGTTCCAGCACGGCGCGGCCAACCCGCCGCACGGACTCTGCCGCCAGTTCTTCTTTCCCGCCGGGGAAGTAATGATACAGGGAGCCTTTGGGGCTGCCGCTTTCCTCGATAATCTGGTTCAGGCCAGTCGCGTGATACCCCTGCAATTCGAGCAGTCTGCCGGTGGCCTGGATGATCCGGTCGCGTGGTGTGTTCATGTGACGGTGCCGCTTAATAAAATAGGTTGACAGCGGCGATTATATAGACTGGTCTATATAGAGTCAAGGCAAAAATAAAAAGGGGAGGGATTTAACCCCTCCCCTGCGCGATCCGGGCATAACCAGACGCTTATTCCAGCCTCACCTGACGGAAGGAAACCAGCGAGTCCGTCGGTGAGGGCACGAAACCCTGCACGTATGGCTGATGCGCGGTGTACTCAAAGCCGTTGTACAGCCATATCCAGGGGGCCATCTCGACCAGATGCTTCTGGAAGTCCGCAAAAATCTGATAGCGCGCTGCCGGGTCGGTTTCCGCCTTGCCCTGCGCCATCAGGCTGTCGAGTGTGTCGTCGATGTAGCCGGCGACTCCTTGCAGGTTGCCGGTTTTTGTCCAGTAGCGGGCGTACATGGTGTACGGATCAGGTCGCCCGCCGTTAAGCGCCACTGCGGCATCGAAATCGGCAGCCAGCCAGCGATCCACGTAGACGCTCAGTTCCAGCACCTCGATTTCGATATTGATGCCAATTTCGGCAAGCTGTGCCTGAATGTTCTGCGCTTCGGACAGCGCCGTTGGCGGTTCGCCAGTCGCGGCGATCACGTTCAGGGTAAAGCCGTCGGCGTAGCCCGCCTGGGCCAGCAGCTCACGGGCGCGATCAAGGTCTTTTTCGTAGCAGAAATATTCCTCCAGCGGGACAGCGTAGGCCGGGATCGTCAGCGGGCCGGTGACCGTACCTTCGCCAAGCGAGGCGGTATCGAGCACTTCCTGCCGGTCGATGGCGCACGCCATGGCCTGCCGCACTTCCAGCACATCCATCGGTTCGCGGCTGGCGTTCAATTGCAGCACATGATAGGCGATAGCCGGCACGCGGTTGAGAACCACACTCTCGTCCCCGATCAGCAGCGTGGCAATCAGCGGGTCATTGAGCAGCGCGAAGTCGATTTCGCCCGCGCGCAGCGCCGCCAGAATCGAGGCTTCATCGGGGATGATGCGAATCTCCACCCCCTCAATAAACGGCCCCTCACCCCACCAGTTCGGATTGGCGCTCAGGATGGTCCGTTCTTCAGGAATCCAGCTATCCAGTATGAAGGGGCCAGTGCCGACCGCGCCGCTGCTGAAATCGCCGCTTTCGACCATTTCAGACGGCACGATAGCGGCATTGGTCGTCGCCAGCGCCGTGAGCAGGGGCACGTCCGGCTCTGACAGATTGAAGATCACCGTCATATCGTCGGGCGTGTCAATCGACTCAATGCTCAGGTAATTGGCACGCGCGGCGGCTCCGGTCTCCTCATCGAGAATACGCTCGAAGCTGGCGCGCACGTCTTCCGCAGTCATGGCCGAACCATCGTGGAAGGTCACACCGGGGCGCAGATTGAGCGTAAGCACAGTGGCATCGTCGTTAAATTCCCAGCTTTCCGCCAGCGCCGGGATGATATTCAGATCGGCATCGAGATCGACCAGCGGCTCGTAGATGAGTTCCAGCAGCCGGAATGACGCGAAGGCCGTTTGCGTGTGCGGGTCCAGGCCGGTGGTATCGGCGGCGCGCGCCATCACCAGCACGTTCTCGCTATCCTGCGCTGTGCCCGACGACACAGCAACGACCAGCAGCATCAGCAGTACACATGCGATGCGTCTATACATAACCCTTCTCCTTTACCGTAAATTCTCGGCTAACGCCGGAATAAGCATCATGCTAGCGCAACGGGCGGCTTGCCGCAAAATATCAACTGCTTTGCTAATCCGCTGCTGTGCCCGTGCGAATGACGATCAGCTTGTCCACGCCGGATTCTGCCCCCCACACCTCGCCGGGCCGGCCCAGAATCTGACGCACGTTGCCGGCCATGCTTGGCAGCGGATACGAAGTGAAGGTCTCCGTCTCCGGGTCGAAGCTCACCAGCGCGTTGGCGGTAAAGTCGCTCAGCCACACGATATCGCGCTCATCGACATATACCGCATAGACGCGCGGGTTATCGCCCGGCAAGCGCCAGCTTTGCCAGCTTTCATCCGCCGGATCGTAGACGGTGACATTACCCCCCGTCCATTCGCTGACCCAGATACGCCCCCGCGAATCCGACCACACGCGGCGCGCACCCTGATTCGGAGTGGGCGGTTCGAGTACAGTGGCTTCGCCGGTTTCGAGATCAATGCGAGCAATATGGTTCCCGGCCAGCGAAGCATAGTAGATGTCGCCATCCGGTGTCGCGGTGATGCCATACGGCCCGCGCCCGCGCGGCGCCTCGAACACCTCCATGTCGCCGCTTTCCGGGTCGAGCCAGCCATAGATGCCCGACTGCCCGGTGAACCACAGTACACCATTCCCATCGAACGCAGCCGTGTTGAGGTTGGTATAGCCGGTGTTTTCCGGTAAGGGATAGACGGTGACTTCCTCGGTTTCGCCGTGCACGCGGACGATGGCGTTCAGCCCGCCGTCCGTGATCCACGCATGGCCGTCCGGCCCGACGATGACCCCATGCGGCGAAGAGCCAGCACCGAGCGGAATATGATAGGTCTCGCCGGTTTCCGGGTCGAGCTTGCCCAGTTCACCCCTCGACTGCGCTGTGTACCAGATGCCGCCATCCGGGGCCGGGGCGACATCATGCGGGCGCGACCCGCGCGGCACTTCGTATTCCTGCACTTCCGGCGGCTCATCCTGCGCGCTGACGGTCAGGACAGATACCGCCAGCACAAAGGCCAGCACGATTCGTCCAGAGCGTAACTTCATCTTGCAACAACTTTCTACTCATCCAGCAGAAGCATTCTTTCGATGAAACTTTCGAAGTTGTATTGTATACGCTCCCTGATTGCAGGCGAGCCAATTTTCTGGAAACGCTAATCCGGGTGATTTTGAGCCTGCAAGTGCGCAGTCAGCCCGGCAACAAAGTCGTTTTTGCCGCCCTGTGCCGGGTGACGCACGCGCTCACACATAACGGCCATTGATTCCAGCGTCGCGTACGCCACATTCCCCACTGCAATTACCCGCGACGGGGCGAACCAGTCCAGCAGGTCGCGCAGAAATGTCGTGCCAAGCGCGGTTTCCGGCGCACGCGGACGCCGGTTGGTCAGGGGCTGGCCGGGTTGGTGTGGGTGAAAGGGAAACGTGTTCCAGATAAGGGGCACGACGCCGATCTGCCGCAGTGTGCCCCAGACAATCGTCGCGCTCTGTTCGCCCTGCACGCGCTCGAAGCCCGGCTCCGGCACATCCTGAAAACCGCGCTCGGAGCCAAACAATTCCAGATCGGGCACACCTTCCAGCAGAATTCTGCGGCTCGTCACCGGCACGCCGGTCAGCCGGCAGCCGCGATACCCCGGCGCTTCCATCACCAGCAGTGTATCCGGCCGGCGCTCGACCATCGCCTGCAAGTAACGGCGCAGGTTGGCGCGGCGGATCGCGTTGGTCGGCGAGCCGGGGGCGTATTGGTTACAGGCATCGGGCGCGGTCTCGGCACACGACAGCCGGTGGATGAAATGGTCGATGGGGTCGCGCCTGTCTGTCACGCGAGATACCCAAGCTGTGCTTCCAGCCAGGCGCGGGTTTCCGGGTGAAAGCGCATCGTCTCGCGGCACTCGGTGTACCAGCCCAGCAAATCCGGCTTGCCCATCGATTTACCTGCCCCACGCCAGTCGGCCAGCAGCTCGCGGCGGTAGACATCCGGGATGGGTAAGCATTTTATTTCGCCGCAGTCGGTGATAAACACCCAGAACTGCCAGTGATGTTTATTGCGGTGCTGGTGGATCATCTTCGCCTGAACGAAAGCGTCCCGCAGCCGATCCTGATTCGCGTTCGCAGGTGGATGATTCAGGCGGGCATAGGCGAACCACACATCGGGCAGGAACTTGTCCCAGTCATGCAGCAGCGCAATCCACAGCGGCACGCGCAACCGGCGGCATTCGAGGAAAACGTACCACTTATGGCGCAGCAGATAGCGCAGATGCAACAGATGCCGCCGCAGCATACCGGCTGCCTCTACCCCCGCTGCGCCAGCCAGCGTTTGAGCGTGGCGGCATCCTGCAAAAACTGCTCCGGCGCGTCGTCCTTGACAAACTCAATCGAGACGAAACGATCCCCCGGCAGTGCGGCGATTCTGTCGAGGTACAGGTTCCAGTTGGCTTCCCCATCAGCCAGCGGATGACGATCCTTCGAGGTCGGCCACCAGTGGAAGCAGTGAATGTTCGTCACGTAGGGAGCCACCGCATCCAGCCCGGCGCGATTTTCCTCTGGCGGTCTGCCGTTGGGCGGCTGCCAGAATGTGCTGACATTAGGATGATCGACGGCCCGAAGCAGATCGAGCGCCGAATCCAGCGCATCGGTCAGGGTGTGGCTGTGATATTCGTAGGCGATGGCGATGCCCTGCGCCGCCGCCAGATCAGCTATCCGGCGCGACTGCGCAACAATGCCGGCGCGGCCGGCAGCGTCTATCTCTGACGATGGCTGATCGCCAGCCCACACCCGAATTACCGGCGCTCCCAGCCCCACTGCTGTCGCCAGCACCGCTTCAAACGGGTCATCTTCGTCCTGATCCGGGCGCAGGCGATAATACGAGCCGTAGGCGCTCACCATCAGCCCGGCGTCCTCAGTCAGGCGTCTGACTTCGCGGGCACGCGCCATATCGCCCGGCGGCACATGCACATCGCCACCCCACTCGATACCTTCTACCCCGGCGCTGTGCGCCAGATCGACAATTTCTTCAACGCTCAACTTGCGGAAGGTGATGGAAACCAGTCCTGATCGCAGCATGATAACCCTGTTGTGCTGTCGGATAATTGGAGCTATGCTCAGGCTCTGAGTGTAACCAATCTACAGAGCCATGTCGATGCCCGCCCTGCTGCCCTACATCGCTTTGCTCGTCGCCAATGTTGGTCTGGGGGCCGTGCCGATTCTGGTGCGGCTGGCGCAGGCGGAAGCCATGCCCTCGCTGTCCATTGCGGCGCTGCGCATGACCATGGCCGCGTTGATCCTCACGCCCTATATGCTGGCGCGCCACCGCCACGAACCTCGCCAGCTTTCGCGCCGGGAAGGATTGTGGATCGGGGTGGCCGGGTTTGCGGCAGCCATGTTTTATGTGCTGTTCTTCAACTCGCTGGAATACACCAGCGTGCTGATCGCCAGCGTGTTCAGTGGCACAAATCCCCTGTGGGTGGCCGTGATGGAAATTGCGCTGCTTGGTGCGGCACTACGGCGCAGCATCTGGGCCGGTCTGGCGCTGGTGCTGGTGGGCAGCACACTGTTCGCCCTTTCCGGCAGTGCCGGAGCCGTAAAAACCGGGGATAATCCACTGCTGGGCGGCGGGCTGGCCCTGCTGGCCGCTCTGGCGACGGCGACGTATTACACCATCGGGCGCTGGGTGCGCCAGCGGGTTTCGGCGCTGGTTTACCTGTGGCTGATTATCCTTACCGCAGTTGTGGTGCTGCTCATCATCGCGCTTCTCACAGGCTCACCGCTGACCGGCTATAGTGTGCAGGGCTACGGTTGGGTGCTGTTGATGACTGTCGGCGCGCAGATTATCGGGCAGGCGTCAATTGCCTATGCGCTGGCCCATCTGTCCTCGACATTTGTGTCGATTGCGCTGCAACTATCTATCGTCATCGGTGCCGCGCTGGCGCTGCTGATTTTTCAGGAACACCCACAGCCGCTTCAGATGGTCGCCAGCGCCGTGATCGTGGCCGGGGTGCTGGTGGTGATTGTACAGCCCCGGCATTGAGAGGAAGACCATGTCCGGCCAATCATCCCTTGACCCTCACGCAATCCTGGCGAGCCTCGGCATCCTCGATGCTGCCGGGGCACACCCCGTAACCGGCGGCGCAGATACGGCCATCTGGCGGGTGTCGTGGCGAGATCAGGTTTATGCACTGCGGGTCTTTCGCCCGGAACAGACCGAAGCCTGCGAACGCGAAGTTCAGGCGATGTCGGCGGCTGCGGCGGGCGGCATCCCGGTTCCAGAGGTCGTGCGGCAGGGCGTGTGGGAGGGGCGTCCGGCCCTGCTGCTTTCGTGGGTCGCTGGAAAGAC